>SAMEA104404097__coassemble_280_pt1 | contig 52495 bp, 32 predicted proteins | sample SAMEA104404097__metabat2_high_PE_096 | metagenome-assembled genome bin SAMEA104404097 (sample SAMEA104404097) | Balaenoptera acutorostrata | reverse complement strand
TTGTTTTTCGCATAAGAAGACAGCGTGAGGGACGTATTCTCTTTAGAAAACATCCCCGGAAAGGAAACGGCCATGGCTTATCTGAATGATGCGTCAAAAAAGACCTGCTCCACCTGCGAATACTGGCAGGGCAGCCGATCTGTGCGCCGGATGGGCAACAATCCCTCCAACACCCGCGTAGAGCATGACGGGCGCTCCGCTCCCTGCGAAGCCCGCAGCATCGGGCCCCGTCCCGGCAACACCAATGCCTCCCCCTGCTCTTTCTACAAACGCTGGGTACACCTCCCCTGAATTTTCGCTACATCTTTTTACGAAAGGACTGTTATGAACCCTGCAGCAATTACAGCAATGCACGTCGGCGGCAAGCTGGCCGTCACTGCGGCTAAAACCGGAACCCATTTCGCGGGCGAGTTAGGCAATACCATCCGCCGCACGTTCAACGAGCTTGAAGAAAAACTTCCTCAGCCCTCATCCGCGGCAATCCATGAAGACAAGGAGCGCCGCAATTCTTTGGCGAAAGGGCTGAACAAACTCGAAGGCGTCATGAACAGCCTTCCGAATGTCGACATCAGCAGTCAGCTGGAAGCCGTCCGTCGCCGTCTGACGCAGGGGCGTGTCCCGCAGCTGGCATTTGTCGGTCAGTTTTCCGCAGGCAAATCGACGCTGATCAACGCCCTCCTGGGCAAGGACTCGCCCCGTCTGCTGCCGGTTGCCAACGAACCGACCACCGCCAACGTAACCCAGATTATGTGGGGCGAACAGCCACGTCTCTATTTCTCGGAAGATGCATGGCAGGACCTGGATGCTAACGCACCGTCCTTTTCCTTAGACACCGTGGAAGGCTGCCCGGAAGTCGCAGTCACCCTGCCGGATTTCCCTGTCAAGGACGTCATCATTGCCGACACCCCCGGCCTGCTTGAAACGGATGCTTCGCGCATGGCAAAAACACAGATGGCCCTGCCGCTGATGGATGCACTGGTTGTTGTGCTGAACGCGACCTCGCTCGAAGCCGATGCGGGCATTGCGTTCCTTAAGCAAATGACCGAAAACGATGTGGACCGTCCCCTGTTCGTCGTCGTCAACAAGGCCGACGAAATCGAGAACATTGACCGTCTGAAAAACAAGTGCAGCGTCCTGCTTCTGCGCAACGGTCTGTCCGCAGACAGGGTCTACACACTGTCGGCAAAGCATCCCGAAATCGGAGACTTCAATACATTCAAGGCCGATCTGCTCACATTCCTTGAGAAGCAAATCCACGAGGAAGCCATGCGCCACGCAGAGTCCGAGATAGACGGCATGGCGAAGCGGCTGTCGTCCGCCTGCCTGGGTGCCTTGGGCATCGCCAGTGAAGAAGCCGAAGCCCGGGACCGGGACCGTGAAGCCGCACGCGCGGAAATGGAAGAGTTGCAAAACCTCTATCTTCAGCCTATGCAGAAAATTTTGCAGTCTCTGAGCGACTGCCAGGGACGCTTTATCGAAGATTTCAACCAATTCATGGACAGTCAAAGTATCAGGACCCGCGACAAAATCCTTGCCTCCTCCCTGCAGGAACTGTCGAATCCCGAAGCCTTGGCATACGACATCAAAGCTCAGATAGCGAACTATGTCGAAACAGAACTGAGCGCGGTTGTCGAAGCACTTCAGCAGGATTGCACGATTGCCGAAAACAAACTGCGCGGGGTTCTGGCCTCCATGAATTTGCCACTGTACAAAAAGGCAATTGACACATCAAATGTCGGCAAACTGGTTGTACCTGGATATGTTGTCTTTACGCTGATGACTGGAGGGCTACTTTCTTCTGCCATGGCATTGGTTTATGCCGCTTTAGCCGGTTCTTTCGTGGAGAAATTTATCTCGGGTACGCTTTCGACCATTGTTGCCGACAGGCAGAAACAGGCGATTGCCGATGATGTCAGCAGTAAAATCCGCGCCCTGCGCAATGACATGATTCCCGAACTGAACAACGTCTTCGCTGAATTAGGCAAGCAGATTCGAGCCAACTTTGAGCAGGCCGCCAACGCGCTGACAATGCCGCTGGCCATGAGCAGCGATCCGACACTGTCTCCGCAGCGCATCGCCGAACTCAATGAAGAACTTCAGTCTTTGAAAAAGTAATCCCTTTAATCGAAAGAAATCATCCATGACAACCAAGCTTGATCAGATGAAACGCGAGCTGACCTCGCATCTCACAACCGCCAAGGAGACGTTCGCCACGCTGGATAACCAGCCGATGGTACGTACCATTGACGCCTTCCTCGAAGATTTTGCCCGTCTGCGCTACACGCTGTCCATCATCGGCAGCCTGAAACGCGGCAAATCGACGCTTCTGAACACCCTGATGGGACGGCCCGACGACGACATCTCGCCAATCGACGATTTTGCCTGCACCTCGGCAATCATCCGCTACAACGACAAAAACTGCGATGAAAATCCGACACACGTCGAGCAGGCCGCGATCCATTTCAAAGGACGCAATGAACCTGAAATGATTGCACTCGGAGCCCTTCGCCAGTACGTCACGGAAGAAGGAAATCCCAAAAACGCCAAACAAGTTCACTCCGTGGACGTGTACGGCTCCTTCCCGGAATGGGGCAACACCATCCGAATTGTCGATACTCCCGGCCAAAACTCCATTTACGACTATCATGACACCCTGCTGACAGACTTCCTGCCGACAACGGATGCCATTCTCTTCCTCGTATCGGCAGACATCCCACTGGATGACGGCGATCTGAAACTGCTCAAAGAGCTGAACGAGCAGCAACGCGAACGCATCTTCTTCGTTCTGACAAAATGGGATCGTATCGACGAATCGGAGCGTCCCGGTACGCTGAAATATGTGCGTGATGTGCTAAAAGCGTACGGCTTCGAAACATCGCCGCTGTACACCGTTTCGGCCCGCCCCGTGTTCCGCGCACTGAAGCAGGGCGCAGACCCGCAGCACATCGAAGCACTCAAGGCCGAAAACGGACTGACCAAACTCGAAAACGACCTGGGAGATTTCATCCGGTCCAACTCCGCAGAGACCAAATACCTCGCAGAACGGGCCAAGACCATCATCGATGAGATCGAAAAAACCGCGATGCGTATCGACTCTCTCTGCTGCTCCGATATCACCAAGGGTGAAATCGACCGCAAGTCTTTGGAAGAACAGCAAAAAGTTATCACGGAGGGACTCGAACGCCTGCAGGCGGAAACCGCGAAAAAGCTTGCCAAGTTTGAACGCGACTGGAACCACACAATCTCCAACATTTCCCGCACCATTGACGAAAAAACTGATATTTTAACAGAGACGATTGCGGAACGCATCAGCAAATATTCTCTAGTAGAAGCATCCTTTAAATGTTTTAAAATCAAGAAGGATGTTCTAAAACAGATTCGTGCCGAAATTCAGGCAATCATAACGCCCTTTGAAACTAATCTTGCATCCTCGGTCGAGAAACTCTCGCTGGACATGAATGATGAACTCTCGCTTTATGTGAAACGCATCAATGACTGCGATGACCTCAAAACAGCCACCGGTTCAATTGCCATCAGCACGGTTGCGGGAGGCGCCGTCGTAGCAGGGGGCGTCGTCGCCGGAAATGCCGTGCTGACAACGGCCCCCCTAATTGTCTCAATGATAACAGGTGTCACCACGGGCACGACTGCAATGTCTGCAGGTTGGCTGACATCTCTCTTCGGCGGATTAGGCTTTACTGCAGCCAATGCCGCAACTGTTGGAATAAATATCGCGACGGTGAGCACCGGCATCGCCACCATGGGCCTGTCCCTTGTCGGCACACTCGCCGCAGGCTTTGTCGCCAAACATGCACTGAATGCCTTCCAGGAAAAACGTGTTCCCGCATTGGCAGCCGAAGCCGTTACCGCAATCAAAAAGGACTTGGAAACAACGCTAACCGCTGCCGGCAAACGCATCGTACAGGAATACAACGAAAAGACGGCGGCGCTGATTGCGCAGGAAAACAGCCGTCTCGAAGAGGTTGAACGTCTGCTCAACGATGACTCCGGTGAGGAACTGGAAAAACTCCGCGAACGCACGAACCAGCTGAAACTTCTTCAGGATAACTGTAAGACCGCCCGTGCCATGCTGGCATAAACATATCCAACAACGAAACAGCCTCTTTCTGTTCTCTGCCGTCGGCAGCAGGAAGAGGCCCCTCCAAGGAGACACACCATGTCAGAAGATTTGGCCCAATACCTTCAGCAGGCGATCTGGAATATCGGTCGCGAGTATCATAAACAATGGAGAAATCAGGAGCATTCTTCGGAAGAAACCGAACAGGACACCCCCGCCTGGATTAAACTCAGTCAGGCGTATGAATCCATACAGCGCATTCGCAGGTCTACAGTTGTCGGCCTCTTTGGCGCACAGAACGGCGGCAAATCAACCATCATCAATAAGCTGATCGGTTACGATATCATGCCAACAAAAAACCAACCGACCACCTCGGCGGTTATTTTTGTCCGTCACGACTCAGGTATGACAAGTGGTCAATTTCGTCTTCGAACCGTTTTCGACAATTTTCAGGAGGAAATAGACGACCCTCTATCTGTAGGCGATATACGCAAACGTCTCACCGACACCGGTTCGCACTGCGGTGAGAACACGAACGGGATTCGGTCATTGGAAGTGGTTTCCAATTTCAGTGACTGTGAAATTCTGAGATATGGCGGCATCCTGGCTGACACTCCCGGTGCAGAAAAAGTATTTACTGACGAGTCCGAAACGCTTAATGATATTGAAAAGAAAAACTTAGAGGACAGTCTCAAAGCCGAATCTGTTTTAAAGCAGATAAACCTTGTTGTCTATGTAACGTGCCCGGAAAACACTCAGGGAACCCACAAAGTCGATTTTTTTGAAAATAAATTAAAACCGGCCTGCAAACACCCCGTCTTTGTAGTAAACAAAATCGACAATGCGAATTCATACGGCGACCCAGACGGGATGGAACAATGGAAAGAAAAATGCAACCGACATATCAAAGACAACTTTGATGTCAATCCGATACATGTACATTACGTTTCAGCCAAGGAGGGCGAAGGTCTGAAAGAGCTTCAGGCTGCCATCCGAGACCGCATTGCATGTCTGGAAGACACATCCATCACGTTGCTGGACGAACCGATGTCTCTTCTGAAGTCGTTTTTTGACGAACTCAAAAAAACGCCCGGCATGGGATATCCGCAGTTATATGTATCAGCTGCGAAGCGTCCGCTTTTCGTATTGTTGCGCCGACTGACCGGAAGAAAGAATGCCAATTATACGGACTATTCGTTCCAGGACCGTATTGATCCCTATCATTGCACGGACGATGGCATGGAACGAGCCCGAAACAGCATCATAACCGCACTTACACATTTTGGAATTCTAGACAACTTAGTCCTTCCCGGTAAACATCTCGAGGCCAAAACAGACAAAAACGAAGATTGGCTTCGACCTGAAGGCTGGCTAACTAATAACTGGATCACCAAAAACCTAATGTCTGCACCTGAAAAACAGTGGTATTTTCTAGGCCTGCCCGGTTCCGGTAAAACAACCTATTTTTCAATCCTCATCAACAGACTGCAGCAACTGAGTCTCGCAAACAGCTCGGGCACAAAATACATTTTAAGGTCGTTAAGACATTCCGTGACAGAAACGAAAAAAGCACGCTCTAATCGTAAGGAAGGAAACCAAATTGAGCTGGCCGAAGCGATTCAGAGACTGATGAATCAGGCTTGGCCCAATAAAACCGAATACGCCAATGCCGGATGCTATGAATTTGAATTTTCTCCAAGTGCAAACGCTCCGGTTCAATTCAGACCGTATCATCTTTATTTTAACGATTATGGTGGTGAGGATTTTCAAAGCGCGATGGATCCCAATTGGAAACCGCAGCCCAACGCAATGTCCGGAGCACTGGCTATACGCGACTCGCTCCGAAAGGCCACGGGATATTTCCTGCTGCTCGATGTCGACACACTCCTTAACGATGACGTAAGAAGCACACAGGAAGTCAACCAAACGCTGACACAGTTCTTTACCGAAGTTCGGGTACATGCAAAGAAGACACCCGTTGCCATCCTCTTTGCAAAGGCCGAACTGTGCTACGGCACGCTGTGCAAAGACGAACTCATCGAAGTGTTAAACCGAAAATTCCCGGATGCGATGCACCAGCAGACAGACATCGAAAACGTATCCTATTTCATGGTCAATTCGCTGGGCGAGCTATATACGTCAAACGATGTGGATTTTTCCGCACTTCTTTCACTGCCGCCGCGACAGGCACGTAATTCTCTGATATACCCTAGCTCAAACTGGAGAAACCGACCGGAAACAAGTGGTAAAGACAGCGTGTTGGAGCCGATTTTCGAATTCCTTCCCCGCCTGAGATTGCTTAACAGAAGATAATTTTGAAACACGGGAGAAACCCTTGAAAAAAACAATCGCCAATTGGATTCTTGAGGGCGGCGAGCTGCTGGGAGAGCAATGGAAATCCATTGCCTTCCCGGCAGATGCACTCGACGCGTTCAATCAGTATAAAACGAAACTGAACGCCAAAGACAATGGCGTTTGGGCATTCATCGAAATACCGCTGAAAGAACGGCGACTCTTTATCCGTGCGGTAAATGTATCACAATACGGACAGCGTGCCGTCACCTGGTATATGGGATTCGTCCTGAAACGGGCGGATTATCAGCATGCCGACTACAGATCGCTTCATCACGCCCTGCTGTCACTCACGTCCGAAGAGCTGCTTCAGGCCGCACAGTCCCAAAAAGTCCTGACCGTCGACGTGATGCCCAAACCGCATGGCACCCCGCCTTCCGACGTCGCACTCAAAGGCACCTCCTTTGGTGAGGACTGGCCTGACGACTACGAAGCCTTCTGCCGGACAATGAACCAACCGACAACCTCTCAATGGTTTAACAATTTGGGTCTGGCAATTAATCCAACGGAATTGAGCTCCGCTTTCACTAAGGTATTTGCCAACAAACGTCCCCCGGCCGAGCTACCGCCGAATCCAACCGATCCTATATCCAGTATAGTCAAAATGTGTTCCGACTGTCTGAACACCTTGCTTGAAAAAGCGTGGTTCAAGCCTCTGCTCGCCGCTTTATTGTTCGCATTGGGAATAATACTGGCAGCATCTTTTTTCCTCCTTCGGCAGGAGCCGGATGACGCTGAACCGTCCGCTCCTGCCCGCACCGCCCAAACCGAACAAACCGCCCAAACCGAACAGTCATCCGAACCCCAGACAAACAGCGTCCCGGATTCCATCCAGGAACCCTCTTCCCCGGCACCGACTCCGGAGCCCCTGCAGAAGACCCCTGAACAACCGGATAACATTTAGCAGCTTCGGTGACCATCGGACAAAAAAAGACAGTCTCGCTGTCTGCGCAACAGCCTCTGTGTCAAAACAGAGGCTTGATTCGTTTTTAGTCTGTGCATGATTGCCTGTTTCATATGTGGACGCGGGCAACACACATAAAAACAGACGGCCTTTCCGGTTCTTAAGAATCGTGCACACGGCTTTCGATATTTAATTTGTTGCTATTATTTTAAAAATGAATATGATAAACAAATCACTTTTATAAATTCGAGGTATGCTTACACGTTTTTTGGACTTTTTTTAGGATAGATTTACACGTTTTTCGGACTTTTCTGAGTGAAATTTACACGTTTTTCGGAGGTTTTTAGGAGGTTTTTACACGTTTTTCGAAGTTTTGGGGTGGATGCGGGGCTTTTTGAAGTGACGCGGATGATTCGGGGGCAGGGGTCGGGAGGGCGGAAGGAAAGTGAGCGGCGCTTACCCGAAAGACAAAAGCAGTTTATTTATGATATACTATTGAGCGTTTTTTATTTGGAAGAGGCACAGACCTATGATGGACAAACATTACGACCCCAAAGCCGTTGAATCGAAGTGGTATCCCTGGTGGGAGCAGCATGGCTGCTTCCATGATGAGCCTGCACAGGGCGGGAAGCCTTATTCTGTTGTTATTCCGCCGCCGAATGTAACCGGTGTGCTTCACATGGGCCACGCCCTGAACAATACGATTCAGGATATTCTCGTGCGCTGGCACCGCATGTGCGGCGACAATGTGTGTTGGGTGCCCGGCACCGACCATGCCGGCATTGCTACACAGAACGTTGTCGAGAAGGCGCTGCGCAAGGAGGGCACCCGCCGTCAGGATATCGGACGCGAAGCCTTCATTGACCGCGTGTGGGAATGGCGTAAGCAGTATGGCGCCACGATTGTCCGTCAGCAGCGTCTGCTCGGAAACTCCACCGACTGGCAGCGCGAGCGTTTCACGATGGACGAAGGTCTGTCCGCCGCCGTAGCCAAGGTGTTCTGCGATCTTTACAACAAGGATCTGATTTACCGCGGCAACTACATTGTGAACTGGTGCCCCCGCTGCGGCACGGCGCTGGCCGATGACGAGGTGGAGCATGAGCCCCACAACGGCAATCTCTGGTATGTGCGTTATCCCGTTGTGGGCAACGAAGGCGAGTATGTCACCGTTGCCACGACCCGTCCCGAAACGCTCCCCGGCGATACCGCCGTGGCGGTCAACCCCAAGGATGAGCGCTATGCCCACCTGAAGGGAAAAAAGGTCCTCCTGCCGCTCACCAACCGCGAAATCCCCGTGGTCTTCGATGACTACGTCGAGAAGGAATTCGGTACCGGTGTGGTGAAAATCACGCCTGCGCACGATGCCAACGACTTTGCCGTGGGCCAGCGTCACGATTTGCCCCAGATTGACGTGATGAACGACGACGGCACGATGAATGCGCTCTCCGGCTACGAAGGCATGGACCGCTTCGAGTGCCGCAAGGCCATCGTGGCCGACCTCGAAAAGGGCGGCTACCTCGTCAAGATTGAGCCTTACCAGAACCAGATTGGTCACTGCTACCGCTGCAAGACGATGGTGGACAGCCGTCTCTCCAAGCAGTGGTTCGTACGCATGAAGCCGCTCGCCAAGCCCGCCATCGAAGCGGTCCGCAACGGCGATGTGACGATTCAGCCCAAGCGCTGGGAAAGTGTCTATTTCAACTGGATGGAAAACATCCGCGACTGGTGCATCAGCCGTCAGATCTGGTGGGGTCACCGTATCCCCGTCTACACCTGCGACGCCTGCCACCACGAATGGGCCAACCCCACCGCCCCCGACACCTGCCCGAAGTGCGGTGCCGGCCATGAGCATCTCCATCAGGATCCGGACGTACTCGACACATGGTTTTCCTCCTGGCTGTGGCCCTTCTCGACCTTCGGCTGGCCGCGCAAGACCCCGGAACTCGATTTCTACTATCCCACCTGCGACATGGTCACCGGTGCGGACATCCTCTTCTTCTGGGTGGCCCGCATGATGATGGCCGGTTTCGAATTCATGGGCAAGGCTCCCTTCAAAAACATCGTCCTTCACGGCATTGTCCGCACGGCCGACGGCAAGAAGATGTCGAAATCCCATCCCGAAACCCTCCTCGACCCGCTGGACATCATCGATCAGTACTCCGCCGACGCCCTGCGCTTCTCTCTCGCCCTCATCACGTCGATGGAAGTCGACACCAAGGTCGACATGAAGAAGTTCGAAATCGGCCGCAACTTCGGTACCAAGCTCTGGAACGCCGCGCGCTTCCTGCAGATGAACGCCGAAAAGCTTGACGGGTTCTCCTTTGCCGACTACGCCGGCGAAGGGCTGAAGCTCGATGCCTCCCTGCTCCACGATGACGACCGTCACCTACTGCTCAAGGCGGTCCACATCTGCGACGCCATTAAGGGCCACCTCGAAAAGTACCGCATCCAGGACGGTGCCCTCGCCGTGTATGACTTTGCCTGGACCGACTTCTGCGACTGGTATCTCGAATACGCCAAGGCCGACCTCAATGCCGAGGACGAAGCCCGCCGCCGTCAGGTGCTGGCGCTGCTCGCGGACGTCTACGGCAAGATTCTGCGTCTTCTCCACCCCTACATGCCCTTCGTCACCGAAGAAATCTGGCACCAGCTGGGTTACTGCGGCGAAAACGAGAGCATCATGCGCGCTCCCTACCCTCAGGGATACACTGAGGAACAGAAGGCCGCCTGGGGTCTCTCCGAAGATGTGCTCGCCTATGTGGAAGCCAAGCGCGAAATCATCACCGGCACCCGCGCCCTCCGCGCCGAATCCGGTCTCGCACCCGCGCTGAACATCCGTGCCCTCTTCCAGCCCGCCAACGATGCCATTGCCGCGAAGCTCCGTGACGATGCCGCCTCGGTCTGCACCGCCATCCGCGCCGAGTCCCTGGAATTTATCACCGAAGCCCCCGCCAAGGCGATGCCCTCGAAGCTCTTCGCCGCCGGCACGGTCTACATCCCGCTCGAGGGACTGATCGACACCAAGGCCGAAGCCGAGAAGCTGACCAAGGAAATCGCCAAACTGCAGGGCTTCCTCAAGGGCATCAATGCCAAGCTCTCCAACGAGGCGTTTGTCTCCAAGGCCCCTGCCGCCATCATTCAGAACCAGCGTGACCGCAAGGTCGAGCTCGAAGCCCAGATTGCTTCTCTCGAGGCCCGCAAGGCCGCTCTCTGAGTCTGATGGCATCAGCCAAAAAAGGTCGCTCCCCAACGGAGCGGCCTTTTTTTTGCACTGCACGCCGATGAATGATACATGACAAACGATAAATAAATTCGGGTGAGCTGCGCCCTCACAGTTAAAAACTGCGCTATAATATCCGCATGAACAACCGCAAGACTGAACTATACAGCACACGCGAACCGGCTATCCCGCCGCGTAAAACACCGTCCGGCAAAAAACAGCGCCGCAGCCCAAAATTCCCCCGAAAGAGATTATCGGTGACTACGATCCGCCAGAAGAAGACATGTTCTGGGCAAAACACTGAGCGGACGAAACTCCCGACACCTGTTCCGTATACACAATTTGCCGATATTTCCAGCGAAAAACGGCATTTTCGATTTTGCGATTGGTTTTCGGCGGGCACTTTGATAAGATAGGCAGATTTAATTCACACAGGAGTAACAGCATGTATCGCGGCACCTACAACAACCTCTGCGCCTCGGCGGCAGCCAAGGAAAAACTCTACCATTCCTCTCCCCTGGGCTACATCTTTGCCTCGCTGATGGCAGGTATTTTCGTAACCTTCGGCGGCATGGTCGCCATGACCGTTGGCGGATATCTTCAGCCGCTGATGGGGGCAGCCTCCAAACTGCCCGCCGCCCTCGCCTTCTCCTCTGCGCTCAGCCTCGCCATCTTCGCTGGCTGCGAACTCTTTACGGGCAACAACCTCGTCTTTGCTGGGGCCTCCTTCGAAAAGAAAATGCCCTGGCTGACGACGCTGAAGCTCTGGGGCATCGGCTGGTTCGGAAACGTCTTCGGTGTCTGGGGGACCATCTTGGTCTATCACCTGGCTGGAGCGGATACGGTCGCGGGGCCCGCGGAGTATTTTGCCGCTATCGCCGAAGCCAAAATCGCGCTTTCGCCGCTAGCTATGGTCTGCCGCGGCATTCTGTGTAACATGTGCGTCTGCCTGGCCATTTGGTGCAGTTTCCGCATGACGAGCGACTCGGGCAAGCTGATTATGACCATCTGGTGCGTCTTCATCTTCATGGTGTGCGGCTTTGAGCACAGTGTTGCCAATATGGGCATCATCGGCGTAGCCCTGGTCAATCCTTGCGGACACGACATCACGATGCTTGGCTACCTCAACAACCTCTTCTGGGTGACACTCGGCAACATCCTCGGCGCGGTGGCGTTCATCGCCTTCCCCTATCATGTCATGCTCCGCCAGGAACGTCACGAGACAGTGGAACCGCCCAAACCCAGCATGTAAGTGGCGCTGAAGGCGCAGCTTACAGGGCATAGATTTTAAAATGGTGGGCTGCGCCCACAGTACCTTTTCAGCGGCTGCCGGCCTCCGGCTGCCGCTTTCTTTTGCAACACGAGGCCTACGCACAGGGCCTCCGTAGCGCACTAACGGGCGAGGCCAGTCATACCAGGCATGGAGAGCTCTTCGGAGACGCGGATAGTAGGTTTACCGTAAATGAGATCAATGAAGACATCATCGAGTGGAATGATGCTATCGCGGTGTTTATCAGTAAAACCGAGTTCGGCCTCGGGCAGATTTCGGGCACGAAGCGTGTAGTTACTGGCTGGGAGGTGCGACTCCAATGCAGGATGGTACGCTTCCAAGCGCGTATAGGCATTAATGCGGTGCAGCGGGTGAGCGCGCGTTTCCGGCGCGTTGAGTGTGCCTTCACTCCAACCAGAGGCCTGCGAAACCAACGCCTCGCGTCCCGTTTCCAAGCGCAAATCGCGGCGGAGAGCGCAATGATTAAGGCTGATACTGCCGAGCGTAACGGCACCGGTAATCAGTGTCAACAGAGCGATGAGCATGATAACGAGTTCAGCCATAGCCTGCCCTTTGCGAGAGTAAAGCAAAAGACAGACAGCGCGCGCCGGGAGGGCGTGCGCTGTACGGGAAATCCTCGCTCTAGGCTGCGTTCGCATCCAATATCTCCTCGCTCAGATACCGCTCATCAGGCGTGTTGCCAGCCGGGCGGGCAGATTCGCTGCGCGGATACGATCCACGGCCGCTTCAATATCATAGTCCACGCGGCGGAATTCGATATAGCGCTCGGTCATACTCTTGACGGTCAGGATCAAATAGCTGGCGCGCGGATCTTTGTCGCGGGGCTGTCCAACTGAGCCGACATTGATGAAGTAGGAGCCCTTATCCAGCTTGCCGTCAACTGGAGAGAATCGGGTAATACTGTGATCTGGGGAGCGGTAAAAGATACAGGGCTCATGGGTATGGCCAAAGAAACAGAGGGAGGTGCGCTGACAGGCAAAGTTATCGGCGGCTTCCCATTCATCGAAGATGTAGCGAAAATTTTCCGGTGTATCGAGGGTCGCATGCACACCCATGAATCCCTGATAGGTCATTACATAGGGCAGATTTTTGAGCCAATCCATATCGGCATCGGACAGCATACGGCGGGTCCAATCGATAACGCTGGCGGCATTGGCATGAAAATCGTCAAGGCTGACGGTCAGGTCGGAACAGTAATGATCATGATTCCCCTTAACGACTTTGCAGCCAATGTCGCGGATGGCGCGAATACACTCCACGGGAGCCGCATTGTAGCCGACGATATCACCCAAGCAGATAATTTCATCAATCTGCTGGTTGCGAATATCTTCCAATACGGCGTTCAGAGCATCGATATTAGCATGGATATCACTGATAATCGCGAACCGCTTCATTCGTACACACTTTTTGTAAACCCGGTCAGTTCAGTTTCAGCAAGGCTGCTGCAACAGTAAGGTCGATGGGTCGGGTAATTTTAAGATTAGGCTCTTCCCATTTAACGAGACGGGCGGGCGTACCAGCGGCTTCCAGAACGGAAGCATCGTCTGTGAAGGTGCGATCCTTGTCGGCTGCCAGGTCTGTATAAGCTTTAACAAGAGCCTCGGCCTCGAATGCCTGAGGGGTCTGCACGGCCCAGAGTGCCGAGCGGTCGGGTGTAGACTCAGTCATCATTCCCTTTCCGACGACTTTTACCGTATCGACCACAGGCGTAGCGGCAACTCCGCTGCCAAAGCGCTTGGCGAACTTCAGGGTTTCCTTAATCAGTTCGGGGGTAACGCAGGGACGGGCCGCATCGTGAATGACAACGTATCGGGTATCGGGCTCGAGTTCCTTCAGGGCAGCCAGGACAGAATCCTGCCGACGCTTGCCACCGACGACGATGGTCTGCAGTTTGCTGATGCCGAACATCGTCTGCAGTCCCTTGGCGTCAATCATCTGATCCTTGCGGACGGTAAGGATGATATGATCGATGTCACTGCATTTTTCGAATGCCAGCAACGACCAGGCGACCACTGGTTTGGGGCCAAGAGCGAAGAAACACTTATCGACACCTGTCCCCATGCGGGAGGCCTTACCCGAGGCAAGAACAATAGCAGTAACCATAAAAAGACTCCTTTTAACGAAGGGACAGCCCGCCCCGCAGGGCGGGCTGCGCGATTTATTTGGCCTTGCGCGGCGCTGCGCGGCGCTTTTTGGGGAGCGTGCGACGCAGCACCATGGCCGTACGGGCAGGAATGTAGATATTAATGGCTAAGCAACGGTCATCACCGCGCTTCACGGTGGTAAGCGGGAACTCCTGTCCCTGTTCGATGCGGCCAAACCCACCGAATTCCGCGGCATCCGTATCCAACACATGGGCGTAGAGACCTGGTGGGACGATGAGCGGGTAGTCGGAGATAGAAAAGTCGCTGTTAAAGTTAAAGACAAAGAGGAGGTCTCCGCGCATGAAGACCAGCAGCTTGTCGTCCTTTACATCAATCCGACGGGGGTAGGTCCCTTCCAGTGCGCCGCCACGAACAATGAGATTCACCATCTTTTCGTCGAAATCGCCGAGTCCCTTAAAGCGGAGGTCGGGATTATCGCGCAGCGACCACTGACGACGGGCGTAGTGATAGCTGTTATTGTTGCCTTCGCGGGGAAAATCAATCCACTCGGGGTGGCCGAATTCATTCCCCATGAAGTTCAGATAAGCGCAGCAAGTGCCCAGCGTGGCGAGGCGAGCCATCTTATGGATGGCGATACCACGATCGACATAGAGGTTCTGCGATCCGACATGCATCGAATCGTACATATTCTTGTCAATCATCTGGAAGATGAAGCTCTTACCACCGACCAAAGCCTGGTCATGAGACTCCACATAGCTGACGGTACGCTCGTCGGCACGGCGGTTGGTGAGTTCGTGCCAGAGGAAACCGGCAGACCAATCTTCGTCGCGAATATCGCGAACAAGACGGAACCAGCACTCGGGCACGCCCATGGCCATGCGGTAATCGAAGCGAAGTCCGCCTTCGTACATCGGCGCGCCGATACCAGGCATACCGCTGACATCTTCAGCAACGGTGAGGGCATCTGGACGGACCGTGTGAATCACTTCGTTGGCGAGCGTCAGATAGGTACAGGCATCTTCATCGACGGAGGCATCGAAGTACATCCCATATTCAGTGAAATCGGTACCGAGCCCGTGATGGAGATAAAGCATGGAGGTAACACCATCGAAGCGATAGCCATCGAAGTGATACTCATCGAGCCAGTAGCGGCAGTTGGAGAGCAGGAAGTGAAGTACATCCGTCTTGCCGTAGTCGAAGCAGCGCGAATCCCAGGCATCATGCCAGCCGCGGGAGCCGTCATGGAAGTACTGATAGGGCGTGCCGTCAAAGAGCGAGAGTCCGTCGCGCTCGTTTTTCACGGCATGCGAATGGACGATGTCCATAATGACGGCGAGGCCCATGCCGTGGGCTTTATCGATGAGGGCCTTGAGTTCTTCGGGCGTACCGAAGCGGGAGCTCGCGGCGAAGAAGCTGGACACATGGTATCCGAAGCTGCCGTAGTAGGGATGCTCCATAATGCCCATCAGCTGCAAGGTATTGTAGCCGGCGGCCTTGACGCGCGGGAGAATCTTCTCGGCAAATTCAGCATAGGTGCCAACGCCTTCGGTCTCCTGGGCCATGCCAACGTGAGCTTCATAAATCACGGGCGCCACATCAGGACGGACAAACTTATTCTTCCAAACATACTGCTTTTTGGGATTCCAGACCTGCGCGGCAAAGAGTCCTGACGTTTCATCCTGAACGGTACGGCGGACATACGCGGGAATACGTTCGCCGTGGCCGCCATCCCAGAGCACGTCGAGTCGGTAGAACTGTCCGTGCGCCATAGCCTTTGCGGGACCTTTCCATTCAAAGACATCGCGTCCGGGGATGCGCTTGGCCATAAATTCCATGCGCCGTTCCCAGCCAGAGAAATCGCCGACCAGATAAATCTGGGTAGCGTGCGGAGCCCACTCGCGGAAGAGCCAACCAGTTTTAGTGCGGTGGAGTCCATAATACTCGTGGGCGCCGGCGAATGCGGCAAGGCTGCCTGCAGCCGTCGCACCTTCAGTGAGACGTGCAGCAGTGTCGCGGGCGCGCTGAGCGCGGGCCCGGATGGCCTCCGCAAAGGGAGCCAACCACGGATCATCAAGCAGTCGTGTACGGGGTGCAGGCATTGCCGAACCTCCTTCTCTTACTCGTGATAGGGGTTCTGGTTCTCGGATTCACCTTCGAAGAGGTCCGTCAGCGGGCGGTCCAGCATCTTCTCGTAAATCTTGATGTACTCAGCGGCGCAGGCTTCGTGGGTGAAGCGAGCCTTGGACTCTTCCATAATGCGGGAGACCTGTGCCTCACGCACATCGGTCGGCAAGCGGAAGAATTCCATGGCACGGTCAATAGCCCATTCGAGACCAGCGCTGTCGTAGACTTCAAACGGGAAGCCGTTACCCTTATTATGCTCGGCATCGAGCAGTTCCACGGTATCGTGCAGACCGCCAGTATCGTGGGCGATGGTGAGCGAACCATAAATCGGGGCGACCATCTGGGGCAGGCCGCAGGGCTCAAAGAGCGAGGGCATGAGGGTGAAGTCGCTAGATGCATAGCCAAGACGGGAAATGTGCTCGTCGAAATCAACCACCGCCAGGCGACCGTACAGATTATGGAAGCCGAGAATGTCGCGGAAAGCCTGCTGGTAGGGCCCATTGGCAACAATGGCAAACTGGATATTGTCGTCGCGGTACTTCTCTAGAATCTTGTACATGATATCGGTAAGCAGCTGCGGGCCCTTCTGGACGGGGTCGAGACGGCTGGGCCAGAAGAAGAGCGGGGCATCCGGATTACGGGCGAGACCGACCTTTTCCTGGAACTGCATCTTGTTCGAGATTTTGGCAGCGTGATGCGTCTTGGCATCGTAGTTGACCTTCAGATTGGGGTCGGTCGTCGGATTGTAGCTATCGTCGGGGGCATTCAGGATACCCGTGGCGCAGCCAGCATTGTACTTAGCGATAACCTCATTGCGGAAGGCTCCAGGGATAAAGTCATGCCAGCCGCGGACAATTTCTTCCAGGAAGGTCGGGGAGACCGAGTTCACAAAGTGCGAAGCGAAGATACCCGATGTCATAAAGTCGACGGGGTTCGTATCGCGGGTCTCGAAATAATCTGCCGGTGGACGGGAATAGAAGAGGTTACGCCAGAACTCGGCAGCATCGATACCCGCATATTCAATTTCACCCAGGCAACGATGCACCGTATGGATGTTGTGAATCGTAAACAAGCAGGGAATGCCGAGACGGCGGGCCGCAGCGGGAATCAGGCCAGTCATCCAGTCGTTGCAGTGAATCAAATCTGGCTGCACGGTAGGGATGATGTTGTTGATGACTTCGCGCTGGAAGGCGAGTGCCAGGTGCGGATTTTCGTCACCCTGGGAATAGACCGTATCGCGATAGTAGAAGCAGCGGTCTTCGGCCAGGTGGATGCGGGAATCAGGCAGATGAGCCTGATAGGTACGCAGTTCGTCGGCAATCAGGCGGCCGACATCCACATGGAACATACGGCGGTAATGCGGCAGAGCGACATGGACATCAGCGCCTAGCTGGAACAGACGTGCCACCAGGCTCGCCGAAACGTCCGCCAGACCGCCGGCCTTCGCGCTGAGCTTACCGGCCATATTACCCATGCCGGACGGCAGATACGTGATCTCCGGGGTTACAATCAGAATACGGGGTTTGCGTTTTCCGTCTTTCAGTGTCTGAGCCATCTCATACCTCCAACTATCTCAAAGCCTTATCAGTATTGTCTTCCACCTTGGGCGACATACCCCCGGCGGTTTTCTTCGGCCACAAAGCCGTCCTGAGGGCCTGGACGCGCTCGGCGTTAGCCTTCATAATAGCTTTGTACTCCTGAGCCTCAGGGGTTTTCTGACCTGCCTTGAAAAGGGCCTGATTCAGTTCTGCGAACCGTTTTTCGAGCGCTGCGCGTTCAGCCTTCAGTCGCTCTGTTTCCTCGGATACGAACCGTTCTTCACGCAGGGCCTCGTCGAGAGCCACCTGCAGTCGCTCGGCATAGGCTTGGCGCAGCACATACTCCTGCGACAGGCGGGCGCGAGGCGTCGCCTCCGCAGCACTGCGCGTAGCAATGCGTTTCTCCTGTTGCGCAGCAAACTTGGCCACGTCCGACAGCGCCATCACACGAAGTGCCGGCAAAAGAAGCAATAACAGCAAGTATTTTCTCATTCGGGAACCTATCCTATATCCAGCATATTGACTACTGTAAGTATGCGCCATTAAGCAAAAAAAATCAAGTATTCCCGCAAAAAATTTTCGGCATCTACCGGAGAGCGTTCTCTAAGCCTCCTCCTTCGACAGCGTAAATAACGTAATTTCAGCGCCATACACACGAAAAGGGAAGCCACACCACACCCCACATCCCCGAGATACGTAAAGGCGAGTCTGCGCACCTGGAGCATACCATCCGCGCACAAAACCGCGATTAAAACGGGCGATAACCGAGGCCACACCTGGCAGTTGACCGCCATGTGTATGCCCCGACAGTACCAGCCCCACGCCCAGCTTTGCCGCAGCCTCCGCCACCGCGGGCTTATGAGCCAGCAATACCGTCGCCGTTTGGGGCGGAAGCGCTCGAATCAGATGTTCCAGTAGCGGACCATTATCCTGACGCGTCAGGGATCGCCCATCTGGCACCCCAAGCAGCGCCACGCCGCGCACGGTGGCCGAAGCCCCGTCCAGCACGCGGATACCCAGCGACTTATAATACGGCAGATACGGCGATACATCATAGTAATACTCATGATTGCCCGTCACGGCGAACACCCCTTCGGGGGCAGACAGCTCCGCCAGCGGGGCCAGCGCCTCCCGACGCAGAGGCAGCGGCCCGTCCTCCAGATCGCCCGTAATAAGAATAACATCCGGCTTCAGTGCATTGACGCGCCTCACCAGCCGGCGGCAGGCCCCTGCCCGACGCAACAGATCGAGATGAATATCGGACAGCTGAAGCACGCGCATCCCCTCCGCCGATGGCGGTAGATGCTGCAGGGCAACCGTATACGCCCGCAGTTTCGGCGGCAGATAGCCGCGCAACGTAACGACACCGCCCAAAATCACTGCCCCAAACAGCACCCACGACGGCGGAACGGCCGCGCCACACAGCAGCAGCCCCCCCCACAGCAGCGACAACACGCCGCCCATATACAGCATTCCCTCCGCCAACAGAAAATACGCATACAGCGGCGCCGGCATCCCGTCCGGGGACATGTACCCCGTTCCAAACAGATTCAGCACTGGCCGCTTCAGCGACGATACCAGCAACCACCCAGCCATCAGTCCCCGCCCCCACACTGGCAACGCCAACGATGCCACCGCCGTCATCGACAGCCATACCGCACAAAAAAACGCAGCAATCGTCGTCATCCACATAAAGAAGCCCCTTCGTGATAAAAAAAAACGCCGCCCCTTCACAGGACGGCATGGTCGGAGCGGGGGGATTTGAACCCTCGACACTCTGCTCCCAAAGCAGATGCGCTACCAGGCTGCGCTACGCTCCGTAATCAACGAATGGGCATAGTATACCAAATCCGAAAAAAAAAGCAAACAAAAGAATGCGCAGATATTAAGGCAGCGAAACCGTCACTCCTTACCATCATCCGTCCGTTGCAGCAAAGCCGCTTCTTCCTCCCCGAAAGCCTCGGGCAGCAGGGCGCCGAGTGTAGACATCCGGATTTCCCCAGCCTCCAAATCGGCCATATACACTGGCATCTCCGCTGGTGCAAACTCCGCCAACACCTGACGGCAGGCACCGCATGGTGTCACCCGACGCGTTGCCGCCAGCGCCAACGCCCGAAACTGACAGCAGCCCGATGCCACCGCATGAAACACGGCATTACGCTCCGCACAGATTGTCAGCCCGAACGAACTATTCTCCACATTGCAGCCAGTATAAAACACTCCATCAGCCCCCAGCAACGCCGCCCCCACCCGAAACCGAGAATAAGGCGCATACGCATTCAGTGCCGCCGTCCGGGCCGCACGCATCAACTTTTCGGTATCACATTCCATCAAACCGTCCTCCTATCATTTCTTCTATTATCGCAAACCTCTGCCCGCCGCGCAACACACCCGCCGCCCCCTCCCCGTATTGCAGAACCGCTTCCCCTCAGATTACCGCGGGCTATACAGCAACGCCGTTCGGCAACGCTGCCGTATTCCATAGATACTCCTACCTGGAAGCCTGTAGGAGCATAGATATCAAAAAGAAACAAACGCCCTGCCCAGACAAAGCCATCGTCTGGGCAGGGCGTTTTCGGGAGAATCCGCTTTTGTTTCTGACAGGCCACCCACGCAGCCCCGCCAAACAGCGTTAAGCCGCCCCCGCACGTTTACCGGAGATTCTTCAGCGGGACGCGGAGGAAGTAGTGGTAACGGCCGTCGCCTTCGTAAAGTATGCCGACGGAGTCGCTGCCGACAGGGCAGAGGCTGGAATAGCCGACGCAGGGGCGGCGATCGTACAGCAAGCCTTCGGACCAGGTTTTGCCCTTATCCTTCGAGACACGAAGCGTCATATTTTCACGGCGGGCCATCGAGGCAGGGTGCGAAAAAAGCAGGTTGCGTCCGATGCGGAGCATAGAGGCCTGACACTGGGTCTGGCGCAGGGGCGTGTGCGGATAAGGATCCCAGGTCTCGCCCATATCGCGGGTGATGCCGGTGATGCGTTCGCCAGCCTTTCCCTCACGGGTATTGAGAATCAGCACCCCTGGCTCGATTTCGGCCACCGTCGACTCCGAGCCGCCGAAGGGCATCCCCTTGGACCCCTTCCAGGTTTTGCCGTGGTCCTTGGAGTAGACCAGAAAGCCGTGGTGCGGCGCTTTACCTCCATTACCCCAGGCTTGCGCGGGAAAGACGAGAGTGCCATCCTTCATGGCGATGCCCTGCCCTGGGCCCTGCAGCACCCCGCCCCAGGAGGCCGTATCGGGATCTCCGAGGCGCTTAGCCTCCGCGGTCACATTGATGGGTTTGGACCAGGTTTTGCCCTCGTCGTCGGAGTAAGCCAGGATGAGCTGTCCGCATTCGGCGGGATTGAGCGTCCCAGACTTCGACCAAATGGGGTTCGTACGCTTAGATGAATTGACGGCCATGATCCAGACGCGGTTGTTCGCGGGGTCAACGAGGATGCAGGGATCGCCCACGCCTTTGCCGCCGGGGAGGTCTTTGTAGTCAATGGCAGTGACGATGGGCGACCAGGAGAGGCCCTTGTCGTGCGAGACGGAAACACCAACGCAGATGTCGCCGGGAAGATCGCGCCCGTTGGCGTAGCGGATATCGAAGGTTGCAACCAAGGTGCCGCGACGTGTCTCGGCAATGCCGGGGATGCGGAAGTTTTTGCTGGTGCGGTTGCGGTCGGCGATGCGCTGATTGGGCCACGTGACCACACTGCCGATGCGGACGGGGCTGCCCTCAATGCTCAGGCAATCGGTAAGGGATGAGGGCGTCCCGGGGTCGGGGTACACCTCGAAGCGGTTTTCACCCTTTCTGAGGGGAACGCGGAATGTCGCCTTGCCGCCGGCGAGCTTGCCTTCGATCTTTCCGAGGCGGATGGCTTTCGGCAGACGAGCGCGCGGTGCTTTCAGCGCAAGGCTCACCGCAGCGGCGGCTTCATCGGCATCGGCAGTAACGACGAGGGTTCCGACCGATATGTCGCTGCGGCCGATAAAGGCAGGGACGTGTCCCGGTTCGAAGTGTTGGGCTGTGACCTTGGCCTGCCCTACGGCGGCGCAGAACAGAAGAACGAAGAGGGGGAGAGTTTTCATGTTGGCTCTAGAATTTCTCTTTTAATGAACGGTGAAGCGTTACAGAAAGGGCCGTATCCCTTGAAGGGCTTACGCCTGATTATGTCAGATGTCAGATATCAGAAGTCAGAGGTACTTTTGCAGCGCATCCTTCGGGGACTTACGGGCGCTTCGCTTCTTCGACGGGCGACTTACTCTTTGCGTGCCGGCGCGCGGAAGGTGAGCCCTTCAGGATTCGGGAAGAAGCAGGTGGCGGTCCATTTCCACTGGCCTTTGGGGAGTTTGATTAGCAGCTCGTTGCGACCCTTCTTCAGAGTCACGCGCAGGGGCGGACGGGCGGTCCAGATTTCGTCAACGAGGGGACGTTCCTGCGAAGCTGCGCCAGTGAGTCCGGGCTGTTTCCAGACGGGGGGCGGGATGGGGGTGCCGTTGAGCAGAATCTTCGCTCCGCGGGCATTCCACTGTCCCTGCACCAGGGCGGCATCGCGTTTGCGGCCGTCGCTGCGGGAGTAGTTCATGAAGTCGGCGATGAGGTCGACGGTCTTCTCGCTGTCACTGTACACTTCGGTGCCGAGCCAGACACAGGTCGCCTTGGTCAGATTGCTCTGCCTAAAGAAGAAGTGCTGCGGATAGACCGTGCCCTGCGCAAGCATCCGTTCGCCCCAAGGAAGGTTGGCGAAGGGTAAGGTTTCGGCGGTTTCGGCCATACGCCAGCGCATCTGGGTCTGCGGATAGAAGAAGAACGGTTCGCCGACAAAGAAAGGCTTCTGCGCGAGGGTGCGGCGTTCGAGTTCCGCAGCCTGCGCGAAGAGGGGATCACGCGGGTCGGGCAGATTGCCGTAGTAGCGCATATCTTCCGTTTTACGGCCGTTCCAGAAGTTATCGGAATAGAGTACCATCGCTGGATAGACTGGATTCATGGAGACCACATCCTCGGGACGTCCGGCGGCATCGTCGTGCCAAACGGCAAAAATTGCACCGAGGCGGTCCTGCGGACGGCCCGTCATGCAGGGCATTTGATAGGTTGCCGGGGCCAAGAGTTCCATGGGGTCGACATGGTTGATATAGTAGGAGCTCATCGAGTCGATATAGGTTTCGCCGGAAGCCGGGCGGCGGATCTGACGGCCAGTCCAGTACTGACGAACCAGCGGACGCTTCAGTCCCTTGGGAAACTGCCCTGGCGACCACCCAATGACACGAAATCCCTTGGCCTCCAGCGCATTCACCCAGTCTGCCAGCCAATCAGCAGGCACCCGTTCATTAGGCTTCACCTCATCGGAGCCAATATGAATATAAGGGGTCACCTTAGGATCAAGGAGCGCCGTCATTTCCTCAAAGAGATCAGAGACAATACCCCGAATCTTCGGCGTATTCATCTGCTTCACCCCAAAGGCGCGGCGGAAGCAGGCGGTATGGCCGGGCACATCGAGTTCGGGGATGACAGTGATGCCCAGACTGTGCGCATAGGCAATGAGCTCCCTGAACTCCGCCTGCGTATAGAAGCAATCGGTTCGGTCGAGATTATCCGGGTGGGAGAGTTCGGGATATTTCAGCGACTGCAGCCGCCAGCCGTGGTTGTCGGTGAGGTGCCACTGAAAGGTATTGAGTTTGTAATCGGCCATCCGCTTCAACTGCTTTTTGAGCAGATCAATGGGCTGCCAGTTGCGTCCCGTATCGTGCATCATGCCGCGCACGGTCAGGGTCGGCTCGTCAACAATGGTGCAGACGGGTACCAAGCCGCCGCCGAGGGCGGCCAACTGCTTCAGCGTAGTTTTGGCATAGCGCTCATTACCAGTCCAGACCGCGCCATCGGGGGTGACCGTCAGCGTATAGGCCTCGGGATGTACCGACGCCCCAGCGGGAACGGAGCCCTTTCGGACTGCACCCTCAGCATAATTCCAGCGACCCTCTCCAGCAATCACCGATTTAGGGCGCGGCATCAGGTCTTCCAATGGACCGGCCGCCAGCAGCGGACAAAACACCACCGCAGCGAGGCCGGACAATAACACATTAAGATGATTCATATGATTCCTTTCAGTGGTTCAGTCGATTGCGGACATCTTCACGTAAGAAGTAAATATGGCGATTCGCTTCATAAAGTATGCCAAGTATGCCATCTTTCAGCATACAAAGAGAGTTATAGGAATAACCGCCCGTGGAGGCTTGGTGAATCATGAGCGCGGAGGAGGGGTCATCCCAAAGGATGCCATTGGCGGCGGTCGCGGGGTCATGCGTGGCATCGGTGCCGAAGTAGAGCATCAGTTCGCCGCGGCCGCCCGTACGGGAATAGGCCATAGCGTAGCGACTGCGGCCCTGCTTATCCTTGCCGATATTCACGATGGAGCCTTGGACGCACTGCGAAGGCTTCGTCACACCATAGGGCGTACGCTCCCAGGTGAGGCCGTCGGTGCTGCGGTAGTGGTAACGCTGTCCGGCTTTGGCACACTTGGCAATCATGTGCCAAGAACCGTCATCCAGCTCGACGATGCTGTTCTCCTGCGAACTCATATCCGGCACAAAGCGGGTCGACTTCCAGCTCTTGCCACCATCGGAAGTATAGACCGCAAAGGCGTAGGACTGGCAGGGCCAGTTCTTGCGGGTCTCAAAGAACCACTGCATCGGAAAGACCACAGTGCCCGCTGGGATGTAATCCTGCGTACCAGGCTTGCCATGGGGCTTCGTGGTGACCATGCCGTGGCCGGGCCCCTGCAGGATGCCGCGGGAACGGCGGCAGAACTCCTTGCCGCTGTTGACCGTTTCCATGCGCGGATCCCCGTGGTGGGCATCCGCGGCATAAAGGGCATCGAAGATTTTCCGCTCGAGGACAGCATTGTCTGCCAAAGATGGATTATCTCGGCGCGGATGCACGGACTTCCAGTCGGCCTTGGCCACGCCGGCGGGGCGCCTGTAGAGGGCCAGGCCGTTATTGGGATTATTCGGTCCGCCATACGCCGCGAGGCCACCACCGGTGAGGCCCATAACGAAGTAAGCGTTATCCTTCGGCGAAAAGACCGCGCAGGGGTCGCCGATGTCGAGATCGGCTGCGGCAAAGGGCTTGCCATTGGGATTGGCCGTGCGGGCATTCGTACGGGGATCCTTGACGTTGGGCACATCGACAGCCAGACGCGGGGCGCACCAGGTGTGGCCGCCGTCCATCGAAATGTTTTCGCCCAAATCGATAGAGGCGATACCGCGGCCGAGGTCGCCATTGAAGTGCCAGCGCACATCATAGACAGCCACGACTTCGCCGCGTCCGTTCGTCGCGAGCGCAGGGATGCGATACTGACTGTGGGCACGGTTGCCGGGGGCACGGCTAATATTTGCGCTCCACGGTTCGTGACCGAAGTCCACCGCCGGATCGATGGCGAGCATCCCCTGCACGGGAAAGGTCGACGGACCGACAGAGACCGCACCCATGACATCAAAGAGAACCAAGGCCAACGGCTGCTTGGTGCCGACCGGCAATTGGAAGGTGAGCTGACCGCCCTGTCCGACCCGTGCCTTCGCCACGATATTGCCTTCTGCATCGTGCAGGGCGGCCCGCTGACCCACAAAGATGCCGGGACCACTCAGACGCTGCGACCAAGTCGTGCCCGTTGTTTTCACAGGCATGGGCAAGGTCACGCCATCCTTCAATGTGGCATGCATCGGCACGCCGTCCGCCGCCCATGCGACAGAGCCCAGCTGCAGCGCCAGCGCGGCGGCAGCCATCCACGTCAGAGAGCGATTCACGGCTGCACCGGTCCTTCGGCTTCAAGAGCCTTCACATAGAAGCGAGCAATCGGTGCATCGGCGGCAATCTCCTTATTAAAGGTGACTTCAGATAGACCCGCCTCACCCACGGCCGTCACGGCCAGAGGCTCAATTGAACCTTCGCGGAAGAGGGCCACTCGGGTACCAGGAACAAAAGTCGCCCCCGTACCACCAGCCGTCTCGACACAGGCCTTCGCGGTCAGCGCCAGCTGACCATTTTCGGTCGGCATCGCGCGGAGATACGTCAGCCCGAAGCTATAATCCACGGTCAAGACCACCGTCTTCGGCTCACTCCCTGCAGCCATCGTCTGCGCAGAGGCCTTTTCTTCAGCCGTCACCGTGAGGCCCTTAAAGAGCGACAGCGCATTGGCTGCAGTCTCCGCTGCGGACGCACCCGGCTTGGCACCGCCCGCGAGGCGAACCTCGAGTGCAGTCGCCGCCGTTGCGGGCAAGTTCGCCGCCTGCATCGCCGTTGCGAGCGCCTGCGAGAGCACCGACTGCTGGGGGCCGGTCAGCCCCGCAGAGGCTTCGCCCGCAGGCAACAGATAGTTATTGCCCGCAAAGGAATTGGTACCCGTCACCTTCAATGCACCCTGTGCCGCACCGACAATCGTCCCGTCACCAGCCAGATTCGCAACCGACACCTGATGACCGTTCAGATCCAGCACCGCGCCCTTGGCAACGGTCAGCGTCTGGAATGTCTCCTGAACGAAAGGCATATCCTTACCAATCACCAGCTTACCGGCAGACACCGTCAGCCCGGGGAAGCCAAAGTTACAGGAGAGACGCATCGTGCCGGGGCCGTCCTTGGTGATGGTTGTCTTCTGACCATCGATACCGCCATTGGCATGCATGCCGCCGGTGAAGTCGATTTCGACATCGGTGGCCGACGAGTCACCGATATTAAAGGTACGGGTACATTCGGTGCTGGTACCCGTCAGATCATACGCCGCCGAAATCGTTGCGGTATCGGGATTATTGTGTGTATCATACACAATCGCATTCTCTACGCCAATGCCGAAACGTCCGTTGCGGACTTCCGATGTTCCGGCCATACCGCCCAGCGTCAGCGTCTGCACAGACAGCCAACCACGGTACTGCTCATCTATCCCCGTTTCGCTACTGTTCTTATAGTTGCCAGCGTTGTTCAGATCAAAAACACCGCGCTTCAGTGTCACCTTCGAAGCCCATCTGTTTGCATCTTTTCCGGTACCCAACGCTCCGGACTGTTCACGCAGGCCGCTCTCCACCACGGTACCGCCCTGAATTTCCAGGCCGCCGGAGAAGGTGTTTTTACCGGTCAGACGCAAGATACCGGTCCCCTGCTTAATCAGCTTGCCGGTTCCCTCAATCGTGCCGCCCAGCGTGGTGTCCTTCGCCGGACTGTTCACCGTCAGCGAACCGGACACCTTCAGTGTTCCCTTATTAATCAATGTGCCCAAAATGGAATGATCCGCAACGAAGAACGTGCCCTTACCGTCCAGCGTCACCTCTGTGCCCTTGGCAATCTGCGAATCATTGTTCACCTGAAGCATCTTTCCAGCATCAATGGAGATGGACAACGGTCCGTGGAACGTTGTTTTCCCTCCGCGGGCTACCGTGAAGTTCTCGTGCAGGATCATGTGTCCGTGCTGCTCGTGATTTTTCTTATCACCGAAGTCTGTCGGACGATTATTGCCCGCCTTGGCGAACGAATAACCGGTCGCCCCTTGTTCGACAATAAGCCCAAAGAGGTCGAACGGCTCAAACTGTGCCTGCAGTCCCCCTTTGCCGGAAGCAGCCGCCGCATCCAAGCGAAGGACTGCACCGGGGGCCTGATACGCCGTCTGATTGGAGGCAAAAATCGTCCAATCTGTATGCTCATAGACATGCAGTGGCGACGTTGCCTGCCAAGGACCTTTATGAAATATCGTCGAAGTGCCCTTCCACGTATAATGCTTCACTGTATCGGCTTCCACACCGTCAAAGATTTTCACGGACTTCAGGATATAATTCATGCCTTCGGTAGCGTCGTTCACGAAATTGCCGAAAGTAATCTGTGTCGCATTGATTATGCCACCCTGCAATCCAGTGAAGGCGGTCCACTCGGGCTTCGCGTCAGGCATCAGCTGGACAACGGCTGAAGGCTGAGACCCAGTTCTGAACACCAGTGTCAGCGTCTTCGTGCTGTCCGTCAGATCATTCAGTGCGGGAAAGGTCGTACAGTTGCCCCACGCACGATTTCCCCATATCCCAGTCAACGATGCGGTCTTCAAGGACGCGTCATAGGCATGGAGCGCCACACCAATACCGCTGCCGCCGTTGCCGCAATGAAGTAGCGGCTTATTTATGACCGGCGTTGCGGGGGCGCCCTTCAGGGTGACGACAATCGTCATCTTCTGCTGACCGCTATAGCCGACATTCAGCGTTTCATTCGCGAAGTTCACCGCCGGCGCACGGCCGATTCCAGTCTGCAGCGAACCGTCTTCATTTACGGAACCGCCGCCCAGAGTAAAGGTCCAGTCCGTCTTCGAACCGGCCTGCGGTGCCAGCGGCGTTTCGGCGGTCAACTGAGAGAAGTTGTTCCACTCCGCCAGGAGCTCACCAGAGGCTGCTGTCAGCGGGGTTACGAAAGTTACCGCCAGACCAGCGGCGAGGGTTGATAAGAGAGTTGTTTTCATGACATGATTCCTTTAAAAAGACAGCGGATACAGGATGACGTACACATGATTGCTCAGTGAGTGCCAACCCTGTATCCGCAGGTTGGAGGAATACGACTTAGTTTAAGAGGGTGGAAGATGCTGCCCGGGCGCGGACGGTCAGGAGGACGGCGGCGTCGGCGGCGGGGATTTTGGCGGAGAGGACCATCGTAGCGGCTCCGTCAGCGGGGACGGGTACGGTGGCGAGGGGAATCTCGGTGCCGCTGCGCAGGAGGTCGAGACGGGTGGCGCCTGCGAAGCCTGCGGGGGTACCGTCGCCGTTGGTGACGAAGACCGTCACGACGGCCTGCATGCCCGCGTCGGCGGGGGTGACCGCGAGGTCGGAGACAGCGAAGCGGTAATCGAGATTCATCACGTACGCGCCGTTGTCAGCGGTCAGGGCGAAGGTCTGCGGGCCGGCCGCGGTCAGCGTAGCCTTGAGTCCGGTGAAGACGCTCAGGACTTCGGCGGCGAGGGCGGCGGTAGTCGCATCACTTTTACCGTTGAGGCGGATTTCGACAGTCTTCACCTCGGCGGCCGTGAGGCCCGCAGCTTTTAGGGCGGCATCGAGAGCTTGGCTGAGGACGGCCTTCTGGTCGGGGGTGATGTCGACGGGCACATCGGTGCCGCCTTCACCGCCGCCGGGCAGGATAAATTCGGGTTCATCGGCGGGCTTGTCGGCAGCGGGTTCCACCCAAATTTCGAGGGTCTTCACGTCGTAGGCAGCGGGCAGGTAATCGACATAACCGGTCTGCGCGGAGAAGTGGGTCCAGTCGAAGGCGACCTCCGTTCCAGCGGAGCCGGCATTGTTGCGGTGAACAACGAAGGAGCCGATGCCGAGGTCGGAGGGATCATTCGTATTGAACTTGTTATACGCGAAGAGCATTTCGGCGGCGGGGTGCTGCCAACTCCACTGGGCGGGGGCCGTCGGATCGATGCGGGCAATTTGCATGCAGCCGTAGGTCGTGCCAGCATCGGCGAGGGTGTCATTCCAGCCAAAGCTGTTGTTCCACGCTTCTGTCGGCAGGCCCGCCTGAGCCTTACCGTTCCAAGTGTAGGGGGTGAATTCGATGACACCGCGGCCGTTGGTTTCGTCCTTCACAAAGTTCCCGCGGTTGGCGTAAACCGTCAGGTTCTCCACGACAGCCTGGTGCATGCCGGTGGCTGCAGAGGGGATACCAACCTTCGAGGCATCGTTGCCGAAGGCCTTGGCATCCATGGAGACCCAGACGAACTGCGCAGGCTTGCCGGGGCGCTTGAGTTCCAGGTAGTAGCCGACGCGGGCGATGCGCGACGGTGCCGCAGGATTGCCTTCAGCGGCGGGCCCCTTATTGGCGAAGCTGTCGTTATCGCTGAGCTGGACGGTCTGAAGCTTCGTGAAGCCCTGGAGGTAGGCAGGCTTGACGTTGGCGGCAGCACCCGAGCCGAGGATTTCAATCTTCGTGGAGGGAGCTGCAAGCGTCTGCGTCTGGCCCTGCGCGGTGAGGGTGAGCGCGGCGGTGTAGGCTGCGGTCTTCAGCGTGGTGCCATTGAGCGGGAAGGACAGTACACGGGCATCCTTGGTATCAACGGTGCCGTTCTGCAGGGTAACGGTCTCTGGTCCGTTGAGCGTGAGGGTGGCGGCGGTAACATCCGTCACGGGACGTGCGAGACGCACCTGAACGGCATCGGTCTGGCCATTGTGGACATGAACGATACCAAGCGGCTGCTTAGCGGCCTGGTCGAGTTCGGCGCGGATGACCTGTGCGAAGGCCCTGGCGATGCGGATACTGCCCTGCTCGTTCGGATGAAGACCGTCGGTGCGCTTGAAGAGGGTGGCATCGAAGGTGTCGTTGAAAGCGAGTTTGGCCATATCGGCGAGAACCACATTGGGGCGGTCGAAGGGTGCCGTCTTGGCTACAGCAGCAGCGCGGACCAGCGCATTGAAGGGACCCCAGGCCTTAGCCGAGGCGTTCGTGGGAATGGTCGGCAGGAGGGTGGAGGGCAGAACGAGCGCATCGGGACGCAGGTCGGCGTACTTGGCGACGAGTTCGGTCCAGTCCTCAAAAATCATCCGAATCTTGGTGTCATCCTGCTTACCGGGGGTCACAAAGGAAAGGTCATTGATGCCGATGAGAAGGGTAATAACATCGGGGTAACCGGCATTTTCGAGGGTGGATTCCACATTGAATGCCTGACGGCCGTGATTGCCGTTGCTGTCCACCTTGATGGAGCCACCGTAGAGGGCGGCATGGTAGGCCCAGTCACCGGTTTCGACGGTGCCGCAGTGGCCAGTGCGGAAACCAACGGATCGGACAGAGGAGCCGTCGAGGGTAAGTTCGCGCCAGAGCTGGTAGCGGTAGCCGCCACGGGAATCGATGGTGCCACGCTCGGGGTGGCCCATATCGACTTCACCCTCGGTGATGGAGTCGCCGACGGGGAGCCAGGTGATGGCATAAGGAAGGGGCTTCGGCAGGAGCGCAGGATCGACGGTGCCCGTGAAGTCCGTAGTGTTCTTCGCCAGAAGACGGCCGCCGCCGACGGAGTCCGTCACCTTGCCGGAGCCCAACAGCGTGGGCACGGAGACTTCGTGACCGCAGAGGTCGAAGGTGCCGTCGACGGTCAGGGTTGTGAAGGTGGAGACGAAGGGGTTGTTCTTGCCGATGCGGAGGGTACCGGCCTTCACGTGGAGGCCTGGGAAGCCGTAATCGCAGGCGAGGCGCATGGTGCCAGCACCGTCTTTGATGAGGGTGGATCCCTGTCCGTCTTTGCCACCACGGGCATGCATACCGCCAGTGAAGTCGATTTCGACCTCGGTGGCGAGCGAATCTTCGATATTGAGCGTACGCTGTGCGCCATTCCCGGAGGTGCCGGTCATATCGAGGGCAGCAGAGATGGTTGCGGTGCCGGGATTGCCTTCGGCTTTATAGTGAAGCATCGTATCGGTGCCGATGCCGAAAAGGCCGTTGCGAATTTCCGTCGTGCCGGGAGCCCCGCCAAGGATGAGCGTCTGCACGGAAAGCCAACCGCCGTGGGCTTCGTCATCGGACGTGTTCGTATAATTTTTGGAGTTATTAAGGTCAAAGATACCGTTCTTCAGGGTCACCTGCGAGGCCCAGCCGCCGGCACCGACACCGGTGCCGAGCCACGAGCCGTTCCCGGCGCGCAGTCCGCTTTCAATCAGGGTGCCGCCCTCGATAACGACACCGCCGCTGAAGTTATTCTTCCAAGCCATCGTCAGGGTGCCGAGGCCCTGCTTGACCAGGGCGGTTTTGCCCTGGATGGAGTACGTGCCGCCGAGGATGTAGTCGGTGGCGCTGTTGTTCACCACCAGCGAGGCAGGCGAAGAAGGTTCGGTGACATCGACATAGATATCGGTCTTGCCGGGAACGTCTTCAAACAGCCAGGCCTCATTGCCAGACTGGGTCAACGTGGTTCGGTACGTATCGGTGAGATCAAGCAGGGCACTATCGGGGACGCATCCGACCCCCGCGTAGAGGGCGAGGCGGGTCACAGTCATATCCATGCCGTCAGCCTGCACACCACGGTAATTGCCGAGAAAGAGATCCTTCACGGAAAAGTGGGCGGCCTGCATGCCTTCAATGGACTTCCAGTCAATGCGCGTATCACCGGGGACAAGCTCGGCCACTTCCAGCGGACCGACGCCAAGGCGCAGGGCGAGAAAGCGGGTCTTGGGCAAGGTTGGTGCGGACAGTTCCAGTACGGTGTTGTTGTTCCAGACCGCATTCTGCCAGGTGGTGCAGAGGGGCTGACGTCCGTCGGCGGCGGCCGGGCCGTTAACGGCGAGACCGTAGCCGTGCGTATCGGTGGCAACGTAGACAAAGGGTTTACCGTTGACCGGCGTAGCGGTATTGATCGTCAGCAGCAAGGAGGCCGGCTTATTGCCAGAGTAACCAAAATCAATGCCGGTGTTGCTCAGGTGTACGGACGGGGCGACACCAGTGCCAGTAGCGAGGGTGCCATCGGCCTTCACCGTGCCGCCGTTAGGGGCAAAGGTGAAGGTGGCGCCGTCGATGCCGTAGCAGGCAGAGGAGCGGGTCGGCGCGGAAGTACTGAAATCCGTCCACTCGGCCCAAGGCTTGATGTCCGCCATCGGCTTGGCAAAGATTTCGATACGCTTGACGGTGTAGGCCTGCGTATTGAGGGTGGGATGATCGGCCGTGAAGACTCCGGTCAGGGACAGCGTCTGCGTCATCGAGGTGTAGCCCTGGTGGGTCGCGAGATCGCCGAGAACGATTTCGTCACCGGCGCCGCTCGCTTCACCCCAGCGATTGTAGGCGAAGAGGGTCGATGCGGGCATGCCGTGCTTCTTGGCGTTTTCGGGATAAACGCGAAAAACCTGCATGGCACCATAGCCAGTCTTATCCGGATTGGGCTCGCCGTTCGGGGCGCAGTTCCAGTCGAAGCAATCGCCGAGCGTCTGCGGATAGGCGTTGTCGGCTGCGGCGGTGCCGATGTCGGTGGCATAAAACTGGATGAGACCTTCGGCGCCGTCGTCAGTGACACCGTCGATGCCAGCGACATTGGTGTCGACATGGAGGTTGCTGACCTTAGTACGGAGATTATCCGTGGGCAGGCCGAGATCAGCAACGGTGCGCCAGGGGCTGTCCATATCCACCCAGAGATAACGCAGTTCGCCGTCGGGACGGGCAAGGGTGACGTAGTAGCCGACCTTGCCGACCGTGGCGGTGAAGGTTTTGCAGGCATCGGATTCGGTGAAGGCTGCGCGGACTTGATCAGCCGTAGCGTAGGCGGCGTTTTCGGGCAGATCGAGGGTCTTGACAGCGACAAAGCCATCAAGGAGTTTGGCGTTTACGCGGTCAGCTGCGGTAGAGCCCCGGGCGGTGAAGCTGGCGGATTGGCCGCCGAAGGTCACGGTGACGGTGTCGTCCTGCTTCAGGGGGACGGGCAGGGTGAAGGTGACACGGCGACAGTCGCCGGTGGAGCCTTCCACGAGGGGAGAACCTTCGATGGAAAGGGTTGCGGATACGGGGGTCGCGGGCTGATTATTAATGGTCAGCACGATGTCGTCTGCGGACTTCAGTTCGTGGTTGAAGACGGCGGTGATGCGGTCCAGTGCGCCAGCGGTCTGATAGACGGCCACAGGCTTCACGGGATCGGCGAGACCGCCGTTGGGGCCCTTCACGGTTTTGAGTGCTTCCAGCCAGACGGCAGCCATGCGGTCATAGCCCTTCTGCGAGGGGTGCAGCCAATCATGGAAGTAGGCTGCGTTGTCTGCAACCGGCAAGGCGTCGTTCATCGAGGCCAGTTTCACGCGGGCGTTTTCGCCGAAGACCTTTTTGCCTTCAGCATTGAGGGTGCCGAGGACACAGGTCACGGGGAGCGCATCGCCAGGGAGCGTCAGCTCCGTTGTCGTGAGATCGAAGAGGCTGCGGATGAGGTCGCCGTAGCCCTTGATATAGGCGTTCATGTTGGTGTGGTCGGAACGCGTGGGGGTAATGGGCGAAACGAAGATCCAGGTATCGGGACGGGCGGCAACGAGGCGCTTGACGAGGGCTTTCCAGTTGGCGAAAGAGCCGTCGGCGCCGACGCTGCTGTCGTTGGTGCCAATCATCAGCGTGATAGCATCGGGATAGCCGGCCTGTTCGAGCCAGTTTTCGGCCCCCTGCAGATAACCGCCGCGGGCAGATGCAGACTGGATGCGATGGCCGCTCTGACCGCAATGGAAGTGGCAGTCGGGGTTCTTAATGGAGGAGCTCTTAAAGAGGCGGGGGCCGACAAAGCGGGGCATCATGCCTGCAGCCATCATCTGTCCGGCGAGGGCGCGACGGTAGGAGGGCGCATCTTCGGCAACACCTGAGCCTTCGGTGATAGAGTCACCCATCGGCATCACGATGAAGTTGTTCTCAATATGTTCGAGGGTCAGGGTCACACGGCCGTTTTCGACACGTTTCACGGTGCCGGCGGGCCGTCCGCGGAAGACGAGCCTGTCAGCGGACAGATTCGGTCCGAGATCAAACGTAACCGTGGCACCGAGTCCAGCCAGCGGCAGGTCGGTTAAATCGACAGCTTCAGGCAGACTGACCAGGCGGTAGACCTGCCCTGCGGCAGGTGTCAGCACGCCCGTGACGGACAGTGCCAGTCGGCTATCAACAGTCATGTGGCGGGCATCCAACGAACCGTTCACCGTCAGTTTGGCGGCATCAGCAGCGGGAGCAGCGGACAACGTGCCTTCACCAAACAGCTCGCCGAACGTAGCTTTTCCGGAAAATTCCAATGTACCACCGGCCATTTCTGCCACAGGAATGGTGCGCGACTGCGGCAAATGCAGTGTTCCTGCGATGCGCAGACGATCAGGGTAAAACGTGCCACCGCCGGTCACTGCCACATCGGCGCCAACCGCAATCACAGAGGTACCAACGACTTTGAACGTCGTTCCCCTGTCGAGTTCCAGCTGCATCGGACCGAAGAAGCGGGTCTCGCCGCGGCGGTCAATTTCGAAATTCGAATGCAACACCACCTTGCCAGGAACCTTGCCCTCGGGGTCGCCAATTTCAGTTTCGCGATTGACGTCATAGGCGAAGGACATCTTCGTCACGCCATGTTCAACAGTTAAGCCAAGCATGCTCAGCGGCGAAAACATGGCTTTCAGTCCACCCTGGAATGTCGCCGAATTCGTCGCGTCAAAGCGCAGCACCTGACCGGGGGCCTGATAGCCCGTTACGTCCTTGTCGTTGCAGAAGATGCGCCAGTTAGAGGCCATCGACGGTCCAGTCAGCGGGAGCTCTGTCTCCCAGCAGCCCTCATGGAACACGGCGCTTTTGCCGCGCCAGGTCATGGGTGTCGGAACGAGCATCGCGGTCAGATCGGCATCCTTAGCATCTTTATTAAAAAGAGCCGCGGCACAGAGGGTGTAATCCATGCCACCCTCCTTCAGCCCAGGGAAGTTGCCGAAAGTAATCTGATTCACCTTCACGCCACTCCCTTGGAGGCCCTCAAGGCCCTGCCAGTTAACCGCCTGTTGTCCGGCGGACAGCCAGGCGGCCTGGGTAGGCCTCGAGCCAACGCGCACAGCCAGATAAACAGTGTCGCCAGTGTTGACAGCGGGAATCGTAATCGTCCGGTTCGGCCACACCTTATTACCCCAGGTACCGGTCAGGGTGGTGGCGTTCTGCAGGGCGACACCTACGCCGACCGTACCATTGCCGAAATGGACCAGCGGCTTATTGAGAGTCCCCTTGGGGGAGCGCAGGGCCAGCAACATCGTCATCGGCGCGTCGGGCGATCCAGGGCTAGCCTCAAGCCCCTGGGTCGGACGAATCAGCGGTGCCGCGCCGGTACCGATCTGTAGCAATCCGTCGTCATTCACGCTGCCGTCGCCAAGCTCAAACGTCCATCCAGATTCGGTGCCGGCAGTGGGAGTCAGTGGTTCAAGAGCGGTCAGCCCAGCGAAGTTTTTCCAGTGGACCAGCGGCTGCAGCCGACCGTCGGCCTCCTGAGCAAAGCCGCTCGAAGAGACCGTCAGCGCGGCCAGCGCCAACGCTCCGGCCACTGCCCGGCGGCATGTGGTTGTCCATGCATTCATGAGAATCTCCTTTTCAGAATCAACGTGCTTTGTCGAGCGTATCCAAAATCAGATTGGCGAAGGCGGCCTTCGACTTCGGATGGACATCATTAGATGTTCCCAGTCCGGCACTGAAGGTATCGATGTACAGGGCGCCAGTTTCTTCACAGACAGCCTGCTGAGCGGCGCGGTAGGGGGCCCAAGGACGGTTCAATACTGGCAGGCCCACCATCAGGAAGGGAGTATCGGCGTTAGGGCGAAGTTCCTGAACCACGGCACGGAGCGTATCCTTCATATAGGCATCGGCCAGAGGCACATCGGGGGCGATATTGCGCGTGGCATTCGATTCGCCCTGATACCAGAGGACACCGCTCAGCGGCAGATGCTTTACGCGGGCAATGCCGTGATCAACCATGGACGACAGGGCCCACCAGTAGGCTTCGTCGCGGTTGGCTTTGCGGCGCGGATATTCGCGTTTGCACCAATCGCATGGAAAGGCGGCATTGCGATCAATTTCACGGCGGTCTTTGACGATGCGATCGAGCGTCGGATACAGGGCATGCCCCTGCGCATCCACCGCCGCCATCGTCGGTTCACTTAGAAAAGCTTCCGTCGGTGCCCCGCCGGCCGCCACCTGCAGTAGAGCCATGACGTTGCCAGTCTTCTGTGCGCGGCGGATGGCAAATTCCACCGCCACGGCGCTAAAAGCTCCGGCATTGGCGGGAGTCAGCTTCGTCCATGTCTGTGCGCGAAACTCCCAAACCCAGATATTCAGCGTGGCCAACTTCGCCGCCTCATCGCGGTATTCGGGGCACTGATTCAGACGCCACAGCATGTTAGACTGTCCAGCGCAAAGCCAGATTTCAGGCTTGGCCGCGACGATATCGGCAGGCAGCTCCACAGGCGAAAGGCCGTCGGCAGGGCCAGGGGTACGGTCCAGCGCAGCTTTCACGGTACGGGCAATAACCTCCGCACCGGCCGACGTGGGATGGATGCCATCACACTGCATGAGTCCGGACGCCGAATCGGCTGCCGCGCGCAGAGGGGTCAGCATATCAATCGTCTGCGCCCGCATCGCGGTCGCCACCGCCGTCAAATCGCGCTGCATCAGAAAAGGAGCGGCAAAGTGAGCGTGGGGATGCTTCGGTGTCAGCGGACAGAGTTTGTTCCAAATATAAAGAGTGGGTTTGGATGGCAGAGCTGCGTAATCCTTCAACAGCGTCTCGTAGTCCTTGCGAAACGTGCCAGCCGGCAGCTTTCCGAAGCATTCGCGGGTATATTCAATATCGTCATTAATGCCCAGATTACAGATAACGATATCTGGCTGCCAGTCCAGCGCCGCGCTGTGTTCGGGCATGTACCGATACCCGCGCATTTCCTCGCCGCGCTTTGAATGCAAATACACACCGCGACCGCTATTACCGAAGTTCCGCACCTCATAGCCATCGCCCAGCAGCGCCTGCAGCTTTGCGGGATAGCTCTCCGCCGCACGGTCAGCAATCCCATACCCGTACGTAATCGAATCGCCGATGCAGGCAACCTTTACAGCCTCAGCCGCCGTCAGCACCGCCGTACACAGCAGTACCGCCAACGCCGCCAGATGGACTTTTATCCCGTTTAAAATCATTGTCAAACTCCTTTTCCAGCAGCGAAGCAGAAGACACGATGCCCCTCACCTTCCCTGACGGTTATTTAACGGTAACACAGCCCTTTAGCAAATACAACATGTAACATTTGGCCGTGCATTCCGATTAGACACCCCCGCCTGCACAAAAAAGGCCCCCAAAGAGGCCGCCCCCTAAAGGAAATAATCTACTCTATTTAATAAGTATAATAAATTAATCCCCCCCTCGTTCACAAGCCTCACCCCCAAACGCAGAAAAAAGCCGCACCGCCCCGTTTTTCTGAAACTTTTCTCAAAAAAAGGCATCGAAATCAATTTCCGCGCAGGCATTATCGGTTACGCCGAGGCAGATTACAGAGAGGTGGCTGCGGTCACACTCCTTTTAAAGCGGGCTTCGCCTTTGGATGGAGCCGTGCGGGGGAACAGACGGCGTACTTGGTGTCATTTCACAAACCTCGCCGTCTTTGGCGGGAGTCTGGTTTCCGAAACGGTTCACACAGCGGGCGCAATAGTGTATAATAGTGGTGGTTTGGCAGCCGACGGGCAGACTGCCAGGGAGAGAGTTATGACACCTGACGACGATACCGCAATCTTTCTGGACAGCCAGTACCGGCAATTTCGTGAGCCGCTCCTAGAACTGGCAGACCGCTGTCTGAATCCTGCGCTGCGTCGGCGCTGTTCGCCAGAGGATATTCTTCAGGAGACCTTTGCCACAGCAGTCAGCCATTTATCCTATCTGCGCGGCCATCCAGAAGTGCCGCCCTATTTCAAGTGGCGACGGTTACTGCTCAATACGCTGTCGGACATGGAACGAATGCATCTGCACTGTCTGAAGCGCGGCGTGCAGTGTGAGGTATCACTCTCCAAACTCTTTGAAGGGTCGGTACCCAATACCGCAATGCTCGACCGTCTGCGTGCCTCGGTCTCGACCCCCCGCACCAAAGTCGACCGACTGGAACGGGCCGATTTGATTTTAAAGTGTGTTGCCGAGCTACCGCCCGACGAGCGGCGCATGATTACCCTGCGTCAGTTTGACCGCTGCACGATGCCGCGCAGTGCCCGCCTGATGAATCTTACGGACAAAGAGGCGTTTGCCTGTTACATGCGGGCCATCCGCCATCTTCGGCGAGCGCTGTCGGCATTCTCGGAGCTGCAGCCGTGAGCCCGACGGAGTATTCCGCAGACGGCCCCGCACAGGCGGATATCTTGATTAACCGCTATCTGGATGCCTACCGTGCAGGAACGGCACCATCTATCTCGGACTTTGCAGCCCGTTACCCAGAGGTGCGCGAAGAGCTTGAAGAGCTGTTGCCGATTATTCTTGAGGTCGAGCAATGCGAACCGCCAGATACACCTGGACGCTATCCTGGGCTACTGCCAGATCTGCCGATGGAGCTGGACGGCGAGTTTCGTCTCAGCCGCCTCATTGGCTGCGGTGGCATGGGCGCGGTCTACGAAGCGGAACAGCTATCGCTCAAACGCCGCTGTGCCGTCAAGCTTCTGACCAATTCGCGCACCTTGGACGAAGCTGGACGGCGGCGTTTTGCCCGCGAATCCGAACTGATTGCCCACCTGCACCATCCCAACATCATCGCCGTTCACAGTGCGGGCACCTGCAATGGATTCAGTTATTATGCCATGGACCTCATTGAAGGACCGCCACTGGCATCGTTCTGCACCTCCCCAGAGGCCGTAGCCCGCATCGGTCTGCAGGTAGCCCAGGCCTTGGCCTATGCCCACGGCTACGGTATCGTTCACTGCGATGTCAAACCCTCCAATATCCTAACAGAGGTAAACGGCACCGTGCGCCTCGGCGATTTTGGTCTGTCGCGCACGCTCTCAGAAACAGAAGGTGATTCGGGGGGCACGCTACGGTATATGCCGCCCGAGCGACTGCGACGCGAGCCGTTTTCGGCAGCGGCCGACCAATATTCCCTGGGCATGACCCTGCGCGAACTGTTGGGCGATACCTTTCCGGGAGACCAATCATCGGCCGATATCCGCACCACAATCCTAAGCGGAACCCTGCCGCCACTGAAACACTGTCCGCCAGATTTGGCCGCCGTCATCGGTCGACTAACTGCCGCCGCGCCGTCCGACCGCTATACTTCTATGCAGCTGGCCGTCAGTGAGCTAACCGCCTTCATCGAACATCGTCCAGTGGCAGCACGTCCAGCCGCCCTCCCCCGCCGACTCTGGATGTTAGCTCGCCGCCGCCCCGCCACGGCCGCTGGGTATACCCTAGCGCTACTCTGCGCCTCCGGGGCGGCAGCGGCGCTCGCCATCGGCTACGCGACTACCGCCGAAGCCCGCCTCCGGGCTGAACACAGTGCCGCCGTTGCCAACCGCACCCTCATCCGCGTACTCACCCACACCGATACCGCCCTACCCTCCAAAGCTGGAACCCGACTACTGAATGACCTACTGCCCTATTACAGTGATTTAGCCAACCGTCGCGCCCTGCCAGAATCAACCCTGCGCGAGGCCTATGCCGCCATCGGCACCGCCGCCAAACGTAGCGGATTGCTCCCGCTCGCAGAGACAACGTTCGGTCAACTACGCCAGATAGCTCCCTCTGCCACAGTCGGTTGCAGCTATGCCGAAGTCCTTTACGGACAAGGAAAGACACTACAGGCCCGCGCCGCCGACGAGGCCACCGTACGCCACTTCAGCAGCAGTCCAGATCCCACCGACCGCCTCGGGGCACTCACGGCACTGCTCCGGCTCGGACCAGAAGATCCTGCAGAACAACAAGCGGCAGCCAGACTGATCGCCAGTCTGGCGACAGCGATACCAACACATCCGGGCTTCCGTCTGCAACTGGCCAATGCACTACTCCTCTGTCCCAAAACAGTCCCCCCCGAACTGCGACCGCGTCCCAAAGAAACCGATATCGCCAATGCGCTGATGATTATGCAGGAACTGATTCGCAGCGAAGCCTCGCCAGCGTACGGCACCGCCCTCATCCACTATGCCACACGCTACCTGATGCGCCTGCCGCCCGATGCAGAACCAGATTCCGACTTCACCATCGCCGCACTGGCAGAATCAGGACGCATGCTAGGCCGCTGGTTCGGCGACAGCGAAGTCGCCAATGCCGTCACCCGCTTCTGGGGCGCGGTGGCACACCGCCTGCGAACAAGCGGCAATGAACGCGGCCTACAAGATTTCACCGACCGCCTGTACGGCGTGCTGGATGTGCTCTTTTACAGCACCGAAACCCCAGAAGAGACCCGCATTCTATTACTGAGATTGCTACTCGACCGTCTAAAACAGGCCTGCGACAGCAAAAATGCACGCGATATCTACATCCGCAAAACACTGTTGGAAACGAAGCTAAACCTCCTACACACACCAGCCGCGGCCGATATCCGCCGCCAAGCCGCAACCCTCCTCCGCGACCACCCCTTCACCTTCGGTAAACACGGCAATGCGCTCAGCCGTGAAATCGATATGAACGTCGAATGCAGCTTCTTCGTCCCGACGGCCGTCCTGCCGCGCGGACTTTCATCCCGCCGTTAGGCGGACTTTCATCCGGCCGTAGCCCGACTTTCATCCCGCGCGCCAGCGCGGACTTTCATCCCGCCGTCAGGCGGACTTTCATCCCGCGCGCCAGCGCGGACTTTCATCCGGCCGTCAGGCCGACTTTCATCCGGGCTTCGCCCGACTTTCATCCCGCGCGCCAGCGCGGACTTCCATCCCGCCGCTAGGCGGCCCTTCATCAGCGCAGCTTCGCGAGGACCTCGTTTTCGCAGGCGTAGATGCTTTCGATTAAGGATGCCTCATCCTCGGCAGTGCGGATACGCTCCATCACATCGGTGTCGCGAATCATCATGCAAAGGCGCGCCAGCACATGCAGATGACGCATATTTTCGCCGCAACAGATTAGACAGAAGATGTCTGTCGGAGAATCGTCGTCCGCTCCGAACCATATCGGCCGCGCATTGCGAGTGACCAGCATGAAGGGTTCAGTAATCAAATACGGGTCAGGATGATGCGGGTGAAGCAGAGCGATACCGCCAGGCAATGCCGTGGAGGAGACAGCTTCGCGCTCTTCCAATTGATGCAACAGGTCCGCCGGATCGCAGAGCAATTCGAGTCCCTCAGCCATATCCACCAAGTTGCGGATAACGCTCTTGCGTGTTTTGGAGCCGAGGTCCATAGAGACGAATTCAGGACGGATCAGCTGCGGCAGAAGCACATCCTCGCGCGGATTTTTCACCTCGATGTGCGTAGAGGCGGTATGCTCTGGCAGCAAATCTTTCCCTCGCAGGCTCATGATACGCTGCGACCCCCAGGCATCAAGTTCGGAGGCTACAAAATAGACCTCGCCGCCAGTTTTGCGGCAGGGGACGTCGCCATATTTCACCGCTTCACGCAGACGTTCCTCGGGAATGCGTAGGCGGGCACAGGCCTCGGCGAAATTGAGCTGACGATGCATATAAAACGCTCCGGTTTCTTCTTGTCTTACTTAAGATGCAGTGTGCGAAAGGCAGAGGCAAATGAGCCATGCAATAGTAAAGTCAAAAAAGCAGTGTGACGGCAGCCACCCGAAACTGTTCACTATTCACTACCTACGGCTCCGCTGGGACAGGGAGTACCTCCTGTTCGCCACTTACCAGGATGGCCGTGACCCCGGGGTGCCCCTCGCGGTGGCGGGGAATCTGCAGGAAAGCGACATTCACCTTCGCCTTTTCGGGGTCGGGCTTCCCATCTTTCCAGGTACGCGGATCGCCACCGATGGACAGCGTCCAGCGCGTCCGTTCGATAAAGGGATTCGCGATCCCCTTCCAGATATTAATCCCCTTGAAGGAGACCTGATTATAGTATTCGGGGTCGTACGCGAAGAGCAGCACATAGTCGCGGAAGTCAATCACGGGCGGCAATGCCGTCGCCTCGCGCGCATAGATTTTCCACAGTTCCTGGAACTGTTCCTGCGTATTGATAAAACCAATACCGCAGTGCTGGTAGCGCTGCGGTAAGATTTCATCGAAGTAGTAGGTGGGGAGGTCGAGGGAGCGGGTCTGATGTGCGGGCATCTGCACGGTCAGCGCGGCCTCGTCGACATAGGTTTCGGCGCTGCGCAGCGTGCACCCCGCGAAGAGGAACAACGCTGCGGCAGAAATGAGGGCAATCGGCAGAAGGCGCATCATCGACATTCCCGGAATCTTACAGGGCATCAGTGCTTAAAGCTGCGCTGGCCAGTGAAGACCATGGCGACGCCATTTTCGTTGCAGCAGTCGATAATATCCCAGTCGCGGATAGCGCCGCCGGGCTGAATGATGGCGGTCACGCCCTCGCGGATACCGACCTCGGCACCGTCGCGGAAGGGGAAGAAGGCATCGGAGACCATCACGGAGCCCTTCAGGTCACCATTGGTCACCTTGGCGAAGGCATCGGCTTCGGCGCACTTGGCGGCATCACCAAGTTCGTTGTAGGGCTTACCGAAGGTTTCGCGGGCATAACGGTCGGCGAGCTTGCGGTAGGCCTTATCGCGAGCAATTTCGGCCACGCCCACGCGATCCTGCTCACCCGTACCGATACCGACGGTCACACCGTCTTTCACGAAAAGTACGGAATTGGAGGTCACGCCAGCTTCAACCATCCAACCGAAGAGCATATCGTCGATTTCCTGCTGCGTGGGCTTGCGGGCGATGGTGTGTTCCACGCCAGCTTTATCCACCACGGAAGGCACCATCAGTCGGTCGGCAGTGCGGGCTTCGGGCATGAAGCTGAGCTGGGCGATGACACCGCCGTCAATCATGCTCTTGAAATCAAGGAAACGCTCAGCTGCGTAGGTGCTCAGGCGGTCGATGGCATTGATGCGCATCACGCGCAGGTTCTTCTTGGCAGAAAAGAGTGCCAGGGCCTCATCCGTGAAATCGGGGGCCACCACCACTTCCACGTAGTTTTGGGTGATGAGCTCGGCGGTTTCTTTATCGCAGGTGCGGTTCAGTGCAATGCAGCCACCGAACGCAGCCAGGATATCGGCCTTATTGGCACGATCGTAGGCTTCGGCAATTGTGGAACCGAGGGCCACGCCACAGGGATTGTTGTGCTTCACAATCACGGCGCAGGGCTTGTCGGTCAGATAGCGGAGGATGTTCAGCGCATTGTCAGCATCAGTCAGATTAATTTTGCCAGGATGCTTGCCGAACTGCAGCAGCTCGGCATCGGAGACGAGCGAACGGCCAGCCTGAATGGTCTGCACGTCACCCAGCGTCAGATTGCCGTTCATCAGACGGTACATAGCAGCTTCCTGACCCGGATTTTCACCATAGCGCAGGCCCTTGCGAACACCGTCAATGGTCCATGCAACCTTTTCGTAAACCAACGTCTGGCGCCTGTCACCGTCGATGAACGAAATCTCCATCGTCGGAGCAAAGTGGTCATCCATCACAGTTTTATAAGCTGCCTTAAGGTCTGTCGCCATCTGGAACTCTCCTTGCCTAAAAACAAAAATGGTGCGAAAGGCGGGAATCGAACCCGCAACCTTTGGCTTCGGAGGCCAACGCTCTATCCAATTGAGCTACTATCGCACGTAATGGTCGAAAGTATAGCACAATCCGCCGCGGCTGCGCAAGAAAAAAGCACGGCTATCCGCAGGGACGCCGTATGCGCTCAGAATCCGGCTGGTGTGGGATCGAGAACACCCGATTTAGCGGGGTCATTTTCCACGGGCTTGGCGGAGGGGTGGCCCCAGCCTTCGGGGAGGGGCAGCGGGGTAAGGGTCTTCTGGAGTTCCTCTACCTGCGGCTTCATGCGTTCGAGCGTCTGGCTTAGGCGGCGGTACGACGGCGAGCTGCGGCGGATGGCGTTTTCATCAAAGGGGTGAGTCGCTTCCCAACGGGTAAGCTCTGCCTCAAGGCGTTTGACTTCTTCGAGCATGCCAGTAGCGCGATAGCGAAGTTCCTTGCGAAGCTCTTGATATTTCAGGCGTTTAGCGTTATCTCCGGCGGCGAGTGCCGCTTCTTGAGCCTTGGCGTAGGCACGCTCTTTGGGTGGCACTTCGGCCAGTTCTTTTCGGACAGCAATCAGGCGTTTGGCGGGGGACTTCAGAATCCAGGTATTTCGGGCGCCTTCGGTAAGTTTATCAAGCGTTTCCTGTAGCTGGTAATACGTAGTGAGGGCATTGCGGGCGTTGCGAAAGTCTGCCACAGCCTCGGGGGTGCTCAAATCAGGAAGGGTATAGGCCACACAATCTTCGGCACGTAGAATGCAAGAGCGCGCACGTCCACTTTTGATGTCGGCGTAATAAGCTGGCGCCTTGTTGACCTTCACCTGCTTTTTGACGGCGATAAGGGTGCCGGCAGCGGCCGGCTGGGTGGCCTTGCCTTTTTTGTCATAGGCTGCGGCACTGGGTTTGGTGACGATGCCCCAGCCCAGCGGGGCCTGGGCGAAGAGCGGAAGAGCTGCGGAAAGAAGCAGCAGCAGGCTAAAAACCTTAAGCATGATGTTCTCGGTAAATCAGTTTCGATAGAAAATGAGCGTTCCGGAGGGCACCCGGCGCATGTCGGTGTTTCGGAAGGCCTGCAGCGGACGTCCAGGCATCAGATAGAAGGTGTCGGGGGCATCCCACTGGGTGGGGCAGATTTTGGATGGGAGGCGGCGGCTTGTCACAGGACCGCCCATCGCATAGCCAACCAGGATTTTCGTATTGGGCGGCAAGGCCGCAAGTCCCTTTTCGGTCAGCTTCGAGCCTCGGACCCAGCCGCCGGTCGGCCGGATATAGATGGTATCTTCGTTGAAGACGGCGCTGCCAATTAAGCGACGGGGATGTCCGCCGGCGGGTAACGTGTGCACCGAGATACCTTCGGAGCTTTCGCCCAAAAGCACCCGGGTACCAGCAACGAGCTGATCCCAGTCGCGAATTTTGTCGCCAGTGACGGTTTTTCCGTCGGGGAAGACATAGCGCGTGGTGGCCGAATTATAGGCATCGCGCGCCACATCCCAGGCCGTCTGGCCCTTGGCGATAATTCGGTTCAGGCGAGCAGCAGCCTCAGCAGCTTCCGTCAGCGTGGGAGCGGCGGGAGTTGCGGGCCGTTTCGGTGCAGCAGCGATGGCATGGTGGGATGATGGCGGGCGCGAAGCTGGCAGACGATATGGCAGTAGGCTGTAACCATTTTTAGCATACAGCACCTTCTCCAGGTAGCTGTCACCCACAACCAGCCGGCGGGAACGCACATCCGGATCGGAGAGCCAGCGTTCGCTGAGGCCCAACAGTTTTCGGACCTCGGGCGTGGCATAGCCCATACCGCAGCGCTTGCGTCCACGATGACTGCGAGGATGCCAGCGGTTAGGAGTGCCGTAAGCGACCTGTGAATGCGGCATCACATTGGCATCGCTGATACCATAGATTTTCTGCAGCACGAGGATGAGTTCGCGCAGCGCAGTGTACTGGGCGGAGGTTAGGGCCCGATCGTGGTAGCCCACCACCTCAATCCCAATGGAGACATCGTCAATATTACGCCGACCTCGCCACATACTGGTGCCGCAATGATAAGCAACGCGATCGCGCGCTACAATGCGGTAAACACGTCCGCTGCGGTCCACGCAGTAATGCGCTTCGCCATTGCGGCTCAGCTTGCTGAGCGCAGATTTGGATTCGGCTTCGGTGGTATGCAGAATAATGTAACGGGTGGAGGCGCGGCGGGCACGCTCGCGCGTACGCGGAGAGGCGTAGGCATTGCTAAAGGACAGTGCCTGGCAAATACCACACACCGCAATCATCAGCAGACAGAGTGCCCGCCGCAGCATCCTCAGAGCTCGCCCTGCAGCTTTTCGTCGGCAGCATTGACTTTGCGTTCCATTGCAGCCTTGTAATCATGCAGTTTTGCGCGCAAACCGGCATCATTCAGAGCCAAAATCTGGGCGGCGAGGACACCGGCATTGGTGGCACCGGCATTGCCGAGGGCAAGCGTGGCGACGGGGATGCCGCCGGGCATCTGAACCGTGGCGAGCAGCGCATCGAGTCCATCCATTGCGCCCCCCTTCATCGGCACGCCGATGACGGGAAGTACGGAGTGACCAGCAATAACACCAGCAAGGTGAGCGGCCATGCCTGCGGCGCAAATCAGCACCTTCAGTCCGCGCGCTTCGGCCTGTTCGGCGTAAGCTGCTGCCTTTTCAGGGGTGCGGTGCGCACTCATGATGTGGGCCTCGAAGGGAATGCCGAAATCACGGAGAATCGCCACGCACTTCTGCATCGTGCCCCAATCGGAGTCACTGCCCATGATAATACCAACAACGGGAGAAGTTTCCATTGTATAATGTCTTTCTTTTAAAACAGAATAATTAAAGGTACTTAAATGCCTTAGCGGCAATATCCTTACGGAAGTGGGCACCATCGAAACGGATTCGGCTCACGCCGTCATAGGCCAGACCGACGGCCTCGCGCAAATCCTTACCGAAAGCCGTCACAGTGAGCACGCGCCCGCCGGCGGTCACGGTTTTACCGTCTTTCTCCGCGGTTCCTGCGTGGAACACGTGGCAGCCACAGGCAGTCGCTTCGTCCAGACCAGTGATTTCGAGGCCCTTGGGATAGCTGCCAGGATACCCAGGGGAGGCCATCACAACCGTAGCAGCCGCCTCAGCTCGCAGCGTCACCAGGCTGTCATCCAGGGTGCCATCCGTGCAGGCGCTGAGGATTGGAACAATATCGGAAGCGATGCTGGGGACCACAACTTCAGTTTCGGGATCGCCGAAGCGGCAGTTAAATTCAAGCACGTTCACCTTGCCCTCGCGGTTAATCATCAGCCCGCAGAACAGTACGCCTTTATAGACGATGCCGCGCTTGCGAAGCTCACGAAGCACGGGCAGAACAATGCCTTCCTTGGTGAACTTCATCACTTCGGGGCCAGCGATCGGCGCAGGAGTATAGGCACCCATACCGCCAGTGTTCGGTCCTTTGTCATCATCGAAGACGCGCTTGTGGTCCTGAGCCGGAGGCAGCAGCACCACGTGTTCGCCATCACAAAGCGCAAACACGGACGCTTCCTCGCCATCCAAAAATTCCTCAATAACCACTTCGGCGCCAGCATCGCCAAAACGGCCGCCGTCGAGCATATCATGAATAGCATCTTCGGCTTCGGCACGGTTCTGCGCAATAACCACACCCTTACCTGCTGCGAGACCATCAGCCTTGACCACCACGGGGAAGCCGAAACCATCGAGTCCTTCAATGGCTTTGGCGGAATCCGTATAGACGCGGAAACGCGCGGTGGGTACACCGGCCTCTTCCATCACTTCCTTGGAGAAAGACTTACTGCCCTCAAGACGGGCAGCAGCCTGACAGGGACCGAACACCTTCAGCCCTTCGGCTTCCAGCGCATCGGTCACACCAGCACAAAGCGGTGCCTCGGGGCCGACAACCGTCAAATCAGGACGGTTTTCTTTGGCCCAGGCAACGATAGCAGGCACATCTTCCGCACCAATCGGCAGATTGGTGGCGACAGCGGCCGTACCGGCATTGCCGGGAGCGCAGTAAATTTCAGGACGGCAAGAGTCCTGAGCGATTTTCCAGACGATGGCGTGTTCGCGGCCGCCGTTACCGATAACAAGAATCTTCATAATGAATGTATGATACCAAAAAAAACGCGCTTTATCCGCATTCATTTTGCATTGCCCAGGACAAACGCATAAACACTGAATTCCAAACGTGGAGCTTTACACGAATCTGCGATAAGCCATCGTCTCCCTTGGGTGCCTGTGGGAGTATAAATCGAACGGCGAAAAACGTGAAACAACATGGGCAGAAACGAGGATTTTGAAGGCGTTCAGTGGCCCCCGCATGACTGAAAAAGCCGAAGTTGATGTACGTTTAAGGCGCTTTTTGCAGACTGCAGATAGGCTCTTACGGGCTCCTAGACACCCCCCTATCTGCTCTATCTTACTTATATGAAAAATGCTGACAATCCCTTCGATTGTGATCTCGATGCTTCATAGAGGATCGCTAGGATTCTATATTGACAGTAGCTAGGATTCTTCCATAATGGTAGCTAGGATTCTATGATGAGGGTAGCTACCCTATGATGATGAGGGTAGCTACCCTTCAAGGATAATGGTAGCTACCCTTTAGCAATGACAGTAGCTACCCTATGATAATAATGTTGTCCAATCTTTCAATAGGAAGCCACCCCAATAGGTCAACGACACAGACCATCAACGCAACGAAGACAATCCTATCTTTGATAGAACGAGGCACTACAATGGGGCCTAATGGCCGCGTTTTATTGTTTTCCATCATTCGTTTGCCATAGATTTTAAAGACGGGGCATCATTTTTATGCGTTTCCCCTGTACGTTATCCCAGCCTACGCTTCACGGGCCCCATCCAGCTGTCTGCCGCCTGCACAACGCACCCCATACAAAGCCATACAAAAAAAGAACCGCATAGAGGTATCCGTGATATCGTATGAAGTATAAATTATTCGTCAGGAGTTTTCTTATGCCCCAAAAGTATCTCTCGGCAACACTGTCCGCCTTCCTTTTCTGTGGGCTGCTGACGGCTGCGCAGCAGGATCCCAACCCGTATGCCCGAAACCTCGTCACCGAGCCCTACGCCCCTAAACACGCCATGTATCGCGATGGCTGGATTGATTTCAACAAAAACGGCAAGCAGGATATCTACGAAGACCCGACGGCCTCCATTGAAGCCCGGGTCGAAGACCTGCTGTCGCAGATGAACATCGACGAAAAGACCTGTCAGATGGCGACGCTCTATGGCTATCGCCGCGTACTTCGAGATGACCTCCCGACCCCGGGCTGGAAGAAGAAAATCTGGAAAGACGGCATCGGGGCCATTGACGAGCATCTCAACGCCTGCTATAGCCAGGGGGCCTGGCCGAAGTACAATCCCAACCAGTGGCCGGCCTCCCGTCACGCCTGGGCCATCAATGAGGTGCAGCGCTTCTTCGTGGAAGAGACCCGTCTCGGCATTCCCGCAGACATGACCAACGAAGGCCTCCGCGGTGTCGAAGCCTACCGTGCCACCTGCTTCCCCAGCGCCCTCGGCATGGGCCACACCTGGAATCCTGAACTCATCGGCAACGTCGGCGAAATCACTGGCAAAGAAGCTCGCGCCCTTGGATTTACCAACATTTACGCGCCCGTCCTCGATGTTCTCCGCGACCAGCGTTGGGGCCGCTGCGAGGAGGTTTACGGCGAGTCTCCCTATCTAGTGGCCGAGATGGGCATCCAAATGGCCAAGGGCCTACAGAAGAATATGCAGGTTGCCTCCACGGGCAAGCACTTCGTCGCCTTCGGTAACAACAAAGGGGCCCGCGAGAACTTCGGCCGCGCCGATCCGCAAATGTCCCCACGCGAACTTGAATCCATCCACGCCTATACCTTTGCCCGCGTCATCAGAGAAGCCGGTATGCTCGGCGTCATGAGCTCGCTCAACGACTACGATGGCCAGCCCATTCAGTCCTCCTACTACTGGCTGACCCAGCGTCTGCGCGACGATATGGGGTTGCGCGGCTATGTGGTCTCGGACAGCAATGCCGTCGAAAACCTGAAGAATAAGTTCGCAACCGCCCACAATGATAAGGAAACCGTCCGTCAGGCGGTGTTGGCGGGTCTGAACGTGCGCTGCACCTTTAAATCCCCCGACACCTACATCCTGCCGCTGCGCGAACTCGTTGCCGAGGGCACCGTGCCTATGAGCATCATCGATAGCCGCGTGCGCGATGTGCTGCGCGTCAAATTTATGGTCGGCCTCTTCGATAACCCCTACAACCGCACGCCGGCCGACGCGGACAAGATTGTCGAAAATCCGGCTCATCTCGCCGTGGCAGACCAAGTCTCCCACGAATCCATCGTGCTGCTGAAAAATGACAAAAATACCCTGCCGCTCGACATCCCCAAGCTGAAGACCGTCACCGTCTGCGGACCCAATGCCACCGAGAAGTGGCTGGCTCTCAACCGTTACGGGCCCCACGCCGTTCCCGTCACCACCGTGCTGGACGGCGTCCGCGAAGCGCTAAAAGGCAAGGCCGAAGTCCTCTACACCAAAGGCTGCGATATCGCCGACCGTCACTTCCCCGATTCCGAAATCTATGACTACCCCATCGAGCCCGCGGAACAGAAGGCAATCGATGCCGCCGTCGCCATGGCCAAACGCTCCGATGCCGTCATTGCCGTCATGGGCGAAAATCTCCGGACTGGTGGCGAAAACAAAACGCGCACCGATATCCGTCTGACTGGACGCCAGGAAGAGCTGCTAAAGGCCCTTAAGGCCACTGGCAAGCCCGTCATCATGGTCCTCATCAACGGGCGTCCTCTCTCCTCCGTCTGGGCCGACCGCAACCTTCCCGCCATTATCGAAGCCTGGCAGCCTGGAGCCCAGGGCGGCACCGCCGTCGCCGATGTTCTCTTCGGAAAATACAACCCCGGCGGCAAGCTCACCGTCACCATTCCCAAGAGCGTCGGACAGATTCCGCTGCACTTCCCCACCCGTCACGGCGGACAGGCCCCCGGCCCTATCAGCGTCAACGGCCCCCTCTACCCCTTCGGTCACGGCCTCAGCTATACAACCTTTAAATACGGCACGCTAAAGATTGACCGCACCACCATCGCCCCTGGCGAGGATATCCATGCCCGCGTCACAGTCACCAACACTGGCAAACGCGCGGGCGACGAAGTGGTTCAGCTCTACATCTCCGACCGTTACGCCTCGCTCAACCAGCATATCCGCCGTCTCGCGGGCTTCAAACGCATTCACCTGAAACCCGGCGAAAGCAAAAAGGTCACCTTCACCATCGGTCGCGACCGTATGCAGATGATTGATGCCTTCTGGAACTGGACCATCGAAGCTGGCGCCTTCGTCCTCGAAGCTGGCACCTCCTCGGAAAAGATTCTGAGCACCGCGACCTTCACCGTGGAAGGCGAGGATCCCGCCCCCGTGGCAATTCCCCGTCCACAGCCTGCGAAAACCGTTCCAGCCCACACCACCCGCCTCCCCGTGAAAAAACAGACCGAGGCAGTCAATCCCGAAGCCGCGCACCCAGCCCGTGACGGCAACGCCAAAACCGTCTAGAACGCTGTTCGCTACGATGTGCTGAACTCCGCATCGACGCTCACCGCCCCCCGCCCACGCAGATAGATATCACCCTCGACGGCGCCTGCACCCTAATTCTGCAAGACCCCCTCGATGGCGAGACCTACCAACCCCGAGCTACCTTCCGCCTCAGCCGCACCAGCCCCAGCACCGAGACCCTCCCCATCCGGATTGCACGTGCCGACCACGACCTCCGCCTCGTCGTTAACAGCCCAACCGCAGTCCTCCACGAAGTAAATCTCCGCGGACCAGCCACGCTGAGAGAACGGCCATGAACCACACCATTACATTCCTTCGCCTTGCCACCCTGACGGCCGCCGTCTTCACTTCTGCAGGAGTCGCTATTCCTGCACCAGTCCCCCAGGATGCCGTCACCTCCCCCAATGCCATCATCGCGGAAACCCGTGGCCCTCTCCGCTCCTGCGCAAAGCTATCACTCAATGTGCCGCCCATCGAAATGGCCAAACACTTGACCCCTGTCAACTTCGCCCTCGGCGACAGCCAACACTTCTATTGGTGCGTTTCTGGCATTCGCGACGATAATGACGGCACCTTCCACCTCTTCGCCGCCCGCTGGCCCAATGCCCCTCGCATGGCTGGCTGGCACGAAAACGGCGAACTGGTCCACTTTACCGCAAAAAAGGCCGAGGGCCCCTACACAGAGGCTGGCATTCTACTTGACAATGCCACCCTGCCCCAAGGCCAGCACTCCGTCCACAATGTGCGTGTCGACCGCTTCGGCGATACCTACAGTATCGTCTATATCGTCCAAACCCGCCCCGGACGCGAAGGACAGTCCATCGCCCAACTCACCTCGAACTCCCTCAATGGTCCCTGGAAGCTCACCAACGGCGACGGCATCCTCCTGCGCCGCGAAGATGCCAAATGTCACAACCGCCCTGATATCGAATTCTCCTCCTGCGGCGTCAACAATCCGGATATCGTCCGCCTGCCCAACGGCAAATACTGCCTCTACTTCAAACACGCCCACCTCATCACCCACAACGGCAAGCCCCGCAGTATCACCCGTTACTCCACCACCCTCGCCGATACACTCACTGGCCCCTACACCATCACCGCAAAGCAGGCTACCGACAATCCTCTAAATATCGAAGACGCCGAGGCCTTCGTCTACCCTGAAAGTGCGCTAATAGGTGCTCGAAATGTTTAGACACCGAGCTTCTGAA
>SAMEA104404097__coassemble_244_pt1 | contig 56406 bp, 44 predicted proteins | sample SAMEA104404097__metabat2_high_PE_096 | metagenome-assembled genome bin SAMEA104404097 (sample SAMEA104404097) | Balaenoptera acutorostrata | reverse complement strand
ATTTATGTCGGGTACCACATCCAAAAGAGAGTCTGGACATGGTGGAGCGAAGGGGATTCGAACCCCTGACCCCCACGTTGCGAACGTGATGCTCTACCAACTGAGCTACCGCCCCACATAAGTGGTCTTTCGTATATGAGTGGTGACCCACCCCGTAAGAAAGTGGCCATATAATAGCATATCGGGGGGCGGGGGGCAAGGATTATTTTTATTTTTTTTTCGACAGGCAGGGCGAAGGATGGAGAGGTGGGCGTTTTTGGCGGCAGCTGCCGGGGCAGTTGCTTTTGAAAGCCTATTGCCTTAGCGGAGGAGGGCGAGGATTTCATCGCGGGTGAGGGGGGCGGCGGTGGGGTCGCCGTTGATGGCGTCCATGAGGTGGGCTTTCTTTTCCTGGAGTCGGATGATTTTTTCTTCGATGGTGTCTTTGGCGATGAGGCGGTAGACTTGGACGGTGTGGGTTTGGCCGATGCGGTGGGCGCGGTCGGTGGCTTGGTTCTGTGCGGCCATGTTCCACCAGGGGTCGAAGTGGATGACGATGTCGGCGGCGGTGAGGTTGAGGCCGGTGCCGCCGGCTTTGAGGGAGATGAGGAAGACGGAGGCTTTGCCGGCGTTGAAGTCGCGGACGTTTTTTGCGCGCTGCGGTTTGGTGGTGGCACCGACGATTGTGAGGCTGCTGATGCCTTCGGCGTTGAGGCGTTCGCGGATGCGGTCGAGCATGGAGGTGAACTGCGAGAAGAGGAGGATTTGGTGTCCGTTGGCGACGTGGGAGGTGCAGAGTTCGATGCAGGCGTCGAGCTTGCTATTGGGGCCGCTGTAGTTTTCGAAGCAGAGGCCGGGGGTGCAGCAGATTTGGCGTAGGCGGGTGAGCAGGGCGAGGATTTTGATGCCTTCGCCGCCGGATTCGGCGATTTTCTTTGCGATGAGGGCTTCGGCGAAGTAGACTTTGCGTTCGTCTTCGGAGAGGGCGATACGGCGGTCGTGGCTGATTTTGTCGGGCAGTTCTTTGAGGACGTCTTTTTTCAGGCGGCGCATCATGAAGGGCTGCACGAGGAGGCTGAGCTGGCGGCGGGCATCGGGGCTGTCGCTTTTGATGATGGGTTTTTCGAGTTTTTCGACGAAAGCGCTGTGGCCGAAGAGGTAGCCGGGCATGAGGAAGTCGAAGAGGTTCCAGAGTTCACTCAGGCGGTTTTCGATGGGGGTGCCGGTGAGGACGAAGCGTCGGTCGCAGCGGATGGATTTGACGGTTTTGGAGACGAGGGTGCTTTGGTTTTTGATCATTTGGCCTTCGTCGAGGATGCAGCCATAGAAGGTTTTGTCTGCGTAGAGGGAGCGGTCGCGCCGGAGCAGGTCGTAGGAGGTGATGAACAGGTCGGCATCGGTGTCGGAGGAGAGCACCTCTTTGCGTTCGGCGGCGGAGCCGGCGAGGACGAGCGGTTTGAGTTCTGGTGCGAATTTTTCGGCTTCGTCGGCCCAGTTGATGACGAGAGAGGCGGGGCAGACGATGAGGGAGGGGCGGCCGGTGTCTTTTCGGCGGGCGGTGAGGAGCCAGGTGAGGACCTGGAGGGTTTTGCCGAGGCCCATTTCGTCTGCGAGGATGCCGCCGAAATTGTTGGTTTCGAGCAGTTTCATCCATTGGAAGCCGGTTTTCTGATAGGGACGCAGTACGTCGGTCAGTGTTGCGGGCAGGGGGATTTCGCCGTCTTCGGGGTGTCGAAAGCTGTGTACCAGCTGGAGGAAGGTGTTGCTGCTACGGACGGAAAGGCCTTCGGAGGCTTCGAGGACGCTGTTGAGCCAGAGACTGCGGTAGGGCGGCAAGGTGATGTGTCCAGAGGCGAGTTCTGCGGGAGTGAGCCGTGCCATGTGGGCGATTTCGGCCAGTTTTTCGTAGCCGCCGTTTTGGATGGGCAGGAAGCGTCCGTCTTTGAGCCGGTGCCAGCGTTTGCGCCGCAGCAGGCTTTGGTAAAGGGCTTCGAGCTCTTCGGGCGGAAAGCCGCCGCCGTCGATGTCGACGGACAGCAGGCCGTCTGCCACGGAGATGCCGAGGGTGGGTTTCTTTTCGCGGGAGATCTCGTGCTGCTGCAGGCGGTCGGACACAAAGACCTCGCCGAGGGACTGCAGGGTTTCCAGTTCGTCGCAGAGGAAATCGGGGACGGCGTCGCCGCTATTGATGACAAAGCGGGTGCCTTTGCGCTCAAAGTTTTTGAGGATTGGGGCGAGGAACTGCTGCTCCAGCGTCTCATTGCGTCGGATGCCGTCATATTCGGCGGGGTCGGCGTTGGCCGGGATTTCGCGGCTGTCGTAGCGGAAGGCTACGCGGGCGATCAGCTCGTCTTTTTTTCCGAGGGAGAGCCGGTAAACGGGGGTGCAGGATTCGGGGGCGAAGGAGTCGAGCAGATTGACTTGGTCGTGGATGTCGAGGCAGGTGTCGGGGATGCGCCCGAGCAGTTCGCAGAAGGTGGGGAGGTCCGCTTCAGCGATGAATATCGACTTCCCGAAGAGGGGCAGCAACGGCTCTATGGCTTGGGCGAATTCCGGTAGACAGCGCATAAAGGTGTCAGGACCTTCATCGTACAGGGTGGCACCGTTGCGGATGAAGGAGTGGCCGCGTTTCTTTTGGAGGATGAAGGTGGCACCGCCTTCCGTGGCCTTCAGGGTGGCGGTCTGCAGGGGGATGCCTTCGGTGAAGGTGAGCGGGGAGGGGGGCGGATTGGGGCTCATCCAGTCGGTGGCGAAGTGTTCCTCCTGCAGTGTGCGGCCGATGAGCATGCTGAAGGCTTCGTCGAAGAGGGGACCGTGCAGGCGCATCCATTGCGTGCCGGGCAGGGCCTCCGAGCCGAATTGGGCGTATCTGGCACCAGGGACGGAGAAGTAGGTGCGCAGCAGGCGCAGCCAGTTGTCGGACAGGGGTTCGAATTCGTTTACACCGGGGGTCACGGTGAGCGCTTTGCCGAAGTTTATGGTCTCGCCCTGATGCATTTTCAGGGCAAAGTTTTCAGGGTTGCGAACGACATATTCTCTGGCGCTGCCGCGGGCAATCGTGAAGCGGAAGATGGGTAAGGGCCCGTAGTAGCGCCCGACAATCGGGGTTAAGTGCACGGGCTCTTTTTCGGCAGGGGGCTGAACCGTGTGCCTGCGGAAGGTGTCGAGCAAATTGGATGCCAGGATGTCTGATTTTTTTCGGATTTTGGGGGCGGGGGCATCGACCTGACGCAACGGGATGTCCTGGCTAGGTGTTCCGGAGCGCTTTAGTCGTGACCGAAACACGTTGTCCAGGTCGTACATTGCATCCAGCATCATCATCAGGGCTACGCAGTGTTCACAGAAGAATGTCGGCCGGCTGCGTTCTGACGGTTCGTGTTCGGGATCTTTGCAGAGGCGGTGTTTCAGCACCCCTCCGGTGCGGAACTGCAGCTGCACGGCGCTGCCGGAACTGTTTTTCAATACGGCTTGTGCAATCCAGTTCCTTTGACAGGTCTTAAAGGAGAGATCTCGGAAGCCGACGGTCTCCAGTGTTTTCCTAGCGTCTATTTGGACCGACTTCGGGACTTCCGCCAGAAAATGTTTCATATATTCGCTGATGGGATACCCTGTGCCTGTTTTCGGCACCTGTTTCTGCTGCGCGGCGCTTTGGCGGGAGATGACTGCCTGTTGGTGCCTGGCTGCGGTATCCTGTTTTTTCACTGTTTTTCCGCAGACCTTCAAGAGGCGTCTCATGGCATTCTCGAATGTCATGCGATCCCGATCCAGGTGCTGCGTGCTTTTGCTGTCGGCTCTCGGCGGATGGCGGAACTCCTGTGTGTAGGTTTCCACATCATTGACAAACCTCTGGTATTCATCGTCCGGAATCTCGAACCGACCCGAGGTGCGCATCCCGCTGTGCATACGGCGGCGAAAACGGAAGGCAATATCTGCGGCAAACAGAAGCGATGCGGCGTGATCGCAGACGTGGCCGTTGTCGCAGGTGCCGCAGCTGCACCGGAGTTCAGCACTTCCCGTCCGGAAAATTACCGAACAGTCGCGGATTGCCTCCCCGTCACGGACCGTCCCCTGGAGTTCCGTCCTGTCCGGATCCTTCTCGATGATACAGGAGCACGTGAGCACATCGAGGTTGTAGACGTGTTCGAGAAGGGAGTCCATACGGTTTTCACTGCAAATATCGGTCAGAAGCGCATCCGGAAGGATTTGGTCAAAAGTCAGTTTCATAGGTTCCAGGTAAAAGCATTTACGGCACTTTGTGCCGATGAATGATGATTGATGAACAGTAAATGACGCTTGCTTATATCATATTCTCATCTTCATTTTTATTGTTAAGGTGTCGTAGGCTGGGCCTTATTGTCTGCTTTGGCACGCAGTGCCGAATATAAATGGGTGGAAGTATAGCAAACTTGGCAGCGCTTCGCACTGCCGGAGCGTCCTGACCATAGGGTAAACGCATAAACATTATAGCGCTTTAAGGTGAAGTATGCGAATATATGCACATGTAAAAAGATAACTGACAGAATGCGGAACTATGAACATTTCGGTCCTACGAGCATCTTGGGAACGGAGGTAAAATGATTTTTTAGAATTTTTCAGTATCCTATTGCCTTTTAATTATTAACGACTGAATTGTCATGAGAAAATGTTTCTATAAAGCGCAACGAATCCAAGGATACAAGTGCAAGTTCCGTGTTCATAAGAAAATTATATTTAAAGGCAGGATACTATCTGGTTTTTCTATAAAATTACTGATGACGGTGGAATGGCATGCCGTGATTGTAAATGTCCAATGCACCGGATGAAAAACCAGAAGCGCGTTCGATATATCAGAGGTCTAACTGAAGGGCGAGAACAGGTGTTTATTGAGACCACCTTCTATCGTTATCGGTGTCCCAAGTGTCATGCGAAACCTTGGTCTCACTACAACTTCATACCTTACCCTGGGGCAAATGTTACACGACTCCTTTCTGAACGTCTTGCTGTAGATTTGGACGCTGGGCAGAATATCAAGAGTTCGCGGAGCGATATGGGCTCGCGGAATCAGTTGTTAGGTCGATACACATACGACATCTAAAAAAGGTATACGCTCATATATCTCTAAGAGATGTTAGTAAATTATCAATTGATGAAATCTGCATGTTTCATAAACATTCGCAAGATAATCGCTATCTGACAATCGTCCTCGATTTAGATTCTGGACGAGTTCTGGAGGTCGTGCCTAGTAAGGGAGCATCAATTTTAGGCGCTTTTACACGAAGACTGGGTAATGCATCTGTTGTGGAGAGAAAACCCTCTGGTAGGAGCTAATTGAACCGTGCGAAGCACTCGTTGGATGAACCTAGAGGTATCGTTCGGTGTAATTTTCCCAAGATGCACGTAGAACCGAAAAATTCCCGACTGCGGGTTGCGGTCGGGCGTTTTTGTGTCATTGGGGATGTTTTGCGCGATGACTTCAGCGTCCTTCTTCGAGCATGGCTTCGCCAATATTTGTACAGTCGTTTTTCAGTCGGCGGCAGATGTTAAGTACATCTAGTACAACGACGACGCTAAGTGGATTGACATCGGGCGCGTGTTCGGCCATTCGGGACATTTGGGCCCGGCGAATTTCCTTCACGCGGGAGGATATACCAGCTGCATCGGGGTGCATGTGTACCAGCATGTCCGCCGCATGGGCTTTACCCCGCCGGAAGGCTTCGCCGATGGTGAGGGTATAGTCGACGCACATGCCATGTAGCGAGAGGAGCTCGAAGCGTCCTGTCGGAGAGAGTTCGAGTCCACCTCGGCGCAGGCGTATGAATTGCTTTAACATGGCGGCGATGTCGTCGGAGACAGATTCGTATTCGTCGGCCACGCGCAGGAGCATTCGGGCCCGATTGGCTAGATCGGACGGCAGATTTTTGGTAATCACCACTCCGAGGAAGGAGGAGACTTCGTGCAGAAGGATGTCGAGTTCCTCTTCGGCGTGGAAGATATCGTTTTCGATGTCGTGCGTAGCCGTTCCATCCACGACGCTGCGTGAGGCGAGCAGGATTTCCTCGCAGCGGCGGCTCATGGCTTCTACTTCCTTTCGGGCCTGTTCTAACGCCACGGCGGGGGCGAGCTTGCGGGGATTGAGCACGGTCAGTCGGGGCATTTCACGAACCTTGGCATCCGGAATGATGCGGGTAATACACCAGGCAAAAGGACGGACCAGCGGCAGAAAGAGACAGGTATTGATGGCATTGAAGGCTGTGTGCACACCAGCAACAGCAAAGGCGATTCGGTTAGGGTCATCTGACAGACCGTCCTGAAGACCAAAGAGTGAGCCGATGACGGGGAGCATCAAGGGAAAGAATGGGGTCATAAGAATGACGCCTATGATATTGAACAGTGTATGTGCCAGCGCAGCACGGCGGGCGTTGGTCGGGGCTCCGAGTGCGGCCAGCCAAGCGGTAATCGTGGTGCCGATATTCATGCCGAGTACCAGGGTGGCGGCCGTATAGAAATTGATACTGCCGGTTGTGACCAGGATGATGGCAACACCAGTAGTGGCAGAGGAGCTTTGAACGATAGCGGTGGCAATGGTGCCTACTAGGATGCATTTAAGCATACCCAATACGGTAAAGCTGTTTGAAGCATCGACCGCGCTGAACATGCTCATGGCTTCTCGTAGTTCGGGGGAGCCCGAAATCGGCGACATGGAGCCATTCATAAATTCCAGTCCGAAGAAAATCAGGCCCAAGCCAAGGAAGATGAGGCCAAGATATTTCCAGCTTTCGCGTTTGGCAAAGAGGTAAATCACTGAGGCCGCACCGATGATGCCCATAATGGTGGCTATTCCGATTTTTGGGAAGGATGCAACCAGCCATGCGGTGGCGGTAGTGCCGATATTGGCACCGATAATCACGTTGATTGCCTGTAGTAGGGTCATGATGCCAGAGGTGACCATACCGACTACCATGACCGTCGTTACGGAGGAGCTTTGGATAATGGCTGTGACGATGGTCCCCGTCAGTACGCCAGCGATTCGGTTGGAGGTGGCGGCGGCAACAAGTTTGCGCATGCGCGGACCGGCAACGGCCTGGAGGCCATCGGAAATCTGCTTCATGCCTAACAGAAAGATCCCGAGCCCTCCGAGTAGGCAGAGGAGAATGGTGGTGGTGGATATGTCGGCGGAAATTAACCCGAAGGTAGCGGGTGTAGCCTCGGGGGCGTTCGGCTGGAGTTCGGTTGAAGCTGTCAGCGGTATGCTGTTTGCGACATGCGTCAGCGTATCAGGAGTCCGGGGAGCGGAATTTGCAAAAAAACCGGGCATAAGAGGAGACCTTTGGCGTTTAACGTGATGGGGCGGGGGCAGATAGAAAACCGCCGTCCCTTTCGGGGGCAGCGGTTTTGCGGGGCTCAGCGGCCTTCTTCGAGCATGGCTTCGCCGACATTCAGGCAGTCTTCCTTCAAGCGGCGGTAGATATTAAGGACATCGAGCACCACCACGACGCAGAGCGGGTCGATGGTGGGATCGTGGTCGGCCAACCTGGTCATCTGGGCCTTGCGGATCTCCTTCACGCGGGAGGAGATGCCAGCTGCATCGGGGTGCATATGCACGAGCAATCCAGCGGCGTGGGATTTGCCCTGACGGAAAGCATTGCCGACCGTGATGGCAAAATCGTGACAGCTGTCATGCAGGGATAGTAAATCAGAGCGGCCGCGGTCTGATAGCTTCATTTCGGCCTTACGGATACGGATAAATTGTTTGAGCAAGGATGTGATATCGTCCGACACGGATTCGTATTCATCGGCTACGCGCAATAGCATGCGTGCGCGGTTGGCGAGTTCGGACGGCAGATTTGTGGTCATGACTATACCAAGGAAGGAAGAGACCTCATGCTGGATAATATCCAGTTCCTCTTCGGCATGGAAGATGTCGTTTTCGATTTCTTCCGTGGATTCTCCAGCTACGACCTTTCGTGCGGCATCGACAATTTCTTCACACCGAACGCTCATGACCTCGACTTCCTTGCGGGCCTGCTCTAGTGCTACCACTGGAGCCAGCTTCAGCGGATTGAGCACCGTCAGTCTCGGGGTTTCCTGAATTTTGGATTCGGGGATGATGCGGGTAATCAGCCAAGCGAAGGGACGGACGAGCGGCATGAAAATGCAGGTATTGATGATATTGAAGGCGGTATGGACCGCAGCTACGGCATAGCCGAGTTCTGCTGGCGTAACATTGCCACTATTCAGTCCGAATGCCTCGCCGAAGAGCGGCAGCAGCAGGGGGAAGAGTGGCGTCATAATAATAACGCCGATAATATTGAAGAGCGTGTGGGCCAATGCTGCTCGGCGGGCATTGGTGGGGGCACCGATGGCCGCAAGCCAGGCCGTTACAGTGGTACCGATATTCATGCCGAGCACTAGTGTCGCGGCCGTATAGAAGTTGATGCTTCCAGTTGTCACCAAAATCAGCGCGATACCGGTCGTTGCGGATGAGCTTTGAACAATGGCCGTGGCCACTGCGCCGACAACGATGCATTTGGTCATGCCCCAGGCTGTAAAGACCAGTGTATCGGGATCAACGGCACTAAACATGCTCATTGCATGCATGAAGGCATCCGTCTGCGAAATCGGAGCCAACGAATTGTTCATGAAGTCCAGGCCGAAGAAAATTAGGCCCAGTCCGAGAAAAATAAGACCGATATACTTCCAGCCTTCACGTTTGGCAAAGAGGTAAATCACTGAAGATATGCCAATCACGGCCATAATGGCGGTAGCATCTACCTTCGGGAAAAAGGCTACCAGCCAGGCCGTAACGGTGGTACCGATATTTGCACCGATGATTACATTAATGGCCTGCAGCAGGGTCATGATACCGGAGGTGACCATGCCAACAACCATCACCGTGGTAACGGCAGAGCTCTGGATGATGGCAGTAACGGCTGTACCAGTCAGTACGCCCACGAAGCGATTGGTTGTGGCTGCGGCAACGAGTTTGCGCATGCGCGGACCGGTGACAGCTTGAAGGCCTTCGGAAATCTGCTTCATGCCGAGCAGGAAGAATCCGAGGCCGCCCAGAATACAGAAAATGATGGTGATTGCAGAGATATCCGCGGGAGGCGGTGTTTGTGCGACGGCAGTTGGCAGAGATTCGGTGACGGCAGTCTGCTGTGTTTCAGCGGTTTTCTGTGTAAGCGTGTCAAGCGCCCGGGGGGGGGTATCTGCGAAAAATCCAAGCATTGGGAAGCCTTTGCTTTACTGGGTAGACGGCGGACGAAAATAAGCGTCCGAAGAAATCATGGATCGGGGACGAATAGTTTTTGGCCGATACGCAGACGGGAGGGATCCGTGATGCGGTTGGCACGCATAATCGTCTTTAGCGGCACTTTATAGGCTTCGGCGATGGCAGAAAGAGTTTCGCCCGCTTCAACTACGTGGGTGTATCCGGATTTTTTTGCAGCGGCGGCTGCGGCTTTGCGTGCGGCTTCGGCTGCTTTTTCGCGGGCACGGGTTTCACGTGCGGAAATATCGGCAATTTTTTTTGAAAGGTCGCGAACAATTTCTTCGCGGAGGCGGTTTTGTCCAGAGCGGACGGAGGACAAGTCTGCACGGAGCGCATTGAGTTCGTCTTTGGTTGCGGCATCGCCGCCGCGTTCCAATGCGGACAGACGGGAGAGAATAGACTGCTGCTGCTGTTCGAGGCTGTCGAAGCGCGCATTAAGGGATTGCAGGCTATATTGCAGTTCGCGTAGAGCCTGTGTCTGTTGGGCGAAGACCTGTGAAGAGGGGCTGAGGACAGCTGTCGGACGGGCAGACGCTGTTGACAGTATCAGGAAAGAGGTAAGAAGCATCAGCAGGGTGCGCATAGCTGAATTGTGTAACGGGACAGGGTAGCGGTCAAAAAACGGATAACGGATAAAAGCAAAACGGGACGGCCCAAAAGAGTCGTCCCGCGATGTTGCATCAGGCATTCAGTGCGAGCGTGAGTTTTTCAATCAGTACATCTTCGCGGGTGAAACCAACGATGGTGTCGACAGGCTGACCATCACGGAAAATAATCATGGTCGGGATTGTCTGCACGCGATATTGCGCTGCCAGTGTCGGATTTTGATCGATATCGACTTTCCCGATAGTAACTTTTCCGTCAAGTTCGGGAGGGAGTGTCATTTTGTCGAGAACTGCGCCCTGCATCTTGCAGGGGCCACACCAGGTGGCCCAGAAATCCACCAGTACGACACCCTTTTCGGTGGCGGTGCTGAAATTATCCTGTGTGAAATGTTCGATATTCATAGGAGCTCCTTTCAATGGCTTCATTGTATCAAAAGTACGATGACTCTGTGGGCATGTTTTTACAGCAGGCTGCCGGGAGTTTTCTGCCGGCCGCCCCCGACAGGGACTGCCGGGTCATGCGGAAGTTTCGGATTTTGCTGCATGTTCAAAGCAGGTCCGAAAGGCCTCGCCGCGGGCTGCCATGCCTTCAAACTGGTCAAAACTGGCACAGCCTGGGGAGAGCAGTATGGTTTCACCTGGCTGCGCCTCACGAAACGCCCGATTGGCTGCTCTGTCCAGCGTATCACAGAGATGACAGGGGACTGCGTCGTGCCAAGCATCATACAGACGATGGGCACAATCGCCGATAAGATAGACGGCGGCGGCTTGATTGCACAGCGTTTCTTTTAAGAAGACGAGATTCTTTTCTTTGAGCAATCCGCCGGCAATCAGACGGGCTTTGCCAGGACCAGGAAGCATCCGGAGCGCCGCTTCGGTCGCGGTTAGAGATGTCGCTTTGGAATCATCCACCCAAATGGCACCATTCAGCGATCCCAGTGTCTGCATTCTGTGGGGTAGGGGTTTATATGCGGCAAATCCAGCGGCAATCTGCTCAGGTGTTAGGCCAGAATGTGTTAGCATGGCAACTATCAGTGCTGCGGTGGGCCCTAATATCGGGTTATCGAACACGCCGGCAACGGTAATCGAAGTCTGTCCATGTGTCACCGCTCCAGGCCGATAGGTCCAGTCGGACATTGCTGCCGTTCCAAATGTTTCTAAAGGTACGCCCGAGGGGATACCTTCTGGCGAAAAGCCTTCAGGAAGGAAGGCGGTTGCATCGGTGTTCGGACGCTGTGCCTGAAAGATTTTTCGTTTTAGATTTTCGTATTCAGCCATAGAGGCATGGCGGTCGAGATGGTCGGACTGAATATTGAGGATGGCTGCCAGACGCGGGTCAAAGGTTCGAGTATGCTCCATCTGAAACGAGGAAACTTCCGTGACGGCAATGATTCCGCGGCCACGATTAGGATATTGGAGCACTCGTTCAGAGAGAGGTGTGCCAAAATTGCCAGCGGTGACTGCGGACTTTCCACTAAGATTTAGCGTATCGGCCAGACACTTGACGGCCGAACTTTTCCCTTTACTGCCAGTCAGCGCAAGGATGTCTCCTTTCCAACAGCGGCCGGCCAGTTCCATTTCTGAAATTATGGCAAGTCCGCGTGTCCGGGCAATCTTGAGCCAAGGATGGTCCATGGGAATAGACGGGGAGACGATGAGAAGGTCGTAGGCTCCATCTGGCAGTGTGTCAGTGGCATTTAGACATGTGATCCCTTCGCTACCGATTTCCGTACGACGACGGGGATTCCAGGAACGGTCCACAATGGATGCGCGCCCGTTTAGGGCTAAAATTAGCCGCGCCGCGGCCAGACCGCTTTTTCCTGCGCCAAGAATCAGTGCGTTTCTGTTTTCGTAATGCGGCATAGGGTATTTCTTTCGGATTCGGAGTTTTTGCGAAAGGGGAGGAGCGGCTTTCGACTATTAGTAGAATAAGGATGTCTGAAAGGGGATGTTGCGCAGCTAAAGACTTATTGTGCTTGATGGTGCCTCGGAGAAGCGAGATATGGTGTAAGCTCCATTTGAAACAATCCACTGTTCGCTATTATTTCAAGTTTGCTGCTTTTGCGGCTGAGTCAAATTCCTTCCGGGCACGTTCGTCAAGCGTGTCATACTGCTTTCGGGCTTCTGCTAGGGCGGCACGGGCCAGGCCTGCCTGCTTTTCCTTTAAACAGACACGGGCACGGGTGATAAAAATACGAGGATCAGCCGGGCCTTTGGGATTCACTTCTTTCTCGATGGACATTGCGCGATCCAACTCCTCATGGGCTTCAGCGGTACGGCCAAGCTCCAGTAGGGCAGAGGCTGCGGTTTCGTGAGCGATGGCAAGCTTTGGGGCAAGTTTGGTGGACTGCTGTGCAGCGGACAGGGCGGCAGTCCAATCCCCGAGGCGACGATAAGTTTCAGCTAGGTCGTTAAAGGCTTCGGGCAGCGGTAGTTTCACCTCGGGTGCGGTGGCGGTTTCGAGGTAGCTCTTGGCACGGACCAGGTTATCCTCGCTCAGTGCGATGGCTCCCATGATGTAGTTGGCCAGCGGCAGGGTGCGGTCCTGGTACAGGAACTGGCGGGCATGCTCGGCAGCTGCGGCACGGTCGTTTAAGCGGATATCGAGTCGCAGGACTGTATCGCGCAGGGCATGAACTTCGGGCTTCAGTGCGAGAGCGCGCAGATAGGCGGTGCGGGCTTTGCGGAAATCTGTATTTTTCTCTGCTAGCTGAGCACGGATAATGAGTACGAAGTAGTCGTCTTCGGTGCCAGCTAGTGTAATCAGACGGGGCAAAGTGTGTTCAGTGAGTTCGTCGAGCTCGTTGTCTTGCAGTTGTAGGGTCGCTAGGGTGGCGACGGCATCGGCATTGCGCGGATGCTTATCGAGATAAATCTGCAGGGCAATTCGGGCTTTGGCGGTATCGCCGAGGGAGGCAAAAAGCAGGGCACGTTCGTAGGCGATGTCGGGCGATCCCTGTCCCGCGACGCTTTCGGCCTGCCGGAGCAGGCGTTTGGCCTCTTCGGTGTCATTTTCAAGGATGGACATGCGGATGAGGTCGCGGAGATAGGCCAGACTGCGCTTCGGGTCGGTACTGCGTTTCAGTTCCTCACGGATACGGCGGATGGCTTCGGCACGCTTGCCGGGCGTAATGCTGTACAGCGCCGTTACGGCCTGATTGAATCCTGCGCGTTTTCCGTCATCCAGCATCGCATAGGCCATATCGTAACCGCTCAGAGCGGCACCGGTCTGTCCGCTCATGGCCCAGGCACCGGCCAACTGGCTGATCAGCTGCGGCGAACGGATGTACCCGTAAGTACGGGAAAGAGCCCACAAGCGGTACTTGCGTCCAGCCAATTTTTTGATGAGGTTGTTAATTTCCTTTTCGCACCAGGCGCGGTCTTCGAGATGAGCTCCGCCATTAATGATTTCAAAGATGTTGAAAAGAGCGGAAATATTTTCAGGGTCCCAAGCATAGACGCTTCGGAAAAGTTGATAGGCTTCCTCGGTTCGGCCAGCATCTGCCAGGAAAAAACCAAGATTATTAGCCACAAAACCATACTGGCGGCGGACGTACTTTTCGAAATCCCTCAGCAGCGGATCGGCGGGCGAATCTTCAGTTCTGGGTTGTGGAGGCAGGAAGTCGGGACGGAAATCTACCACGGTTGTTGGTAGCCGTCTGTGCAAATTGGCGCGATCGGAAGCTCCGCGATAAAGCAATCCAGCGGGCAGGGGGAGTCGGTTGCCTGTGTACCAGAGGTCGGGTAGCGATACGGACGCAAACCGTTCGACGGCCTTCGGGTCGATACGGAGCCAGTCCTGAATAAACGGAATGATGCCGATATCTAGTGAGCGGTCCAGCGTTGCGGCTAAGTCGGCATTGGCTGCGATTACGGTATCTTCCTTTAGGCCTGCGCGGAGCAAATCTGTCATTGCTTTTTCATTATCTCGGGTCAGCGAGAAGAAGCGGGTAGGAATATTGTTGGCAGAAATAAAGAGTGCGAGCATCGGGTCGGAGGCGCCGTCACCAAGTAGCCATGCCGGAGCGCTGTTACGGTCTCCGAGTAAAGCCTCGGCATATAGGCGGGGAAGCAATTCAAGTGGCCGATCGGCCCGAATGGCGCGCACGGTATGATAAGTGCCGAAGCCGACAGCAATGGAAAGAACGGCCGCGGAAGCGGCACAGGACAGCAGAGCACCAAGTCGACGGACACTTGCCGGCTCGGAGGTTTCGCCTTCGGGACGGCGGCGGACGCGGAAGAGAAAAACACCGGCAGCCAGGGACAGACCGACGGCCAGGGCGGTCATTGCGGCAAACAGTACGGGATAGGTGCCATGCCAGTCGGCCGATAGCGTGCTGAGTGACAAAGGTCCGGGGATTACGGACAGGCAAATTAGCACCACAAGTGTTAGATAGGTAAAAAGAATTGCATAACGACGACGGTTAGAGGCAATCGTGCGAACACCGAATAGTGCTAGAAAAAACGGTAGGATACCGGTTAGCAACATCAGTAACCAGCTTCCGTTCGTAAAGCCCATCACAGCCAGTATTTGAAGTTTAGCCAGGCGGATTGCCGTACCAAAGAAGCCTGCCTCGGCGTGGGCTGCCAGTGACATTGACGCTGCGGCCACGAGCAGCAGAGTGGCACCGAGGCCCGTGGCGACGGCTATCCGTACGAGCGGCGGCACAATGCCAACTTTGCGGTCGCTGTGCGCGTTGCGTTCCACTACATACCCAATCAGCAGCGCAAGCAGTCCGAGGGGTGCGAGTAGAACGAACATTGGAGCCTCAAAGAAGAGTAGACCCCAGACAAATGCGGCTACCGTTAGACGGGCCATGCTACCGTTTTCCGCGGTACGCAGGGTCATTAGTAGTGCACAGCCAAGCAGAACAAAATCGGGTATTTGCCATTGTACGTGGGTGGATGCGCGCAGATAAACAGGCGTAAGCATCAGGGTAATAGCTGTGCCAGCTACCGCCCAGCCAGCCGCACGTGCCGTGAATTCTTTTGAGCGGGGCTCATCGCCGAAATAACGTACTGTCCGTGCGGCTAAGTGTGCTGCCAAGCAGATGCCGAACGCACCAAGAACTGCCGTTAGCCAAGTACAGATACTGATAGCGGCCTTGATAGAGAATAATCCGCCTGCGGCACTGTAAAATAGGGTTGCCAGTGGATGTGTCTCAATTCCGGGGGACGACCATACACCGAGGATGCCTGCCAGATACGAGGCCGAAGCTCCTGGATGACAGGTGCCCGATAGCTGCGATACAAAAAAGACCAACGCGATTAGTCCCCAAGCAGCGGGACACGCAGGCAGCGTTTTCAGGAATTTCATGGACGGCTTTCCTTTCTGGTCGGCTTTGATTGGGCTTCGGCAGGGGCTTCCGCTTCGGTGGCGGCGTGCCAGGTTCCTTCATTGCAAGTGAAATCGTCTTCGTAGGCGCGGATATCATCTGGCGTATCCGGCTTCATGTCCGGGCCGCAGGAGAAGAGTTCGGGGCATTGGAAGGGGGAGAGCGGCATGCGGTAAACGTAGGGCGTTCCCCATGGGTCTTTGTAAGCCCAGTTGATATAGGGCCCCTTCCAGTTTGGGGCATCGTAGCGTTTGGCCAAGGCAAAAAGTCCCAGTCGCTGCGAGGGCCACTGCTTGGTATGAACTCGGAAAAAAGTCATAGCCGTTGCAATGGCGGTTAGACTTTTGCGGGCGCGCCGCTGGTCCAATGTTAGGCCGTCCGGAGCGGATGGTCGATACGGTTCGGCTGCGGCTGAGATTAACATGCCACCGATAACGGTCAGCAGAATAAGGATACCTAAAATGACTTTAGGGGACTTCAGGACGGCGGGATTGATACCTTCGCCCATATTCATTCGCTCGCGTTCGGCAGCACGGCGGATAGCATCGATTTTCCGATGGGCCTCCGCCCGCTCCTCTGCGGTACGCCAACGAATATTTTTCAGGCGCTGCGGCACACGCATCACCGTCTTCTTTGTAGGCTTTTTTGGCGGCAGTCGCATCATGGCTCAGAACAGGGTGTCCTGCCCTCCGATGGTCTGACGGATGCCCAGCCGAGTATAAGCCTTCGGCAGGGCAACGCGTCCCTTCGGTGTGCGGTCAATGTAACCTTCCTGGATAAGGTAAGGCTCATAAACCTCCTCTACAGTATCGGCCTCTTCGCCGACGGCAACAGCCACAGTTCCCAGGCCTACTGGACCACCGCCGAATTTGACAACGATAGCCTCAAGGATACGGATATCCATCTCGTCCAGTCCCTGCGGGTCGATTTCTAGCAGTGCCAGCGCCTTGTCGGCGATGTCACCAGTAATGCGATTGTCCGCCTTTACCTGGGCATAGTCGCGCACACGGCGTAGCAGATTGTTGGCGATACGCGGCGTACCGCGGCTACGGGACGCAATCTGAAGCGCACCATCAGACGTGATTTCTACATTGAGTTTGCCAGCACTGCGGGTTACAATCTTTGCCAACTCCTCATGATTGTAGTAGTCTAGACGGTTCTGCAGACCGAACCGGGAACGGAGCGGAGCCGAAATCAGACCGCTGCGGGTCGTGGCCCCCACCAGCGTAAACCGGGGGAGTTCCAGCCGCACACTGCGTGCGTTCGGCCCCTGATCAATCATGATATCGATGACAAAATCTTCCATGGCCGAATAAAGATATTCTTCGACTGTGCGCTGCATGCGATGAATCTCGTCGATAAAGATAATATCACCGGGCTCCAGCGATGTCAGCAGCCCTGCTAGGTCGGCGGGTTTATCAACAACTGGACCGCTCGTTGATTTTACATGCACGCCCATGGCTTCGCCTAAAATGTAAGCCAGCGTCGTCTTGCCGAGTCCAGGTGGACCAGACAGAAGTACGTGATCTAACTGCTCCCCACGTCCCTTCGCTGCCTCAACGGCAAGCATCAGCCGCTCCCGGACCTTCTGCTGTCCGAGAAAATCATTAAACTGGGTTGGGCGCAGGCGGTTGTCAAACGATGCATTCCGCCGATTCATTTCATCCGATGGGCGTTCCATAGAAACCAAAGTATAGCAAAAAAACACGGCAAATGCATGTGCAATCTGCGCGCAGAACCGTCCTGGGCTCTGCCTTGACAGCGCTCTATTGGGTTTTGCTCAATCTCTGTTAAGGATTATGATTAAAATCGAAGTTACTGTAAGTGTTTTTATAGGCGATTGCGTCTACAAAAGGGGCTTGAAATACGGGGCCTTCAGTAGAACCGTGGTAATTTTTGAGGAGATTTTACACACTCTCAAACGCGCTCGCCCTCCTTCCATATACACAACACCCTAAGGTATAAACGCAAAGCGCGAAAGATAATGGTATGACGTTGCTCAATTATTTGAATTCAAATACGATAAGTTTATACACAAATGATTTCTTCAGTTACACCTCGTAAGAATCAATAGCTACAAAGTTCTATGCTTTTCTGCAATCAACCCACTACAGATTCTCGTGAGAAGGCAAAAATATTTTTAGATAATAGATTACTTGGTTTGAATATAATAAACCCTGTAGAGAAGTCCGTCATGGGGAATAGGGTGACGGTCGGCCGGGGGGTGTGCTATGCTATGCAACGTTATGCGCATTGCGTTTTGTTATCCTCCCATCCCTTCCGACAAAGGTGTGCCGCTGCTGTCGCAGAACCGACAGTTTCAGTGGTTCAGCCGCCCGATGTCGATTTATCCAGTGGTCCCGGCCTGCGCGGCCTCGCTGATGAAGCAGCGGGGACATGCGGTGTTGTGGCTGGATGGAATAGTGCGGAGCATGACCCCAGAGGCGTATTGGAAGGCATTGGAGAATTGGGGACCCGAGGCGGTTTTTCTGGAGACGAAGACACCAGTAGTGAAGTTTCATTTGGCCTGGGCCTCAGAATTGAAGCGACGGCTACCGTCATGTATCGTTATTTTTGCGGGAGATCATGCCACGGCGCGTCCACAGGATATCACGTCTGCCGATGCGTCGTTTCGGGTCCTGAGGGGTGGGCATTACGATTTGGCACTGGATGCGCTGTTATCGGGACGAGAGGCACCGGATCCGACATCGAGGGCTGATTTGTCCCGAGTGCCGCGGATTGATCGCTCACTTACGCACTGGCGCGACTATGCGTTTCTTAACGGCAATTTTCTTCGGACGCCAGGGGCGTATATCATGTCCGCCCGCGACTGCTGGCACGGGCGATGCACCTTTTGTTCGTGGACAACGCTGTTTCCCTGTTGGTCGGTTCGGCCCGTGGAAGACGTGCTGGACGAGATTGGGCAGCTGATTGCGCTAGGGGCCCGTGAAATTATGGATGACGCAGGGACGTTACCGACGGGGCGTTGGTTGCATGAATTCTGCGAAGGGATGATTGCGCGAGGCTATGCACGGCGGGTTCGGCTGAATTGTAATATGCGTTTTGGGGCGTTGACGGCAGAAGAATATCGGTTAATGCGTCGGGCGGGGTTCCGGTTGGTACTGTTCGGTGTCGAATCCGCGAATCAGTCCACGCTGAACCGTCTGAATAAGCAGTTGCGCATCGAAGCCGTGACCGAAGGTGCGCGACTGGCCTCCCAGGCCGGACTAGATGTCCATGTGACGCTGATGTTCGGTTATCCGTGGGAAAACTATGAAGCAGCGCTTCAGACGGCAGAACTAGGGAGGTGGCTGCTGCGTCGTGGCTGGGCACAGACGCTCCAGGCAACATGGCTGGTGCCGTATCCAGGGACACCGCTGTTTCGGGAACTGCAGGCTACTGGGCAACTACTGACAACGAACTGGGAGGATTACGATATGCGTTCCCCAGTAATGCGTTCGCCGCTGACGGATGCGCAGATTCGGGCGTTGGTGGCCTACGCCTATCGTGGGCATCTGCAGCCAGCGGTGCTGCTCCGGCGGGTTTTATGGGCATTTCTCCATCCTGCCGATGCCCTGCGTTTTGCTGGGCGCGCACTGACAGCCCTTCGCGGTCACCTGAAAGATTTCGAAGGGAATATCTCATGAACTTTGTTGCTTATTACTGTTTGCCCCGTGCGGAGCGAGAATCTGTAGGTGTTTGTTTATGAGCTGGAAACGTGCCTTAAATGCGCATAAGCTTTGGCTTTTCAGTCATACAGAGGTCGTTTACATCTTCAAAAGACTCCACACGGCACCTTTCTCTTTCGCTTTTCATTTTTTTCGTATCTAAACTTTGACAGACTTCTCGATCCCAGTAAACGCCCTGTCTCGGGAATTATTTACGGTTATTCGCTATCTCTTATTCACCATTTGTCATTTATTGACGCTTTACGCCTCAAGGATATATCTCCATGAAGACTGACCACATCCGTTTACCTGATGCGCTTTGCGCCTCCCCTTATTATCTTCTGCTGCTGAACAAGGCATTTAAGCGTAGTGCCTTCGAATTCAACACTGTTCTGCGGCGGATATACGTGCCCCGCGGCATGACCGACGGCGACCGCGGTTTTGCCATGGCATCTGAAGCTGCGCGTTTGGGCTGTTTGATTGAAGAAGTGGATGACATCCTTGAAGAGAACGACCCGTTTGTGTTTTATTTTGGGGACCGTCGATTAAATTTGCGGTTACCCGCTGGACTTTGCGACTGGCATGCTCATACGCAGTTCGCCTATTGCGGACGCGGCATTGCACTGCAGGACGCTGCTGATTTTTCCTTGGCGCTTGGAACGGAGGTTCAGGGATTTGCCGAGCATGACTTTGCGCTCTATTTTGATCGTGCCCCGTTGAAATTCGGTTGGCAAAGCGACCCTGATTATGTAAAAAGCATTTGGGATACGCCTGAGCGCGGACGCATGACGGCTTACAAAGCCCTTGTCGCTCGCGCCCGCAAACGTTACGGAAACTGCGTAAAATTTGGCATGGAAGTTGATTTATTTGACCATGGTCGGCTCTGTGTTGCACCAGAGGATATAGATGGCTGGGACTATCTTATCGGTGCCGTACATGAGATTCAGGGAATTGATCCGCACACCATCAGTGATGCTGAACTGGAGAAGGTGTGGCTAAGCGAAGTCGACCGTCTACTGGAATATCCTATCCGTATTTTAGCGCATCCGTTCCGATATTTTCCGTGGTACAAGCGGATTATTCCGCGTCATTTGTACCGACCGATTGCAAAGCGACTGGCGCAGACTGGTATTGCTGCTGAAATTAATCACCATGCAAATCCGTTTGAAGACGAATTTTTCTTTTGCTGTCTTGAAGAAGGAGCGAAGATTTCGCTTGGTACCGACGCGCACATCACGCGCGATATTGCCGACTTTCTTCCGCATCTGCGCACACTGGAGCATCTCGGGGTCGGGCCGGATGTTTTGTGGCGTCTATAACCCACCGCACTATAGCGGAAAGTGAACGGAGCACCCGTGCTGCGATACAATTGTATGTATTTCATTAAAACTGTCGATATTCTGTAGGGAGCCTTATACGAATTTATACTAGCTTTTGAGGGGATTTTTTAGCCCTTCAATCTTGCCAGTACACGTTCGTATACACAGTGCCCAAATGTGTAAGTAAAAGCATCATGGTTGAATATATCTCGCTGCGCAATTGACTGTCCCCCACTACTGACCATGTGCAATCAAATAGTGTGCCTTGGTATACCTCGTAGAATCCAATAATTACAGATATTCTTCGGATTTCCTGCAATTAATCCATTGCCGATTTTTCCACAGCTTCTTTTATCAATGGCATTATGATAATGTTATTGACAATTAATACGTTGTTTTATTGACATGGGTTATTTTTAATTTTTCTGTACACACTCGGGATAAGCTGAATTTCCCCTCGCTTGCGGTAAAACAGAGGACTGTGCTATACTTTAATAGTTAGCAGTTTGGCAAAAGGAGTTTCTGTTTATGGGCATCATTAATCGACTTATGGGGATGTTGTCGTGCGACATTGGCATTGACCTGGGCACGGCAAATACGCTTGTCTTTATGAAACGGCAGGGAGTTGTTATCCGTGAGCCTTCGGTGGTGGCCATGCAACAGGGAACCCGTCGCATTCTTGCCGTTGGTGCAGAGGCCAAGCGCATGCTGGGCCGTACGCCGGGCAATATCGTCGCCGTACGCCCCATGAAGTCAGGTGTTATTGCCGATTTTGACATTACTGAGGCTATGATTCGCTACTTCATTGCCAAGGCACGTGGACACAAAATTATCCGCCCCCGTGTGGTTATTGCCGTACCGACCGAAATTACCGAAGTTGAGCGTCGTGCCGTCGAAGAAGCTGCCAAACATGCCGGCGCGCGCGATGTGACTCTGATTGAGGAACCGAAAGCTGCCGCCATCGGTGTTGGTTTGCCAGTTTCCGAACCGGAAGGCAACCTGATTGTTGATATCGGTGGCGGCACCTGTGAGGTTGCGCTCATTTCCCTCGCTGGTATTGTTTTTGCCAAGAGTGTCCGCGTTGGCGGAGACACCATGGACGAGTGCATCATCCGTTACATGAGTAAGGTTTACAATCTACTTATCGGCGAGCGTACGGCCGAAGAAATCAAGGTCTCTATCGGTTCAGCTTACCCCATGGAGGAGGAAATGAGCATGGAGGTTAAGGGGCGCGACCTTGTTGCAGGTCTTCCGAAGACTCTCCGTGTTACGTCTGAGGAAATTCGCGAGGCCCTCAAGAGCCCTGTCATGGAAATTGTCGATGCCATCCGCATCACCCTCGAAAAGTCCCCGCCCGAACTCTCCTCCGACCTGGTCGACCGTGGCATTGTGCTTTCGGGCGGGTCCGCAATGCTGCGCGGCCTCGATCGCCTGATTGCGGCACAGACAGGGCTCCCCGTTGTGCTTGCAGACGATCCGCTTTCGGGTGTGGCCAACGGCACCGGTAAAGTGCTTGACGAACTCGATTTTTACAAGCAGTCCCTGGGCCGGACTACGGCCTGACCTCGCTAGGCCCCGCACAGTGGGTGCCTCTCTGAAGGAGGAGACTGTCAGCGGATACCTAGTTCCGCTCGGTCTCCTTTTTTGTACTTGTTTTATAGCATTTTTTGAGAAGAAGGTTTGGTTACCGATGTTTCGCCGACTGTTTCCGCTGTTGATGCTGTTGGGCGGCCTTGTTATGTTTGTTTTCTTTAACACAACCGTTCGTGCGTTCTGTTCCGAGGCAGTCTATCCCTTTTGGCGTGTTACGGCCTGGGTACGCGGACAGGTTTCCGACCGTTTTTCTGCGGCTTGGCGGGGACTCTGTGACGGACCTTCGGCGCGCGATGCTGCTGAAGAGGTTGAGCGACTGACAGTGATGGTTGCTGATTACGGCCGTGTCGAACAGGAGAACGCCGATCTCCGCAAGGCTCTGGGATGGGTCGAGGCGCAGTCGCATCGGGTTGTTGCTGCCCGTGTTTGGTCGCATGGCGGTGGTGTTCGCGAATGGCCTCGCTTGACTCTTGCCGCCGGGAGTCGACGTGGCATCCGTCCTGGCGACACTGTCGTCGTCCCTGAGGGCCTCGTCGGACGAGTGACCGACGAGATTTCTGCCCATACCTGCGTGGTTATGCTTATTTCAGACCCTGGCTGTCGTGTAGCAGCCGAAGTCCCCGGGGTGGCCAAGGGCGTTCTTTTCGGTGCCGAAGGCAGTGATTACGGTCGGGAGACGGCTACTGACGGACTTTACACTGTCGCCCCGCTGAAGATGCGTTATGTGGCCCGCGGGATTCGCGTGCCGCCCAATGCCCGGGTGCTAACTGAAGGCAGCGGCCGTCTTTTTCCCCGAGGAATTCCTGTGGGAACGGTGCTCGAAAGCCATGATGACCCGAAATCTGGCGTGCTTACTGAGCTATCCGTTATTCCTTCTGCCGACCCTGCGCTGCTTGATACAGTTTTTGTGCTGACATCTGGGACTCCGCCTGAAGGGATGGATGTCCATGCACGCTAGTCGGACGCGGGATATTCTTTGGTTGCTTTTGTTTCCTCCAGTGCTTACAGGAGTAACGCTGTCGTTACTTCCGGGGCTGATGCCTGTTCAGCTCGCGTTTCTTCCCATCTGGGTCGGGTACTGGCTGATGAGTCGCAATGCCGTTTCCGGTGCGGTGGCAGCTGTCTGGGTTGGCATTCTTCTCGAATGGGCATGGGGTGTTCCTCCCGGAGCCTGCAGTCTCTTTTTCCTAATTGTCTGGCGTGGTATTCGACTTTGGCGCCGACATTTACCTGAACGCGTCTGTGCGCTTCATGGTCTTCTTGGCGGTACTGTTGGTGTCCCAGCCTTTGCACTATGGCTCTGGCTGTACGGTTTGTTATGGCCTTCCGGAGGTGTTTGGCCGACGCTGCCGCAATTGATTTTTGCACCTGCCGCTGGAGCGCTGATGGGCGGCGCTGTGTTTACTCTGGCTGCCCGCTGGGATTTTCGTGTCATCCAGTCCGACATCCGGGAGGTCATGGGCGATGAGGATTGAGGAAGAAATCAAACCTGTTATCCGCGTCTTCGGCTTGTGGATTGCTATGAGCCTCTTTATCCTCGGCACGCTACTGCTCATATGGCGTCTGTTTAACGTTCAAGTAGTTGAAAGTTCCCGCTATGGTAGAGCTCAGCACTCGCAGAGTTCTCGACATGTTTACATTCCTGCTCTGCGCGGTCGGATTCTTGACCGCACAGGTATCGTACTAGCCGATAACCGCGTTGCTTACTCTGTAGTCATTTACTGCCGCGAACTCCGGCAGCCTGGTGCCTGGGCCAATACCATTGCTGCTATTGATTCTCTCATTGACGAATTGGCTGCCCGCCTGGGGCTTCCCCGTACTGTCACCCGGAAGCAGGTTGCCCGCCATGTGCGCGAAAGTCTACCCATGCCGCTCGAAGTTTGGCGTGATGTCGATTATCGAACATTGGCTTATCTCTCTGAGTGGGCGGGCGATCTTCCCGGTGTTGAGGTTCTACCCATGTCGCGCCGCATTTATCCCCTTGGCACGCTTGCGGCTCATGTCATTGGCTCTGTCGGCGCTTCTCGCCGCGAAGCTGACGATGGACGTACGTGGCACTATCGCCTCCCAGAAGTGCAGGGGCGTTCCGGCATTGAAGCTGCTTATGACCGCCAGCTGAGCGGCACTGGTGGCGAGGACGACCTCCGTGTCGATTCCCGAGGTTACAGTCTAGACCGCCTCGGTGATGATGCCGAGGCAGAATCCGAATCCGCCGACAGAAAGACGGCTGGCCGCGATCGCCGCCGCAGAAAAGCTCGACCTGGCAGTGACGTGGTTCTAACACTGGATGTCAAACTGCAAATGGCTGCCGAAAGTGCTCTGCGAGGGCGGGCTGGGGCGGTCGTGGCCCTCGACCCTCGCAACGGCGATGTGCTGGTTCTCGCCTCTGGACCCTCTTACGACCTCAACGAAATGGTTCCCCCCATGGCCTCTGAGTTCTACAAAGGGCTCTTAGATAATCCCGACCGTCCTCTGATTAACCGTGCCATTCAGGCGCAGTATGCCCCTGGCTCCGTTTTTAAGCCTTTTGTGGCCATTGCCGCGCTCGAGCGCAGCTTCAATCCTTATACGCTTTATGCGTGTACAGGCATCTACACTGACTACCGCTGTCGTCTCCGCTGTGCCAACCGCTACGGACACGGCGAACTTGACCTTCGTCAGGCATTGATGAAGTCTTGCAATCCTTATTTTTGCACCGTCGGCACTGAAATTGGTATTGATGCCATTGCCGCAACATCTCGCCAGGCCGGATTTGGTCTTCGCACTGGCATTGATATTGCTGGCGAAGCGGACGGAAATTTCCCTACGCCTGAGTGGAAAAAACGCCGCTTTGGCACATCCTGGTTACCCTCTGATACTGCGCAGGTCTCTATCGGACAGGGTGCCATGACTGCTACGCCTCTGCAGGTTGCGCATGCTATTGGAGCCCTTGCCATGGGCGGTCATATGTATCGCCCCCGTCTGGTCGCCTTTGGCAATACCAAGGGCGATCTTCAGCGACGCCTGCCTTGGGCTCACGACTCCATTCGTGCCGTCATTGATGGCATGGAAATGGTCGTCTCCTCTGGCACTGGGCAGAAAATGCAGGTCGAAGGTATCAGCGTTGCAGGAAAAACTGGCACCGCCGAATATCTCGACCGCGGTCAGCGTCGTAAACACGTTTGGTGCGCAGCCTTTGCTCCTGTTGAAAACCCTGAGCTTGTTGTTGTCGCCATGCTTGACAACGGTATTGGCGGTGGCCGCGATGCAGGTCCTGTTATTCAGAAGGTCCTTGCCTCTTATTTTCATGCTAAAGCGGTTCATGTTCGAGCCGACGAGGAAATGCTTCAGGACTGATACGCGGATACAACGCCCAGTATCAGCTGTATGGGAGGGGGTGGAAATGATAATGGACGGCACAGAACAACGCATGCCGTAAGCGATTATTTCTGGTAGGGATCCATGGTCTGGATTGTCCAGCGACCGTACCTGAGCATTATCAGTATTGGCCCGTGAGCGGCGAGAGTAGTATTCACAATCTGAATTTTGCAGATGGATTTACTAAAAATTTCCTGAGATAATTATGAAATAAATTAATCATTGCTTGCAATCATCTTTTGTTTATGCTGTACTATTATAATAGGAAATAGGAGATTTCATGGCTCGTCCTATTGATGAAACTCGTCGTTATGTTATTCGGACCCACAAGGTGGGTGATAAAATCTATGCCAGTACTCAACCAGCTAAGATTGACGAAAAGACAGGTAAGAAGGTGTACCGGTATATCCATTGGGGACGTATCGTCGATAACACATTTCTTCCAAACAAAACTTATACAATGACAGATCCGGAGGAGCGTGCAAAGCTAAAATTTCCGAAGGGCATGGATACGAGTGCAATTCAGAATTTTCAGCCCGAAAAGAGAAAACGCGCTGCCTCCAAGGCCAAAACATCTACTGACTGTAAGCTCTATGGTGACATTTGGCTGCTTATGCAAATTGCTCTGAAATGCAATCTTAAGGGTGCACTTCTTTTTGCATTTGACAATAATGAAGATATTGTAAACGAAATACTTACACTTGTATACTATCAGTGTGCGACGGGAAACAGTTTTAATAGGGTGGAATGTTGGCAACGCATTGCCGCAGCTCCTTCGGATAGGCCGATGACTCCTTCCCGCATAACACGCTTGATGCAAAAAATCTCAGAAAAACACAGGATGGACGTACTCCGCTTTTTAGCTGGAAAAACGAAGGAAGAGCGGTTCTACTCCATTGATACGACAACGCGGTCGATGTATGGCAATGAACTGGCAGAAGCAAGATGGGATAAAAACAAGGAAGATTTTGGTTTTAAAGTTATTACGGAATCTGTGGTATATTCACTGAATGAACATATGCCGATTTACTATCGGATTTTTCCAAGGAACATGCCAGACGTTCGGGGATTTGAGGTTATCTGCAATGACCTAAAGAATGCTGGTTTCAAAAACGTGGTTCACGTTACAGACCGTGGCTATGATGCAATACGAAATCTTGGGCGGCATCTTCTCGACGACAGCAAGATGCTTATGGGGATGAAAACTTCTCAGAGGACCGTATTGAAACGTATCAAGTCTTTCGAATCCTTCAATATTCATCCGAAAGAGCTGACAATTGACCCAGGAACTCGGCTTTACATGGGACAGTTCGATGAGGAGTACAAGATAAAATATCCTCACGGTGGAGAGAAAATCGCAAAGCAGTTAAAACTGAATATTTACCTGGATATCATGAGGAGAAATAACGTTTTGGTAGATCTCGAAATCGAAATAGACCGAGAGTCAAAGTTGCTTGAGGACCTTAGGAAGTCGAAAGAACCGTTGGAGGTAGATTCGACACTTCGCAGCAAATTTCCGTACTTTAAGTTAACTTACAGTAAGACTGACCGTATCCTCGAGAGCTATACAAAGAATGAAACACGAATCGCCAAAGATCAAATGCTTGCCGGATTCTTCGCAAACGCAACATTGGGATTGTCTTATACCCCGAAAGAAGCTTATATGAGATATAAACTTAGAGATGAACAAGAAAAACATTTTCAAAGCGAGAAGGATATGAGAACCGGTGACCGTATTTGGGCAAGTTCGGAAGACGGTGCCTTCGGACGTTATTTTCTTCTCTTTCTGAGCATGATTTTGAAGGCGCAACTCTTTCACATCTGGAAAAACTCGGAATTGCATCAACTGTTCCCGACAACAGAGTCTGTCCTTGATGAGATGCGTTCCATCCGCCTCGTTGAACGTTCCAGGAAACGGGCCCGAACTACACCGTTTGTCGGGAAACAGGTAGACATCGTTAAAGCATTCGGCTTTAATTTTCCGAATGGTGGCTCTCCTGTTTACACGTCAGCAAAGATGTCCGAAAAGAAGCGTAGCCGTTCCCGTAAACCTGTAACCGAAATAAGTTCTTAGTAACCCGTGTGCAAAATTCAGATTCACGAAACACTCAGGGGAAGGCCCGCAGGCCTTCCCCTGAGTGTTTCGTATGCGAATAAGTTTTCGGCAGTTTTTTTAGGGGGGTGGAAGCATAAACACAGTGCTAGCTACCTTCAAACATCAAGTATCTATCTTTGGTCCGAAGGGCATCTTCCGTCTATTTTACTGAAAGAGTGCGCCTTGGGTGGAACCTTCGGAATCGGTCCACCATTGACCTTTAGTGGTAGAGAGTCGCTCAATCTGTTTTGGGGTCATTTGGATGCCTTTGGCACCGGCGGAGGAGATGCGGGCATCGGCTGGACTGAAAATCTGTTGCGTGATGCGCTGATTCTTCATGTATTTAAACTTAACATAAACAGTCTCAGGGGTGCCTTTACAGAAGAGCAGGATGGTGGCACCTTCGGGGACGAGGCTGTAATCTTTGTTCATAATCATGCCGCCCCAAGTGAAACGTTTGATATAGGTAAAGCCATAGAGCGGCTCGTAGTAGATGCAGGTAAAGACATCGTCGCGGCGGTAGATGCCTGCATCGAAGTAGTGGACGGGGGCGCGGGGTTTGAGGGCATCAAGCCAATCCTTACCAGGGGCGTATTGGGCATCGACGAGAAGTTTATCTGGCGGGGGCATGAAGCGGTAATGGCCGTCGCTCCAGACGACGAAGATTTTGTCGAGACCAGAGCAGGGGAAGAGAATGTCGCCCTGGCGGATTTCGTGGCCGATGTAGCCGTCTTCCGAGAGGCGGAGGGTGAACTCAGTGGCGGTAAGGGCACGTTCATCGATTTCCTGGAAGCCGTCGGTAACTTCGGTGAGGCGGGGGTAATCTTTGCCGTAGGTTTTGATGAGGCCTTTGAGGTATTTGATGGCGTAGCGATCCAGGTGTGCGAGGTCGTCCTTAATCTGGGCGGCTTCAGCTTTGAGGGCTGCGACTTCTTCGTTGTGACGGTTGATATCGTAGAGGGAGATGCGGCGAATGGGAATTTTGAGGAGTATCTCGATTTCGTCGTCGGTGATGTCGTGGGTGAGTTGGTCGCGGTAGGGGGCGAATCCGGCGCGGATCTCGGCGGAAACGGCTTCGGCGGTCTTCACGGATTCGATGCGTTTATAGATACGTTTCTCGATGAAGAGGGCTTCAAGTGTCTTGCGGATGAGGAGGGTATCAATTTCACCCAGGCGCACTTCGAATTCGCGGCGAAAGATTTCTTGCAGGAGTTCGGCGTGATGGGTGAGAATTTCCGAGACGGCCATCTCGACGGGGCGATTGTCGCGCAATAAAACGATGCGACTGGAGACCTTGCGTTCGCAGTCGGTGAAGGCGTAGAGGGCCTTGCGGACTTTTTCAGGGTCGGAGCCAGGGGCGAGGGTGATCTCGAGCTCGACCTTTTCGGCGGTAAAGTCGACTTGGTGACGGATGGGGAGACGCTTGGCCTTGATGGCCTTTTCGATAGATTCAAAGAGGCGGTCGGTGGTAACTCCGAAGGGGACGGAGGTAATGAAGAGTTTATTTTTTTCGTTTTTGCGCTCTTCGATGCGGGCGCGGATACGCACGCTGCCGCGGCCATCGTCGTACTCTGAGGCATCCATGACGCTCCCAGTGAGAAAGTCCGGTACCAGAGTGGGGCAGGGCTTCTTCTGGAGGATGGCAATTTCGGCCTCGAGGAGCTCCGTGAAATTGTGGGGCATAATGGAAGTAGAGAGGCCAACGGCAATGCCTTCGACACCGAGCATGAGGCACAGAGGGACTTTGGCAGGAAGAAGGACGGGTTCTTTATTGCGTCCGTCGTAACTGGGGACGTATTCTGTAATTTTCGGGGAGAAGACTTCTTCGCGGGCAAGTTTGGTGAGACGACACTCGATGTAACGGCCGGCAGCGGCACCGTCGCCAGTAAAGATATTACCGAAGTTGCCCTGGCCTTCAATGAGGTAGCGTTTGTTGGCTAGGGTAACGATGGCATCTTTGATGGCGGCATCGCCGTGGGGGTGGTAGTGCATCGTATTGCCGACGACACCAGCAACCTTGGAGAAGCGTCCGTCATCCTTTTCCCACATAGCATGGAGGATGCGGCGCTGTACAGGTTTGAGTCCATCCTCGACGGTAGGAAGGGCGCGGTCGCAGATAGAGTAGGAGGCGAATTGAAGAAAGTTTTCGTCCATCAAACGGCCGAAAGGACCGCGGTTACGGACAGTAGGGATGGCGGCACGACCGGGGAGGGTGTCGGTTTGGGGGCGTTCGGCATCAGGATTGCCATCGTCGTTCTGAGAGGCAGAGGTATCGGCTTCGGCGGTATTTTCAGTGTTGCTGCTGGCATCGGGGGTGTCGGCGAACAGGGAGTCTTCAATGAGGTCGCTATCGTTATCGGAGGTGTTGTGTTTGGACATGGGGGTGGAGATAGAGGAGTGTGGAATAGGGGTCAGCGCACGGCGGGTGTAGCATCGGTATCGTCAGCGGAAACGGCATCGTCGAAACGGACTTCGGCTGTGCGTCCCGGGAGGGGGGTGCCGTTTTCCATGGCTGCGCGGAGTTCACGATCGGAATCGGGGTCGTAGAAGAAGTAGTTGGGGGCGGAGAGTTCGTCGCCGAATTTGGAGAGGACGCAGTCGGGCGTGCCGAATTTGTTCCAGTAGAGCAGGCGGGTCGAGTCGGTGCCCCAGGTGAAGATGTAGGGGCAAGCATCGGTGATGATTTTGTCGATTTTGCGGAGGATTTCGTTTCGCTTAGTGAGGGAGAACTCGGTTTTCTGCTGTTCGATGAGACGATCGACTTCCGGATCGCGGAAGCCAGAAAGATTGATACCATTGGGGGTATCTGCGTAACGGCTGCTCCACATGGGTTCGGGATCACGGAAGAGACCGCTGCCGAAGGCGGAGACGGTGATATCGAAGTTGTACTTGCCAGTCTCGCGCATCCAGGTGGCGAAGTCCTTCTGGGTGATCTCGAGGCCGATGCCGACGCGGTCAAGGGCTTCTTTGAAGAGGGCAAGGTAAACGCTGTCGTTGGTGGAGCGGGTGAGGATTCGCAGAATGAAGGGCTGACCGTTTCGTTCGAGCTTGCCAGTTTCTGGGTTCATTTTGAAGCCAGCTTCACCAAGGAGGCGGATTGCTTCCTCGGGATTAAACTCAATCATCGTGTTCTCACAGGAGTGCTTGGCATCGTAGAGGTCGGTATAGAAGGAGCGCAGCATGAAGTAGGAGTTGTACATCAGGGTGCGGACCATGCGGCGGCGATCGAAGAGATGGGCGATGGCTTTGCGGACGCGAATGTCGTCGTAAGGTTTGCGGCGCATGTTGATGGCTAGACCTTGGAAGCCGATGGGTTCGTAGTTGTGGACGTTTTGCTTGACAATCCAGTTCTTTTCGTACTTCTCGCCGACGCTTTCAGTATTCCAGACACGGGCAGAGTAGACGGCGTAAACATCGACCTCTCCCTTCTTGAAGGCTTCGTAGGCGTTGTTGTCATCCATGAAGAAGCGAATGCGAATGCGGTCGAAGTTGTTTGTTCCCTTGCCAGCGGGCACCTTGAAGTACCACCAGTCGGCGTTTCTAGTGAGGGTCATGCTGAGGCCTTCTTTATGCTCGGTGACGCGATAGGGGCCACCGACGATGGGCATATGGAAGTTGATGTCATTGAAGAAGGTACCTTCATCACGACCTTCGGCCCGGCAACGAGCTTTGGCGGCATCGAGCATTTTCTTGGGCATGATATAGAGGGAAAGTCCAGCGCTACTGAGATTACGCCAGTGAACTTCGTTGCAGGGGAAGCGAAGAGTAAATTTGTCAATAATTTCGGGGGACTTCAATGCAGCGAGGAGCACTTTGAATTGCCCGGAGAGGCTTTTGGGCGCGCAGACGGCATCAAATGTCGCCTTAACATCTTCGGCAGTTACGGGGGAGCCATCGCTCCAGGTGGCGCGGGGGTCGAGATGGAATGTGTAGGAGAGTTTGTCTTCGCTGATTTCCCAGCGATCAGCCAAGAAGGGGGCGAAGTCGCCAGTCTTGGAGTCGATGCTCAGGAGGGACGGGTAGAGCATGGCGAAGACCATGGATGTGAAAGTGTTGTTATCCAGGTAACCGTTAAAGCTCTTGGGTGGGTTGTGCCCAGCAAAGACGAGGGTGCCGCCTGTGCGCGCATAGGGGGAGACATCAATACTGGGTTCTTCGGTCCAGCCAGGGGCGGGGAATTTCTGCGGGGCCGCGGACAGGGTCGCTGTGCTGAAGCAGAGGGCGGAGGCAAATATCAAGCGGAGCATACGGATCATCGGTGGTCATCCTCTTTTCGGCGGGATTTAAAGAAATCAGAAAACTGTGTGCGGCAGGCATCTTCCAGGATTCCCCGGCGCAGTTCTGCACGGTGATTGACACGGGAAGATGACATTATACCAAAAGCGGACTCACCTCCGCGCGCAGAATCGGATAATCCCCAAACAATCATGGCGGGACGGGCCCAAACGAGTGCGCCAGCGCACATGGGGCAAGGCTCTTTGGTTACGTAGACGATACATTCGCTCAGTCGCCAATCGCCGAGGGCTGCGGCTGCGGCGGTGATTGCGATCATTTCGGCGTGAGCGGTAGGATCGTGCAGCTGTTCGGTTTGGTTATGTGCACGAGCGAGCATCTTGGCGGTCCAGGGGTCGCGCAGTGGGTCAGGTTTTGCGATGCCAGGCACGAAGACACCTTTTGGAGCGCGTACGATGACGCAACCGCAGGGGATTTCGCCAGCTTCGGCAGAGAGGCTGGCCTCGCGCAGGGCGAGCTGCATAAAATGTTCGTGAAAGCGGCGTTCTTCGTCGGTTATCATGTTAGAATCTTTCTGGGGAGGCTGCGATGAGTTCGCGGGCGAAGCCAAAAGTTTGGCGGACGGTGGCGGTCCAGGTATGTTTTGCGGCAAAAGCCAGGCCACGGACGATACACCGCTCACGGAAGTCGAGGGATAGGGTGAGGGCGGTGATAACTTTGGCCCATTCGGAGGCATCGGTAGGATGGAGACGCTGGACGGCATCACCGAACAGTTCGCGATTCCAGGGGGTGGCCGCGCAGATAACAGGGGTGCCGCAGGCAGTACCAGCACCGACCGAAGGTAGAAAATCTGGACGAACGGAAGGCTCGGCGAGGGCGGTAGCACCACTGATAATGGCAGAGAAATCTGCGGGGGGAAGTTCGTCAAAGTCAAAGAAGTGGACCATGCCTTCCAGATGTGACTCGCGCACCAGTCGCCGGAGTTCGGGGCTGGGAGGGTTGTCACCAACAATAACGCAGGCTGCGGAGGTTACTTCGTCTGGTCCGCCTAGTGCTCGCAGAGGAGTAGCAAGATTGTGGTTGCCAATGGCGCGTCCGAACATGATGATATAGCGTTGTGGAATATGGTAGCGGGTGCGGACGCGAGTGATTTCATCTTCCGTATGGGTACGGAAGAGTGGGTGGATGCCGTTGGAGACGGTGTGAACTATACCTCGTAAATCTGGGATCAGTCGGGTGCGGAGCTCGTTGGCAACGGTCGTATTGGGGGTGAAGAGTGCATCGGCTGCAGCCAGGTGGCTTCGAGCAAAGATATGCCATTGAAGGCGTTCGCGTAGACTGAAGCGACGCGAATCGCATAGGTGCAGGATTTCCGGAACGGAGTAGATAATTTTTGGTCCGAAGCGTTTGCGGCGCGGCGGGCGCGTCAGCGGATCGGCGGACCAGTAGATGTCTGGATGCATGCGCCGGATGATGCGGCAGAGTTCGCGAAACCCGACCCGGGTACGAGCATCGGGTGACGAAATGAGATAGAGCACCGAGGGGTGCTCGATTTTATTGAACGGCAAGTCTGTTCCCTGGCGGAGAATCACGGTAATGCGATCCTTTTCTTCCAGCGCGGGGAGTAGACTGTCAACGACGGCGGCCAGATAAATCTGGTCCGCCGTCGAGAGCACTTTTATTGTTCTGAGGTCGAACAGAATGTGCACGTTTTTTCTTATTTGCTCAGGATGCCGAAAGTTTCGCGGGCAATCATGAGTTCTTCGTTCGTGGGGACCACGTAGATGGGCAGGGAAGAGTCAGAAAGGGAAAGCAGGCCTTCCTTGCCGAAACGCATTTCTTTGTTAAGTTCGCGATCAAAGGTTACTCCCATGCCTTCCATGCGAGAGAGAAGGGCCTCGCGGGTTTCAAAACTGTTTTCGCCGACACCGCCGGTGAGGACGATTGCATCAACTTTGCCGAGGAGGGCGAGGTAGCCGCCGATATACATCAAGTATGAGTGAATTAGGCGGTCCATAGCGAGGGTGGCCTTGGGGTCGCCGTTGTCGCGGGCGGTGCAGAGGTCGCGCATATCGCTGGAGCCAGTGCCGCTGAGGGCGAGCACACCGCTCTGTTTATTGAGGATGGTGTCGATTTGCTCAGCGGTGTAGCCTTTCTTCATCAGGTAGGGATAAACGGCAGGATCGATATCGCCGGAGCGGGTGCCCATCATGACGCCGGCCAGCGGGGTCATTCCCATGGATGTGTCGAAGCACTTACCGTTTTTGATGGCAGAGATGGAGGAGCCGTTGCCGAGGTGACAGGTGATGACCGTAACCTGATTGACGGGTTTACCAAGGAGCTCGGCGATACGGTTGGTCACAAAGTGGTGGCTGGTGCCATGGAAGCCGTAGCGGCGGACACCGTACTTGGTGTGGAGCTCTTCCGGGACGGAATAGAGGTAGCTTTCGGCAGGCATGGTCTGGTGGAATGCGGTATCGAAGACAGCGACGTGGTCAGCCTTCGGGAAAGCTGCTTCGCAGGCGCGGATCCCCTGGACAGCACCAGGGTTATGCAGAGGGGCAAGCGGGCTGAGAGCTTCGATATCTTCGACGGCCTGGGCGTCCAGAATGGCTGGTTTGGAGAAGATTTCACCACCATGTACGATGCGGTGCCCCACGGCATCAATTTCGGAGAGGTCTTTGAGTACACCGCCCTTGGCCGGGTCGGTCAGGGCATCGCAGACCAGTTTGACGGCTGCGGTATGATTGGGCGCTTCGCAGACCGACTTATTCTCGGAGAACGAGTCATTCTTATAGGTGAACAGAGAATTACCGATGGCGATACGTTCGACCTGGCCCTTGGCGAGGAGGGTTTCGTTCTCCATATTGAAGAGCATAAACTTTAGGGACGAGCTGCCAGCGTTGACAACCAGAACATTGCGAATAGCTTTAGACATAAAAGCCTCTCCTGTGTATAAAATGAAAACTATTGCATAGTATATCTTAAACGGGCGGTTGATGTCAAAATGTCGATACGGCAGTGAACAGTGGCGTTCGCTGGAAAGTAAACGGTTTTTGGTTGGGTGTTGTTCTGTGCTACAATTTAAGATACGTTGCAGACTCTTCCTATGTGCAGTGCTTGCAGAACCCGTCCTATTGCACAGTAGGGCAACAGGCACATGTGCCGATGAAGATGTTAGCAGCAAGGCCCCGACTGCGACACTTTGATGGTAAACAATGACGTGGGACATGATAAACGATGAATGATTGCACCTAGCTGTCGCTATCGGGTTCTTGGAAAAAATAGTCTCTTCTAAGAGTGTCCATGCCGGTAATATACTAATTGACTTATCTTATTATAAAACAAGTATTTGAAAATCACACATCACAATTGTTGAAATAAAGGGTGATAGGGGGTTTTCTCTTGACTTCGCTCGGAGGCGCAGTATTCGTTTTTATAAAGAGAACAACCAAAAGAGGACTCTTATAATTTAAATTAATTCATTGCTTCTATAGGAAAAAGATAATTTTATTAGCAACTCCTAAAATAATGCTTGCATTCTTCTGAGAGCGGTGTTATAGTGTGGGGCATTCGTGAGGTTAGTCTATGATAACAAGGGATTGGCAATAGCACCGCTTCGGGCTTTTGGCTGGGTAGAATCGGCTTTAAGGACAACACAAAGAAGAAAACGCCAACAAAGGAAAAATACCACACATTAAAAAACGGCACCGGATGCGGCTTCTCTCCCCGCATCCGGTGTTCGTTTTTGGTATTTTTACTGCGCCGTACGCCTGTTGCATGCCCGATATAAATCGCGTCAAGAGTTTTCAAATGGAGTTGCAGGAAAGACGGATACAGTTATCGTCAGGCTGGATTATTTTTCTATCCAAGTCTGTTTTTTCGGATGTTATCATAGGCACGTCTCTGTAGATTTGTAACAGGCCATACGAATAATATATTTCCGCTGCTGCTGGCGAAGGTCGGGATGCGGTTTAGCTGAGGTAAAATGAAACGTTCACTGATTTCTGCACTACTGGTGCTGAGTGTATCTGGAATGCTAAAGGTTTTTCCCGCTGTGGAATGTCTGATTCAGCGCCGTCTGCCCGCTCATGCAGGACAGATTATTTTAAAAGACCGACATGCTTCCGCTCCAGGTGACGTTGAAGTCTTTGCTTATGAGACCCGCGATGGAAAACGGGTACTTGAAGGTAATACCCCACTCGCTCAGTCTGTCGTGCTGAGGGAATATCTGCGCAAAGTAGATCATATCGCTACGTCTTGGGAGAGACTTGAGTGTGACGGCTGCCTACAACGCTACCCGCTGTCGGTAAACGCACTGAGCAGACAATCCCTTATGCCAATAGCACCTATTTCAATTACTGTACACTGTCTTATTCCTGCGTATTCTGGGACTGAAAACGCTGGGAATATGAGATAAATCTGATGGCACTGTATGGCATCAATCTTCCACTCCAGCCTATTGGCCTCAAAGCGGTCTGGTATAATTTACTGCAACTGCCAGATGTCGGTTTTTCCGAACAGGAAGCCCTCGCCTTCCTTGTTGGTCTGGCTTTTCGGCCTGGCAGTGAATGACTAATATCTAAGGTTTTGACTGTCCGCTCCCGAAGGCTTATATTGACTCCCGCATTCATCTCGGACACCAGATTATCAATCGTGAACGTGCCTTTGGTATGCCCCCGATTCAGCAGGGCTTCACTGGCTTTGTGCCGCTCCTGATGAAGGTTAGCATCAAAGCTCATACTGCAGCCGGCTATCGTTTTGATTTGGCCGACATCGGTCGCCAGGTGTTTCCTGCCTGGCTGACGGCGCTACATACCGAGGTTGGCAATGCCTATCTCGATGGGGATGTCGATCGCTTCCGCAGCGCCTGTAACCGCTTCATTGCTGCAGCTCATGATATGGATTTGCTCGGCTCCACCGAACGTCTACTTTCCTTCCGCCGCTGGATTCGCGAGGCTCGCCTCATGGAAGACACCGTGGCCGACCACAATCTTTACGATTTTAATGCGGCCTGCCAGGTAACTCAGTAGGGCTATAATATCCATCGTCCGCGCATCTTTAAGTATTCTTGGAAGGAATGGGGCGGTCTGATTGGCGAATACTACATTCCCCGTTGGCAACGGTTCCATCATGCCCTGGCTGAAGCGCTGAAAAAGGGAACTCTCTGGCGCGATAAAACGACACTACCCAATCAGGACTGCTGCCGTGCCACCCGCGACTCGTCGCCGTTCTTCCAAGTACAAACTCCTAGGCTGAAAGCCATTCCTGTTGCGCTCGATGTACCAGAGAAGGATTTAGTTATATCCTTCGGAGAGGGCGATGAAGACAATCGGTTCGGGTTTGAAAATCAGTCACTACCGCTCGGGAAGGGCGGGGGCGTCCGCCGCGGCAATCCGCCGTCCCCTCGTGGGGGACTGAATCTCCCCGCAAAAACTTACATCGATTTTGGTCATTCAAAGGTGACAGATTATACCCGCGAACGGCAACTGAACACGGCGACGGCAACTGTTCGCTATGTCTGCGGTGATGGCATTTATACGCGCGAGTACTTTGCTTACTATCCCGACCGGGTGGCAGTGATGCGCTCCACGGCATCCCGTCCTGGGATACTTCGGTTTACGCTTCGACCTCTGGTTCCGTTTATTCGTGACTGGCTGGGAAAACCTGGGACGGCAGGGGTAAAACGGGGCGTGTCACTACCGACCCGAAACATCCGGGCCGACTGAATCTCTCCGGAACGATAACGTGGTTTGGACTAAATTTCAGTGTGCAGTATCGCGTCATTCCGCAAGGGGGCACGATGACCTGTCACAGTGCCCCGGACGGTAGCCATGGCACCGTGACGGTAGACGTCGCTGACAGCGCGCTGATGCTAATGGCCGTAGGAACGAATTACCGTCTCTCTCCACAAATTTTTCTGGAGGATGTGAAGGCGAAACTGGATACAAATGCGAAGCCTGACGCAGTGGTTGCCGTCGTACTGGATGCTGCGGGAAAAAGTCCTACGAGACACTGCATGCTGCCCATACGAAAGATGTCCGTTCTTTTTTGACCGCGTTCGGGTGGATCTCGGTGGCAAGCATCATTCTGGTGAAACCACTCCGCAACTGCTGAACCACTGCAAAAAGAACGCGGACCGATATCTGGACGAACTGCTTTTCCAGTTTGGGCGATATCTGCTAATCAGTTCGTCTCGCGGGGGAACGCTGCCCCAACCTTCAGGGTGTCTTAAATTTCTACGAGAACACCCCGTAGTCTGGGGGCTACTGGCACAATATCAACGTGCAGATGAACTATTTGCCCGTTTTTAGCACCAATTTAACCGAGCTCCTTCGTTGCTATTCAAATTTCTTTAAAGCTTACTTGCCGACGGTCCGAAAAGCGACTGACGACGTAATTCGCGAATATCACCCGAAGTCCTTCGATACTTCTGGAATACCAGGTACCAATGGCTGGTTCATCGGGACCAGATGTGGTCCATATTCCGTCCGTACCGCTGCGCCCGTGGGTAATGATGGCAACGGCAACCGCGCTTATTGGTTTTACCGACGGCTGGTGCGTTACGGCCTGTGCGGAAATCTCTGGTGCAGCCGCCCACCCTTCCAGATTGGCGGAAACTTCGGCGCGACAGCTGCCTTTGCCGAAATGCTGCTCCAAAGCCGGGCCTGGAACTTCAACCGCTACCAGCTCTACCGGACGACTGGGAATCGGGGAGCGTTCGGGGACTGCTGGGCCGGGTACGTTATCCCAGTATTGCTGGAGCCCGTGTGACGGATATCCAAGGGAAGACATTGACCGTAACCGATGTGTCGCAAGACTGAACAGCTTTCAAAACGACGACTGATTGAGAATATTACTTGAGTGATATTCCCGATCAGGTGTCTATACCGATACCGAAAGATTTTAAACTGATACGGGCCGATGACGGATCCGCCCAGCTGAGGTGAACAGATCCTCAGGCGGATGTCTCGCTGCGGTATACCGTTAGCCACACAGTGGGCAATGCGCCAGATTATACCGTAATTTCCGACCGACAGGCAGCCTGTAAAATGAAGTGGACAGAACCTCTGTCTTCCACCGCTGGCCTCCCTTGCAGTTATCGTGTGACGGCGTACAACCCCACCAGTGGCCGCACCAGTCGACCTTGCGTACTTTTCGTTCCGCCACTGCCGAAAGGAAGGGCTCTTCGTGCCGATGAATGATGAACATTTGTGGATGATTTCGCCGCAGGGGCTCGGGCTCCCGAGAAAACGACCACTCCCTGCAGTTCTTTGGAAGGTGTAAGCAAATTGTAAGATTTCTTTTTGAAAAACAATTGCTTATACGATACCAAATTCACTCCTCGGTGCGAAGCGTCTTAATCCTTTGATTTAAAAATATTTTTGTATCATATATATTTAAGTTTCAATGAAATAAATTTAAGAAATTGTTTGTTTTTGATTTTTTGCTTGATTTTAGAGACACCCGGCTTGCGGGTTCGCCATCTCTGTGCTATAGTTACGCCATAGACTCAAGAAAGGGTTAAGCCATTATGGAAAATTTGGAAGCTTTACTGACGAAGATTCGTCATGACGGCGTAGAAGCTGCGCAGGCAGAGGCAGCGAAGATTGTTGCCAACGCGAAGAAAGAAGCAGCCGATACAGCAGCGAGGGCTAAAGCTGAAGCCGAGGCGCTAGTGCAGCAGGCGAAGCTCGAGGCGGCCCGTTCCGCCCAGGGTGCCGAGGCTGCCATCCGTCAGGCAGCGCGTGATGTGCTGCTGAAGCTGGAACAGGATGTGTCCGCACTCTTTAAGCGTACCCTAGGCGGAACCATTGATGCGTCTCTCGCAGCTGGGCCCTTGGTCGAAAAGCTTGTTGCAGATGCAGTGACTGCTTATATAAAGAATGGTCCTGTGGAAGTCGTTGCAGCACCGAAACTGGCACAGGCGCTCAAAACTGCCCTAGTGAAACAGAAAGATGTAACTGTGCTCACCGATCCACTGACTGGCGCTGGCTTCCATATCCGCCTCGATGGCGGTCGCGTGGAGCACGACTTTACCAGTGCCTCCGTAACTGATGCCCTGACCGAGCTCTTGCGTCCGCAGCTGGCGGAGCTGCTAAAGGAGTAACCCCATGAGCGTGGGTTACCTTCTCGCCTCACTGCCGATGCTGGCACCAGACCGAGCCCCCCGCATTACTGCGGAGGATTTTCGGTCCACTTGTGCCTCTGCCCTTTCGGTAGCCGATGCCGCAGCCGTCGCCGAATTACTTGTCGGCGACGGTACCCCCAATGCGACACATCCGGCCGTGCGCAAATGGTACGCGCTGGCGGCAGCCATTGATGGTGCCGTCGGCCGCTGCCGTCTGGCCCGCCGCGGGCGAACGACCGTCGTTCCGCCCCCACCGACATCCGCCTGCCCCCTATGGTTAATCCGTGCGGTGGAAGCTGCATTTGAATCCGCTTCCGACCCCCTGACTCGCGAAGATGCCCTCATGCGCGTACGCTGGAACGCTGCGGAAGATTTCGGCGGTTTTGACCCGATGGCAAAGGTACAGGTCTTTGCGTATGCGGTCCGTTTGCGCCTGGCACTGCGCCGCGCCGCCCGCGATACCAAGACCGGCAGAGAACGTCTCGAAGCGGCACTCCCGAAAGAAACACTTTAATACAGAGGTTTTTTCATGGAAAAAACGACAGGAAAAGTAACAGGTGTCAATGGCAATATGATTACGGTGGCCTTCACTGATGCCGTAGCGCAGAACGAAGTCGGCTACGCCCGTATCGCCGACGGTGACCGCACCCTGCGCCTTATGAGCGAAATCGTCCGCATCCGCGACGGTGTCGCTGACATGCAAGTATTCGAAGATACACGCGACCTCGCTGTGGGCGATGTGCTCGAATTCTCTGGCGACATGCTCGCTGCAGAGCTCGGACCTGGTCTACTCGGTCGCGTCTACGACGGCCTGCTTAATCCCCTCCCGCAACTCGCCGAACAGTGCGGCTTCTTTCTTCAGCGCGGCACCTATCTCCCCTCGCTGGATCGCACCGTGGAATGGGATTTTACCCCCGTAGCCAAGCCCGGCGACCGTCTGACCGCTGGCGAAACCGTCGGCACCGTCCCCGAAGGTGTCTACACACACCGCATCATGATCCCCTTCGCCTGGCGTGGCATCTACACGGTCAAATCCGTAAAGCCCGCCGGCAAATACAGGGTGGAAGACACCATCGCCACCGTGACCGACCCGCAGGGACGCGAGCTTAACGTGCAGCTTATGCAGCGCTGGCCTGTGAAACTCCCCATTACCTGCTTCGAGGAACGTCTCCGGCCGACCGAAACCCTCTCCACGGGAATTCGTTCAGTCGACACCTTCTTCCCCGTAGCCGTGGGTGGCACCTACTGCATCCCCGGTCCCTTCGGCGCTGGCAAAACGGTCATCCAGCACCAGACATCGCAGTACGCCGACGTCGACATCGTGATTGTGGCGGCCTGTGGCGAACGTGCGGGCGAAGTTGTAGAAACCCTCCGTGAATTCCCCGAGCTCACCGATCCCAAGACGGGGCGTACGCTGATGGATCGTACCATCATCATCTGCAACACCTCCTCCATGCCCGTGGCTGCCCGCGAAGCGTCCGTGTACACCGCCGTAACCCTCGCTGGCTACTACCGCCAGATGGGACTCAATGTCCTCCTCCTGGCCGACTCCACCAGCCGTTGGGCACAGGCCCTCCGCGAGATGTCCGGCCGACTCGAGGAAATCCCTGGCGACGAAGCTTTTCCCGCCTATCTCGAATCGGTTATCGCGGGCTTCTATGAACGCGCCGGCCGTGTTCGCCTCAAAGATGGCACCATCGGCTCGGTTACCATCGGCGGCACCGTCTCGCCCGCCGGCGGAAACTTCGATGAACCCGTCACCCAGGCAACACTAAAAGTCGTTGGTGCCTTCCACGGCCTTTCCCGTGCCCGATCCGATGCCCGCCGTTTCCCCGCCATCGACCCCCTTGATTCTTGGTCCAAATACCGCTCTGTCATCGAACAGCCCCGCGTCGAAGCCATCCGCGCGCTTCTCGCCAAAGGTGCCGATGTCGAGCAAATGATGAAAGTCGTCGGCGAAGAAGGCACCGCTATAGAAGACTTCGTTGTCTTCCTCAAAAAAGAACTTATCGATGCCGTCTACCTCCAGCAGAATGCCTTCAACGAAGTGGACGCATCCAGCTCCGTCGACCGCCAGCGAGCCTCTTTTGACGTGCTCGAAACCGCGGTCCGCGCCAATTACGCCTATCTTGACAAAAACGCCGCGCGCCAGGGCTTCCTAGCCCTACAGCAGGCCTTCATCGACTGGAACAACACGCCGATGGATGCCGCCGACTACACCACCCGCCGCGACGCAGTCTTGAACCTGGTTTCGGAGGCTTCCCATGCATAAATTCTACCACCGGATTGACAATATCGCCGGTTCCGTTGTAACTCTAAAAGCCTCGGGTGTGAAAAACCGCGAACTGGCCGAAATCGACTCCCGTACAGGCACCTCTCTTGCACAGGTCATTAAACTTGCTGGCGACGAAGTGACCCTGCAGGTCTTCGCAGGTGCCCGTGGTATCGCCACCGACGCTAAAGTTCGTTTCCTCGGCCACCCCATGCAGGTGCCCTTTGGTGACGAACTCCTCGGGCGCGTCTTTACTGGTTCGGCTAAGCCCCGCGACCGCGGCCCCGAACTCACGATGAACCCCACCGACATCGGCACGCCCTCCGTGAATCCCGCCAAGCGCATCATTCCTCGCTGTATGGTCCGCACCGGCATCCCGATGATTGATGTCTTCAACACCCTCGTCGAAAGCCAGAAACTGCCGATTTTCGCCCGTGCCGGCGAACCCTACAACGACCTCCTCGCGCGCATCGCCCTCCAGGCCGAAGTCGATATCATCGTCCTCGGCGGCATGGGCATGAAGCACGACGACTACCTCGCCTTCCGCGACACGCTCGACGCCTCCGGTGCCCTCTCGCGCACCGTGATGTTCGTGCACACTGCTGCCGATCCCGTCGTGGAATGCATGCTCGTACCCGATGTCTCCCTGGCTGTCGCCGAACAGTTCGCCCTCAAAGGCAAACGCGTCCTCGTCCTGCTCACCGACATGACATCCTTCGCCGACGCCATGAAGGAAATCGCCATCACCATGGAGCAGATTCCCTCCAACCGCGGCTACCCCGGCGACCTCTACTCGCAGCTCGCCTCCCGGTACGAAAAAGCCGTCGACTTCGAAGGTGCTGGCTCTATCACCATCCTCGCCGTGACCACCATGCCTGGTGACGATGTCACCCACCCCGTCCCAGACAATACTGGTTACATCACCGAAGGCCAGTTTTATCTGCGCAACGGCCGCATCGAGCCATTCGGCTCCCTCTCCCGACTCAAGCAGCAGGTCAACAAAGATACCCGCGAAGACCACCGCACCATCATGGATGCCATGATCAAACTCTATGCGCAGTATAAGGATGCCGCCGAAAAGCAGTCCATGGGCTTCCGCATGAGCGACTGGGATAAAAAGCTCCTCCGCTACGGTGCGCAGTTCGAAGCCAAGATGATGGACCTCTCGGTCAACATTCCCCTTGAACAGGCCCTCGACCTCGGCTGGCAGATCCTCGCCGACTGCTTCGAACCGATGGAAACTGGCATCCCCACCAAAATGTCCGATAAGTTCTGGCCCAAAGAGGCCTGAGCGCCAATGTAGTTGGGAGAAATCCGCTCATGGCGAAGATTAAACACACAAAGAACGAACTGAAAGCCCAGACCGACGCGCTCAAGCGGTTCCAGCGCTTCCTGCCGATGCTGCAGCTCAAAAAGCAGCAGCTCCAGGCAGAAATCGCAGCCATCTCGGCTAAGCTGCAGGACGTGCTTGACCAAGAGACCGCCGCCCGACAGCGGCTGGAGCGATGGATCGCGCTCTACTCCGACCCCGATGTCTTGACGGAAAACCTAGTGCACTTCAGCGGTGTCCGCACCGCCCAGGGCAACATCGCCGGTGTCGCCATCCCCTTCTTTGAAGGCATCGATGCCGAACCCGCCGAGCTTGACCCCTACCGCACGCCCGCCTGGGCCGACGACGCACAGGACATGCTCGCCGAGCTCACCGAACTCCGTGCCCGCGCCGATGTCCTCACCCGACAGCGAGAACTCGTACAGGAAGAACTCCACACCACCAGCCAGCGCGTCAACCTCTTCGAAAAAGTCAAGATTCCCGAATGCCGCGAAAACATCCGCGTCATCCGTATCTTCATCGGCGACGAACAGACCGCCGCCGTCGTCCGCGGCAAAATCGCCAAAAGCCGCACACCCAAGGCCGTTCGTGAGGAGGACATCGCATGATTGTTCCGATGAAACAGCTCACACTGCTCTGTTCTCCCGTAGGTCGCGACACCGTCCTGGATGCCCTTCGAGCACTTGGCTGTGTCCATATTACCGCGGAAATCCGTGACAGCGAAGGCATCCGCCGCGCCGCCGCCAAGGTCGCCGCCGCCGAACAGGCCCTCCGCATCCTCGATATCGCCGAAAAGAACGGCACCTTTGCCTTCCGCCCCGATGCTAGCTCGGACATCGCGGCCAAATCCACGGCCGACATCCTCAAAGATGATGCCCTTATATCGGCACCTGCTGGTGTAACCGATGTCATCCGTACTGCTGAAGTCATCACCCGCCTCCGCGACGATGCCCGCAGTCTGACCGTCCTGGCTGGGCGCTACGCACCCTTCGGAGACGTCAGCCCCGAAACCCTCGCCGCCCTCGCGGATGCTGGTATCGCGATGACCCTCTTGCGCTGCCCCGTCGCCGCTGCCGACAGACTGCCTAAAGAAGCTTTCCGCTTTCGCGAATTCGCCGGCTTTGTCTACGCAGCCGTCCAAGGGACGCCGGACCTGCCCGACGGCACCGAAATCCTACCGCCTCCGCCAATGTCCCTTGACGCGATAGCCGATCAGGCGATTGCTGCTGGCATGATTGCTGATAGACGCGTCCTCGCCCTACAGAAATCGTCCGAAGCCCTCCGTCCCAAGCTCGAACAGGCACGCGATATCGCAGACGATGCCCGCACCATCGCCGAAGTGGCTGCCAACCTCCGTTCCGAAGGCGAAGTCCTCTGGCTCCGGGGCTACATCCCCCAACGTCGGACCGATGCCTTTGAAGCTAAAGCTCGCGACGAAGGGTGGGGCTATGTCTTCGATGCTCCTGCCGAAAACGATCCCAATGTCCCCGTCCTCATGGAACCTCCTAAGGGCTTCAAATCCATCGGTGCGCTCTTCAAAGGCCTCGGCATTCTGCCAGGATACAGCGAAGGCGACTGCTCCGTCCCCTTCTACGCCTTCTTCTCGCTTTTCTTTGCGATGCTCGTCGGCGATGCTGGATATGGAGCTATCATGCTGACCGCCGTCCTCCTCTCCTGGATAAAATTCAGGAAGTCCGCGACCGCCAAACCGCTCTTCGTCATCTTGACGGTCTTTTGCCTCGCCACCGTCCTCTGGGGCGTACTCTCTGGAACCTACTTCGGCATCGTGAAATCCTCGCTGCCCGAAACCTTCCGTAGCATCCCCACGGTCGATTGGCTTGGCAACGACAGCAATATCATGTTCCTCTGTTTCCTCATCGGTGCTCTGCACATTTCGCTCGCCCGCATCTGGAACGCCATCCTTCGCTTCCCGAGCATCAAAGCCCTCGGCGAAATCGGCTGGCTCGGTGTCACCTGGAGCATGTTCATGATTGTCGCTGGCATCGTCGTCAGCTGGTACACCCGTCCTGACTGGGCCTGGGCCCTCCTCGGAGGAAGCGTCATCCTAATCCTGATTCCCCTTCTAACAGATATTAAGCACGAAGGCGTATCCATCGGTATGCTCCCGCTTAACGTCATCAGCGCTATGGGCGATATCATCAGCTACGTCCGCCTCTTCGCCGTTGGTCTCGCCTCCGTCAAAGTTGCGGAAAACTTCAATGCAATGGCTCTCGGACTCGACTTACCGATGATTCCGCGCATCCTCGCCGTATGCGCCATTCTTCTTGTCGGCCACGGACTCAACCTCGCCATGGGCGCGCTGTCCATCCTGGTTCACGCAGTCCGACTCAATACCCTCGAGTTCTCCAACGCCAAAGGCATCACCTGGTCCGGCCTGCCCTACGTCCCCTTCAAAAACAATTCTCAGCAATAAAGGAACACACACTATGGATACCGCACTCACCGTTGCAGGCGCCGTTGCCTGCCTCGCCCTCTCCGGCCTCGGCTCCGCCATCGGCACCGGCTTCGCCGCCGCCGGCGCCATCGGCGCCTGGAAAAAGTGCTATGCGCAAAACCGCCCCGCACCCTTCCTCCTCCTCGCCTACGTCGGTGCCCCCATCACCCAGACCCTGTACGGAATGATCCTCATGTTCACCATGATCGCCACCAAAGTCGTGCCCGGCGGCGGCCTCGGCATGCTCATCCTCGGCATCTTCGCCGGTGCCGGCATCGGCATGTCCGCCATCTTCCAGGGTCGCGCCGGCGGCTGCTCCGCCGATGCTCAAGGCGAAACTGGCCAGGGCTTCACCAACAACCTCGCAGCCCTCGGTATCGTTGAAACCACCGCCATCTTCGTTATGGTCTTCACCCTCATCGCCGTCGGATCCCTCGCTATCAAATAAGCACTCCCCATGTATATGAGTGGAGAGTAAAGAGTGCCTCTGGGTGCCACCGCCACATGGCTTGTATAATGCACCAGAGGCACTTTTTATGTGTGTCGCATGTCGATTGGCATAGCCGCCCCGCATAACTTTACTATCAGGGCTCCGTTCGACTTTCATCCCGCCGTCAGGCGAACTTTCTTTAGTGTGTCGTTCACGCTTCATTATGTTGCCATTAACACGCCATGCAAAAACCTCTTCGCGAGAATCTGTAGTGAACCAATTACAGATTTGATATCGAAAACCACAAGCATGGTCTTTCCCTCAATATGCTGGATGAAATGAATCGTTTACATGCATTTAGCCTTGAATTTCATCCCATTGCGGTGCATACGATGTCAGGCTGATGCGATTTCCATTTGCAATTATGAGGGTTGGGCATAATAAAGGAGTCGGGAGAGTTTAAGGGGCGCAAAACTCCTTATGAATTACCCACAGATTTTACTGCAGCCACTAACAAAAAGACCGCATGCAATCGCATACGGTCTTTAAAATGGCGGGAAGGACGGGGCTCGAACCCGCGACCTCCGGATCGACAGTCCGGAGCTCTAACCAATTGAGCTACCTCCCCTCAAGAAAGTGCACTAATAATACCATTTAACGTGGAAATGTGCAAGAGAATATTTTTGGAATTAGTTTTTTATGCGTTAATAAGCCATTGAATGTTTTACAGGCTCCACATGTCGAAGAATGTATATTGTGGATTGTCCGCCTGCGGCGGGATGAGTCACGTTACGCTGCGAACGATTAACGGCAGGCTCCGCCCGGCTGAAAGTCGCTTGACGGCGAACGAAAGTAGGCTTAAACCAGATGGTAAGGTCGTGGGGGCGGCTACGCCGCTCAACATACGATGTGCTGCGTTTTTTCGACGGAGCTGACGGACTACAATGTGCGCCTATAAACGTACGAGAAAGGCCTCGTGCGTTGCGATAGACACCTTTGCGCTGTAGCGGCAGTCACCCCGAGACATTATCATTATCCTTTATGCGCTAGCCATTCTTCACTGAACAGTATTGCCGCGTTGAGCCTTCTGCCTATGGATGCTACCACAGCGGACCCAATGGTAGCATGCGCATCAGACGGCGGGGTTTACCTCATACATTCAAGCTGCGCTACATTCCCACGGGTCGTTCGCGCACATTCCCTTTCTAATCCACTTCATCAGACGGGTCTTCTTCATGCGATATTCAATATTACACTCCTTGCGAAAGACCTGGGCATTATTTTAAATTAAGTTAAGAATTAGCAGGATATATGAGACATATTCAAGTCCTTTGATACCTTGTTAATATCATCTCATAGTCGCGCTCGCACATCCAGCGGATACACATATTCAAACGAAAATCTGCGCATGGCGAATTTCTTTCGTATGCTGTTTGAATATACAGTACTGAATATAGTAAAAAATATAAAATGTCGCCTTCAAGGCGACAAATAGATTTTGAGATTCTCCTATAATATGCCGTATTAACAATACAGATAGGAGGTAGCATGGAAAAGAATAAAATGCATTGCTTCGATGACTAAAGATGTCGCGTTAAGGATATCGGTCACCGTGTTTTTCGCAAGAACTGAATGGTGTCGCTTGTATGCTTCATCACTGTACAACTGAAAGACCGTGACAATTAAAATGTGTCACCCTGTATAAAGGAATAAACTGTCATGCGCTATACTTCAAAGTTCCCATTACGCCTTAGCCGTCTTTGCTTCGGGCTTTTGGTGGCCAGCGTCTTGTCTGGATGTGCCAGAAACGGCTACTACTCCAGTTATCAGGAAAGCGCTTATCAGCTTCCTCGTATCAATCGCCCCACCACTACTCACGTTAAAAACAATGCTCCCATTCGACTTGTTGAAACAGAGGAAGAATATTGCTCCATTCTTGAAGAAGGCTACCTCCCGTTGGGACAGAGTCATCTCGTCGGGCGTCACATGCCGTGGTTCAAGATTTTACAGGTCTCTGTAGCCAAAGGTGGCGACCTCGTGGTTGTCAACGAAATCTACCGTCCTATTCATCGCGATGAATCTGTCATTCCGATGTCAAACCTTCGCCGTCGCATGACATATCCCAAAGGTACCGTTTTTCCTGACCCCATCAATCAGGTGCGTGATGTCCCGAGAAATCTCTCCAAAAAATATTCACAAACCGCCGTTGTGCTGAAGAAAGTCAACCCGGCAGATATGTACGGTATCATCCTTGGACTGCCGCCGCTCGACTCGGAAGAAAACAAACGAAGACATGCTGGAGATGTTTGGGTGCTGGCGGTCATGAAAGGCTCACAGGCCGAACGTGACGGTATCCAGCGAGGCGACAAAGTGACTGAGATTAACGGTATGCCCCTCGTGACTGCGAACGATGTTAATATCTATCTCAATTGGCCGCAAGGTATTCGTGAGATCAAGCGTTCGACCCAGACCATTGTAGCTAAGCAGGAGGTGAAACAATGAAACTTATTTTGTTGCTAATTGCATTGTGCGGAACGTTCTTTTTCAGCGGATGTATGGTTCTCGACCGCGGATTCACGCCCAACAAACCCGTCGCCTGCTATGATGTCGGAGCGGACAAACAGATTGATATCACCTATGACGTTCAGGTGAGTTCTTATAATCTGGCGTCCTTTGAACGGCATTCCATACAGGACCGCCTGCGTGAGCGTATTGATGAAGCACTGAAGGAAACCAGACTCTATCGTTCGGTTAAACAGGCATCTCTGCCGGGGATGAACTGTCGGCATTATGTGTTTCATTTTCAGTGTTGGACGACCAACCCAGGACTTCAGGCACTGCTGGGCTTCTGTAGTGGACTTGATTTTTGCCTGATCCCTGTTTATGTGGAACGGACACTGGATGGCTCGGTGACGGTTTTTGAAAACGGCCAGCGTGTGCGGTCGGACGGTACCGCCGAAGTTGTTCAGGCGACCTTCTGGCTGCCGCTGTTGCCCGTTGGTGTTTTCCTGAATGACTTCGTAGCGAACGCCTCCCTTGAACGCGGCGTTGTTCATGCGTTGGTCAATAAGGCCTCCGAGACGAGCCTGCATTAAACGGTAAAAAGACGCTTCCGCTTTTACGAAATGTCCGGCACATCTGTGGCCGGATATTTTTACAGTGGCACAGTCAAACCATTTCGGGACTTTTTGTTTTTGATGATGTAATCTGCAGAGGCAAAAGGAAACGCAGGCAAGTCGTATGTAGCCAGAGCGCACACACGGCAGTTCAATCCGAATAAATATATAATTTGTAAAAATTTTGTCATTCCCAACAAATGCGGTGATACCGCCCAGATTGACCATCTGACTTTCTCACACTACGACATCTTCGTCATCGAAGCGAAAAACATCAGCGGTTGGGGCTTCGAAACCGAGAGCGCCCGCGTGTGAACCGCTGTTCATTACGGGAGCACGACACATTCGAAAACACCTTCCGACAGAACTTCGGCCACATCCAGACACTCTCTAGCATCCTGGAACTCTACAAAACAAATATTCATACAATCAGCGCCTTCGTAGGACAGTGCGAAGTCAAAACACTTAGCCGACTGCCAGACAGCTTATGCCTCAGCGCATCTGAAGTCTGCAGGTATATTGAACGCTTCACGGAACGCTGCTTCTCCACTCTGGCCATACGCGCACTCGTAAAAACATTCGAAGCAACCGCCTCGACAACACATCCGAGGACAGAAAACACCACATCGTCCGTCTGCGGATGCGTTAATCCCTGCCTCATTCAAGCCGTAGACACAGGCTCCCGTCAAAGAATCCTTCCTTCACCACCCGAAGATCGACGGGTAGGGCAATATGCCGTAGCTCACAACAGTCGGCAAAGGCGCGGAAACCAATCCACTATAGACCCGCAGGCAGGGTAGTCTCCCTCTGTCGGATACAGCCCTCAAACGCATAGTCATCAATCTCCCGCAACGTCGATGGCAGCCGTACAATCGTCGGGTGTTCGCAGAAGCGGCAGACACTCCCGAGTAGTACCTCTATGCCATCAGAAATCGTCGTCTCCGTGATGTCGCTTTCGGCGTAGGCAAAATAGTCGCTGGGATACGGTGGCTCCGTCTTGAAGATTGAATGGCTTACGGACATAGTTACGCTTGTGTAGGTATGGTGTGTTTGCAGATGAAATCAACAATCTGCGGCATGGTTCTAGTTCTGACACATTCTTCTCTGCAGATATTGACGACATTATCGACGCTAAGGACCGAGCTTTTTAAACAACAGACGAATCGCTTCGAGACTGTTGCTATGAACTTCGCTGGTGACGTGATACGTTACACTGTTTCGCCTGAGAATATATTTTACACTAGCTACATAACGGCTTTTCCCGTCCCGTTCCTTAATCTTTTCCATGATTTCTTTATTGCCGCACAGGACTGGAGTCGTTGTCTTGATTTTTTTCACAGGACGCCTCCGAGCAAAGAAAGGCGATAATAGTATCATCCAATAATTCATGCCAGAAGAGATAGCGCAGACCGACTCTCAGAAAAGCCACTGCCGCAGGAATAAATAGTAATACTTCTCCGATGGGGTACCCCGCATAGAGTTTTGGAGGGAGGTGACAGGGGCGCTTTGGTAACTTTTTGACGATTGTTCCGATAGGATATTCCATAACGATAAGCAGATTTGAGGAAGAATATTTTAGTTCTTTGTCCTGCAGTATTTCTATGAATTCGTTCAAAGAGTTGTCGAGTAGCGTCTTTGGGGCTGCAGGCAGCATTGCGCGCATAGTCGCTGAGGTATATGCAGTATTTCTTCCAGCACAGGATATTCCTGAAGGATAGTGATTTGGATAGAAAATAACGTGACAGAAGTCCGCCTTGGTGTTTTCTCTTATAAAATCGAGTACCGCATCAATCAGTGATAGATTCGTGTCGGGCGAGACATGTCCGACAAGTGACTCACTTTTCCCATATATCACATAACGTCCTGGGAAGCCTAGATGATTTCCTGGGAAATATCTGCGTATGAATGAATAGATTTCCTCTCGCGCCTCCAGTGTTGTTCTGATGCCTTTTGAGACTTTGATAAAGCTATATTTTCCTTCGTCGGAGGTACAGACTATGCAGTCATTTGCGTTCCCGTTGGGAAGAAACAATCTCAGAGAAAAGGAATTATCGTGCATTTACATTAGTTGTTTTCCGTTATATGATTCCATTCCAAAGAAAAGTGCAAAAATGACACCGCAACTTTAAAGGGTACCTTTAGAATAGCACATAAACAAAAATCTTTAAAGTCTAAAAATGCAGTAAACACAAGGTTCCATAAAAAATCAAAGATAAAAAATCGGTCCTTCTAAAGGTACATCTAGAAGTATAACCTACGCTGTCATCTGCGGAAATCTGGGAAATTTCAATAGAGAGTGACATCGTAGGACGTATTCGTTTTATTTTGGATACGTCCTGATGTTCGTTGTCTCCAAGGCCAATCCCAGAGCCTCCGTGGTACGGTTACATCAGGGCGTATCTTCATCTTACATGAGGAGCGCGCCTGAAGGCGTGACGCAGGATGGACAATCAGCAGCATGAGGCATTGCGGGATGAGTATGACATTCCGGAGCAGTCGTATTACGTTTTAAGGGAATCTGCCAAGCGGAGCCGCCAAAGCCTTGAGGATATTCTTGATTCGAATCCTCTCGGCCTCACACTGAAGCGGCGGGAATATTCACCCCATGCACTGAAGTCTATCGATTTGTTCGCTGGCATCGGCGGCATCCGTCTGGGTTTTGAACAGGCTTTCGGAGAAAACATCCGTACCATACTGACCTGCGAATGGGATGACGCCGCACAGAAAACCTATGCCGCCAACTTTTGGGACGATCATCCCATTCAGGGCGACATTACCAAACTTCTTGCGGCAAGGGTTCCGTCGTTTGACATCTGTCTCGCAGGCTTTCCGTGTCAGGCCTTTAGCCTTGCAGGCAAGCGCATGGGCTTCGATGATGACTACAAAGGCATGTCCCGCGGCACGCTCTTCTTCGATGTGGCCCGTATCTGCGAAAAACATCTTCCGAAAGTCATCTTCTGTGAAAACGTCAAAGGCCTGCTGATTCATGACCGCGGCCGCACCTTTAAGGTGATTAAGGGCCGTCTGGAAGAGATGGGCTATAAGGTCCATTTTCAAGTGCTGAATTCGAAAGATTTCGGCGTACCTCAGAACCGTGAGCGCATCTATATCGTTGCTTTCCGAGAAGATATTGACGATTCTGCCTTCTCTTTCCCCGAGCCAATCGGCAAACATGTCTGTCTTCAAGATATCATCGAGAAGGACCCAGTTTCGGTCAAGTATTATCTGAGCACGCAGTATCTCGAAACGCTGAAACGCCACAAAGCCCGCCATGAGGCAGCTGGCCATGGTTTCGGCTATGAAATCCGTCCGCTTACTGGCATCTCTGGCGCGATTGTCTGCGGCGGCATGGGACGCGAACGCAATCTGATTGTCGATGACCGACTGACCGATTTTACGCCCGTGACACATATCAAGGGCGAGGTCAACCGCGACGGCATCCGCAAGCTGACGCCCCGCGAATGGGCCCGTCTGCAGGGCTTCCCCGAAGACTACCTACTGCCGCTGGCTGATGCCCCGCTGTACAAGCAGTTCGGCAACAGTGTGACTGTGCCAGTTATCCGTGCTATTGCTGAGCAGGTTAAGAAGGTGCTGATACCCGAAAAGGACTGTGAGTATGACAACTGAAGCGGGAGATGACAAACTTGTTGATAAGTTCAATGTTGGCGAGTGGAGCGAGCCGTATGTGGTACTGAAGCTTCTCGGAGACGGAGAGGTTTCCGTTCTTGATAAAGACGGCACCCCACGTCCGGGAGAGTTCCTGCGTATTGCGGGCATTGTCCGTGAAGTGCTCGCGGATATTCTTGACGACAGACGTGTGATTGTGGAGCGTCGTGAGTCCGAAAAGGCTCCGGCCTTTGTATCCATGGTGTCGCGTGTGGAAATCAAATCGGTGGCCGACCGTCTGCTTGCTCTACTTAAAGATTCTCAGCGGACCTTCGGCGAAGTGCGCACCGTCGACACGTTTATCCAGCGCCGTCTCGGTCTATTGCAGCTGAAACAAAGCTCCGATTACAAAAAAGACATCGAAGTCCGTGTATTTGACTCCATTTACGGAAACCGCCCGCTGCTCTACGGATTCAGCGTCAAATCCGAACTTGGCCATGCGCCTACGCTGCTGAATGCCAGCGGTTCCACGCGACTCAATTACGTCATTGAACACGCCTCGCCCGATACCATCGAAGCGTTTAATACCGACGGCACTTTCCGTGAGCGGTTTGAAGCATTGTCCTCCTATGGCGCGCAGATTGTTTTTCGTGATTTCAATTCGCCTGTCTTCTGCCGCAACCTGGCGGTTCTGGACGACAGTCTTCCCCGCATCGTTGCCGAGATGACGCTGGCCTACTTCAAAGGCAAAGGCCGTACGGTTGCCGAACTGGCCGACTTCCTAAAGTTCTCCAATCCCTGTGGCTACCCGAAAGACTGCCTCGATTTTTACGAGATTAAAATTAAACGCATGCTACGCAATGTCGCCCTCGGAATGGTGCCCGCAACGCCCTGGGACGATATTGACGATGCCACTGGCGGCTATCTGATTGTCAAAGATACCGGCGACATCGGTGCCTTCTACATCCACAACCGCCGCGAGTTCGACGAATATCTCTTCCGCTCGACCATTCTCGAAACACCCTCGAGAAAGAAACACGGATACGGTTTCATCGAAAAAGAAGGCGCATACAGCGTGCTTCGTCTAGCTCTTCAGATCCGGTTTACTAAGTGAGGTGACCGATGATTACTGGCAACAAAGGCGAATGGAGTGAAATCTATACGTTCTTTAAACTTCTCGCAGACAGAGAACTGCGGGGAGGGGACGGCAATCTCCGGCACGTTCCCAATATGAGTCTGAAAGTTGTCAGCGTATTGCGTTCACTGCTCGAAGGCGGTTATGCAGACACAGGCGAAAGCGTCATCATCGCCTATAATAGTAAATCGGTTGCGGTCTCTGTCAGCGTGCTGAAGACATTGGCCAACGACGTGTTTCGAGGCATTCTGAAGCCTCCAGAAAAGAATGGCCAGGTGTTTTCGGTCCCGCCTGCGGATGACGTACTGACACAGATTGGTTGCCCAGATATTAAAGCGCCGTCCGATCAGAAAAAAGACATCGACGTGGTCGTCTTGGACAATCACATCGGCGCTAATCAGCGCTACGGATTCAGCATCAAATCGTACGTCGGCTCCGCCCCCTCTCTGCTGAATGCGATGGGCTCCACCATGTTCCGCTTCCGTATCTGCGGCATCGGCCGCGAAGAGGCGGAGGCTTTCAATAATATCCACGGAAGCACACGTTTAAAAAGCCGAGTTGAGGCACTGCGCAAAAAAGGGGTAACGCTCGAGTTTTCCGATGTGATAAACCCCATGTTCCGACGAAACCTGATTGCGCTGGACGATGCCATGCCTGATATCTGCATGGCCCTGCTTAAAGCCTATTGGCTGGAAGGCATCAACTCGGTCGTAGAAGCCACGGAATGGGTGAAGCAGTGCAATCCGAGGCATTACGAAGACCTGAATCTTTACGAAATCAAGGTGAAACGTCTGCTTCGGTCAGTCGCGCTGGGCCTCGTCCCCACCAAAAAGTGGGATAACCGCGACGAAGCCACCGGCGGTTACATCGTCGTGCGCAGAGACGGCGAACTCGTTGCCTTCTACGTTTACAACCGCGCTCAATTCGACGACTACCTCTTTAATAACACTCGCTTTGAACGCCCCTCCTGGAGCCGCTTTCACTTCTTCAACATCTATTGGAAAAGCGACGAAAGTTACCTGGATATGTGTCTCGGCATCCGCTTCAAAGAGCCCAAACATCCCCCTGCCAGGGCAAAGAAGTAAGAAGTTTCTGTGAGGTGTCCTTTCCAAAGGGGTGTGTTTCAAGATGCACCGTAAGACCTCCGCCCAGATTTCCTACAACATGTCCCGTATCCGCGCCAGAAGGCGGGAATTGAGGAGATGTTTCGTCAGAAGCTCTGGCGGAGGCATCTGCATTACCAGAAGAACGTGAAGGGAATTATCGACAAGAGCGATGTGGTCTTTGCGACGTATAAGGTGATTGTCTTTTGTAACAATGAATTTTGGCACGGCTATGATTAAAAACACCGCGTTGCCAATCTGAAATCCAACAGGGTGTTTGGAGTTGAAAAATTAAACGCAACACAACCCGCAATACCGAGGTAAATGAGCAGCTGAAAGTAGCCAGTTGGTCAGTTCTCCGTTTCTGGGGACCATTCTGGTGTTTAGTGAAAAAGCAAATCTGGAGTGAGTGCAAATTTTACGAAAGGTGGTTTTGATGTCTTTGAATAATGGACGAAAAGTACCTTCTTCCAACACACGGAGATGCTAGAACTGCTAAACAGCTACAATCAGACGGAGGCAAACAAACATCTGTCCACATGGAAAAGCGGTTTTACATCGGTCCGCTTCAGTTTTAACAGAAAAGTAACGGAAATGGATTCTTTGAAAACTCGATTCAAAGACTTACTCTACCTCGAAGGGAACAAAGGGAGTCCCAAGGCAGTTTCGTTCATCAGGCACTGCTGGTAATTAATCCTCTACTGCGGAAGTAGATGGGAAACCCGTAGGTTGACTGGTAATTTGTACGCACTGATTCCTTCTCAGCGTACCGAACTGCGTGACTATATCCGCGAACAGAAGTGCCTGGGACTAAGTATCGACGTCTTTCTGTGGAAAACTCCAGGGTGTACGCTGTGCATCCCAGAGTTTGACTTTGTGTCGGTCGTAAGATTGTGGTGTGCCTTGAGCAGCTGGTTGTGATAGTATACCGATATTCGGTTGAGGAATGATTGACATGGAGGTGTTATGCAGTCGCTGAAGCAGGCGTTTGAGGATTTTCTGAATTGGTCGTCGCCTTCTAATAATAGCCGGAAGGCTGGATCGTATATTCAGGCGCTGATTTACATGAAGGACCAACTGGAGGAGCAGATGGCGCTTCATGGGTTTGGTCCGGATTTGTACGCGCTGAGTGCGAGGGAGCTGTCGGTACTGCGGGAGTATGTGCTGGCGCAGCAAAAGATGCCGCATGGGGGTGACTTTGCGTCGTTCGAGAGTCCGAGTTACTGGCAGAGTAACTTTTGCTCGGCAGCGATAACGGCGTTGATTCGGTTTACGGATTATCGAGACTGGGAGGCGAGGATTCTGAAGTCTGTGGGGTCGGGGATAAATCCGATCGAGGTGTTAAAGATGCTGCTAGAGGAGGCGCTGGCGGAGGAGGTGTCGCGGAAGCAGG
>SAMEA104404097__coassemble_129_pt1 | contig 80842 bp, 66 predicted proteins | sample SAMEA104404097__metabat2_high_PE_096 | metagenome-assembled genome bin SAMEA104404097 (sample SAMEA104404097) | Balaenoptera acutorostrata | reverse complement strand
CTTCAGAAGCTCGGTGTCTAAACATTTCGAGCACCTATTAGCGCACTTTCAGGGTGAACAGTGAACAGTTTCGGGTGGGCTGCGCCCACACTGCTCGTAAGAGCACAGCGAAGCCACCCGTAATAGTACGGCGAAGGCTCTGTGCGAAGGCTCCGCCCGTAAAGAGTAAGTCGCCGGTCGATGAAGCGAAGCGCCGTAAGTCCTTGCGGACGGAGACTGCGCCCCTTGGCCCAGCAGGATTCGCTGCCGCCTGACGGCGGGGCCTTCGCAGAGGACAGCGGCCGCGCGGGCCACCCGAAATCATTTATCGTTTATCATTCATCACTGCGCAGAGGTCTTATCGCCTCCAGCGGTAACTTGTGCTATAATACAGCCATGAACTGTGAGATGAGAGACAATATTTCCGCCTCTTACAATTTCAGAGAGTTGCGGACGACCAGGGGCATTTATGTGGATAAGACCGCGTTTTTGCATCGGTTGGTGACGTGGCGTCTGAAGAAGTCGTTTATCGTTACCCGTCCGCGCCGTTTCGGCAAGTCGCTGATGATTTCGACGCTGCAGCATATTCTCGAGGGGCATAAGGAGCTCTTCCGCGGCCTGTATATCGCCGAGAAGACGGATTATGACTGGCCGAAGGTTCCTACGGTCAGTTTTACGCTGGCGCAGGTGAATAACGAGTGTGTGGATGCACTGAAGGCGGCGTTGGTCAAAATGGTTCGGGAGGCGTTCCCGGAACGTGTGTTTGACAGGATGCCTGCGAGTTATCAGGAGCCGGAGGATGTGTTTCGTTATGCAATCATGCACATGGCAGCCGAAGGGAAGCCGATTGCTGTATTGATTGATGAGTACGACTGGCCGATTGGGCATGCTTTGGGGAATCCTGAGTTGGCCGAGCGGCTGCGTGAGGTGATGTATCGCTTTTATCATACCCTTAAGACAAGGGAAGACGACATCTGTTTTCTGATGATGACAGGCATCTCCCGTTTTTCGAAGCTGTCGGTTTTTTCCGGTCTGAATAATCTGACGGACCTGAACAATGACGACAGCTTTGCGACCTTGTTCGGCTACACCGAAACGGAACTCGACGCTTACTTCGGCGAGCATATGAAGGCGCATGCCGAAAAGATGGGGCTTTCCGATGTGTGTTACCGGCAGGAGCTGAAGCACTGGTTTAACGGTTATTGCTTTGGCAAAGAGTCGGAGAAGGTCTACAATCCGTATTCGATTGCCACCGTGCTGTCGCTGAAGAGTCGGGTGTTCGGATCGGACTGGTCGCAGTCCGGCCGTTCGACGATGCTGGTCAATTTCCTGAAGCAGAATGTGGACTGTCTGAGTTTCGACATCAACGGCGATGTGTATGCGTCACCGGATGAACTGCTGAATACCTTTGATCTGAGCGGTCTGTCGCCGCTTGCCATGCTGTATCAGTGTGGATATCTGACAGTCAGCCGCTATCTTTGGGATGACGGTATTTATGTGCTGCACATTCCGGATGAGGAAATCCGGAGGGACCTCAACAAGCTGCTCTTCGCGCTCTATATCAAAAAATCGGAAGCTGACCGCACAACGTTGAGGATGCTTTTTTACGCGGATGATATGCCGAAGTTTCTCGAGACGCTGCAGGCGCATTACAAAGCGTTGGTTCACGGCCCGACAGAGCAGGTGCAGGAGTTTAGCTATCAGCGGGCGCTGCAGTTTTTCTTCCTGGCAGAGGGGATGCCCGTTCGGGTGGAAACACCGGACTGCGACGGTAAGCGTTCGGATATGATTGTGGAGCGCAAAAACCGCGTCTATGTTTTTGAATTCAAGGTCGACGAGGGGGCCGATATCGCCCTGAAGCAGATACTTGACCGCGATTACATGGGCCCGTACCGTCTGCCCGGCAATGAGATTACGCTCATCGGCCTCTCGTTTAAGCGAGACTCTCACAAACTGCAGGAATTCGCCATCGAGCGTCTGTAGACCGCTTCGCAGTGATGAATGATAAACGATGAAACGAGCCCGTGGTGGCGGGGCCCTGCGTCGCAGATGACGCATGCTGAACCGGACGGGGACTGCGCCCCTCGGCCCCGCAGGTTTCGCTGTCGCCTGTCGGCGGGGCCTTCGCAGAGGATGGGGCGCGCGGGCCACCCCGCGCATGCCTAAAATGAAGAGGCAGGGGGACGGACCGTGTGGCAATGGCATCGTGGACGCTGAGCTCGGACGGGGACTGCGCGGAAGTGCTTATTGAAGGGTCGTGTGGCGGCAGCCACCCGAAACTGTTCACTTGAGCGAGCGCAGCGAAGCGAATATGGCCACCTGAAACTGTTTACTATTCACTGTTCACTGCGCCGTAGTCGTTTATTCATCATTCATCACTGCGCAACGGTCTTGCTCCCGGGGATTTTTTGGTATAATGGCAAAAAAGCCGTCAGGGAGGCGTGTGTTGCAAAGCGGTTCGACTGTCACGGGTTTAACGAGGAGGGGCGGGGATGGGTTTGGAAAATAGACTCGGCATTACGGATGCGGCGGAGTTGGCACGCGAAGAGGAGCGACTCAGCAAGAAGAAGGCGCTGGAGCTGTTCGGGTCCGGGAAGATGGCGGCTTTTGAGGTTGGCACGTTTGCCGGGCTGGCGGCGATTCACAAGGCGCTGTTTGAGGATGTTTATGACTTTGCCGGCAAGGTGCGTACCGTGAATATTGCCAAGGGAAATTTCCGGTTTGCTTCGCTGATGCATCTGGATGCGGCGCTGGCTTATATCGATGCGATGCCGCAGGGGACGTTTGACGAGATTGTCGACAAGTATGTGGAGATGAATGTAGCCCATCCGTTTCGGGAGGGCAACGGCCGCAGTACGCGTCTCTGGCTGGATGCCATGCTGAAGCAGTCGCTCGGGCAGGTGGTGGACTGGAGCAAGGTTGACAAGGAGGATTATCTGCTCGCCATGGAGCGGAGTCCGATTCGGACCATTGAAATCAGGCATGTGCTGCGCCGGGCGCTGACGGATGACGTCGATAGCCGTGAGATGCATATGAGGGGCATTGATGCAAGCTATTATTACGAGGGCTATACGGCGTATAAGACGTCCGAGCTGTGAGTACCGTGCGGCTGTGCCGCAAGTGTAGCGTGTCGACCAACGGGAGCAGACCGAGACACCGGTGAGGCCGGAAGTGAAAAACTCGGGCAAGCGTGCAGCGTGTGGCGTGGGCCTGGCGCGCGCCCGCCGGGACGGCAGGCCTTGCCGGACGGATATTCTTTTTTAAGGAAATCCTGTCCGAATGTGTTATAATCAGAACTAAGTGCGACGGATCCTGAATGTCGCGCTGCATTGTCCGTGTGTACGGAGGATGCGACCGGATAACCTGAGGCGGTGCCGTCTGTAGGAAGGGCGGTGCCGGGAGACAGTCGAAATGAAATTATGGATGATGTTCGCATTGGTGTCGGTGGCTGTGAGCGGTCTGACGGCCGCCGAGTGGTTTGAGCCCGCTACGGGCAGAACCTGGCAGTACCTGGAGCTGCCCGACGGAACAGTGTCGGTGGGGTCGGAGAAGATTGAGAAGATTGCCTTGAGTCCGGAACCGTGGGGAACCCTGCGGATTCCGTCCGTGATCGCCGGCAAAAAGGTCACGGGGGTGACCGATCTGGCGTTCCGGAAATGTCTGCGGCTGAAGGAAATCGTGGTGCCCCCCACGGTGGTCAATATTTACCCTTATGCCTTTGCGGCGTGCAAGAACGTGAAGACGCTGACCCTGCCGGTGGGGCTGGACGGCATCGGTAAGGAGGCCTTTATGGGGATGGCTCCGACCAAACTGACGGCCGCCCGTCTGCCGGACAGCCGGCTGAATCCCGAGTATATCGAGGAGCTGGTGGTTCCGGAGGGGGTGACGGAGCTGAAGCGGTGCGCCTTCATGGGCTGTCTGCGTCTGAAGAAACTGTCGCTGCCCTCTACCCTGAAAACGATCGGTCCCAATGCGTTCTGGGGGTGTAAAGCGCTGGAGGAACTGAACCTGCCTGCCAATCTGGAGACTATCGGCGAGGGGGCATTCCAGGGGTGTGAATCTCTGACGTCCCTCACCCTTCCGGCCAAGGTTAAAAAACTCGGCTTCGGGGCCTTCTGGGGCTGTTCCGGGCTGGAACGGGTGCAGTGCCTCGGTCGGCGGCCGGAAATTGAAGGCAGTGCCTTTGATCACGATGAGATTCTCGATGAGAGGACGTCGGGCGATAAATGATGCGTGGGTTTAATCGTAATTAAATGCTCGACGTCCCGAGGCAAAAAACGCTCGGCGGGCTCGCTATGCCTCTCCTTCGTCTGCGCTGAGCGCGGGGGCCTTCCGGCCCCGGCGCTTTCCTGCGGGCGTCGGAATTTAAACCGTTCTAGGCGCTGTCGCTTGCCGTCGAACGGTTTAAATTTCGAGCCGGTCACGTCGCTGCGCGAGGCAGGACTGCCAGGGACGCGTGCCTCGGGGTGTGCTGTGTGCTTGCCAGGGACGCGTGCGTGGCTGTTGCAGCGTGGCGGGAGCAGCTTGACGGGGGCAGTGGGGTTGGAGGATTTACGGTACTGTTTTATCTCATTTTATATAAGTGTGTTGTTGTATCTCAAATAGATTTTCTTGTATCGATTTTGATTGACAAAAATTTTTGAACAGGCGTTTGCTGAGCCGGATGAAACATATTACTATCTCAATATAATCGACAAAACGAAGAACGATGACAAAAAAGCGTTGTCCGAAATCCTCTCGGATATCTCAGTCTCTCCGGATCTGAAGAAACGTTTGGAACCGTTGTTTCATAAGGACGATATCTCTTTTGACGGCGCTTGGGTAGGGAAATCGAAATCGGAGATGGTCAGATATTTTATCGAAACATACTGCAAAGAGCTTACGTCGGATGCGGATTTCATGACACAGTATCATGAATGGCTGAATACGTTGGGACTGCCGAACGCTCCCGACTACGAGCTCGCCGAGCGATACTACGATAATTTGAATCGCTATGATTATGTAATCCGGAGTCTGAATCATCGTTTCCGTTATTATAATTCGTGTGCGCATGATTTCGACGATTTGCTGTCTGTATTGGGTTCGAAGCAGTACGAAAACACTGAAATCTCTACGATGAAGCTCTTCAGGGATTTTCCCGAGCTAATGAAGCGTTATGATATCCGTGATGAGTACGAATGTCATAACCTGCTGAGGAAACTCCGGCCTGATGAAAAGTATCATGTGAAATTCGGACGGATGCCCATCATCGAAATCGGTGAAGTCAACCGACAGGAGCAGCTACTGTCAATTCTGCGTCACTACGGTGCTCTCAGGACAGAAGATTTGGCCGAGCTGTACGATGAGAAGTACGGTGTCGACGCGGCAACGGTGCAGGCAAACTTCATTGTCGATTTGGAGGCCTATCGATGCCGGGGAGGTTATTCCATGGAAGGTGCTGCCTGTTCGGAGATTCCTCCCTGTGTCGTGAAGCACACTTCATTCAAGGCGGAAATGAGTGACGCTGTCAGTCAGCAGAATGTACCCGGTCCGGATTGTATGCCTGCCGGTACCGTTGTGTCTGACACACTGAAACAGCCAGATACGCCGGTCGGTGGGACCGTTGCTGCTGCTCCGGGTACGGAAGCTGTGACAGCGCCTGCTGCGTCCGAAGCAGCGTCCAATCCGTAGAGTGTTGCCGTGCCAGCCGAAGCCGTGACCGAAGCCGTGCCCGAAGCCGTGCCGGCCGAAGCGGCGGAAGCGGTCTGCGGCCGGGATGATGGTCCCGCTCCCCATGAAACGAAAGCCGAAACGACGGCATCTGCCGCCACAGCTCAGTCCTGCGACTGCCGGGCACCTGCGTCACGGACGGTCAGGACTGTTGTCCTGCTGCTTTTGATTGGGTTGGCTCTCGTCGGTCTCGGGTGGATGCTCTTCTTCTGAGCCGCAATCCGATTTTCGATATTCCGAGCGTGACGGATACCCCAGCTGTGCCGGTATTTGTCCGTGCGGGTATCAGGTATTTAAAGGAGCTTTGTGCGTCTTCGGTTTTCCGCGGATTGCAGCGGAGAAACGGAAGTCAACATAAAAACAGCAAAGACAGGAACAGACGAGATTACGAATGCCATCGAACGCAGCCAGCATCTGGTCCGTGTTTATGCCGAGAACGGGCGGGTGCTCTTTTCCCGTCAGGGACACCCGGTGAGCTTTACGTCCTCGGTTGTGAATATCAAGGACAATGCGTCCTCGCACATGATCCATGTGCCGGACGAAAAAGGGTGTGCCCTGCGTCACATTTCCTGCCGAACTCCAGGACGGTATACTGCCGGGCGGCATCGATGTTCCGATGCTGCCCGGTCGGTCTGCAATAGGGTTTAAAAGGGGTATTTTTTTGGGGAGGCTGTTCATGATGGAGGCAGGGAGGCGGTGCAGGGCGGGGAAGTTTGGAATATGCGACACTTTATCTCTGTGTTATGTAATGGTTTATTTTTTGTCACTTGCAAAAGTAAAAGCACTATTGGCGAAGTAATTGCACCTACTTGTGCATTTACTTCATCCCAAAATGGGAGTTAAACCGGTCTCGCTAGTCGAAGTGGCTAAAGACGCTCTCAATAATGCCTATATTGAACATAAATTTATGTGGCATGGGTATATTTATTCGCAGCGGCGAGATTTCCCGTTTTTGGGACAGAGAAATTGCACCGCCCTTTTATGGACTAAAATATGTGCATTTACTACATCATAAAATTACCACTGTACCCTCCGATTGATAGTCAAGTCCAAATTTGTGTGTAATGCCTTTTTTTTGCAATCCCACATATGTGGGGCTGTGTATGTTATGTGGAAGGAGCGCGGAGGAGGTTTTAGGAGGGGGCGCGAAGCTCACTCCTAAACAAACTCCTGGCATGGGCTGGACTCCAATTACACAATTATATGGACATTGTCATGAAGCTGAGTGTTCATCTCGGTGTATTTGTTTTTCTGTATCTGCGCTGAGAAATCAAATAAGTCTTCGGTTCGTAAAAAAGGGTGCCTTTTCCGATGTATTTTTGGGGCTCTTTGTGTCTTCATCATTCATTAACATGAAGTAGCAAAAAAAAGATTGCACCGCCCCGCGGGGCCTGTTAAAATATATTGATGGTTTTTTTACCGGTTCATACCGTCCACAAAAAGAAAGGTAAACATATGAATCCGTATGTCGCCCGCGTTCTCGAAGAGACCGTTGCCAAAAACAGCCACGAGAAGGAATTCATTCAGGCCGTTACTGAGGTCTTTGAATCCCTGGAAACTGTCATCGCATCTGACGAAAAGTATGAGAAGAATGCGATTCTCGAGCGTCTGGTCGAGCCTGAACGCGTCATTCAGTTTCGCGTGCCGTGGATTGACGATGAAGGCAAGTACCGTGTGAACCGCGGTTTCCGTGTGCAGTTTAATTCTGCCATCGGTCCCTACAAAGGCGGTCTCCGCTTTCACCCCTCTGTAACTCTCAGTGGCATGAAGTTTCTCGGCTTCGAGCAGACTTTCAAGAACTCTCTCACCACTCTGCCCATGGGCGGCGGTAAGGGCGGCTCCGACTTCAACCCTAAGGGTAAGTCCGACAACGAAGTGATGCGTTTCTGCCAGAGCTTCATGACCGAACTCTCTAAGCACATCGGTGCTGACACGGATGTCCCTGCCGGCGATATTGGCGTAGGTGCCCGCGAAGTCGGTTACCTCTTCGGTCAGTACAAGCGTCTTCGTAATGAATTCGTCGGTGTGCTTACTGGCAAGGGTCGTCCCTTTGGCGGTTCCCTCGTCCGCCCCGAAGCCACTGGTTATGGCACGGTCTACTTCGCCCAGCACATGCTTGCTAAGCTCGGTCAGGAAATCAAGGGCAAAAAGGTCGCCCTCTCTGGCTTCGGCAATGTCGCTTGGGGTGCTGCCAAGAAGCTTGTCCAGCTCGGTGCCAAGGTTGTCACTATCTCTGGCCCTGACGGCTACATCTATGACGAGAAGGGTATGACAGAAGAAGGCGTGAACTTCATGCTCGATCTTCGTGCCTCTAATAATGATGTTGTCGAACCTTACGCAGCTAAGTTTGGTGCTACGTTTGTTAAGGGCCGCAAGCCCTGGGAAGCTAAGTGTGACATTGCCTTCCCTTGCGCCATTCAGAACGAGCTTAACGAAGAGGATGCCAAAACTCTCATCGCCAACGGCTGCACGATGGTTGTCGAAACATCCAATATGGGTTGCACTGCCGAAGCTGCCAAGCTTCTCAATGAGAAGATCGTTTTTGCTCCTGGTAAAGCTGCCAATGCTGGCGGTGTCGCCTGCTCTGGTCTCGAAATGTCCCAGAACTCTATGCGCCTCTCTTGGTCTGCTGAAGAAGTTGATGCTAAGCTTAAAGACATCATGAAGGCGATCCATGACAACGCTTATGACACTGCCGAGAAGTTTGGCCGCAAGGGCGATTACCTCTTCGGCGCAAATGTCGCCGGCTTCCTCAAGGTTGCTGATGCCATGATTGCTCAGGGCCATTGCTAATGCGGTATCGCTCCTAAACGCGAAAAAGGGCCTCCGTCACTGGAGGCCCTTTTTCGCGTTTGACATTTCGTACTAATGAAAGATGTCGTGAGGACTGTGTTCACTCGGCATCTTTTACTAGGAGTCTGTGGGAGTATAGATGCGACAGGCGAAAAAAAGTAAAAGAAATGGGCAGAAGTGCGTCTTTTGAAGGAGTGCAGCGGCCCCTGTATGACCGAAAAAAGCCGAAGTTTATGCACGTTTAAGGCGCTTTTGTAGCCCGTAGATATACCCCTACAGGTTTCTAGCCCCCCCTTGCCGTAGGGGATTTTGAGAAGGCGACCTATTTTCTGCCGTTCTTTTTTAGCATAATCAATTCATTTGAATTCGTTTTTGAAACAAACAAATATGATTTATTTATATTCGTTTTTTAATTCGTAGAATCAAAAAGAGCCTCCAGTGGAGGCTCTTTTTGAGAACGGTCATCAGTGTATTATTTCTCTACCAGATAGGTGTTAATGGCCTTGGCTGCGCGGCGGCCTTCGCCCATGGCCAAAATAACGGTTGCGGCACCAAGGACGATGTCACCGCCAGCAAATACGCCAGGGATAGATGTGGCCTGTTCTTCGTTGACGATGATATTGCCACGTTTGTTGATGTCGAGGCCGTCGGTTGTCTGGGGAATCAGCGGGTTGGACGCATTGCCGATGGCGATGATGACGGCATCGATCGGGAGCGTGTATTCGCTGCCTTCGATAGCGACAGGGCTACGTCGGCCGGAGGCATCGGGCTCGCCCAGTTCGTAACGGAGACATTCGATACCGGTGACGACACCATTTTCGTCGCCGAGGATGCGTTCGATGTTGCTAAGGAAGTGAAAATCAACTCCCTCCTCTTCGGCATGTTCGACTTCTTCCTTGCGGGCGGGCATTTCGGCACGGCTGCGGCGGTAGACCAGGACTACTTCATCCGCACCGAGTCGGAAGGCCATACGGGCCGCATCCATCGCAACATTGCCGCCGCCGAGAACCGCAACGCGTTTTGCTGGATAGTACGGTGTCGCCGCGTGGGCGCGGTCATAGGCCTTCATTAGATTGGCTCGGGTCAGATATTCGTTCGCCGAAAAGACGCCAACTAACTCTTCGCCAGGGATGCCCATAAAACGGGGCAACCCTGCGCCGGTCCCGACGTAGACTGCATCGAAGCCGTCTTTGTCCATCAAATCACGTAGCTTGCGGGTGCGGCCGACGACGAAATTAGGCTCAATTTTCACGCCCATCTTTTCGAGGCCGTCAATCTCCTTTTGGACGATAGCCTTGGGTAGACGGAATTCGGGGATGCCGTAGACGAGTACACCGCCAGGTTTCTGAAAGGCTTCAAACATGGTCACATCGTGCCCTTCACGGCGGACGTCGGCGGCAACGGTGATACCGGAGGGACCAGAGCCGATGACGGCAACCTTTTTGCCAGTATCGGGTTTGACGCTATTGTCGATGGGAAATTCGGCATCGTGGGCGCGCTGCCAGTCGGCAACAAAACGTTCCAGGCGCCCGATAGCAATGCCCTGGGCGGGGTCTTTGCGGATAACACCCATCGTGCAGTGTTTCTGGCACTGGCTCTCTTGTGGGCAAACGCGACCGCAGATGGCTGGTAGAATACTGCTTTGGCGGATGACACCGAGGGCTTCGGCATAATTGCCCTGTGCGACTTCATGGATGAATCCAGGAATATTGATGGATACGGGGCAATCCTTCATGCAGGGGGCATTTTTGCACTGAAGGCAGCGATTGGCTTCCACGCGGGCTTGGGTTTCGGTGTAGCCGACGGCTACCTCGTTCATATTGCGCCGGCGGACAGTAGGATCCTGCACGGGCATCGGCTGCTGATCGATTCCCATGCGGTCGCGCGGAGTCATTTTTTCTTTACCCTGGATGCTTTCCCACAAGGCAACGGCGCGCTGTTCAAGCACTTCAACTGATTCGGACATGATATATTCTCCTGGTTCGCTCTCAGCGGTTATCTCCGCGGGCTTCCGCTTCTTTGGCATCGGCCATCTTAAAGAGATTGCAGCTGGCCTCGCGTTCACGGGGAACGAAGGCACGGTTGCGTTTCATCAGATTGTCAAAATCGACCTGGTGGGCATCGAATTCGGGGCCGTCTACGCAGACGAATTTGATTTTGCCACCGACCATGACGCGGCAACCGCCGCACATGCCCGTGCCGTCAATCATAATGGAATTGAGGGAGGCGATAGTATGGATGCCGAACGGCTTTGTGGTCAGCGCGCAGAATTTCATCATAATGGGTGGACCGATGGTTACGCATTCAGCAATGCCGCCGCGTTCGCAGAGTTCCTTTAGTGGTTCGGTGACAAGGCCTTTACGGCCGTACGAGCCATCGTCGGTGCAGATGATGAGCTCGTCGGCAATTTTGCGCATGTCCTCTTCCATCACCAGCAGCTCTTTTGTGCGTGCGCCCATAATGACGACAACGCGGTTGCCTGCAGCCTTCATGGCTTGGGCAATGGGGTGCATCGGTGCGACACCGATGCCGCCGCCAACGCAGATTACGGTGCCTTCCTGTTTGCAGATTTCGGTGGGACGCCCCAGTGGACCCAAAAAGACGGGCAGGCTGTCACCGACATTTTTGGCGGCCAAGCGTTTGGTTGAGGCTCCGACGGATTGGAAAATGATGCGGACGTTGCCGGTTTCTCTGTCGGCATCAGCAATGGTAAGAGGGATGCGTTCGCCGAAAATCTCGTCAATCTGAAGGATGATGAACTGCCCGGCGCGGCGTTCTTCGGCGATCAGCGGGGCATGAATCCACATCGAATACACTTCGGCGGATAACTGCTCTTTGGCAACAATCGGAAACATAAATTCTCTCCTTTTACTGTTGCCTAGTAGTATAGCATAAATGTGGCAGGCCTGTGCCGCTTGTTGACCTTTCTTTAGGGAAAGCGTATAAATATGACATTATGTGCTGAAGAATAGGCGTTTAGGATTTTATTTAATTGGTTTTAAAGTGAGTTGCGTGAATGATTGCTGCTTCCAGGGAATCTCGGGGTACGAGGATGTTTTTCAGAGGTTGCGTGATGGAGCGTTTTGGTAGTTATTTGTCGTTCACTATACAGCATGTATCTGTATTGCGTGACAAGTTATTGGAGACGTTTTCGTATGAAACAGCGTGTGTAAATGTGGCGAGGGATGCGCGGGGGGGTGTCGCTTGCGACTGATTCGAATGAAGCTTCCGAATGTTTATGTGTTAGCCCTTCACCCTTGCAGCCTTTTGGGCGCTTTTGCTATACTGTAGTTGCTTACGTTTTGTTCCATGCATAGAAGGATGTACTTATGATTATTCGCAAATTGGCGCTCGAACTCTCCGAATCCGACATTAACAACAGTCTCTCCGCTGCTCTCGAAAAGATGAGCCAGGCGAATCCCGCTCAGGCCGACATGATGAAAAAAGTTAAAAATCCCCATGTCGAACTTAAGGATGGGAAGCTGATTTTTAAGTGCAAAGCTTCCATGGGCATCCTTCCTGTTCCCGTTGAAGCGCAGATTCGTCTTGCTCCCGCTGACAGCGGTGCAGCTCTTACTATCACGCTTGCTAAGGTCTCTCTGGCGATGATGGGCGGTGAAGCTATTGCCAGTCAGCTTATGGGGCAGCTCGCTACGGCGGTTGCTGGTAGACCTGGTTTCTCTGTTAGCGGCAATACGCTTACCATTACCCTGCCAACTCTCGCCGAACTTCGTGGCATTAGGCTCGAGGGGACGCTCAACGATATCGCGATTGTCAACGGTACTATCGCTGTCGATTTCTCGTAAGGTATTTCCTTACGGGAGATGTTGGTTGAGGACGCTGTGCCGCGAGCGCTGGAACTATTACTGGTGTTGCTGACATTCCCACTCTGGGGGTCGGCCCTTATCTTTATTGCACTGTGCATGCTACTTGCAGGTGACCGTCCCATCTTCTTTCGGCAATTGCGTCCTGGCCTTCACGGCATGCCCTTTACCTTAATTAAATTCAGGACGATGCGTCCCGGAACGGAACCTGATGCCAATCGGTTGACCCGTCCGGGGCGTTTTTTGCGTACCACCTCCCTTGATGAACTTCCCGAACTCCTCAATATTCTTCGCGGTGATATGGCCCTTGTTGGTCCCCGTCCACTTCTCATGGAGTATCTGGAAATTTACACCGATGCCGAGAAACACCGCCACGATGTTCGCCCTGGACTCACCGGCTGGGCTCAGGTTCATGGCCGAAATGCTATTACTCTGAAGCAGAAGGTGCAATACGATCTTGAATATGTTGACAAGCGTTCCCTTGTCTTTGATATCCGTATTCTCTGGATGACATTTTTTCATTTGAAAGGCAACTGATAATGCCTTCGACGGCTTCCGCCCATACCGAAGAGCATGCGCTTCGCTGTGCCGTACGTGCTCTTACTTGGCCTTTTTTTGCCTGGCTTGCTGGCATTGCGCTCCTTCTCTTCCCTCACAGCTTCGATTTTCCTGCCTGCGTTTACGCTGTCAAAACCTTTTTCTGTGCTGGGCTTTTCCTGCTTTTTCGGCCATGGCGTTTTGTTGATTGCCGTGCCACTCACGCAGCCCTGCTAGCTGGGATTCTCTTTGGCTTTGTTGTTTATGTTCTTTGGGTTCTTCCTGAATGCCATCCCTGGCCGAATCTTCTTGATTTTTATCGTCGCTGGTTGGTCATGTTTCCAGGATCACTACCGGATTACAGTGCCTCATGGTGTTATGCCTGGGATAGCAGCCCAACACTCGCGCTCATTAAGCTCTTTGGTAGCGCTTTTGTTATCGCCCCTATCGAGGAGTTTTTCTTTCGCGGCTTTCTCATGCGTTGGCTCACTCAACGTGACTGGCTTAGGCTTCCGCTTGGCAATGTCTCCCGACAGGCATACTGGTCCGTCGCTCTTGTCTTTGCTTTTGAGCATGACCGATGGGTTGGCGGTCTTATTGCCGGCCTTGTTTATGGAGTCCTTGCCATTCGCACTAACTCGCTCCGCGCCCCTATTATTGCGCACGTCACTACTAATTTCCTTCTCGGGCTCCATGTTATTCTTTTTGATGCCTACGGCTTTTGGTAATTTGTTGACAAGCCATGTGTTGACTGCCAGCACGAGTCATTTTGAAGGTGTGCTATGACGTCTTTGGGGGGAGTTTGTAGTTGACGGTTTACGGGTTGGAAAAGGTGCTTTAAACGTGCATGAGCTTCAGTTCTCACAGTCGTACTGGGGCCATTGCACTCCTTCAAAATCCTCGTTTTTGCCCACCCCTTTCACGTTTTCGCCTTTCGTATCTCTACTCCTACAGGCTCCTAGGCTGTTGGGCGGAGGCGGGTGGCGGCTTCTCTGGCGGCGGCGAGGATATCGTTTTCATTGGGGATGATGCCGTGGCGCATGAGGATATGTCCATTACAGAGGACTGTATGTACGGCGGCGCTATCGGCTGCGTAGATAAAGTTGGCATCGGGGGTGTCGCCAGTCGCGAAGGCTGGGGCGTTGAGGTTGACCAGGATGAGGTCGGCATCCGCGCTTTCAGCAATGCGGCCAGCGTTGGGGAAACCGAGTGCAGCTGCGGCAGTTTCGGTGACACCGCGATCGAGGTCGCGGAGGCTGAAGGCATCGGGACGGCCTGCATTGAGTTTGCCAGAGAGGGCGGCGGCTTTGGTTTCGGAAATCATCGAGAGGCTGTTGTTGGAGGCGGCACCGTCGGTGCCGACTGTGACGCGAACGCCGGCGGTCAGGGCTTTGGCCAGTGGAAACGTACCAGAGGCGAGTTTTTGGTTGGAACAGGGACAGGTGGCGACGAGGCAGTTGTGCTCGGCCATGAGGGCGAGGTCGGCATCGGATACGTGGCAGCAGTGAGCAAGGATGGTGCCGTCGCGCAGGAGACCGCATCGATTGAGGTAGGCGACGGCGCTTTCGGAATCGAATTGGCTGCGGGCTATCTCGTTTTCCATCGGGGTTTCGGCGATATGGGTGTGAATGGGGAGTCCAAGATTGTCTGCTTTGCGGGCAATGTCTTTTAGGATGTCGGGGGTGGTGGTGTAGATGGCGTGGGGGGACAAGGCCAGGCGGATGCTGTCGGGCAAATCGGGGCGCATCTCTAGTGTTGCTTCGTTCTCGATATGGTCGGAGACCTGGTTCATGTACAGCAGGCCGATTTGGGCGCGGACCCCCATGTCGATAGCGGCGCGGATGGCTGCGGGCTGATGGAAGTACATGTCGTTGAAGGCTACGCAGCCAGTGCGGATGCCTTCTAAGATGGCGAGGCGCGTGCCCGCATAAACGGCATCCTGCGTGAGACGGGCCTCGCGGGGCCAGATGCAACGGGTGAGCCAGTCCATTAAGGCACAGTCGTCGTCGATGCCGCGCAATAGCGTCATGGCATGGTGGGTGTGCGTGTTGTAGAAGGGGGGCCGTACAAAAGTGTCCGTGCCGTCGATGATGTCACGGGCAGTGTCGCGGGAGAGTGTTCCAGCAGGAGTAATGGCTTGAATACGGGTATCTTTGACGGCAATATCGACGGGAGTGCCGTTGAGCTGGGTATTGGTAATTAGTAAATCGGTCATGGGAACCTTCGGGTGGCTGTGCCGCAGTTAAGCGCATGCGGATGAAGAGGTGGAAACTTAGCCGAAGTAGAAGGCTTCGAAGTCATCGAGTTCCTGCAGAAGTGGGCGGGGGAGGGTGTTTAAAATCGGCGCTTCTTCATCGGGTGTCGGTGGATGGATGCCGTTGGGGACATTGCTGAGCAGACGCAGGAGGGCAGCGTTATGCAGGGCCAGTGTGGGGTCGATGTAATCGATGCGCGTGGGGTCGTTGAGGATGAAATTGAGCGGACGTTTACGGTTGAGTACGCGGTCTTCGCGGACTTCGGGGCCGAATTCGTCCTCCACGCCCATGTTGGCTAGGAGGGCGTGGCATCGGTTGAGCACATCGCCGTCAATCCAGGGGCGCAGTGCATGGCGGACGCCGGTTGCGGTAATGATGATGTCAGCGTCTTCAACGGCCTGGGTGAAGGCATCTCGGTCTTCTACGGAGACAAAGGGGAGGTTGCCAGGGGACTTGTCGCGGGCGAGGCCTGCTGCGGTGGGGTGGGCACCAGCGCGGAGGCAGCGAAAGAGGATGCCTCCGCCTACTTTGCCGCAGCCGACTACCAGCACATGGCTGCCGTTAAGCGGACGCAGATTCAGTTGTTCCAGGGCCCGGACCAGACCGTCGCCGGTGCCGAGCGCGGTTTCGAACCGCTTGATGCGTCCAGCATCGGTTAGCAGTACGGGGGCCGCTTTGTCGGCATAGACGGAGGCACCGGAACGGGTGAGTTCCGCATAGCCCAGACGCGAAGGGATATCGGCGAAGGCTCCCGCGCAGTCCAGAATGGCATCGAAGCCGTGGGCAAGGCGTTCGGGCGAGGGACTGCCGATGCCGAACTGCGGCAGTAGCTTCAGCGCTTCGGAATCGAATGGCATGGTCGGTCCCGTGCCGGCCCAGACATCGGCACCGCCGGCCAGAAGGCAGGCCTGTTTAAGCAGGGTGTTGCAGAAGAGCGGGGTGCCGTCCAGAATCGTGAGCCCTTCCAGCGGACGGTGCTTGGCCCAAGCGGCACGCTGGGCAGCCAGCGCGGGACAGCTTTCGGGCGGATAGCGGTCTTTAAAAAACTCAAAAACATCGCAACGTTTCATGTCTCGCATTATACCACAGCGAATGCCGCTGTGTCGGCGGTGTGATCCAGGGCTCTTTGGAAAAGGTCGGGCCCTGGGGAGACCATCTCTGTTTGGCAGAATGTGGTGGCGAGCTTATTTCTCGGTGAAGCGCAGGAGTACACCACCGCCCTTTAGGAGAGGAAAGATTGGTTTGGAGGCGGCGGTCACCTCGGTCGAGGTGCTGCGGAGACGTTTTCGGTTGGGAGCATCATCCTCAAGGGTGGTCATCTGCCAGGTGCCTTCTCCGAGAAACGAGAGGTCGGGGGATAATGTCCGAGGGGTGGTGCCAACGGCAGCGAGCCACCAATCGCGTCCGTGACGGCGGGCGATGATGGCACAGTCGCCAATCTTTGATGGGGGAAGTACGCGGGATTCGTCCCAGGTGACGGGAATGTCGCGGAAGAGGCGGTCGGCGGGTGCTTTCAGGAGGTCTTCGCCCTCTGCACCGAGAATCAGCATGGGGGAGGTAAAGAGAACGGCGGTGGCGGTCTGGTGGCCGAAGGTCAGTGTCGTGGGGCAGCAGCGGCGGAAGTTGACTGGGGTGTAGTCCGCGGGACCTGCCAGCCAGCGGGTGAAGGGGAGGGTGGCATCGTGGATGTCCCAGCGGGCCATGTCCTTTTCGGCCCAGCCGACACCTTCGAGTCCGGAGACCGCTTCCTTGGCCATGAGATTCGGATAAGTGATGCTATCGCCAGTGGGCTTGTTCACGCCGTGGAAGACGACCATTAGTCGGTGTTTGGCCGCTTCGCGCAGGAGTGTCTCCATCAGTGCAACGGTCGGCACGTTTTCACGGTGGAAGAAGTCGAGCTTTAAACCTTTGACACCGGCACGGGCACACATCGAGAAGAAACGTTCGCGCTCCTTCGGGTCTAGCACGGAGATGTCGTTTGCATGACGCGGTGCCGCTGGACGCCACACCCAGATGCCAACCTTCTGTGCGGCAGCTTTGGCGCAGAGCTCAGTCAGAATGGTTTCAAGGGATTTACCTTTGATGTCGGGATGCTCGGGGTGGCGTTGCGGCCACATTTCCCAGCCTTCGTCCAGTAGTGTGTATTCGTAGCCGAGCTTGGACGCGTTGTGGATGACACCGAGGATGGCATCGTAGTCGAGACGCTTCTCCTTGTCCTCGTAAAGCCATGTCCAGAGAGAACGTCCAGGACGAATCCAGGGCTCTTTGCCGTTATTGGGGAAGAGGGCTGGGTCGGGACGGTCCGCGACGTGGGCAATGATGCCATTGGCCGTGAGGTCGTTTAGGCTGTTAGCAAGCATCAGGACGCGCCATGGCGTGACGATTTCTTTGCGGCCGGCGGGCAGGGGAGCGGTCCAGGCTGGATTGCGCACGGGGGTGTTACGGAAGGTCAGCGGCATGCCGATTGGCAGATGTTCGCGGACACCGCCTTTGCATTCGGCAAACATGACAGAAATTGTATTCGGTGCGGTGCCTTCAAAGCAGCAACCGAAGAAGTTTCTTAGATTGGCTTCCGTCAGGGCTACGTAGAGACCGTTGGGAAGAACAAAGGTGGCCGGCGGTGCAAGAATTTTACCGCGGATGCGGTCGGTCGGTACTTGAACATAGCGCTGAATGTAGCCGTACTGAAAGAGGGCGGAGGCAAAGTGGGCAACAGTGCCAGGCGGGAACGTGAACGAGGTATATTCGCGAGTGACATCCAGAGGCTTTGTCGCCGGAATGCGGTAACGCAGTGCCAGACCGTCTGGAAAGGTACGCAGGTCAAGTGACCAGGTGAATCCGGAGTCTTTCTGACGGATTGTGTACGTGCGCAAGTCTCCACTTGTCGTGACAGTTTCGATTGTGGCACGCTGTCCGAGTGGTTGGCCCCCGATGGCAATGCCGAGTGGGGAGGGGACGATTGCGGTTTTTCCGCCGAAAGTCGCGGAATACTGCAGATGTCCTTCGGAACTCAGCGATACATCGGCCGTTGTTTGGGCAATTAGCGGTACGGCGGCTATTAGCAAGGTCAGAAGGTGGGGTGTTTTTACCATGACAGAACTCCTTTTCAGCCTAAAGCGTAACATAAAAATATACGCAATTGACGCGCTCTTCAGTGGTTTTTTTAGGTGTATAGGGCTGTACGCTGTCCCCTGTTTGGATAAATTTTGATGGAATGTAAGAATATGCTTGTAAAAAAATGTATTAATTGGCATAATAATAGCTCATTCATCTCGGATTAGTAGCTCAGTGGTTAGAGCAGGGGACTCATAATCCCTTGGTCGCTGGTTCAAATCCAGCCTAATCCACCATTTACACAGCTCCTGCGGAACGTCCGCCTAACGGCGGGATGAAAGTTGGGTTTCGCCCGGATGATGGGGGTCTTCGCTGCCGCCACACTGCTTGTAAAAGCATAGCAAAGGCGCCTGACACGACTGTTTTCGGACAGGGGAGAGGCGAGGTTCGATAAGCGCACAGCGCGCAGGAAGCATCTTCGTCGCATTTTAAAAGCAGTGTGGGCATCGCCCACGCGCAACTGTTCACTGTTCATTATTCACTGCCCACTGCGCTGACTCCGTTGACGCTTACGGGCCTGTGTGAAGTTTTCGGAATCATTTGTTATTCATCGTTCATCATTTGTCTGGGGCGCGCGTCTCGCGCGCCCCCAAAAAAAAGGCCCTCCGCTTTCGCGGGGGGCCTTTTTGAAGGATATCCTGCAGGGAATTAGCGGCAGCAGAAGTAGAGTACGCCGGCAACCACTGCGGAGCCAATCACACCAGAGACGTTCGGGCCCATGGCGTGCATGAGCAGGAAGTTGGAGGGATCGCATTCCAGACCGACCTTGTTGGAAACACGGGCGGCCATCGGCACGGCAGAGACACCTGCGGAACCGATGAGAGGGTTGACTTTTTCCTTGCTGAGGAGGTTCATCAGTTTGGCCATCCAGATGCCGCCAGCGGTGCCGACAGCGAAGGCAATGACGCCGAGGACGAGGATGCCGAGGGTTTCGAAGTTCAGGAACTTTTCAGCCGCCAGCTTGGAGCCCACGGAGAGGCCGAGGAGGATGGTGACGATGTTGCAGAGGCCGTTGGCCATGGTGTCGGACAGACGGTCGACCACGCCGCATTCCTTGGCGAGGTTACCCAGCATGAGGGCACCAATCAGGGGTGCTGCGGAAGGTAGCAGGGCTGCGCAGAGCAGGAGTACTACGATTGGGAAGAGCACCTTTTCGGTCTTGGTGACAGGACGGAGCTGCTTCATGCGGATCAGTCGCTCTTCCTTGGAGGTGAGGAGCTTCATGATTGGGGGCTGAATTACGGGCACGAGGGCCATGTAGGAGTAGGCTGCCACGGCGATGGAGCCGAGCAGGTCCGGGGCCAGCTTCGTGGTCAGCCAGATGGCCGTCGGGCCGTCTGCGCCGCCAATGATGCCGATGGAGGCAGCGTCGGTCACGAAGAAGTTGATGCTGTCAAAGCACAGGGTCAGGACCAGCGCGCCGAGCAGTGCGGTGAAGATACCGAGCTGGGCTGCAGCGCCGAGGAGGGCCATGCGGGGGTTTGCAATCAGGGGACCAAAGTCCGTCATCGCACCGACGCCCATGAAGATGAGGATCGGGAAGAGGCCGGAGTTGATACCCATTTCGAAGGTGTAGTAGAGGAAGCCGCCGGGCTCAACCATATTACCCATGGTGTCGAGCACGGGGGCCGCCGTCACGCCTGCGAAGGGAATGTTGGCTAGTAGACCGCCGAAACCGATGGGGAGGAGCAGCAAGGGCTCGAATTCCTTGACGATGGCGAGGTAGATGAGTACGAGGCAGACCACGATCATCAGGAGCTGGCTGATACCGAAGGGTAGCGCCGTCTTCGGATGGGCACCGGGGAGGGATTCTACGCGACCGGCCGCAGCGGGCTGATCCTTCATGGTGAAGCCCATGATACCGGTGGAGTCCCACATAGTGGCAATGCGCTTGGCCGTGGTGGCCGCATCGCCGACCTGGTGGGAGTGGATGGCACCAGTCACGTTGGGCAGGTCAATCTGCTTCCCGAGGAGGTCGGGGAACTTCAGGACGCGCTTGCCGTCGACCGTCGTATAGTTGTACTGGACGTAGTCTTCTTCAGCAATCCCTGCGGCCTTGGCGATGGCTTCGGTGGTCATCTTGCCGTTGGTGACATGAATGTAGGAACCATGCAGTTCGTAGTTTGTGTCGTTGCTCTTGTCGTTGAAGGCTTCAGAGTTGGCCTGCAGGAGCTGACGGCGCTGCTTCACGAGCTGCACCATCGAAGAGACGTTGGTGGTCTCTTCGGCCTTGGGTGCCTTCTCGGCGGGGGCCTGCGCAAAGACGCAGGCACCTGCCATGAGGGCTAAAGCCAGGATGAATTTCTTAAACATGGTGGATGAACTCCGCTGATTACATGGTGGCGAGGGTGTCACCGGCGTTGACCTTGTCACCGCCGCTCACATTGATGGAAGCAACAACGCCGTCCTTGGGGGCCTTGATGGGCATTTCCATCTTCATGGCTTCCATGACGAGGATTTCGTCGCCAGCCTTGACGGTATCGCCGACATTGGCGGTGATGCGCAGAATCAGACCCGGAACGGGAGCGGTGAGGGCTTCGCCAGAGCCAGAAGCGGCAGCGGCCGGAGCAGCAGCCGCAGCGGCAATGCCGTCGGCCACGGAGAAGTCGTAGGTCTTGCCGTTGACAATGGCCTTGCCGTCCTTGAGCTCGACGCCGTAGGCCTTGCCGTTCACGGTCACGGTGCAGGCACCGCCAGCGGCCTTGGCTTTCGGCTTCTCGTTCAGGCGGATGCCGAGCGGGGCGGAAGCGGGATCCTTAAGGTAGGCAATCCCCTTCTCGAGGCAGGATGCGGCGATGAAGATGTTCTCTTCGGAGACGGGCAGGCCCGCATCTTCGAGCATCTTGGTGGCAGCCTTGCGGCCCTTTTTGGCATCGGCATCGTTGATTTCGAGCACGGTCTTGGTGGTGGGCTCGAGGCCGAGCTGTTCGGAGGCGATCTTGACGACTTCCGGATCGGGAGCGACAGGGGTCTTGCCGAAGTAGCCGAGGACCATTTTGCCGTAGCCAGGGGCGATTTTCTTCCACTTGCCGAACATCATGTTGTTGAAAGCCTGCTGCACGTAGAACTGCGAGACAGGGGTTACCGAGGTGCCGAAGCCGCCGCAACGGACGGAGTCGTACATTTCGGCAATCATGTCGTTGTAGCGGTCCATCATGTTGTTGTCGCGGAGCATCTGGGTGTTGGCCGTGAGTGCGCCGCCGGGCATGGGCGACCAGACGATGACAGGGTTGGAGTGCATGGCTTCCGGAGGCAGGAAGTAGTCCTTCATGCATTCCTTGAAGGTCTCTTCGGCCTGGCGGATCTTCTCGATGTCGATGTCCAGGTCGAATTCGGAGCCGCGGAGGGCGTGCCACATGGTGATGATGTCGGGCTGGCAGGTGCCGCCGGAGACAGGGGCCATGGACAGGTCGACACCATCTGCGCCGCCTTCGAGGGCTGCGAGATAGCAGGTCAGGCCGTTGCCAGCAGTTTCATGGGAGTGAAACTGGATGTGCGTCTTGGCAGGGAGCAGCTTGCGGGCCAGTTTGACGGTTTCGTACACCGTGCGGGGAGCGGAGGTGCCAGAAGCATCCTTGAAGCAGACGCGGTCAAAGGGAATATCAGCTTTGAGAATCTGCTTGATGCGCTCGGCGTAGAATTCGGGCGTGTGGGCACCCTTGCTGTCGACACCAGGGGGCAGTCCCATCATGGTTACCACGATTTCGTGGTTGAGGCCGGCATCGTGAATGCACTGGCCCGACCACTTCAGGTTGTTGACATCATTAAGGGCATCGAAGTTGCGGATAGTGGTCATGCCATGCTTCTTGAACATCTCGGCATGCAACTTAATGATGTCGGACGACTGGCTGTCGAGGCCAACCACGTTGACACCGCGGGACAGGGTCTGCAGGTCTGCATCGGGGCAGGTCTTGCGGAACTGGTCCATTACATCGAAGGCATCTTCCTGGCAGTAGAAGTAGCAGGTCTGGAAGCGTGCGCCGCCACCAGCTTCGAACCAGCGGATGCCAGCATCGTAGGCCACCTTGACGGCAGGCATGAAATCCTTGGAGAGAACGCGGGCACCGTAGACGGACTGGAAACCGTCGCGGAATGCCGTGCACATGAACTTAATTTTTTTCTTGCTCATTGACAGACCTTGTCTTTCTGGGTAGGTGGGATTAAAATCAGCGATTATTAGCGACGGCGATGGCAATGGCAATTGCTTCGTCGGCGGCAGGGGCGGGGGCAGCTACTTTCTTCGGTGCCGGCTCCGGGAAGAGTCGGATGTAGGGGGAAAGCTTACCCAGAATGGATGTGATCAGCGCCAAAAGCGCCAGGAAGCTGACCGCGATACCCATACCGGCGGCCAATAAAACCATACCTTGCTGTAACATACTTTTACCTCTTCTTGAAGAAGCCGACGAGTCGGCACGAAAATCCCCATTACTATAGCAAAAACTGCCTGCGTAAACAATTGAAAAGAAAATGTTTTTGGCTATTTGTTTTGCAGAAGATTTTCGGATTCAAACTTCAGTGCAGGAAAAACCTTCCCTTTGTCGGGAGTGTTCTGCACCTTTTTCTTGGGGAGATGCTTACTATATGTACTGGGCGTGTATCGTACGCCGCAGCTGTCTGTTCTTTTTCGTATATGACTTCATACGCGTGCCAATCGGCTCTCTCTTAGATGAAGGGGCGCGACACTTTGAGTTACTGACTAAACGGCATAGCTTGCAATTAATTGGTTCTATAAGGAAAGTGCTGTAATTGGCGTCCTGTCGATAACAGGCCTTGGGGATGGAATCGGTTTTACCAGAGAGCTCTGCGGCGACAGCCTTTCGCAGTCATTTGTTATTCATCGTTCGTCATATCCCGTATTTTCATTGTACACTTAAGATGTTGCAAGCGGGGTTTCGTCCTACACTAGGAGCCTGTAAAAGTATCGATGCGAAAGGCGAAGGAAGTGAAAGAAATGGGCAGAAACGAGGATTTTGAAGGAGTGCAGTGGCCCCTGCATAACTAAAAAAGTCGAAGTTTATGCACGTTTAAGGTGCTTTTTGTGGTCCGTAGATAGTGCCCTACAGGCTTCTAGTACAACGTGTCTTTTCAGTCTGCGTTTGCGGCAAAGCTGCATTTATTCGCTTTTCTCTGCATACCTGCTTGTGCTATTATATGGGGATGCATTTCGATTCGATTCATCTCATTGGTATCGGGGGCGTCGGCATGAGTGCGCTGGCGCAGGTGTTCCTGGATAAAGGCTTTCAGGTCAGCGGCTCGGACCGCCTGCAGACACTGGGGATTGACACTCCTATTTTGGCGGCTTTGCGAAATCAAGGGGTTCGACTGTTTCCCCAGGACGGCTTTGGCGTGGAAAGTGTTCGTCCGAATCGCGTGATTTATTCCACCGCGGTGGAAGAAGATAATCCCGACATGCTGGCTGCCCGTCAGTTCGGAATCGAGACATTTCACCGCAGTGCCGCGCTTGCCACTCTGGCTGCTCCGCACGAACTTATTGCCGTCACTGGCACGTGCGGAAAGTCTTCTGTTACAGCCATGCTTGGACATTTGCTGTCCGCTTGCGGACGGGATCCGCTGATTGTTAACGGAGCTGAAATTGTTGGATACGACGGCGGCGGATGCCGGGTCGGTTCCGTGCGTGCCTCTGCTTCCTCCTCTGGGCTTATGGTCGCAGAGGCGGATGAGTCGGATCGTTCTCTTATGGCCCTTAATCCGACTCACGTCATTGTCACGAATGTCTCGAGTGACCATTTTCCTGCCGAAGAGGCTCGCGCATTGTTCGCAGCCTTTAAGGCTAAAGCTTCTGGTATTGTTATCGATACCGAGGACTGCAATCCTGAAACCGATTTTGAAACCTGTGGCTGGGAGACCCGATTTCGTTTTCGTGATGCTGATTGGGTTTTGCCCATGCCTGGGGCTCATAATGTTGCCAATGCCAAGGCTGCGCTGGATATGGCTCTTCGTCTTGGTTGTTCTGAACAAACGCTTCAAAGCGCCTTGTGTACCTTTGGGGGAATCCGCCGCCGTCTGGAACGCACCGGAATTTGCCGTGGTGCTCTCGTGGTGGACGACTACGCTCACAACATCGAAAAACTTGCTGCTGCCTGGACAACGCTTGCTGCCGCGGCTCCCGATGGTGTTATCGGTCTCTGGCGTCCACACGGTTATGCCCCGCTTCGGAAAATGCTTGACGGACTTGCTGTGATGTTCAATGAGGTTCTCCGTCCCTGTGACCGTTTGCTTCTGCTACCGGTTTACGATGCGGGTGGCACCGCTAATCGTTCGGTCGCTTCGGAGGATTTGGTGGCACGGCTGACATGCTCTTATGAATTGGTTCCTGACTTGGCTGTTGCCGAACGCCGCATGATTGCGTTGGCTGCCCCTGGTCGCGTATTGGCTACCTTTGGAGCACGCGATCCCGGGCTTCCAGTGCTCGCCCACCGACTGGGCTCCGTCTGTCCGGAAGAATAATAGTTGATGCGTAAATGATGAATCAAACGGAAAACAAATGACAACGAAGTTGTTTATGGCCCATGTCGGCCATGTGCATAGCGCCGCGGATGGCGTTTGCGGCTTTTTAGGGGAATACCTTCACGCCGTGGCGGATATTTGGCTGGATATGGCCCCCTGGCTTCTGCTCGGTCTGCTGGTGGCCTTTTTCTGTTCTCTTTTTCTTTCGGAACGTTGGATGCACCGCCATCTTGGCGGTCCAGGTTGGTATCCCATCGTCAAAGCTTCTGTTTTCGGACTGCCGCTTCCGATTTGCTCATGCGGCGTACTCCTCGTGGCGCTCGCTTTGCGTAAAAGCGGTGCACGTAAAGCACCTGTCTGTGCTTTCCTTGCCTCCACGCCGCAGTCTGGAACGGATGCCCTTCTCGTTAGTTGGCCACTTCTCGGTCCGATGTTGACCCTTCTCCGTTTTGTCGGTGCCGTTTTCGCAGGGCTTTTGACTGGAGCCCTGGTCCGCTGGTTTGGTGTTGCTCAGCCTCCGCCAGTTGAAACCGAAGATCTTCGTCCTGAATGCTCCGCGCTCTGTGCTTGTCATCATCATGACCCAACTCATCCTCACCATGCCGGCGAGGCTCACCATCACGAATATACGTCTCCCCGTCAGCGCCTCAGGGATGCTGCCGCTTACGCATTCGTTCATCTTCCCGGTGAAATTGGCCCTCTTCTTTTTGTCGGGGTCCTAATTGCCGCAGCTTTTACGGTTTCTTGGGATAGTCATTGGCTCTGTGGACTTCCCCTTGCTGCAGCTTACGCGCTGGCCGTTATTATCGGACTTCCCACCTATGCTTGTTCGCTGGCAATTGTTCCAATAGCTGCTGGTCTTATAGCTCAGGGGCTGACGCCAGGCGCAGCCTTCCTCTTCATGGTCTGTGCCCCTACTACCCATATTAGCGCTCTCCTCGTTATGGCCAAAGAATTTGGATGGAAAACTGTCGTCTGGTTCGTCATTGGGGTTATTCTTTCCGGGCTCTGCATGGCTCTATTGATTGACTTTCCGCTCGCGGATTTCATCCGTGTGCCTGGGGCGCTCGGTCATCACGGCGAGCACTCCCATATGCTCGGGCTCTTCTTCTTGATTCCCGTTGCAGCCGTTTTTATCCTTGCTTCTCTGAATGTGCTTACGAATCGCCTTCGCTCGGGTACTGCCTGTGCCTGCGGCGGTTGCGGGCACGATAGTGCGTCTCATGATCATGCTTCACACAACCATGAACATTGCGCTCACGCGCACTGTCACGATGACCATGCGCACACTCAGAACCCCAAACAGCACTGACCCCTACGGGTCGCCTTTCAACGAAAAGGGTCATTATTATGTGGAATGTTGACTGGAAGAAAATCGGGACCGCCTGCGCCGAACGTTTTCGTCCGGCGTCGCTGACATGTCTCAGCGAAGGCTATACTCTCAAAACGTTTCTTTCCGACACGGTGTCGGGACTTATTGTCGCTGCCGTTGCCCTGCCGCTGGCCATTGCTTTTGCCATTGCTGCTGGACTCCCGCCGCAGACTGGAATGATTACTGCTGTTGTCGCCGGATTTGCCATCTCGCTCTTTGGTGGCTGCCGGGTGCAGATCGGCGGTCCCACCGGGGCATTCATTGTTATTATTTATGGCATCTATTCCCAGTTTGGTATGTCTGGGCTCATGGTTGCAACGATGCTTGCTGGTGTCATCCTTATTGTTCTCGGACTTTGCGGACTCGGCTCCATCATTAAGTACATTCCTTATCCAGTTACTGTTGGCTTCACTTCTGGCATTGCCTTGATTATCTTTGCTGGTCAGCTCGAAGCACTACTGGGGCTCAATTGCACTGAAGCGCTGAAGACGCTCGGGTTTGATAGAATGCCTGGTGACTTCGTAGGCAAGATGGATGTCTATCTCCACGCCGTTGGTACCGTCAATTGGGTTGCCGTTGTTCTTTCCGTCGTCACTGTACTTATCTGTATCTACTGGAAAAAGGTCACACAGAAAGTTCCTGGTTCTATTGTTGCCATTCTTCTGACCACCATTGCCGCTTCTGTCTTCGGGCTCGATGTGGAGACTATTGGTAGCAAATTTTTTGATGGTGATATGGATAAAGTTGCAGCGGGCATGAGTTTTACTGCTCCTGCCTGGCCCTCGGTTTCCTGGGCGGATGTCCGCGAACTCGTTTCGCCCGCCATCTCTATCGCGCTGCTCGCCGGCATCGAATCGTTGCTTTCCGCCGTGGTTGCCGACGGCATGATTGGTCGCCGCCACAACTCCAATACGGAGCTGATTGGCGAAGGTATTGCCAATATTCTCAGCCCTCTTTTTGGCGGCATTCCGGCCACTGGTGCAATCGCCCGCACGGCCACCAATATTAAAAACGGAGGCAAAACGCCCGTTGCTGGCATTCTCCATGCCGTCTTCCTGCTATTGGTCATGCTCTTTCTCGGTAAATATGCTGCACTTATTCCTATGGCCACTCTCGGCGGTGTTGTTGCCGTCGTTGCCTACAATATGAGTGAACTCCATCTGGTTAAGGGATTACTGAAAAGTACCCGTTCCGATGTTTTGGTTATGCTTACCAGTTTCTTCCTGACAGTCTTCATCGACCTTACCGTCGCCATCCAGGCGGGTGTTCTCCTTGCAGCTTTCCTTTTTATTCGCCGTATGGGCGAATCCACTGAAGCTCGCGATGTCACTCGGCTTCTCGCCGGTCCCCGCTCCGAAGGTAAACGTGCCGACGACATCGGTCAGCCAGGAATTGATATTCCCGACGGTGTTGAAGTTTTCGAAGTTTATGGCGCCCTCTTCTTCGGCGCGGCCGATAAATTCAAAGATACCCTTCTCTCTCACTCACACCGCCTGCCACGTGTTCTCATCCTCCGTATGCGTCACGTTCTCATGCTTGATGCCACCGCACTGCATTCCCTTGAAGAGGTTTATTCGCATACCCATGCCCGCGGTGTCGAACTCGTCCTCTCTGGCGTCACTGCCCAGCCGCTTATGCTCATGGTTCGCTCTGGTTTCTTTGATACTATTGGCGAACAGAATGTTCACGGCCATATCGTCGATGCTCTTGCTCGTGCCCGCACCATTATTGCCGACTCTAAACCCAGGAAGTAAACCAACCTCAATCCTGCAGCGGCTTCGAAAGTTTGACGTAAATCCCGTATTTTGCTATCATATTTCACAATTCATTTAACTCATACCTAGTAAGGACAGACGATGTATACTGCCTCCGATCTCAAAAAAGGCCTCAAGATTATGTTTGAGGACCAGCCCTGGATTATCACCGACTTTGATTTCTCCAAGCCGGGTAAGGGTCAGGCCATTTACAACTGCAAGCTGCGCAATATGCTCAACGGCTCCGGCAAGAGCTGCTCTTTCCGCTCTAATGATCGTTTCGAAAAGCCCGATCTTGCGCAGATGCCCCTCGTCTTCTCCTACGAAGATAATGGCACCTACATCTTCAACGATGCCGACTACAACGAAATCCGCGTCGACAAGGAAGTTCTCGGCGACCGCACTTACTTCCTCACTGATGGCATTGAAGTTGATGCGCTGCTTTATAATGATGCCGTAATCGATGTTGAGCTTCCCTCTTTCATCGAGCGCAAGGTTATCAAGTGCGACCCAGGCGTTCGTGGCAACACCGCAGCTGGCAAGGTTACTAAGCCCGGTACCGTCGAAGGCGGCTACGAACTTCCCGTGCCCCTCTTCATTAACGAAGGCGATATCATCCGCATCGACACCCGCTCCGGCGAATACGCCGACCGCGTCAAGGCCTAAGCATAACAGGGCAATCCTCATGGCCAACAAAGATCTTCCCAATATCAAAGATGTCTCCCGGATTCCGGAAGAACTCATCCCCGTAGTGCAGTGGTGGCAGGATAAAGGCCCCAAAACCGTTGCTTACACCGCCGGTGTGCTTATTGTCGCCGGTCTGCTCCTGCTTTGGCAGCAGCGGACCGTCGCCAACCGCGCCGATGCCGTGGCTGCGCTGGCCAACGCCTCTCTGCCCGAAGACTACGAACTTGTTGCCAAAAGCGGTACGCCCGCAGCTCCCGTGGCCGGTCTGGCTTACGCACGCGGGCTCTTCAGTGCCGGCGATTACGACAAGGCTCTCGAAGCTTACAACGCTGCCCTGAATGATATTAGTGATGCCGCACTCCGCGATATCGCCGTTCTCGGCCGTGCTTGCACCCTCGAAGCTCTCGGCAACTTCGCCGAAGCCAAGGTCGCTGTCGCCGAACTCGAAAAGACGGTTGCTGACAGCAAGGTGCCTCACTATTTGGCATCCGAAGTCCTGCTTGTTAAAGCACGCATTCTCTGCCGTGAAGGTGACAAGGATGCAGCAAAGGCTGCCCTCGACCCCCTCCTGTCGCTCGAAGATAACGCACAGAACGTCGTATATAAATCCCAGGCCGAGCGCCTTGTTAAGATTATTGACGCTTATACCGAGCAGTCTCTTTTCGATAAGGCCGCAGCCCTTGCACCTGCGTCCGAAGCGAAGCCTGCCGCTCCTGCCAAGAAGTAAGAGCTACCTGCTTTTCCAAAAAGCCTCCGCTGCCCGCGGGGGCTTTTTTGATGGTATGCACATGCTCCTCGGGTGAATGCCCCTAATTAAATCCTGTTTATGTGGTACTGTATAATATAAGAGTATTGCCACTTCGTGCCGATGTAGGCCGTAAGCCCCCGCCACGATACTTTACGTGCAAATCAAAGACGCAGAATGTGCTGATTGATAACGGGTCTATGATAAAATGAATGGAAAACCTGATTCTTTAACTAATTAATATATCAGCTCTTAATATTTGGGGGCTTCAGTAGTATCTGTGGGTAACTCATGAGGTAATCCCCCTCAGACTCCCCCGCACTCCTTCCGCATACATAACGTTCTGAGGTGTAAGCGTAAGACGTGACTGATGAGGTCTTCACTTTATGCAATTGTTTGAATTAAAATAACATAAGTTTGTAATTATATAATTTCTCCAGTTATACCTCGTAAAAGTCGATAACCACAGATTTTCTACGATTTTTCTGTAATCAATTCACCATAGCGTTGTATGAAGAGTCGTTTTTGTTTTAGCTCAGTATTACTTATTTTAGGATTAAGAAAATTTTAGGATTAAGAAAACGTGCAATTGAATGTAAAAGCGTTGAACCGGTAGCAAATATACCGGTGGTTAAGTTTACTGCCGCTTGCTGCGTGATTTAGAATGACTCCCTAGAGCGAAAACAAAAGAAAGTGTCTTTTTGATGATTATTTCAACTGAGGAATGTAGTATACTCATGTTCCATGTCGGGCTCCTTTTTGTGGTTAGACTCACTGCTATGGTAGTAGAAACTTAAAGTTCCGTCATGTTTTTTACATTTCCACAAAATATTTTTCATCTCTATATTATTAATAGTTAAATATTTATTTTCATATGGGTAGTTTTCCCCCATTTTTCATGCGAACATTAGGGATAAGCCTGTTTTTGTACGAGCTTTGCAGTGGGGGCAGTTTTTTGCTACACTACACTATTGAACCCGCCCATGGAGAATTTTATGGAGTCTAGTATTTCGGACGTTGCCTATGGCAGTGATGTTTTTAACGAAAAAGCGATGCGTGATTATCTGTCGAAGGATACGGCAGAGGCGTTGCTCGGCACGATGAACGAACATGTGCCGCTGGATCCTTCGATTGCCAACGAAGTGGCTCACGCGCTGAAGCAGTGGGCGATGGCGCATGGTGCCACACACTTTACGCACTGGTTTCAGCCGCTGACGGGTAGTACGGCTGAGAAGCATGATGCATTTTATGAGCCGACAGGCGTGGCGGAGACGATTGCACGTTTTTCCGGCAAGAATCTGATTATGGGCGAGCCCGATGCGTCCAGCTTTCCTTCTGGAGGTCTGCGTTGCACGTTTGAGGCACGTGGCTATACGGCTTGGGATGTGACATCGCCAGCGTTTATCAAGCGTCACAGCAATGGGGCAACGCTCTGCATTCCGACGGTATTTTGCTCGTATACGGGCGAGGTTCTGGACAAGAAGACCCCGTTGTTGCGTTCGATGCAGGCGATGGACCGGGCGACGCGTCGGCTCATGGCCTGCTTTGGTGAAACGGGTGGACATACGACAGTGACGCTCGGTGCCGAGCAGGAGTATTTCCTGATTGATCGCGAACACTGGCTGAAGCGTCCAGACCTGATGCAGTGCGGCCGTACGCTGTTCGGTGCGCCGCCAGCGCGCAATCAGCAGCTGGAGGATCATTATTTCGGTTCGATTAAGCCGCGCGTGTTGGCGTTTATGGAGGATGTCGAGACGGAGCTTTGGCGTCTGGGCATTCCTGCCAAGACACGTCACAACGAGACCGCGCCGGCGCAGTTCGAACTGGCACCGATGTTTGAGGAGTTGAATCTGGCCGTCGACCACAACATGCTGATTATGGAGACGCTCCGGAATGTCGCGGAGCGTCATGGGCTGGTCTGTCTGTTGCACGAGAAGCCTTTTGCGGGTGTCAATGGTTCGGGCAAGCATAATAACTGGTCGGTGGCCTACAATGGTAAGAATCTTCTGGCACCAGGGCGAAATCCGCGTCAGAATGCTATTTTCTTGGCAACGCTGGCATCGGTAATTCGTGCAGTTGACCTGCATGCTGATGTACTCCGTGCATCAACGGCATCGCTGGGCAATGATCATCGCCTGGGGGCGCTTGAGGCACCACCGGCGATTGTGTCGATGTTCTTGGGCGACGATTTGAATGCGGTTATCGATAAGCTGGGTGAGTCGCCTTCGGAGGCGAAGGATAGCCCCGGGGCATCGAAGCTTCGTATTGGTGTCGATACGCTACCGCCGATTCCGCGTGACACGACGGACCGCAATCGAACGTCGCCATTTGCGTTTACTGGCAACAAGTTCGAGTATCGTGCGCCAGGGTCCTCGCAGAACTGCTCCGGTGTCTGCATGGTACTGAACACGATTGTGGCCGAGTCGATGGAGGCTGTTGCTGAGGCAATCGAGAAGATGCCGAAGGAGCGTTTTCATGAGGGACTCGAGAAGATTCTGCGGGCGGTTATTCGCGATCACCGTCGTGTGATTTTCAACGGCGATGGTTATTCCGAGGCGTGGAAGGCAGAGGCAGCCAAGCGTGGTCTGCCGAATCTGGCGACAACGCCCGAGGCGCTGGCAGTGCAGCTGACGGATAAGAATACGCGCCTCTTTGCCGATTCGGGTGTATTGACGCCCAGCGAGGTTCGCTCGCGCCATGACGTATTTTTGGCGGAGTATGACCGCCGTTTGCGTTTGGAGGCGAAGGTGGCGCTTGAGATGGCGCGTGGAAGCATTGAGCCGGCGGTGACGGGCGAGGTCGGCGATTTGGCCAAGACGCTTTGCCGTATGCAGACGGCGGGGCTGAGCGCGGGGTCGGATTCAATCCGCGAGACAGCGACGCTGCTCGGCACGGGGCTGGCGCAGCTGCATGCGGCCTGTGCGGACCTAGAGGCGGCACTGTCGGAGGATCTCTCGGAAGGAATTTTGGAGGCGATGAAGTCACTGCGTGCCGTGGTTGACACGTTGGAGGCGGAGACGGACGATGCTCGTTGGCCTTTCCCGAAGTATCGCGACATGCTTTTTGTTTACTGATTGTCCGCAGAAAGCGGATTATTTCCGAATACGCGCATCAGACTCCTCTGGACCGATGCGCGTTTTTTGTGACTCGTTGTCTGCACGGGGCGGGCGTTCCGGGATGCCACAGGGCGGGGAGGCGTATGGCTAAGACGTGGATGAAGCGTACGGTAATTGTGGGGGCGACGTCCGGCATTGGGCGGGCGCTGACGGAAGTGATGCGTGCCGAGGGGTTCGATACGGTGGCAGCGGGTCGGCGAGCTGCGCTGTTGGGGGAAATTGGTGGAGAAACACTGGTGCTGGATGCGTCTGATCCAGAGGCACCAGAACGGGTGCTGGCGCTGCATCCCGATACGGTGATTTTTAACGCAGGTTTCGGCGAACGGACAGCGGAGCCAGATTGGGAGCGGACCGAGCGCGCACTGCGGCTGAACGTGGTCGCGTTCGAGCGTTTTGCGCAGGCGGCGCTGAAATACCGTCTGAATTTTGTGGCAACGGCATCGGTGGCTGGTATTCGTGGAATTGAAAATACAAACGGTTATTCGCCGTCTAAGGCGTATATGATTGCGGCGATGGAGGGGTATCGGCGTAAGATACGGAGCGAGCGACTGCCCTGTAAGTTTGTAACAGTGTTGCCTGGATTCGTCGATACGGTGATGGGACAGGCCTCTTCTTTCTGGAGGTGCTCGCCAAAAGTCGCAGCTTGGTGTATACTGTCTGCTATGAAACGGCGCAAATCAGTTGTTTACGTGACACCGCGGTGGCATCTGATTGCGCTGCTGATGCGGCTGATGCCGGGGGGACTGTACGAGCGGCTGACGCTACGTGCGGATTGTGCCCCGCGAGCAGACGGTTGCTGAGGATCTAACCGAAGCCGGGCAAGTCAAGGAGAGACCCTACGATGTTACAGTTGCTGAAAAAACTTTGCCTGACTGCGGCCGTTGCGATGGCTGCTGTTGGTGCGCAGGCGGCACCCGTGCGTGCCGAATGGAGTTCCCTGCCAGATGCACCAACGGCGGTGGCGCGTCCCTTTGCTGGTTGGGTGAAGGGGCACTGGTACATGGCGGGCGGTTCGGCCTTCGATGAATCAAAAACGATGATAGATACTATTTCGCGTTTTGATTTGGCCTCGAAGACGTGGACGGTTATCGGTCACCTGCCGAAAGGAACCGCTGAGGGCGGGGCCGTGGTGTTGCCGAGTGGCTTGCTTTGCGTTGGTGGTATCACGGCCGATGGCCCCACGGCGTCTGCCTTTGTCCTGCGCGCGGACGGTACTACGCTGCCAGTACCAGATTGCCCGTATGGTACACTATCAATGACGGCCTCGGCGGCTTGGGATGGCGGTGCAGTCTTCATTGGAGGTCTGCTCAATGGTCAGCCGACGAATCGTGTATTCACGCTGAAGCCGACGGTCTCCTCGGCTGAAATGTCACGTGGTTCTGCGCAGGGAGCCTCCCATTGGGTCTGGGACGAACTTCCCCCGCTGCCTGGTCCCGCGCGTTCGCAGGCGGTTGCCGCCGCGCAGAACGGAGATCAGAAGCATCGCGAACTTCTTGTCTTTGGCGGTACGGTGATGGCAGAGGATGGTAAGCAAATGACCGCTTACGATGGCTTTGCTTATTGTCGCGACTTCAATGGCACGTGGAGCTGGCAGAAGCGCCCGGGTGCGCCCTTTTCCACCATTGGTGCTACGTTATTGCCGATAGGTGACCAACATTTGCTGCTCTTTGGCGGTTACAACGGAGACATCTGGGATCGCGCCAATCGCATGACCCCAGAAGATGCGGTCTCACTGCGCAAGGAGGCACCCGCATTCTTTAAGTGGAATCGCTCCCTGTTCGCCTATCACACGGTAACCAAACAGTGGTCCAATTACGGTACGTTGCCCGAAGATATGCTGCCTCGTTGCGGGGCAGGGGTGGCAGTAATTCCTGGTACAACGCCGAAGCTTTTTGTCTGTGGCGGTGAAATTAAACCTGCCTGTCGTACAGCTGCAACTTCCGTCGCAACGTTCGTTCGTCAAGGGTGGCGCTTCTCGTGGGTGAGCTGGAGTGTCATCGCACTCCTCTTCCTTTCCATGGTCGGCATGGGGGGGTATTTCGCCCTGAAGCCGAAAAACGCGGATGATTACTTCCGCGGTGGCGGGCGTATTCCTTGGTATGTCGCGGGTGTCTCAATCTACGCCACGATGCTCAGCTCTATCACTTTTATCTCCATTCCGACGATGACCTACATCTCGGACTGGCGTTACTTCACGATGGCCTTCTGCATCCTGGCTCTTGCCCCTATCGCCATTTACTTCTATCTCCCCTTCTTCTGCCGTTTAAAGATTACCAGCGCTTATGAATACCTTGAAAAACGCTTCAATGTGGGCATTCGCCTCTTTGGTGCAGGAGTATTTAACATCTTTATGATCTGCCGCGTGGCGGTCGTGACGCTTTTGCCAGCGATTGCCCTCAGTGCCGTCACAGACATGCCCATCTGGTTCGCCATCCTGCTCTGCGGGATTGCCACGATACTCTATTGTTTTTATGGCGGTGTAGAGGCGGTCATCTGGGGCGATTTCGTTCAGGGGCTAATACTGCTTTTCGGTGCGCTCATTGTGATGGTGTCGTTGATTATCAGCAGTGGCGGCCCCGCAGAGTGCTTCGCTGTCGCCTCCGATGCGGGTAAGCTGCGCATGCTTGATTTCCGCTTCCTCTTCGGTGAACCGGTCTTCTGGGTCGTTCTTGTAATGGGACTTGTCTCGAACCTCAATAGCTATACAGCGGACCAGTGTGTGGTGCAACGTTATATCACGACTCCAAACGAAAAGGCCGCCTCGCGTTCCATTTGGTTCAATGGCGTTCTCTCGCTTGTTTCCTCGGTCATCTTCTATCTCATCGGTACCGCGCTTTACACTCACTACGTCAAGCATGCCGATTGGATGGATATCACCATGCCCAAGAGTGACTCCATTTTCCCCATTTTCATGGCTATCGAACTTCATCCCATCATCTCTGGACTCATTGTGGCCTCTATCTTCGCGGCCACAATCTCGACACTTTCGACGAACCTTAACAGCGCTTCGACCTCTATTGTAGTGGACTTCATTGCCCGTTTTCGTAAGAATGCCACTGATGCTGATCAGGTCCGCTGGGGACGCTGGTGTGTTGCGGTGGTTGGCGTTCTTGGTGTTGCGGCAGCACTGATTCTTTCGGCACTCCCCAGCCGTTCGCTCTTCGATGTCTTCCAGAACTTTATCGGCACATTAACGGGCGGATTGTCTGCGCTGTTTTTCATCGGCATTTTCATGCCGCGGGTGAGCGGTGGCGTGGCGATGGTGTCGCTGGTGGTGAACTACATTGTCAGCCTTTTTGTCGGGATGGTTTTCCCTGGGCTGCATCCCTTTATGTACGGCGGTATTGCGTTGGCGGTCTGCATCGCGCTGGCATTTGTGCTGTCGTTTATTTTCCCGAACAGAGCATCGGTGACAGGGCTCGTTTTCGCCTCACGTCCCGAGCGCAAGGAGTAAGTATGGTGCGGATGCGTTGGATTGCTGCGTTGGTATGTATGATGGCGGGGGCTGCAGTTGCGGCCGCCCCTGAACGGTTAGATCCTGTTTCGGTCGGGATTGCCTTTGAAAATACGGCCTTTGTCATCGGTGAGGATATCCCGGCCAGGGTGCTGGTGCGTAACAATACGTCGCAGACACTGACGCTCGGTCGCGGGACGGTGCCAGCAGGTGTGCTTGATGTTTCGCACGCGGGTGATCCACGGCGCGAGTCGCTGGCATTGGACAAAGGTGGCTGCATCCCTCGCCCGCTGACGTTGCGCGGTGGCGAGGAGCGAGTATTTGACATCAATATCGCGCAGGCATCCAACCTCCGCCGCCAAGGTAAGTACTTTGTGACATTCGGGGCCATTGTTGGCGGCTACCGTTATGACACGAAGGTGCGTGTATTGGAGATCGTTCCTGGTACGCCAGTGTCCGAGGGGGTGCAGATGTTTACACGCGACCCGCGCCGTCAGCGTCGGTTGTCGCTCGTGCGCTGGCCCCGAGGACATATCGATCGCCTTTTTTTGCGGATTGAGGATACGCCCGATGGACGCTATTTCCCGACGGTGATGATTGGTGCCTACTTGCCGTTGGTCAAGCCGCGCATGAATATTGCTGACAATGGCGAGATTATGGTTATGCACCGGGCTACTCCCGAATATTACGTCCGGAATGTCTTCTGGTCACTCCCCAATGATTTTGTCCGACGCTCTACGCAGAAGTTGCTCGACCCAGCTACTGCCGACACTGCTCGCCTTAACGGTTTGCGTAAAGATCTGGATGAGGTTATCGAAAAAAATGAAAAACTCAAGGAGGCTCTCCGGTTGCGCTGATTTTATGTGACTCTTCGTGTTAATGAACGAAATTGTTTGTAATTGATTGGTTTCATAACTGAAATACAGTAATGAGCGTGTTGCTGACAAAGTTCCTTGGGGAAGCGAGCGTTTTCCCAAAGAGTTCGGTAGCGACAGTGACCTGTAATCATTTATCATCCATCATGTCCTGCGTCTTTGTCTTTACCGTTACGGTGTCGTAGGCGGGGGCTTACGGCTTCCATCATTCATCGATACGAAGTGTCTTTTATGTACAGCAGGCCACCCTTCGGAATATTTACCTGCGGGTATTCGTAGCGAGAACTCTTTGCTTGATTTTTTAGAAAAAGAGGCGTAATATATAGCTCAGAGGGCACATCGTTGACAAAAGGATGAGCCAATAAAAGAAGGGATGAAAAATGTCCGATACGCAGCTTGAGCCGGATCCGACCGTTGAGGTCGAGCAGTTCGGTAAACTTCCCGACGGGCGGGTGGTTCTCAGTTATACACTGAAGAACGGTCTGGGTGCCGAGCTTCAGGTCCTGGAATACGGCGGCACGGTCCGAAAACTGACGGTGCCCGGTCCTGATGGGACACCGCGCAATGTGATTGTGGGACCGACCAATCTCGCAGGCTGGATTAAAGAGCCGTATTATGGTGCGCTGATTGGGCGTGTGGGTAATCGCATTGCCGATGGGAAATTCTCGTTAGATGGTAAAGATTACGTCCTCGCAACTAATAATGCACCTGGCGGCATCCCCTGCGCTTTGCATGGCGGCGAGGAGGGCTTCAACGCGCGCATGTGGAAGATTGAGCACTTTTTTGAAGGTGACAATGCGTGCATTCGCCTGATGCTGGATTCGCCCGATGGCGACCAGGGGTATCCTGGAGCGGTGCATGCGGAAGTGACCTATGCGCTCACGCCAGATAACACCTGGCGTATTTGCTATAAACTGACATCCGATGCCGCGACCCCAGTCAGTATGACCCAGCACGCGTATTTCAATCTGAAGGGCTGCGCCAAAGGTGATGTGCTCGACCATACGCTTCAGGTCTTTGCCGAACGCTATACGCCTGTCAATGCAGGGCTAATCCCAGAGGGGGCTCCTGCTCCCGTCAAAGGGACACCATTTGATTTCACTTCGCCGCGTATGCTTGGTAAAGATGTCGATGCCAAGAACGACCAGATTCGCTATGGTGCGGGCTATGATCATAATTTCGTGCTGGACCACGCCGAGGGCAAGCTCGGTCGTGCGGCGGTGCTCGCAGCCCCCGATGGTATGCTTATGGAGGTATGGACCGACCAGCCAGGCATGCAGGTGTATACTGGCAACTATATCCCTGACGGACTCGAAACGCCCGAGGGGCCTACCGTTCGTCGTGGAGGTGTCGCACTGGAGACTCAACACTTCGCTGACAGCGTCAATCGCCCCGACTTCCCTTCTGTTATTCTCCGGCCGGGAGAGACGCTGGAGTCCGTCACCGAATATCGCTTTCCCAAGGCCGTGTGCTGAAGGAATCTTCTAACCCAATAATCAATCAAAATCAACTAAGGAAACAGTAACATGAGTGGAATTCTCATCGACGCGCTGGTCTTTTTCGGATTCATCGCGTGCGTATTGTTTGTCGGCTTTTTCAAAAGCCGCAAGAAAGCCGGCGATGGCGAGACGGGCGCGGAAGATTACTTCCTTGCTGGTCGCGGTCTGAGCTGGTGGCTGATTGGCTTCTCGCTGATTGCTGCTAATATCTCAGCCGAACAGTTTGTCGGCATGTCGGGCCAGGGTGCTGGTCTTGAAGGCATATCCTGTGCCTCCTGGGAGTGGATTGCCGCTATCACACTCGTGGTTGTGGCGTTCTGCATGCTCCCCTACTTCCTGAAGACTGGCATCACCACGATGCCTGAGTTTCTCGAAGTCCGCTATAATCACGTAGCCCGCACGCTGATGACCGTGTCAATGATTGGCATCCTTATCGTTGCCTCGCTGATTGGCGTAACCTATGCCGGTTCGCTCGTTATGTTCCAGCTCTTCAACGAATTCGGCGTGAGTATCAGCTTCGGTACCTGCTGCATTATCATGTCGGTGATTGCTGGCGTGTACGTTCTCTTCGGTGGACTGAAGGCCTGCGCCTGGGCCGACCTGGTTCAGGGTGCTGCGCTGATTGTCGGCGGTGCGGTGATTGCTTACTTTGCTGTTCGTTACCTCTCTGATGCGCCCGCGGCCAGCTTGACCGGTTTTGACGGTGCCATCACCACTGATGGGGCAGGCTTCTTCGAACGCTTTAACAACTTGAACGCAGCCAAGATGCACATGGGCCGTCCTGGCAACGATCCGGCCATGCCCTGGACCATCCTGATTATGGGTATCTGGATCCCGAACTTCTACTACTGGGGTCTGAATCAGTACATCACTCAGCGAATCCTCGGTTCTGGATCCCTTGCCGAAGGTCAGAAGGGTATTGTTTTTGCTTCTGCTCTGAAGCTTGTTATTCCGTTCATCATTGTCATCCCTGGTGTGATTGCCTTTAACCTCTTCGCTCCCAAGATGGCTGGTGATACCGCTGGACGTATCGAAGAGAAGGTGGCTAAGAACGCTTATGCCGCGAATGAACTGGTCCTCTTCTACTCGCTCGATTCTTCTGCCAAAACAGCTGAGCAGTCCGAGAAGCTCATTGCCAAGGCGCTGAAGCCCGAGACCCTTGCCAAGATTGCTGCGCACAACGCCCCCATCCTCGCTAAGGTCGCGAAGGAAGCTAAGACGGTGAAGCTGGATTCTGAAAAGATGAAAGAGCTTTCCGCCACTGGTAAGCCTGGCGAAATCGCCCTCAAGGACGGCACCACGGTTAAACTTGTCGGAAATACCTACAAGTATGATGGCGCGCTTGGCCACTTGATGAACCTCATCCCGAAGAACCGCGGCATCCTCGGCTTTGTGCTGGCTGCACTGCTCGGTGCCATCGTTTCCTCGCTGGCCGCTGTGCTGAATGCAACTTCCACGCTCTTCACGATGGATATCTTCCAGCGCTATATCAGCCCCAATGCCAAGCAGCGTACGCTTGTGTTCGTTGGCCGTGTGGTAACGGTGGTGCTGGCGGTCGTTGGCTGCGTCGTTGCAACTGGTCTGAACTCCGACTCCATCTTTAAGTACATCCAGGAAGTGCAGTGCTATGTCTCCCCAGGTATTTTCGCCGTCTTTGTGTTCGGCATGCTTAACCGCACGGCTGGTCGCAAGGCAGGTGTTTGCGGTTTAATCTTCGCGCCAATCGTATTTTACTTCTTGAATACCTATGGCTGGAACTGCTTCCCTGAATTTATTCTGAAGCCGCTGAGCTCCATTGAAGCCCTCGGTATTCCTGCAGATGGTGGTAAGATGCACTATCTCATCGCAGCTTCTTACACCCTGGTCTTGACCCTCATCTTTATGTTTGTCTACGGCCTGATTTGGAAGATGCCTGCCAATCAGAAGGTGGAATTCACCAGCAACACCAAACTCGACATGACCATGTCTAAGGGGGCTCTCGTCGCTGGTGTCCTCGTCTGCATTCTCACTGTCGTGCTGTACGTGCTCTTCTGGTAAACGTCTGCGTTTTGCGCTTCAAAAATGCCCGCCGATATCGGCGGGCATTTTTCATTGAATTTTGGGCATTTTCTTTATAAATTTATCCAAAACAGCTTAAAGGATATAGAGGTATGTTTCATTTTTATCCGCTGAGGAGCTGGTGAATTTCATCGTTATTTACGTAGTATTTGCAACTGAGTTATGGGCGTAAATCTTTCTGTATTGGAAACCGAAAAGGCAACCTACACTACCGAAAAGGATACCCCATGGGGTTTCGCAATCTCACATGTGTGGGGTTGTGTATGAGAAAGGAATGAGGAGGAGGTTTTGGGAGGGAGGCGAAGCTCTTTTAAAGAAGCGGGATGACATCTTTCTTGCTATCCCCTTAAAAGCCTTTACACGTGGCTTTTGAGCACTGTAGGGGGCTGCGGAGTTGGCTGGATTAGACGGGGGGCGCGCTAGGAGCTTGTAGGGGTATATGTACGGGCTGCAAAAAGCGCCTTAAACGTGCATAAACTTCGGCTTTTTCAGTCATGCAGGGGCCACTGCACTCCTTCAAAAGACTTGTTTCTGCCCATTTCTTTCACTTTTTCCGTCTTTCGCATTTATACTCCTACAGACTCCTAGGGCGCTTTCTGGGGAGAGGGCCCGCTTTTTGTTGGAGTTAATTTTCGGAGTTGCAGCGGCGGAGGGCGGCGTGCATCCAGCGGAGGTCGCGGCGGCGCATGGCCATGCGTTCGGGTGGGGTGGCATCGTCGGCGTCGGTGAGGTGGTCACATCCGTGGGCGATGTAGAGGACGGTTTCTTCTTCGTGGGTGGTACGACCGAGTTTTTCGGACATGCGTTTTGATTCGTCGACGTTCACGAAAAGTTCGCCGACCAGTCCATCTGGTTCGCCGGGGAGTGGTTCGTAGCGTTGGGTGATGACATCTGTGGGGCCTTCATGCCCGAGGATGGCGTTATTGACTTCTTCGCTGACATCGTCGTGCACGAGGTGGACGGTGACTTCTTGCCAGGGGGCAGGGGGGGTGCTCCAGCGCTGAGCGGCGGTAACGCAGTAACGGATGGCTTTTGCGAGGCGTTCTTCGGAGAGTTCTTCGGGCAGGTTGCCGTGGATTTCGAGGTAGATTTCGGTTTCAAACATGGCTTGGCCTTTTGGGGGGCGCGGAGCGCGCAGAGAAGAGTGAGAAGTTCGGAAATAACAAATAAAAATAATGAACAGCAGTTACGGGGGCTTCGTGGGAGGCTGCGACGAAGGGAAGAGGGGAGGGGTGACGGGAGTGTTGGGGCAGGGGTTAGGCGGGGGTGGTGTTTTTGGGAGCGGGGCGATTGGCTGCTTGGGTGGAGACGATGACACCAATCAGTGTAAGAAGGACTCCGGCGATGACGGGGGTGGTGAGAGGTTCGCTCAAAACGATGACACCAGCGAGAACGCCGAGAGGCGGATTCATATAGAGGCAGACGGTGGAGCGGACTTCGCCCAAGACCGCGACAGCGGTGTTCCAGGCTGCGTAGCATAGTGCACTGGCAACGATGCCTAGGAAGGCGAGGCGGCCGAGGAGGGCGGGCTCTAGCATCGGGGCGAAGGACCAGCGGTCGAAGGTGAAGGCGCAGAGTGGAAGCATGGAGAGGAGTCCCCAAAAGAAGATGCGTCGTGTGACTTGCAGGCGACCGACGGCGGAGGTTTTGGGGTAGAGAAGGGTGTACCAGGCCCAGGTGGCGGCACCAGAGAGCGCGAGAGTGGCACTTAGGAGGATGCTTTTTGAGAAGAGGGTGTTATCGCCGATGTCCGAGCCGCTGCCGACAATTAGAGCGATGCCGGGCAAGGTGGCGAGGGCTCCAGTCCAGTAGAGTAGGGGAAGTTGCTGAATGCGTCCGATTAGACGTCCGAAGAATGCGGTCATGACCGGAGCTGTGCAGATAAGTACGGCTACCATGCCAGCGGGACCGAAAACCAGAGCTAGATTTTCGAGGAGGAAGTAACAGGTGACGCTCAGAAAGCCGCAGAGAGCAATACGCATTTCGGTTTTTCGTCCGAGCCACGGCGTTTTGTGTGGGGCAAGCAGCCAGAGCGTCAGATATCCGAAGACGAAGCGGGTGAAGAGAATTTGCACAGCACCGAAGTGTTCTAGCAGTTGTTTGGTGGTGACAAAGGTAACGCTCCACAACAAAACAGCGAAGAGGCAACAGGCGTAGCCGCGTGCAATAGAGGGGGAGGTGGCTTTTTCGGAAAGATGTGATTTCAATTTGGGCCCTTCGGAATGGTTCATATGTTGAAAAGGTTTATATTATGGGCTTTTTTGTCCTCAGATGCAACCTGAAAGCGTTTTAATTGGCATACGTAATTGGGCATCCGTTTTTTTTATTTATTAACATGTTGAAAGATAAATATGATTTACAAGAAACTTGTCGATTTGTTTCGTGTAATGATGTTCGTGGGCAGTTGAACAAAATAAGAGAATGGCATACCTTACGATTGCATCGGTTGAAATCTCAGAAGCCCTTTTTACTGGAATCTGTGGTTTTCTGATTAGAGAAAAGGATAGGATATCTTGCGGTTATTGTCTTTTGTAGGGATATTAATGATGAAGATATTTCATTGAAAGTATTTAACGTTGGGATGAGCCCAATTGTTCGGCAGGATATATTCGGCCGTCACGCTTTTTACTAACGCTTTAGTGGTGGGGGATGGGGCGCGGGGGAGGATGGGTCATCCTCTTATGATTTACTCTGGATTCTGTAACACCCTCGATTTTGCAATCTTCTAGGAGCCTGTAGGAGGATATCTACGGGCTGCAAAAAGCGCCTTAAACGTGCATAACCTTCGGCTTTTTCAGTCATGCAGGGGCCACTGCATGCCTTCAAAATCCTCGTTTCTGCCCATTTCTTTTACGTTTTTCGCCGTTCGCATCTATACCCCTACAGACTCCTAGCATCAGCGGGCAGGCGGTGAATGTGCTATACTTTTACAATTATGCAAAAGACAGCGAGCAGAATCCTTCAGGCTGCGGTCTTCATGGTCTTGGTGGCCGTGGGGGCTTGGTTGCGTTGTCTTTGTCTCGGCGATGTGATGCCTCTGGCATCGGAGGCGCCGACGCTGTTAGCTGCATCTGTTGCTGTCGAATCGGTGGATTATGTTGGGCTTCCATATGGTTGTGTTTCTGCGCCCTCCCTTTTCACTCGATTAGGTGGGGCCTGTGCTGCTTTTTTCGGCGGCACGGCCAATGGGTTTATGACGTTGCGTTCGTATCGCGCACTGCCCATGGTTCTTGCCGTTCTTGTGCTGGCCCTTATTCCTGCCCTCGGTCTCCGTCGCCGCGGAGGTCTCTTTGATACTGCCGACGGCCCTCTCTGGGCTGTTGCCTTTGCTGCTTGCTCGCCTGCCCTTATTGCTGGAGCCTGGCAGTTTGACCCGTATTCGCTTTTAACATTCCTGTCGCTTCTTTTTTGGATTGCGGCTCGCTCTTATGCTCAGTGGCCTGGCTATATTTCTGCCCTTACGGTTGGTTTTGTAAGTTCGCTTAGTCTGGTACTGGAGGCCAATGCGCTTTGGGTGATTCTCTTTCTTCTGCCTGCTCTGCCTGTCGGTGTCGGCTGGCGCCGCCTTTGTCTTTACTGGCGCACGCTGCACGTGGCGCTTGCGCTTGCTGTTGCCGCAGCGGTTTGGTCTTTTGCCAGAGAATTTTTCCCTCTCGAAGGTTTGTCGTTGCCTGATGTTCATGCCGTTATGGGCGAGGGCGGGCGGGTGTTGGGGATGCGACTGCTCGGAGCCTGTTGTGGCGGATTGGGATTGATTGCCTGGGCTGTACTTTCTGCCATTGGCTTCTCTCGTTCAGATCGCCGCTGGGCCCGCGTTTTTGCCGTGGTCTATCCTTCTTTTTTTGTTGGGGCGGCCGTTTTTCCCCGTGGCGGTGTCTTTCTTGCTCCGCTGGCCCTCCTTTCTGCGGTTATGTGCGGTATGGCAGTTTCTTGTATTCCTCGCGATGGTCGCCGTTGGGCTATCGGCAATCTGGTGCTTATGGCCCAATGCGCAGTTATGGTGTTTCTTGGACACACTATGCTTGCTTCCCGCGTACCTCGTGCGGAGCAGAAATTGGCTCGTGCTACTCTTCAGCAGGCCTTTCGCCGTCTTCCCTCTGGTTTTGGTCCGCACGGTGTGCTTGTCGTTACCGATAGTCCCGAGAACTGTGCTCGGCTCGTCTGGCCAGTCCGTCACCTGTTTCTCTGCTGGCAGGTTGTTGCGCCTGAGGCTGCCGTTGGAGCGCAGCTGACAGTTGTCGAGGAGTCGTTCTTGGACCGATTGCCGGCGGATACTGCCCGCGGCGTGATTCCAGGACGTGTGCGCCTTGCTTCTGATACTGTTTTTCGTTTGTTTTGCCGTCCATCTGCTCCGCCTGTAGGAACAGGTTCCGCGGGGACGGTACTGTCCGTTCCAGCTGAAAAGGGGGCCGAATGAATCGTCGTTTATGTCTGGTGTCGCTGTTGCTGCTTGCTTGGGCCTCGCTACTTTGGCTGAAGCCGGCTTGGGATGGTACGCTGATTAATATGGGGGATGCTTCGCAGCATATGGAATATGTGTGGTTGGTACCAGTACTGAGTATATTGCTGCTGTGGACTCGCCGCAAAACGATTCCGGCATCGGTTGGGTCGCCTGCCGTATTGCCGGCGCTGTTATTTCTGATTCCAGCGGCGGGGCTGTTATTCTTTGGCCTGCGTGGCAACCAGACGCGTTTTCTTCAGGCATCGGCGGTGTTACTGCTGTTGGCATTGCCGCTGATGGGCGGCGGGCGTCGACTTTTTGCCGCTACGTGGTTCCCTATTCTGCTGCTGGCCTTTGTGATGCCAGTAGGGTTTCTGGATAATTTTACGGTGCCTCTGCGCCGGGCTTCGGTGGCAGTGACTACGGTGTTGCTGAATGGTCTCGGCATCGGAGCACTTCAGCGAGGTACGGCCATTGTGGCAACATCCGAGCCATTTTTTCAACTTGATGTAGCAGATCCCTGTAGCGGTATCCGTTCGCTGGTCGCTCTTTTTGCTGGTACGGCGGCTTATGGATTTTTTGCACTGAAACGTATCGGTAATCGCTGGCTGCTCTTTTTCTCCAGTATTCCCATTGCTTTCCTTGGCAACATTTTGCGTTTGTTGCTTACGGCTGTCACCTGTCATTGGATTAATCAGTCCGTCGGGATGCAGTTGCATGACAATGCTCTCTTTTTGGTGGCCCCTTTTTATCTGGTCTGCGTTGTTGGTTTCGGCGACTGGATGAAGCGTCGCGAAGAACGTCAGCATGCCGTGCGTGAATCGTCACCTCTTCCAGATACTGATCGGAGTGAAGTTTCCGAACAGGTCCCAGCACTCGAAACGATGCCACACCCTGGGGTGAACTGGAATCCCAGCCTAGCGTCTGTCATTGCGATAGTCTCCGTGGCCGCGTTGATGATTGGGTTTCGCAGTTGGGCTGGTAGGATGCCTGCACTGGAGTATGAAAGTGACGCATTTCTGAACAAGACGTTTCAGCCGATTGACGGCACGGTGATGCGCTTTCCGCGTTTCTGTCAGAATCGCGAATGTCTCTGGTCTGAGGAGTTTGCGGAAGATGCAATCGTTCCAGAGAGGTGTCCGCGCTGTGGCGGCCCGCTGGAGCGGATTTCCCGCGCGGAGATTGATATTCTTCCTAATGATACGCAGAGCAAGAAGGTGACGTACCTCCTGCCATCTGGCGATCGGTTTGTGGTGTCGTTGGTGATTGCTGGGCGGGACCGAATGTCTATTCATCGGCCAGAGCTTTGTCTGCCAGCGCAGGGGTATGCGATGAGCTCGCGCCAGGTAGAGGAGGTGTTGCCTGGACTGCCGATGGCACTCTTTTCGCTGACGCGCGGGGGGCAGCCTCGCTCTAGCGGGTTTGCCTATGTCTTCCTTTATTCGGGCGGTGCTACGGTGTCGAATATTCACCGTGTCGTGGGCGACAGTCTGGAGCGTTCGCTGTACAACCGCATTCAGCGCTGGGCTATGGTGACAGTGACTTCGCCGGATAGCGATTTTACTCAACCCGAGGGATTGGAGGCGCTGCGCCGTTTTATGCGGGTCTTTTATCCGCGTCTTCGTGCTGATACAGCGAAGGGGCCCATTTCGGTGGCGAAGCCATGAGTACGCAGCCGACAGTTGCTGCGGTATGGGCTAGGGCAGGGCTTCGGGTTCTGCGGGCGGATACACCATTGCGCAGGATGCGCGGCTTACTCGGGAAATCGGCGCTGTCCTCTGGTGAGGGACTGCTGATTGTGCCCTGTAATGCTATCCATACGCTGGGCATGCGCTTTGCCATTGATGCTCGGTTTTATGATCGGCACGGGCGTTTGATTCGAACGGTTCTCAATATCCGTCCTGGGAGGTTGTGGATTTTCGGCGGCTTTCGGGCACACAGTGTACTGGAGTGCGCCGCGGGCGACAAGTTGATTGCGGCAGCGGCTGATGTTGCCGCAGGAATAAGCAGTGAACAGAGCTGACTATGGCTCAGCGAATAGTGAGGTGTGAATAAGTTCGGATGGGTTGCGCGCGCCCTTTTTCAACGCGCCAAGGCGTTTTTTCGAAAAAGACCCGTTGCCTGTGCGCGGGGTTTGATGTATTCTATGTTTTGGCAGGAGCGAATTAGACGATGAAGATTTCATTGATTACCGTATGTTACAACTCCGCAGCGTTGCTTCCGACTGCATTTGAGAGCGTGTTGCGTCAGACTTGTACCGACTATGAGTATCTTGTGGTCGATGGCGGAAGTACGGACGGCACCCTTGAGTTGCTAAAGGACTGGGAGCCGAAGTTTGGCGGGCGCATGTCCTGGAAGAGTGAGCGAGACCGTGGGCTGTATGATGCGATTAATAAGGGAATTGCCCGTGCTTCGGGTGATTTGATTGCTCTGCTACATGCCGACGATATGCTGAATGCTGATACGATTCTGAGCGACTGGATTCGTCCCTTTGAGGAAAATCCTACACTGGAGGCTGTTTACGGTGATATTCGTTTTGTGCCGCATGAAGCCGAGGGGCCTGATGCCCCTACGCAACGCTATTACTGGGGTGGTTTCTGGCATCCTTGGATGTTTCGCTGGGGCCTGATGCCGCCGCACCCGAGCTTTGCCATCCGCCGTAGTTGTTTTGAGCGACTGGAAGGTTATCTGCCAGATGTGTTCAAAATTGCTGCTGACCACGAACTGCTGGTGCGTTATTTGTATAAGGCCCGACTCCGTTCGCGTTATATTCCGCTTTGTACAACGGCGATGCGATTGGGCGGGCTGTCGACCGACGGTGTCCAGGCCCGTATTCGCCTCAACCGCGAGATTGTTCGTGCCAACCGCATGAACGGTCTGTGGTGTTGTATCCCGATGATGATCCCCAAATATGCGCTTAAAATGATGGAGGTCATTCTGCCGCGTTTCGGTCTCGGGAAACGAAAAACAAAATGAGAAAGAGTGAATTATTATGAGTACGACTTTACGTGTCCATTCTTACGAAAGCTTCGGCGCTGTTGACGGTCCGGGCATTCGGCTGGTGGTCTTTCTGCAAGGGTGCCCCTTGCGCTGTCGTTTTTGCCACAATCCCGACACCTGGCCGTCGATTGGTGGAACAGATACGCCTCTTGAGGAAATTGTACACAAGGCAATCCGTATGCGCCCGTATCTCGGCGAAGACGGCGGTGTGACGTTTTCTGGTGGCGAGCCGCTTATGCAGGCTGTGCCATTGCTTAAGGCAATCAAGGCATTGCACGAGAAGGGAATGCATGTTGCCGTCGATACGTCGGCTGCTATCTGTACGCCCAGTACGCTGAAGGTGCTGGATGCCGCCGATTTGATTTTGCTTGACGTGAAGCATCCCGATCCCGAGCGTTTTTTCGACCTAACTGGTCTGGATCAGCAGGGGACCCGCGACTCGTTTAAGCATCTTGTGAAGACGCAGAAGCCGGTCTGGATTCGTCAAGTAGTGGCCCACGGCCTTAACTGTACGCCTGAGGAGAAGGAGTTGACGCTGAAGTTCATTCGTGGGCTCAATATTCAGCGGATTGATCGCCTGCCTTACCACGAACTAGGTGTCATCAAGTACGAAGAACTCGGTATCGACTACCGCGGAACGATGTATTCCAAGCCTTCCGCCGAAGAGCTGGCGTTTCCAACAGCCGAGGAGGTTAAGGCGATGTTTAAGGATTCGCAGGCGTAATGGCGAAGAACCAGGCAACAGAGGTGAATCGGCTGAGGGAGTTTCATCGACGGCTGAGCGATATAGCCATCGGACATGCTGGACTGCGCGGAACCGCGCAGACGGTCGCTAAATCGCGGCGTATCGCCTCGCGCGGGGCGCTAGCCGCGACCTTTGCTGTTGTTATCTTTGTCGGCACGCTGCTGTTGAATACGCCCTGGGCACAGGCATCGGGACTTTGGTCCTGGGAGACGGTGCCTGGGGCGGCTTTTACGTGGCAGCGTTTTTGGCTTGCGGTGCTGAACAATCTATTCACGGCAACTTCTGCCACTTGTGTGACGGGGTTATCGGTGGTGAATGTGTCGTCGTATTATTCCACGTTTGGCAAGTGGGTGGTGGTCGGCTGTGTTCAGCTTGGTGGCATCGGGCTGATGACACTGGGGACGGCTATTGTGTCAGCCCTGTTGGGGCGTGCCTCTATTGGTAACGAAACGCAGGTAATGCAGGCGAGCGGGGCCCAGTCTATTGGTTCTGTGCGAACGTTGCTTTGGCGTACGGTTCGGTACGTCGTCGGGTTTGAAACTGCTGGTGCATTGATTCTGGCATGGCGCTACCGCATGTTGACGGATTTTAGTCTTCTGCACTGCTTTGGATATGGCTTTTTCCATTCAGTCAATGGTATGTGTAATGCGGGGCTGACATTACATTCGGACAATTTGGCAACAATCGGGCAAGATCCGATTTACATGCTGACGATTACGGCGCTTGTGACGATTGGAGGCATTGGTTTTTTTGTGCTTTCCAATATGTTTCATCTAAAGTTTTGGCGGCGCGATCTCCGACGTCGTGGTCGACTGTCGTTACATGCCTGGCTGGTGCTGTGGAGCTCGGCATTTATTTTTCTGGTTGGGGGCACCTTGTGGACGCTACTGGAAATCGGTCATTCGCTGGGGCCGTCCCGTCTCGGAGACTTTATAGGGGCGCTGTCATCGTTCCAATGGGGAGCGGCGTGGGAGAGTTTGCTGGCGATGGTGTATCAGTGGCAAACGGGAGTTTGTCAGGCAGCGATGGCGCGTACGGCGGGGTTTAACTTTGTGAACATGGGTATGATTGATTCGCCTGCCAATCTGCTGACGATTCTTTTGATGCTCATCGGTGGGTCGCCAGGATCGATGGCCGGTGGTATTAAAACTACGACGGTGGTGGTGCTGTTGCTGACAATCCGCGCTTATGTCAAAGGCAATCGCGAGGTTCAAATTCATCATCGAACGGTGTCGGACTCTGTCTGCCGTGAGGCGATGGTACTCTGCGTGTTTTATATTGGTATTGTGTTTCTCTTTTTCTTCCTGTTGCTGCTCAGCGAGCCGATGCTGGTTAGTCAATGCGGCGACTTCGCACTGTTTTACGAAGTGGCATCCGCGTTTGGGACGGTCGGTCTGTCGCTGAATGCCACGGGGCTGTTGACACCAGTGGGGCGCATCCTTATTGTGCTGGCAATGTTCCTCGGACGCATTGGGCCGATTTCCGTTGTGATGATGATGTCCGACCGTGCTCCAATTCGGCGCGTACGCTGTCCCGAAGAGAAGGTGACGGTCGGCTGACGGCGCGCGCGGCTGTGACAGATTGCAGCGACGAGGGCAGCCTGAAACGCGCTATTTATTGAGCATTTTAGCTGAGGCTATCCGATTGAAATATTTCTCTGGTCTCCGTCTTCTTACTTTCGTGCTGTTATCTTCGGAGTTTTTTTTGGGGGGGATAGGTTAAGCGATTTCTGGTTGCATCTATTTTTTCATCGCGTTTTTCGGAGCAGCAAGATGTGTGTATTATGCCGAGTACGCCCCAAAAAAGAAGCCCCCAGCATAAGCCGAGGGTCTTCTTTTTAGAGGGGATTGCTCTGTCTAATTAGAGTCCTTCGCGCATACGGCGGGAGGTGCGAACGGCGCAGAAGGCTTTGCCGCACATAGAGCAGTGGTCGTCATCGTGTTTTTCGCCAGATTCTGCGCGGGTGCGGAGCCAGCGTGTGCGGGCGGCACAGGGGTCGAGGGCGACATCGAACTGGGCATTCCAGTCGAAGTTGAAGCGGGCATCGGCCATTTTGTCGTCACGATCACGAGCACCGGGAAGACCGCGGGCAACATCGCCCGCGTGGGCGGCGATGTGATAGGTGATGCAGCCGGTGTGAACTTCAGCAGCATCGGGCAGGCCGAGGTGTTCGGCAGGGGTTACATAGCAGAGCAGGGAAGCGCCGTAGGTGGCGGCGGCGGTGGCACCGATGGCGGACGTGATGTGGTCATAGGCGGGGGCGATGTCGATGACTAGAGGACCGAGTACATAGAAGGGAGCACCATCGCAGACTTCTTGTTCGCGTTCCATGTTCATTTTAATCTGGTCAAAGGGTACGTGGCCAGGACCTTCGACCATGACTTGGACACCGCGTTCGCGGCAGCGGCGGACGAGTTCACCGAGTACATCGAGTTCTGCAAACTGTGCATCGTCGCTGGCATCTGCAAGGCAACCCGGTCGGAGACCGTCGCCGAGCGACACGGTTACATCGTATTCGGCAAGAATGTCCATGACCTGGTCCCAGTGGGTGTAGAGGGGATTCTGGGCGTTGTGCTGCTTCATCCATTCAGCCATGATGGCTCCACCGCGGGAGACGATGCCAAGCTTGCGGCTGAAGGTTAGCGGAATGTGTTCGCGGAGCAGACCTGCATGGAGGGTCATGAAATCGACACCCTGCTCGGCCTGTTCGCGGATGACACCGAGGAGGTAATCTGGGTCCATCACGGGAATATCGCCGTCGAGACGAGAAATGGTTTCGTAAATGGGTACGGTGCCGAGCGGCGCGGTGGACTTGGCAATCATGCCCGTACGGATGTCGCGGAGTTCGGACTGGATTTCTTTGGCACCTTTGCCAGTACCGACGGAGAGGTCCATCACAAACTGCGCACCAGCATCTAGCGCTACTTGGAGTTTTTCGAGCTCGTCGCCCTTGCCGGAACGCGTTGGGGAGCGACCGAGGTTAGCGTTGATTTTCGTGGTGAACATGCGACCTACGCCGGTCGGCTTCACATTTTTGTGGTTTTTGTTCATCGGAATGACAGCGCGGCCGCAGGCAACTGCGTCGCGGACGACTTCCGGCGTGAGATGTTCTTCATTGGCAACGGCGCGCATGGCGTCGGTAATGATACCTTTTTTTGCGGCTTCAAGCTGAGTCATATGACGATCCCTTGCGTTATGGGCTACTAAAAACCTCTCAAGTATAGCACAGAACGGAGTATTCTGCAGGCACCCATCCCCAAACAAATAGAGAAAACGAATAAATGCTGGATTGTAAAAGTGGGGCGTTGAATGAATCAGGAATAAGCGCTTGTCTCGCTCAAGCACCTCTTTGATTTCGTTGTAGACTCAAGCTCATGTGATAGACGCTACGATAATGTGATTAGACTTTTTGTGTCTTTGGTTTAATATTAAGGTGGTGCAGGTGTTTTTACGGTCTATATCGGCATGAAGTGCCTTCGATTATGGTCGCATTGATTAGTAGAGGGTGGCTACCATGCCCAGACAAGGGTAGCTACCTTTTTATAACAAGGTTGGCTAATGTCTTAATGGAAAGGACGTGAAATAGGTAAATGATACGGGCTGTCGATGAAATGGAGGCAAGCATATCTTTGTAAAATAATGCACTTTGTTAGCTGATGGCGCAGTATTTTATTATTTTCTTCGTCTGTTTGTCAGTTTGGCAGTTGGCCTCGATTTTTCTTTTGATTTAACCTTGCACTAATATCTTTGGCTTTGGTTGGCTTAATTTTGATATGGAGGTAATTGTTGAACTTTTATCCGGGGGACGTGAGCATGCTGGATACAAAAAATGCGCGAAGCTTCTGCTCCGCGCATTTTTTATGATGCAGTAAATCGTTTACTTATCGGTCAGGGCCGCCACGCCAGGAAGGACCTTGCCTTCGAGGTATTCGAGGGAGGCGCCACCACCGGTGGAGATGTGGCTCATCTTGGGGGCGAGGCCAGACTTCTTCACGGCGCTCACAGAGTCACCACCGCCGATGATGGAGATGCCGCCGTTTTCTTTGACCTTGGCGACAGCCTCGCAGACACCGAAGGTGCCCTTGGCGAAAGCGGGCATTTCAAAGCAGCCCATGGGGCCGTTCCAAACAACCGTCTTGGCGCCCTCGAGGGCGGCAGAGAAGGACTTGATGGATTCGGGACCGATATCCAGACCCATCCAGTCGGCGGGAACGCCGCCAGAAACAATCTGAGTGTTGGCTTCGGGGTCAAACTTGTCGGCAGCGATGTTGTCGCAGGGGAGGAGGAACTTCACGCCCTTTTCCTCAGCGAGCTTAAGCATGTCGGAAGCATAACCGAGCTGGTCGTCTTCGCAGAGGGAGTTACCGATTTCCTTACCCTGTGCCTTGAGGAAGGTGTAGGCCATGCCGCCGCCGATGATGAGGGTGTCAACCTTGGAGAGGAGGTTTTTCACCACGGCGAGTTTGTCGGAGACCTTGGCGCCGCCGAGGATGGCGACAAAGGGACGGACCGGCTTTTCGACAGCGTTGCCGAGGTACTGGATTTCTTTTTCCAGCAGGAAGCCAGAGACAGCCACAGGCGCATACTTGGCGATGACAGCGGTGGAGGCGTGGGAGCGGTGGGCTGCGCCGAAGGCATCGTTGCAGTAGATGTCGCCATAGGAAGCGAGCTTCTTGCCCATTTCTTCGCACTTGGCCTTCATTTCGGCCTTCTTGGCCTTGAGCTCGTCATCGGTCATGTCGTCGGTCTTTTTGACCTTGGCGGTTTCTTCTTTGTAGAAGCGGGTGTTTTCGAGCATGACGACATCGCCAGGATTGAGGGCGGCAACGGCATCATCGGCCTTCATGCAGTCAGGAACGAAAGCGACGGGCTTTTCGAGGCACTTGGAGAGGTATTCGGCGACGGGCTTGAGCGAGAATTCGGGTTCATAGCCCTTTCCCTTCGGACGGCCGAGGTGGCTCATCAGAACGAGCGAACCGCCGTTGTCGAGCACATAACGGATAGAGCCGAGCGCACCCTGAATGCGGGTATCGTCTTTAATCACGCCGTCCTTCATCGGAACGTTGAAATCGACGCGCATCACAACGCGCTTGCCCTTGAGATCTACGTCACGCAGTGTCTTCTTGTCCATGATTCTTCCTTACGTTAGAAGTGATAGAAACTGCCATATTATACCATAGTTTTAGTGGCTATTCACATCTTTTTTTACACGTGCCGAAGCCTTCGCTCGAAGCCTTCGCTCGTAGCTCTCGTCTAAAGGCCTGTAGTCAAGTGGCAATGGGGGGGGGGGGATTGTGCGTGGACCGTAGGGGCAGGAAACATCTTAGGCGCACATGAACAGGGGGACAGTGTATCCTCGGGCGTTTTCGTTTTTAACTGTTTATTATTCCCTGGTCATTGTTCGTCATCTACGCGTGCAGCGCGCATCAGTGCGCCTACGGTGGCGAAATCATTTACTGACACACCGGGCAATGTTTTGCAGAAGCGGAAGCGTAATAGCGCAAGATAGGCCAGTAGGGCCATAGAGTCCCAGGTGAGTGTGTCCAGCGGTGTCTCGGGGGTTAGACTGCCGGGTGTCGCATTGAGGATATCGGCCAGTTCATCAAGCAGTTCGCTGTCAGTCATAAAATTTCAGCCTCCTTAGGCAAGGGTTATCGGCGGCAGACAGGCGCCGAAATCGAAATGGAGGTGTAGGCTTTGCCATGCCAGTCCCACGCCGAAAGCGGAAAATAGAACATTTCTTGGCCCCTTCGGCTGTTCGGATGCGAGGTCGCATAGTAGTAGCGGCAGGCTGGCGGACGATGTATTTCCGCGGTTCGCAATCCGGCAGGGTACTTTTGCTGCTGGCATACCCGTCATTCGCGCCACCTGTCGTACAATAAACGCGTTGGCTTGGTGCAGGCAGAGTAAATCCAGTGATGTCGGCGTCTCGCCGCAAACTCGCATCATGTCTAGGATTTGCTCTGGTACTCGGGTTACCGTGAAGGTGAACACATCGCTGCCTTGCATTGCAAATGGTTTGCCGAACGGCATTGAAATTGCATCAGAGGCGCTCATCCGGCAGTCTGATGTCCAGCGGTCTGCCGCAGCATCCCGGTCAATTACCGCGGCGAATCCTGCATCTCCGAAGAGCATTGCCGAGGCAGCATCGGTTGGGTCGGTGTGGCGTGTCAGCGTGTCGCCGCCGAGAAGCAGTACCGAACGCACCGACGGGTTCTGCAGGAAGTGGGCCGCTGTTAGTAGTCCCGACAGGAAGCCAGTGCATCCCTGATTGATATCGAGAGCAAACACTGCTTCGCTGAGTTCTAGACGTGCCTGCAGCCGTGCGGATGTTGCCGGTGCCACAGCATCGGGGGTCTGCGTCACAAATAGTAGCACGTCGACTGTTGATCGGTCCAATCCGGTTCGTTCGAACAGCGATTTCGCTGCGGCTGCTGCCAGATCGGATGTTTGCATCCCTTCGGGGACCACGGGGCATCGTTCGATGCCGACCGCCTGCTTAAATCGCGCGATGTTGCTTTCGCCGAAGGCAGACACAAAACTGTTCGTTTCGCGTACCATTTCGGGCACGGCACAAGTAAGGGCGCGAATGCGCAGACCGTCAAACGTTTCCAGCATAGTTTGGCTCTCTCTGTTATCGGGTGGCACGCATTTCTAGTAGCTCTATCATGTCGCCGACCGTTTTCATTGCGACCATTTCGGCGGACGTGAACGCAATTCCGAATTCTTTTTCCACTTCGAGTAGCAGCGCCAGATGCGCTACAGAATCCCATTCGGGAAGGGTGTCAAAGGCGGTATTCGGCGAAAAAAGCGGCATTTCCGCGCGCAGGACGGTGGCAAACAGGGCTCTCAGGCGTTCGGTCATGGCTGCGGCACTCCGTTATCGGCATAAATGGTTTTACAGAGGGCGTTCTTTTCTGTTGCGCGGTACGCGCCGCAGATGGGGCCCAGTGATTTGAGATGGTTAAGTATCCGCTGTTCCAGTCCACGGCCAAAGGCTCGGCAGCTGAGTACCCAGGTGTCGATTTCGGGACCGTTTAGGATGACAACGCTGACAATGCCCAAATCGCCGTAGCGGTCTTTCAGGCGGTAGACCCATCCAGATTTTTTCTTCATCGCGGAGGCTTCATAGCGTGTGCCGCGCATATTAAAGCGGTTGCAACGTTGTGTCAGTTGGGCGGCGCGCGCCCACGTGGATGGTCCCAGCGGTTCGGGGAGCAGCTCCTGTTGCAATGAGGCTAGATACGCTGCTTCTGAACTTGCTTCGGTGCGGGCCGCGGCACGCAATGTATCATCTCGGAAGCTTTGGACGCGCAGACGGTCCGCTGCCGTTATCGGACCCGTTTCGAAGAGTCCGAGAGCAGCCAGAAATGTCGGCCGCAATGTTGGGTCATTGGGTAGCTCTGGTACCGCCACTTCGGGTAGCTGTTCGCGAACTTCGGCCCGCTGTTCAGGGCGGTCGTCCAGAAAGACCAGCGCATTTGTGCCGATGTGCAGCTTCTCCGCTAGTCGGCGCAGGGCATCGGCTTTGGAGCCCCAGGAAATTTCTGCTGCTGAGAAGTCGTTCCACGTTAGTATGTTGCCAGCATGTGTGAAGGCCTTTCGCACGGGTGCTTCATCATTGCGGCTGGCAATGGCCAGCAGAATGCCGCGCTCGGAAAGTCGCTTCAGCCACCGCTGATACGCACCGAAACCTGGTGCTTCCGGGTCGATGCCCTCTGGACCGTCTTCCGTTACGGTTCCTTGCCATAGTGTTCCGTCCAAATCGGTGACAATCGCTTTGCGCAGCTGTCCCCGGGGGGCCAGTAACGCATCCGCTGTCATCTCAGCCAGGTCTCGACACGCCGCTGGAGTTAGCGCCATTGAGGCGGTCTCCCACAGTCGGGCATCGAAGGTTTGTGCGCGACCGAGACGTGACTGAAGCAAATCCAAATCGACCACCGTCACGGATGTTGACTGCTCGGCCAGTGCTGCCAGACGGCAATTCCAGTCCAGAACCTTACGTCGCAGAGCCGAAGGCTCAGCAAGGGAGCGGTTGCCAAAGCAACCATCGTCTAGCGTCGCCATGGAGTAGAAAATGAGCGGGTAGGGTAGCAATTTCTCGAGGGCCTCGGTGTCCGTAAACCCCCGTACTTCCGCTGTTTCGGCGGCGAACCATAGCAGGACTGCATCTGGTGCAAAGGCATTGAGTTCGGACCTGCATGCTGAAGGAGGGACAAAGGCGCGAGTCATGAAATGTGCGGTACACCCGCGTTTAGCCAGTGCCGACAGTAGGCAACGTTCGAGAAATTGCGGGGACGAATCGGCGAAAAGGGCGAGTTTCAGTGTCATTCTGTCGGCTCCGAGAGGGCAAAGGCGTAACAGCTGCGCAGGGCTGCAACCGACAGTGTGTAGGAGCGGTCTGCTGCGATGGATTCGCAGACGGCATCGGCATGTTCGGCGCAGAGCAGGGGAGAGGCCATGTGGCGAATAACCGCTGCGGCCACATCGGCTGCGCACGGAGCCACGAGTGCAGCGTTGCTATCGTTGAGCAGACTTGTATACGCCCGACAGCGAACCGCTAGCAGCGCAACGCCAGCAGTCATGAGATCCAGGAGTGTCGGAGGGGGCAGTACGCCGCCGCAGGCTGGCAGAAAGACCAAATCTGTTCCCTGGACGGCTTCTGTAAATGTCTGAGCATCGCAGGGTTCGGGCAGGACTTCTGCCGTCACGCCGAAGCATTCGGTCAGTAGCGCCTGGAAGCGTGTAGACTGTCGATCGGTGTGTCCGAAGCAGATTCGGACTGAAATATTGGGATATGCATCCGTCAGCGTTGGCAGGGCTTCCAGTATTGGTGCCAGCGCGTCTGTCGGTCGATTCATGGAGAGTACGGTCAGGCGAAACGGCTGAACCGTTCCGCGCATTCGTACGGCTGGCATCATCTGACGCCGAATTCTCGGATGTGGTAGCATTGGAATCGTCGCAATGCGTCCTGCCAGTCCTGTTGCCCGCAGCCGCGAAAAAGGATACGGCACATCCGATAGAATCAGTCGCACTGAGCGGCGAAACCGTTTGGGCCGCTGTCGCAACCATCGAACCAAATCGCGTCCTGAGGTTGTATTCCACTCAAATACAAACCGGGTACCGAACAGCCATGACACAAATCCGCCCACTCTCAGCGCTCGGTCTGCACAATGCACCACCGTGTAGTGTCGACGTAAAACCAGCCGCACGGCCGCTACTGCCAGAACGAGCGTGGCCCAGCAGCGCCGCGGTCCGAAGCCGTATGTCGGCAACGAGCGACCGAATGGAATGCTTGCTGTGCGAAAAACCCGGTCCACAAGTCCATCTGGCCAAGGATCGCCTCCGGGAAATGTCAGCAAATCGGCGGGATGGCCTGCTGCCCGCAGCATGGCCAGCATCTGAACGGCCCGGCGTGCATGCACCGAGCCTGCGCGATACGTCTGGGCATAGAGATAAAGAATGCCAGCCATGGGGCAGAAAATCCTTACTGCAGGCGCAACTGCGCACCTTGCCGCTGCAGGTGCATTTTACGGATATTCCAGGTGAGATCCAGTTTCGAGGAAAATGCGCGCATTTGCTTTCCGAACGAATCGTCATCATCAATGACCACTGCCACAATCGTCGGGCCCGCGCCCGAGATATAGACCGATACTGCATCCGTATTTTCCACGGCGAAGCGCATGACATCCACGCCCTGGGGAATCAGCTGCAGGCGGTACTCCTGGTGCAGGCGATCTTTGCAACCAGCCCGAATCAGTCGCGGATCGGCACGCTCGAGGCCTTCCACCAGAATCGGTACGCGCGACAGATTGTAAATACAATCCGTCAGCGAATAGGTCTTCGGCAGTGCTGCACGTGCTGCCTCTGTCGAGACGCGCACATCTGGCATCATTGCATAGAAACTGATGCGGTCGCTGATTGGATAACGGTGCCAGTAGACCAGGCCGTCCTCCACAATCGAGGCCACAAATCCGCCGAGAATTGCTGGTGCTACGTTGTCAGGGTGGCCTTCAATCAGCGTTGCGGTTCGAAGAATCTGTTCAGTATCCATCGACAGCGCACCGATGGCATTAGCTGCCATCACGCCAGCAACAATACACGTCGAGCTAGAGCCGAGGCCTGAGCAGACTGGCAAATCTGTGTCAAACGTAATCTTCAGATTTGGTGCCAGACGGCCGTGCTGCGCCAATACCTGACGCAGTGTCGTATACAGCAGATTGTTTTCGGGCTTAGCAAATTCGGGCAGACAGCCTTCGATGATTAATGGTTCTGAGCAGTCTGTATCAAACGTGAACCGATTATACATATCAAAAGCCAAACCCATCACGTCGAATCCAGGTCCGACATTGGCACTGGTCGCGGGAACGGAAATCTTAAATCGCATGGTTTACCTCGTGTGGTACAATATTCTCTTAAACCCTCAGTATAGCACATCCCTCTCGACCAAACAATATCGGCGCGCCTGGTCAGGGCAAAGGCATAAACGTGGGGGCGTTGTGCCAATCTAGACGGCAAGGGCTTGTTTGCGATACCTTAAGTGTGGGACAAAGACGCAGGCTGTGATGAATGATAAACGACTACGGGGGCTGCCGCCACAGGGCGTTCTCGTGGAAACCCCCTCTTCCCCACAGTGCTTTGCCCATAAACGTAAATGTATGTAATTCTTTTACGACTTAATTAGTTGTGATTTATTGACATGCATTTGTTGATATGTATAGAGCCTGCGCAGGGGGCGGAGTTAACGTAGGTGACAGTTCAGGTGTCTCAATGCCCGGTGTCTAGGAGTTTTGCAGGAGTATAGGTGCGAAAGACGAAAAAAGTGAAAGAAACGGGCAGAAACGAGTCTTTTGAGGGAGTGCAGGGGCCCCTGCATGACTAAAAAAGTCGAAGTTTATGCACGTTTAAGGCGCTTTTTATAGCCCGTAGATATACCTCTGCAGGCTCCTAGGAGCCTCCGTACTGTCGCTTTTCCGTCGCACTGGATTAAACCGAAGTAATCTGCAGTGCGCCCTGCCGCAGAATTTGTGGTGTTCCATCGGGCAGCATCCGGACTACGGTCGAGGCTTCGCCGAGTCTGGCCGGGCCGCCGTCCAGCAGTAAATCTGCGTCGGGTAGCGCTTTCGCAGCTTCTTGGGCATCCTTCGCTGGCGGTTCGCCACTCAAGTTTACGCTGGTACAGCGAAGCAACCCGCCGCATTGGGCAATCAGCTGGCGCAATAGCGGTAGATTTGGAATCCGATACCCTTCGTCTGGACCGCTCGTCTGTGGCAGAACCAGTGTCAGGGCTCCGGGCCAGGATGCAGCGATGCGCTGGGCTTCGTTCGAGACCACTGCTCCGTTGTTCAGCACAGCATCCGTATCAGAGGCTAGCAGCTGGAATGGCTTAGTGGCATCGCGCGCCTTCATTTTTCGAATCCGTTCCAAGGCCTTTGGGAAGGCCGGGCTGCACGCCACGCCGTAAACCGTCTCGGTCGGCAAAAGCACAACACCGCCGCGACGGATGATGTCGGCGGCGGTGCTGAGCGATGCTTCCGTAAAGGGAAGAATCTTCATGACGAAAAATTCCTCTGCTTACTTAGCAGCCTTGGCAGCACGGTAGCGGGCAATCAGCGCGTTAGTAGAGCTGTCGTGGGCCAGCGGCTGATTTGGGTCGGAAAGTTCCTTAAGGATTTTACCAGCGAGCACCTTGCCAAGTTCCACGCCCCACTGGTCGAACGAGAAGATGTTCCAGAGGATGCCTTGCGTAAAGACCTTGTGTTCGTAGAGTGCGATGAGGGCGCCGAATGTCTTCGGGGTCAGTTCATCGGCGAGTAGCGAGTTGGTCGGGCGGTTGCCTTCAAAGGTCTTGTAGGGGACGAGTTCTTCCGGGACGCCTTCGGCGCGGCACTGCTCGGCGGTCTTACCGAATGCGAGAGCTTCCGTCTGGGCGAAGAAGTTGGCCATTAGTTTGTCGTGGTGGTCGCCCATGGGGTTGTGGGAGCGGCAGAAGCCAATGAAATCGGCCGGGATTAGACGCGTCCCCTGGTGAATCAGCTGATAGAACGCATGCTGGCCGTTAGTGCCTGCTTCGCCCCAGACAATCGGTCCAGTGGTGTGGTCCACGGGATTGCCGTCGCGGTCCGTGCTCTTACCATTGCTTTCCATGTCCAGCTGCTGCAGATACGCTGGGAAGCGGCAGAGATACTGATCGTAAGGCAGCACGGCATAGCTGTCGGCACCGTAATAGTTGGCATATAGGATGCCAATCAGGGCCATAATCACCGGCATATTGCGCTTGAATGGTGCCGTGCGGAAGTGACGGTCCATCGCTTCGTAGCCAGACAGGAAACGCTTAAAGTTCATCGGGCCAATGGCAATCATCAGTGACAGACCAATCGCGGAAGGCAACGAATAGCGGCCGCCGACCCAATCCCAGAAACCAAACATATTGGCGGTGTCGATGCCAAACTCGGCGACCTTTTCAGCATTCGTGCTGACCGCGACAAAGTGTTTGGACACCGCTTCTTCGCCGAGCTTCTCGACGAGCCAAGCGCGGGCGGAGTGGGCATTGGTCATCGTCTCCAGTGTGGTAAACGTTTTGGATGCGATGATGAAAAGCGTCTGATCGGCCTTCACCTGCAGCAGGGTTTCCGCCAGATGCGTGGCATCGATATTGGATACAAAGAAGCATTTAATCGTGCGCTTGGAGTAGGGGAGCAGCGCCTGATACGCCATCGCGGGACCGAGGTCGGAACCGCCGATACCGATGTTGACAATGTATTTGATGCGCTTGCCTGTGGCTCCGACCCACTTGCCAGTGCGAATCTGATTGGCAAAGTCACCGAGACGGTTCAGCGTGGCATGCACATCGGCATACACATCTTGACCGTCAACCACTAGACCTTCGGTCTTCGAGGAACGGAGCGCCGTGTGCAGGACCGCGCGGTTCTCGGTGCGGTTGATATGCTCGCCGGAAAACATCTTTTCGATTTCAGCCTTCAGGTCAGCCTTCTCGGTCAGGCGGAGCAAGTCCTTCATCACATCGGCATCAACGAGATTCTTGGAGTAGTCTAGCGTCCAGCCCGCAGCGGTCACGGTCATCTTGGAGGCGCGCTCGGGGTCGGCCGCGAAGAGTTCCTTGAGAGAGGGCATTTCCTCCTCATGTTCATGATCGTGGCAGGAGCAGTCTTCGTCATTGCAGTTCATAATGTATCTATCCTTTGGTGTATAGGGAAAGGTTAGTCCGCGAAGCCCGCGGCTATAAAATCTTCTAGCGTTCGGTCCGTCTGGCCGAGAGCCTTACGCACATATGCGCCAATCATGTCTGATTCCAGATTGACGTAGGCTCCGGGGGACAGCGTGCCGAGCACTGTGTCGCGTCGTGTTGTGGGAATCAGCGATACCTCAAACCAGTCGCAGCCCACCGATGTTACTGTAAGACTCGTGCCAGAAACGGCAACTGAGCCTTTGCGCACGGTGTGAGAGGCAAAACGTTCGGAACAAGTAAAACGGTAAACAAAATCGTTGCCCTCTGGGCGGATATCTATCAGTCGTCCGACTTCGTCCACATGCCCAGAAACTAAGTGCCCGCCCAGGCGGTCCCCAAAGCGAAGAGCACGTTCCAGATTTACTGCGCTGCCCGCAGATAGCCAGCCAAACATCGTACAGCGCAGTGTCTCTTCGAGGACATCGGCGGTAAATCCGTCCGGCAACACGGATGCCACCGTCAGACACACGCCATTGACGGCGATACTTTCGCCGAGCTTCAGCGGGTCGCTGTCGGAAATCAGCCCAGGTGCTTGAACGGAAAATAAAGCGCCGCTACCTCTCGGCTTCACCGAGCGGAGTACTCCCTTGCATTGAATCAATCCGGTAAACATGACTACATAGTATAGCGCATTTTCCAACTCGATAGGGTAAAAAATGAAGAAAAGACACAATTGCTGTCATTGATTTGACACCGTCAGGTAGCACGGGCAACACTCACGTTTAAAAGCCGCGTGGCAAGTGCCACCCGTAACTATCAGCCATCCATTAGTCACGGATTATCGCGCAGCAGGCATCCGCCACTCTCGTCTGGGGGCAGAACGTCCGCACTGGACATATTGTTTCAGCCGTCGAAATAGCAACTGCACAACACCAGTTTCCTGATGCTGCAAGTCCTTTTCCTGGCCAGGATCGTCTTCCGTGTTGTACAGCGCCAACACCTTCAGGTCGCCGCGTGCAATATTCGGTCCGCGCGTATAGGCCAGGAGGTTCCAGTCGCCGTCACGCAGGCCTACCGTGTTGATATAGCCGTAATAGAAAAAATCACTCCGTTCATAGGTTTTCCCAGAGGGATCTGTCAGCAGCGGCAGAATGCTGATACTGTCTTCCGCGGCTGTGTCGGGCAGATGGTAGCCAACCACGTCGGCCAATGTTGCCATCATATCGCTCAGCGCTACTGGTACGCGGCATACTTGCTCCGGCGTAATCGCAGCTGGCCAACGGATTAGAAAGGGAGCTCGGTGGCCGCCTTCATAAATATCTGCCTTGTATCCCCGGAATCTGCCGCTTGGATAATGCCCCCGCTTCTCTAGCTCCGCTGGCTTCATCAACTTCCAGTACCCATTATCGGACGCAAATATCACCAGCGTATTCTCCCGCTTGCCCGCCTCGTCCAGTGCCTTCAGTACTCGGCCAACCATCACATCGGTTTCGTAGCAGTAGTCCCCGTAGGGCCCGATATCGGTCTTTCCCCGAAAATCGGGAGCGAAGGCAAAGGGTGCATGTGGGGACGGGAGGGGCAGATATAGAAAGAATGGTGTCGCCGTCCCCTTTCGTCCACGCAGATAAGAGACTGCTTTCTCTGTCACCGTCGGCAGGCAGTCCTCGTCTCGGAACGACGGTTCGCGCACATGATTCGCTCCCGTGTGTTCTACTCGATAAGGCTCTGTGGCGGCTCCGACAAAGCGGTCGCCGTCCACCCAAATTGCAGGCTCCATATCAAGCGATCCAGGAATACCGAAGTAAACATCAAACCCGCGGGCCAACGGCCCTTCGGTGATTTTTCCAGACCAATCAGTATTGGCGCAAGAGGACGGCCTTTTCGGATTGCAGCGCGGAAAATTCATGCCAAGGTTCCACTTGCCGAAGCAAGCGGTATCATAACCGCATTGCTTCAGCATCCCCGCCAGCGTTAGGCGATTGGCAGGAATGGCGGCCGGTGCGGAACCGCCGAGGACATTGCCAGCGACCGACGGATGCCGGAAGGCGAGCTGTCCCGTCATCAGCGCATACCGCGTCGGCGAACAGGCCGCCGAACCTGCGTGCCCGTCCGTAAAGCGGATGCCCTCAGTAGCAAGACGGTCCAGGCACTCCGTCGGAATGTGTGATGCGGGATTGTTTGCTCGCAAATCGCCCCAACCCATGTCATCTGCCAGTATTAGCAGGATATTAGGTTTTCCATGCGGTAGTTCGCGTTTCGGGGCTACTTCAGAGATTGGCGGGAGCAGCGCCCCTGCGGCCGTCAGCCCCATCAGCTTCAAAAACGAACGACGATGTTTGTCCATAATTCTTCCTTTCGCACTCAGCCCGTTCCCTGCGGTGGCTCCATACAGTATAAACAAACTCCGTACACACTCAGACAAAAAACGCCTCTTTTTCGGAGACGCACCTGAAGTATGCACCGCAGGACGGGATATTGGCAATCTCCCCAACTGGGGGCCGTAAGGCGTCCGCCTCCGGTCTGCGTAGGTGAATCTAGGAGCCTGTAGGAGTATATTTACTGGCTGCAAAAAGCGCCTTAAACGTGCATAGACTTTGGCTTTTTAGTCATGCAGGGGCCACTGCACTCCTTCAAAATCCTCGTTTCTGCCCATTTCTTTCACTCTTTTTCGCATGCTGCGTCTATATTCCTACAAGCTCCTAACGTAAGTCCACCAAGGCCATCAGTGATGCGTTGTATACTTCGCCGTGTCACGCGTCACGGCGGGATGCGGGTGGGGTGCGGAAAAATTTCGGAGAACCAAAACGGCGAAGTATGGTATACTAACAGGACGTTTTTCGGATTTCGAGGCAAGCTGTCTGGATTTCCGAACGCAACTGACTGATTTTACAAGTATTCATATTTGAAGAGAGAGACCTGACGGATGCCCCCGGAGATTCAGTATTACGGAACGCGGTCGACATGGCGTGATGTCGCCGATGCTGCGCGCACAACCATTAACAAAGAGGCTGGTACGGGAGAGCCCTCTTCGGCTTGGAAGAAGCGTATCCTCCTGGCAGAGCACTCACCCATCCGTCAACTCGTTTTCCGCTGGCGTTGGGTGGGACTCAAAAGCTGGGTCAGCGTCCATCTGGTGCGCCATAAATTCGGTATTGATCACTTTGTCAGCACGCAGCGCAGTGATCGTACTGGCGTGGATCGCAATGCCTCGCGTCAGGATACGCCAGTGACGCATGAGTGCATTGCCAATGCTCAGGCCATTATCTCTATTTCCCGCAAGCGTCTGTGCATGCAGGCCTCGCCTGAGACCCGTGAGGCTTGGAAGTTGTTGGTGGAGGAAATTCGTAAAGAGCATCCCGAGGTTGCTTCCTGCTGTGTGCCAGAATGCGTCTACCGCGGTTTTTGTCCTGAATTCCGTTCTTGCGGCTTCGCATCCACCGAAGCCTTCGTTCGGGCCGTGGAGGCCTATCGAGGCGGAGCAAAGTCTAACGATGCCTGATGGCATCCCTTTTTAGTTCATTTTTTAACGCAACTGTATCAGAAAGAGAGCATCGATATGTTGAGAGCCTGTGACCTGAAGCGCGGCGGTTTTGTCGAGATTAACGGAGTTCCCCATCAGTTAGACAGCCTGCAGGTAACTAATCCGAGCGCCCGTGGTGCTGCCACCCTGTACCACTTCCGTTTTCGCAATCTAGTCTCCAAGCAGAAGTTGGACCAGACAGTGAAAGGCGATGAGCTGTATAAAGAAGCTGATTTTGAAGTGCGCCCCACGCAGTATCTCTACGAAGACCACGGCACCTATTCTTTTATGGACCAGGAAACCTACGACCAGTTTGAGTTGCAGAGGGATGATGTGGAAGAGCTGCTGCCGTATCTGCTGCCGGATATGGAAGATTTGAAGGCTCTGATTAGCGATGGCAAGGTACTGACCGTGGAGCCTCCTCAGAAGGTGACGCTGGAAGTGACCCAGTGCGATCCTGTCATGAAAGGTGCTTCCGCCACTGGTCGCGGCAAACCTGCAACCTGCGAGACTGGCTTGACCGTGGTGGTGCCCGAATATATCACGATGGGCGAAAAAATTGTTATCGAAACGGCGACTGGCGAATTTGTCAGCCGCGCTTAAATTCGTTTTCTGGATATATGTCTGGAAAATATCGACACACTTATGAGAAAAGGGTATTAAATTATGTCCGATTGCAATGGTAACTGTTCCGCTTGCGCCAGCAGGGGTTCCTGCGGCGAGCCGAAGGAAGATCCTGTTAAAAAGGCGCTTGAACACATCAAGCACGTGTATATCGTACTCTCCGGAAAGGGCGGCGTAGGCAAGAGCACGGTGGCAGCAAACCTCGCCATTGGCCTGGCCAAACGTGGTCAGCGCGTCGGTCTGCTCGATGTTGATGTGCACGGCCCCAGCGCTCCGAAAATCATGGGCCTGCAGGGGCAGCGTGCCATGGGCGATGGCGAGAAGCTCATCCCCCTCGAATCCTACGGTGTGCTGGTGATGTCCACTGGCTTGATTCTCGAAAAGCCCGACGAACCCATCGTCTGGCGCGGCCCGCTGAAAGCTGGCGTCATTAAACAGTTTATTGGCGAAGTGGCCTGGGGCGACCTCGATTATCTCATTGTTGACTGCCCGCCCGGTACTGGCGATGAGCCGTTGAGCATTTGCCAGCTGATTCCGGATGCTACTGGCGCTGTACTGGTGACGACTCCGCAGCAGGTAGCTACCCTCGATGTCAGCAAGTCTGTCACCTTCTGCAATCAAATCGGCATCCGCATTGCCGGCCTGATTGAAAATATGAGCGGCTTTACCTGTCCGCACTGCGGCGAATTCACGCCCATCTTCAAGACCGGCGGTGGCGCAAAGCTCGCAGAGCAATACGGCATCCCGCTGCTCGGAAAGCTCCCCATCGCTACCGAAATCGGCGAAAGTGGTGACGAAGGTGAACCCTTTGTGGCCAAATACGCCGATTCGCCTGCAGGTAAGGCCTTTATGGACACTGTGGATGTACTGCTGGCCGTGACGGCCGGAGCATAAGATACGCGCTGCGGTTCTTTGCAAACGAAAGGAAAGAACGATGAAACACGCCTGGTCCGCCATCGTGACCACACTGCTGACCGCAGTTGTTCTGGGGACGCGAACCGTTGCCGCAGGAACTGTTACGGACTCCTACGCCATTGCTGTTTCCGCCGCCGTGATGAACGACCCCGATTGGAAGGCCGCGACCGTCGATATACTCAAAGCTAAGTATCCGCAGGCCACCCTCTCGGTCTGGAAAAACTCCGTGGACGAAGTCTGCGCTGATCTTGCCAAGACACTGCCGGCGTACACGGCTTTTGTGATGAAACCAGAAGAGGCTGGCACGAAGATGACGATTGCCATCAGTAATCTCTGCCGCGCGCTAGACGACGATCCCTATGTCGACACCTTCTGGAGCGTCATTACTGGTTACGATGCCCCTTCTGCAAAGCTCCTGGCCGAAGCGAAGCCCATTGCAGTGGAACGCGGTCTAGACTGCGCCAATACCGACATGAAGGCCTTTGAGGAATGTTGGCGTTACTCCGAAGACCACCGTGGCAAAGCTAAATACTGGAAGCGCGGCACTACGGATGGCATCGAAACCTCCGATTGCGATACGGACAACACGCCTTACGTGCTCGAGCGCCTGCAGAAGGATAAGGTGCAGTTCCTCGCCACCTCTGGCCATGCTACGCAACATGACTGGCAGATGGGCTATTGCGGCCCGAATATGGCGATGATTCATAAAGAGGGCAAACTTTATGTTGTGGACACCAAGAAGAAACTCCACCCTGCCGGCAGTACGGAGCCCAAGGTCTACATCGCCGCGGGTAACTGCCTAATCGGCGATATCGACAAACCCGACTGCATGGCGCTCTCCTGGATGAAGGATGGCGGCGTACGTCAGTTCATGGGCTACACCGTGACCACCTGGTTCGGCGCCCAGGGGTGGGGCACCCTTGGTCATTTTGCCGGGCACGCCGGTTTCTACACGATGAACGAGGCCTTTCACTTCACCAATACTGGCATCGTTAAGGCCATCGCCGATACTGGCATCCCTGAGGCAATGTCCTACCGTATGGAGAAAATCGAACATCTGAACATGCCAAAGCTTCCCGAGACGGCTGTCAATGCCTGGGCCGCCAGACAGGTCGCCGCGGGGATAAATCAAAAGGAACTGCCTAAGGCGTTTCAAACCATCGTTGGCAATCTGCACGACCGCGATACCGTCTGCGTCTACGGCGATCCTGCGCTCAATGCGCGTATGGCCCTGTGCCAGATGCGTCCTCTGGAGGCCCAAGTCTTTCCTGCTGGACTTTCCGTCGGGATTGCCACCGCGAATGATGCCGCCCCCTATAACGGCAATATCTGGCTGCGTCTGCCTGGCTCCTGGACGTATGATGTCGCCAAGGCCAAGCTGCCCAAGCAGCTCGGAAAACCCGATTTGGTCTTGGATAATATGATTCGCTTCCCCAATGCCGATTTGCAGCCTGGTCGTTCTTACCGCATCCTACTGCAGGGTGCTCGGCCTAAACGCCCCGGCACCATGGAGCTTCGCCGTACGCCCGCTCGCAGCGGAAAAGTTTGTGCTGGCATAATGCCCTCCGTACAGAAAGTGACGGAATGAGTGATATCTGCGATGCATTGCTGACAATTATGGAACGCGGAGGCCCCGTTATGTGGCCAATCGCTTTCTGTTCCGTCCTAATTGTGGCTGTTGTCCTGCGTAAATTGATACAGTGGAGCCTCTTCGCTGTTGCCGTCCGCAGAGGTCGGGATTCTTGGCAGAAGGTCGCTGAAGCGCTCCGATGTGGCGACCGCGACGCGGCGTTGGATTATGCCGTCAGCTCGCCTTCTCCTTACGCAGCCCTGGTGCGCCGTGCTGCGGCCGTGACAGAGCGTCCCTTCCACGAAGCATTGGAGGCGGGCGCACATCGCTGCCTTCGGCGGTTAGCTTTCGGGCTGGGACTGCTGGATACGGTCGTCACTGTCTCGCCGATGCTCGGCATTCTCGGTACGGTGACTGGTATTATTGCCTCCTTCAGCCTGATGGGCAGCTCGGGGACCGAGGACCCCACTGGTGTTGCCGCCGGTATCGCCGAAGCCCTGCTGACTACCGCAGCTGGACTTATCGTCTCCATGTTGGCGCTGCTCCCGTATAATGCTGGCCGCGTCCTCCATGCCGCTATGACCCGCAATATGGAGCAGGCCCTCTCCGATGCCGAACCGCCGGCCGAAGGATAAGGACCTCATTCATGCACCTGTCTAAAGAGGAACCTCCCAAAGCCCGCCTAGAGATGACACCCATGCTTGATGTCGTCTTCCTGTTGCTGGTCTTCTTCATCTATACCTTCCTGACCATGGCTGTTCAGCGAGGTATCCATGTAGATCTGCCTAAAGCTGACGGCACTGTCGCCAAAGGGCATCAAATCCAACTGACCGTCACGCCGGATGATGCCATTCTGTTGGATGGTAAAACGCCCATGAATCGCGAAGCTGCCGTAGCGGCTGTCGCCTTGCGTGTCCGGACGCTCGATGTACCTGTCGTCATCCATGCCGACCAGAAAGCCCATGCGGGGATAGCCCTGGAACTTCTGGCGGCACTCCGGGCGAAGGGCGTAACAAAGGTTACCTTTCGTGTGGATAAAGAGTCGTAAGGACCGAACCGATGCGAACCACCAATGCGATGACAGAAGTGGCAGTATCCGCGGGATTTCCCGGGATGCTACGGGTGCTGTCGTTGTGTCTGGTGAAAAACGGCGGTGCGTTTGTACTGAGCGCGACAGTGCATATTGCCGCAGTCCTGCCCTTCGCCTCCGGACTGCTGCGCCCAGAGCCGTCCGCGGCTGCGCCGAAGTTGCTCGAAGAAACGCTAGAAGTCACCCTTGCCGAAGAGTTCGCCGCGGATATCTCCGAGGCTGTTACCCCTGAGCAGACCGCAGTGCTGCAGCCTCCCGTTCCAGACGAGGCTGCTTTTATGACCGATGCCTTGTCGCCAGTAACTCTGCCGCACCCGCCACCAATCAGTACGCTCCCCAAGCTGCCGACACTGCCCGAGGTGCCATGCGTTCCACCCACACTACCAACTGTCGATACCAACCCGCAGAAAGCCCCGCCGATTCCGCAGGTATCTTTCCCGCCCGCAGAATCCAAGCCAACCCCTGTGAAGCGCTCCCTGGGAGCAACCGCCCGCGTCGAAGGTCCCCGATTGGCCACGGATGCTAGCCTCGTCCCAAAGGAATACCCTAAAACCGCCCGTGAAAACGGCTGGCAGGGTACCGTTGTTCTCGAGATGACCATCGATGCTGATAGTTACCTGACCGATGTGCGCGTCATTCGCTCCAGTGGCTATAAGGTTCTCGATAAAGCCGCCCGACGCGCCATTCGCAGTGCTCGCTTCACCGGCGGTCCTGGCACCATCGTCCAGCCCATCACCTATAAGCTGAGCGTCCCTCCCACCTGAGTCTCTCCCGCGCATCCTTCCTCCGACGAACCTTCGAGTCTCTCTTACTGCCATGCCTAAAATTCTCACTGTCACCGACCTTCGTATTGATTACCCCCTCCCTGGCAAACCGCCTTTCCAGGCTGTGAAAGGCATATCGTTTGATGTGGACGAAAACGAAATCTTCGGCATTGTCGGCGAGAGCGGCTGCGGCAAGAGCACCGTTGCCAAAGCCCTCTGTGGCCTCATCCCAACCGCCTCCGGCACTTTCTCCTTCGCCGATACTAGGCGCGGCGGCGTGCAGATGATCTTCCAGGATGCCGTCGGCTCGTTGAATCCTCGCAAAACTATCGGCGCAGCCCTGGAAGAAGTGCTCAATGTCTGCCTAGGGATGTCTGCGCCGGAACGCCGGGAGCGGATTGTCGCCCTGCTAGACGAAGTGGGCCTGCCAGCTGAAGTCGCCCAAGCCTATCCCCGCGAACTCTCAGGCGGCCAGTGTCAGCGCATCTCTGTTGCCCGGGCCTTGGCCGTAAATCCCCGGGTCATAATTGCCGACGAACCCGTCTCCGCGCTCGATGTCTCGGTCCAGGCCCGCGTCCTTAACCTGCTGGCCGATGTCCGTCAGCGGCGCAATCTGACGGTGATGCTGATTTCGCACGACCTAGCCGTTGTCCGTACTGTCTGCGACCGATTGATTGTGATGAACCGCGGTGAAATTGTGGAGCGAGGCAATGCCAAAGCCGTCTTTGCCCACCCGCAACACCCCTATACCCAAAAGCTGCTGGCGGCCGTGCCCGATGTCGCGGCCGCCCTGGCGCGGCATCCCGCCGCCAAGGAGAATGCGTAATGGATTTTTCCTATCCTTATCTGCTGTTTCTTCTAATTCCCTGGGCCGTCATGGTTTGGCGAATGCTCCGCACCTCCCACACCAAAGGCTGCGTCTTCGCCTCCGCCTCGGCGCGCTTCGCCGCTGTCCGTTCGTCCTGGCGCCTCGTCGCCGCCCGCATCGCTCCCTGGGCCGCCGCTATCGGTGCCCTGACCATGATTATCGGCGCAGCCGGTCCCCGCAAGCAGCTCGCCCGTGAAGTCCGAACAGCCGATTCTCTCGCTGTCATGATGGCTGTGGACATCTCTGGCTCGATGATGGTACTCGATTTTAGTACCCCAGATAACGAAAAGACGCGCCTGGACGTGGTGAAGGAACAATTCCGCACCTTTGTGAAGCAGCGTCCCGATGATTTAATTGGCCTCGTGACCTTCGGCGGTTACGCCTCGGTCCGCTCCCCCCTGACCGCTGACCACCGGGCTTTGTTGCATACGCTTGCGGGCGTAGAAGTGCCCAATCCTGAAAAAGGCGACGAACGTGGACGCCCCGTATTGGAAGATGAACTAATGACTGCTATTGGTGACGGACTCGCCACTTCGCTGCTCCGCCTCAAAGATGCCGTGCCAAAAACAAAGATTGTCATTCTGCTCTCCGATGGCGAAAACAATGCTGGGGCTGTCACCCCCTCTGAAGCTGCCAATATTGCCAAAGAATACGGTATCCGCGTCTATACCGTTGGTGTCGGCACCACTGGAATGGCCGCCATCCGTCAAACTGGAGCGGATGGCATCAGTCGCATTTATCAGACCCCGACCCGACTGGACGAGGCAACCCTGCGGGCCATCGCCGCCAAAACCGATGCCGAATATGCTAATGTTCGTTCGCCAAAACAACTTGAAACGTTTTTGAATCAGATTTCTCAACTCGAAACCACCCGTGTGGAGCGTCAGATTTATGCCCGGTACGAATCTTGTGCACGCCCTTGGTTCCTCTCTGGACTTTTACTCTGCCTGCTATCTTCTGGTATACTGACCGCTCTGCTGAGGAGACCGCTTTAATGACTGAAACCCCCGTTGCCCTGACCGATTTGAGTCGTGCGCTGGAGTCCGTACTCAAAGATTTTCCCGAAGCCATCCTTGTGCGCCTCGCCAGCGATACTAAAATTTCGCTTAATGGCTGCCGCCCGGGCCATCCCGAAACCATGCGGATGAAACTTCTCTACGGTCTGCGCACGCGATTGCCCGATCTCTCCCCCGAGGTGGCCCGCTTCCTGCGCAACCATTTTCCTGAAGCGCGCCTACTCTCCATCTTGAAGCGTTCGCTTATCGAAGAGCGCCGCCGCCAGCTGACAGCCTTCTTCGGTAAAGCCCGCTTCATCCTGGCCCTGCTGGCCGATGCCCGCGATGAAGTCCGCGACTGGGGCCGCACTTGGATGTCCGAGGCCACTGGCGAACTGCCTACCCCCGAATCCGCCGAAGAAACGCTATCCCCGCTCTTCTCGCCTGTCCTCCGACTCGCGGGCAACAGCCCCGCCGCTTCCGCCAAAAACCGCGAAATAATCGATGGACTTCGTGCACAGCTTGCTGCCGCCGATAAAGAAAAGAAAGGCCTCCGCCGGCAGGCCGAGGCTGAGGCACGAAAACAGGTCGATGCCATGAAAACCGAACTCGCCACGTTGAATTTTAGTTTGGGTGAGTGTCGACGTGAAATCGACCGCCTGCAGGCGCAAATCCGCCGCGATACTGAACTACGTGACCGCCGCGTGGCCGAACTGCTCGCAGAAAAACAAATCCGACTCTTTGGTAGCTGGCTAAAGCCCCTCGTCGCAGTGTCCGAAACCTTGCAGTCTGCTGTTCCCGCGGATGTGTGGAAAAAACGGACAGATGATGCCCTGAGAGCCCAGGCACAGTTTGACCGTGCTGCCGCCGAGTATGCGGCACTTGAAGAACGCGAACAAGAAGTGTCACTCCAACTCCGCCGGATTGATGGCGCCCTTGCCCATGCCCAGCGCCGCCATCCTGCAGTACTCTCCTTGCGCGCCGAACTCGCCGCCGAACAGGCTCGCCTCCGCGAAGCCCTCCATAGCAGCGCCGCTGAAAGTCCGCTCGTCGCCGAACTTGAACACCGCATCAATGCCGCCGCTGAAAATGATGGCGATGCCGTCCGCGCCCTCCTCCGCACCACCGTCAATCTCGGCCTCATCGGTAAAGACACCGAAGGCCGACTGCGCGCCCTCTTCCGTAAACGTGTCGCCCTGTGGGATCTCGGTACTGCCGATGACGAAAAAGATGCCGTCAGCCCCGATTCAGAAAGTGCCATCGTCCGGCGTAATCCGGAACTGACCGCCGCACTGCGCGGCCAGGGCGAGGCCCTCATCTTTCTCGATGGACACAATATCCTCAACGGCCTTGGCCGCTATAAAAAACGCCGCGGCGAAGTGCTCGGACACGAAGAGGCGCGTAAACGTACAGAAAAAGATATTAAAGCACTCTTCGCAAATCTGCCCATGGTCTGCGTTCATCTTGTCTGGGACGGACGTAGCATGGCCGACCGACAGCTCTCCGATAATGTCACTGTCCACTACTCCGGCGGTATCGGCGAACATCGCGCCGATAACTATGTCATTGCCTCCGTCCGCTACTACGCTCAAGAAGTAAAGACCCCCGTCCCCATGGTCGTGGTGACGGATGATAACGGCTTCGGCGGCGAAGTGTCCAAGCTGGGGGCAAAGGTTTGTAAATTGCACGATTTCGAGGCCTTCCTAAATGAACCTGCCCATTGAGCGCGCGGCTATCGCTGATAAAGACTGGAACGACTGGCACTGGCAGCTAGCCCACGCCCTAGATGCACGGCAGCTAGGAGTGCGCGATTGCGCAACCTTCCCGATGCGGGTCACTCCCTATTACGCCTCCCTGGTAGATAAAGATACCCCCGATGACCCCATCCTTCGACAGTTCCTGCCCGATGTGCGCGAAGAACTAGACGATGGCTACTCGCCCGATCCCTTCGGAGAAACTGGTACCGCAGCTATCGCCCCTGGCATAAAACAGCGCTTTCCCGATAGACTCCTGGCAATGGTCAATATCACCTGCTCGTCCTATTGCCGCCACTGCACCCGCCGGGGACTGCTCGATGCCGCTGTCTGCGCTAAGTTAGAAGACGCCGTTCAGGCCGTGATAGATCGACCAAAGGTGCGCGAGATCTTACTCTCTGGCGGCGACCCGCTGATGCTGCCCGATGAACGCGTGCTAGCATGGGTCGATGCCATGACATCTCTGCCGCAGCTCGATGCCATTCGCCTTTGTACGCGAACACCAGCCGTGTTGCCCATGCGCTGGACCGAATCCCTGGTCGAGCGCCTGGCAAAGAGCCGGAGAGTCTGGGTGCAGACCCAGTTCAACCATCCGCGCGAACTCACCCCAGAGGCCTGCGCCGCTGTGGCGCGACTGGCAGATTACGGAATTCCCGTGTCCAACCAAAGCGTTCTTCTGCGGGGTATTAACGATAATCCCGAAGTGATGGCGACACTCTGCGCTAGCCTGCAGCGTAACCGGGTGAGACCCTATTATATCTTCTGCTGCGACCCCATCGCAGGTATATCGCATTTCCGGACACCACCCGAAGCGGCCCCACGACTGCGCGAATACCTCCTGTCCCACCTGGGTGGACTCGCTTGCCCCCGGGTGGTGGCGGATATTCCCGGGGCCCCGCATAAACAGGATGTTCACTAAAACGCCGCCCATGTTCTCGCTCCTTAATCACTTCAGAACCTGCCTGCTGAAACTGTGGCACCTGGCCGATAAAAATGGTTGGACGTCCCCGCCGTTAGCTTATGGTGCCTGGGGCGAAATTTGGGCCGAGCGATATCTGCGTCTCTCTGGGTGTCGCATTTTGGGGCGCAATGTTCGCCCCTGTCGCCACGGCGAAGTTGACATTATCGCAGCACAAGGGAAGACGATCCTCTTTGTTGAAGTCAAAAGTCGCCATACTGAGGCATACGGGCGCCCTTTGGGAGCTATTGGTCGCAAAAAGCGTCGTTGGATGCGGCGATGTGCCAATCACTGGCTCGCCCAGCAGAACCTTCTGGGGACGGATGTTCTCTATCGCTTTGATGCCATTGAAATTGTCGGCATCCCAGGGGAGGGTGTGCCGAAAATATGTTGGATTCGTATGCTTAATATGGAGGATGCCCCTCCACCTGAATATTAGTTACGCGTGTCGGTGAATGATTTCGGGTGGCTGTGTCGACAGGGATCTCCCAAGAAAACAACCTCTTTCCTGCAGTTCTTTGTCCGTAATACGCCATTCGATGTATTTAACTCATGGAACTCATGGGGTATGAATCATCTTGTCCATTCGTTAACGCTTAGGGCTGTTAATTTTAATGGAGGGTGGATTAATTGTCTGTTTGAGCTTGCATATAACGGGCGTAGATATTTTTTCCCATATAGCGGGCGATATCGCGTGGCGGGGCTTTGAGGAGGTCGACGACGATGAGGCCATCGACGACGGTGCCGAAGTCTGGATCGACATTGAATGCGGCGATGCGTCCGCCGAGTTTTAAGTATTGACGGATGAGCACGGGCATTTCGCGTTTACCTTCTTCGATTTCGGCGAGGGCGGCATTGACATCATCTTCGGATGACAGAAAATCGGCGTAATCAGGGTGGTGCCACTCGGCGAAGTGGGGGCGCTTTGGGGGAAGGCGTGCGGAGACGTAGCGGGCGAGGGTTTTGTCATAACAGCTTTGGTGTAGATATTCCACGAGCATATCGCGTGCGGCGGTGCGGTAGCCGTTGGAAATGCTAACGGGGCCGAAGAGGACGGTGTAGCGCGGGTGGTTGGCGATGAAGCGGAGTACGCCACGCCACAGGAGGAGCAGTGGAGCGAATGCGCGTTGACAGTCGGGGCGGACGAAGGAGCGTCCGAGTTCGACGGCTGGGCCTGGTAGATATCCTAGGAATCGTTCGTCGAATTTGAAAAGCGAGCGGGTGTAAAGCGCTTCGGTGCCGTGTGTTTCCATGAGTAAATCGGAGAGGGCGAGTCGGTAGCAGCCGATGATTTCGCGTCGTTTGCGGTGCCAGAGAATGATTTGGTAGTAGGCTGCATCGAAGGTGTCGGTATCTTGCGGGCGTCCTGTGCCTTCGCCGGCAGCACGGAAGGTGATTTCGCGCAGTCGTCCGATTTCGCGCAGAACGGTGGGGATTGCCTCGCCTCGGGCTGCGTAGAGTGCATAGTCGCCTTCAAACAGCAGGAGGCTATCGGAGGGGAGGGCATTGAGTTCGTTTTCGACGGCTTCTGGGCTGACGGCGGGAATGATGGCTTCGTCGGTGCGTTCGTCGGTATCTAGTGTTAATTGTTGCATGCGCAGGCTGAACGCGGAAGGGCCTGTCCGGCCGGCGAGCAGGAAGGTGCGGAACCGTAGATAGCGCAGGGCATCTTCGTCGGAGAAAAAGCGTCGGATGAGGCTTTCTCGCGGGATGGCTGAGCCGATGCGTAGGGTGATGGCTCTCCGCTTGAGTCGGAGCATTTCGCGCGGCAAGCGCAGCGTGCGCAGGCGCGGATGAATTTTGCCGAGTAGGTGGAAGAGGAGGGAGGCGGAGCCCGGTACGAAGACAGGCAGGACATGTGTGTTTTCGGGGCTGTGTCGAAGGAGTGCAGCTACCGTGGGGTGCCAGCGGGGGTCGCGGACTCGGAAGGCTTTCGGCGTGAAACTGGCTACTTCGCCGGCAGGAAAAATAATGAGTGCATGCCCATCGTTTAGCCAGTCTAGTGATTCACGTAGGGCTCGTACATTGCGTGCCGCTGAACTAGGTAACCCGAAGGGGTCGACAAATACCATATCTTGGCGTAGCTCGGGGATGCGGTTTAGAATGTAGTTTGCCATTACGCGCACATCCGGACGTTTCTCGCGGATTAGCTCGAGTAGGGCCAGCCCCTCGATGGCTCCGAAGGGATGATTGGCGACAATTAGTAGTGGCTCCGAAGCTGGGATGCGTTCGCGGTCAGCTTCTGTCACATCGGTCCGAATTTGCATGGCATTGAGCACCCGCAATGGGAATGGAAGGCCTCCTGGATTCGGTGCGCTGCACAGGCGTTTGTAGAGATGCCTTAGTGACGAGAGCCCTAGCAGTCGCTCTGCGGTACGCCCTGTTACCCGTAGCAGGAACCGTGGTATCGGCCGTTTGATCTCTCGCCACGGAATCCGTAGTGTCAAATCGGCTTTGTCCTGGGGATGGAGGGGCATGGTTTTGTCTCTGTGACTCATCGGAATGGGGAGCTTTCCTGTAAACGTACTGCGGAGCATGTTAGCATAGGTCTGGGCTTCTGTATAGTCCTTTTGCAGATGAATTAGTCTGGAGTGTTGCGCTCTGTGGTGTTTTGTTGGATGATGGATGCGGGCAACCCTGTCGAAGGTGATTTTAGAGATTTTCTATGCAGGCCAGTAGTTCACGTTCGATGGCATCGACGATTTCAAAACCGCGATTGGTAGGTGCATTCTTCTCTGTAAGCAGTCCGTAGGTACGGGCGGTCTGTAGAATTTTTTGCCACTGGGGTAGGGCGGGAGCGAGTAGGGGGAAGTGGGCAATGATTGCTTCGGGATGAAATCCATCGTCGGTGCGTAGGGAGGTGAACGTACGCTCGAGGGCGTCACTGAGTAAATCGAGGATTTCTTCGGTGCCATTGCCATAGCGACGTAGGGCACCGAGGCGACTGGCTGCGCCGCGTCCGAGGCCCAGATAGTCGCCGCCACGCCAGGTGTTTAGATTGTGCTGGCAACGGAAGCCGTCTTTGGCATAGTTGGAGATTTCGTAGCGGGTGAGGCCTGCATCGGCGAGGGCACTGGCCATAAGGGTGAGTGCATCGCAGACGCGGTCGGCATCGGGTGGCGATAGCCCTTCCTGGTGCCAGTGGCTGCCTTCATCAATCGATAGTCCGTAGACGGAGATATGGGGGAGGTCGAGGGCAATGGTCTGGTTGACGGTAGCCTCCCATAGGGTTGCGTCGACCCCTGGGAGGCCAGCGATGAGATCGATGCCTGTGTCGGGGATGGCTGCGCGGGCGGTGTCGATGGCATCTAGTGCTTGTCGGACCGTATGCCGGCGGTTGCAACGTTTTAGGATGTGATCGTCGAAGCTTTGTACGCCGATGCTGAGGCGCGTGACACCGATGTCGCGCAGCGTGCGGATAAGTGCTGGCGTGACGGCAGCCGGATGCATTTCGACGGTCCATTCGTATCCGTCGGCGAACTGCATAAAGGGGAGGGTGCGCAGTGTTTCAAATCCGCGTTCGCCGAGGAGCGCGGGGGTTCCGCCGCCGCAGTAAAGCGTCTTTAGTGGGTGTAATTCGATGCCACGCTGGAGATACTCTTCGAGTAGTTGGGCGGGAATGCGTTCGGGCTGCTTTGGCGGGGGGCCAGAGACGAAGGCGCAGTAGGTGCAGCGGCCAGTACAAAAAGGGAAGTGTAGGTAGAGGTGTTCGGGGTGCATGCCGGGCTCCCGATCTATTATACGTTGAGTGGTAGGCGACCGTTGTCTGTATTGTTCGGACCAAAGGGTTCACCGAGGTCTTTTAAATCGCGCAATCCGAAGTGTTCCAAGAAAGTCGATGTGGTGCCGTAGAGGAAGGGGCGGCCGGGCAGGTCGCTGCGTCCGACAGCACGCACGAGGCTGAGCTCCTGCAGCGCGTGCAGTGTGTGGTCTGCCGAAACCCCGCGGACGGATTCGATTTCCGCGCGGCTAATTGGCTGGCGGTAGGCGATAATGGCGAGCGTTTCGAGACCCGCCTGAGAAATCCGCTGTGGGGTATCCGCCTTCAGAAGTACGCGCAGCCACGGGGCCGCTTCGGGAACCGAGCGCATCGAGAAATGCCCATCCTCCTCACAGAGTCGGATGCCCAAATCCGAGTGGGCGAGCATGGAGGCGATGTCCGTCAGATAATTGCGGATATCATGCTCCGAGATAGTCGCAAAATCTGGATTGGGAATCTGCTGTAGCGCTTTATAGAGTTCTTTTACGGACAGGGGCCGATCGGTACCGAAGAGCATGGCACCGATGACAGACTGAAGACTTTTGGGTTGGGGCAGGGTAGATGATTCACTCATGGGGCCAATTATAGCACAGCGGGGGCGGGTGCGGCTGTGGTACCGCACTCGTCCGGGCGAAGGCATGACCATTAGAAGTTTTTATGGGGCTTCCGTGGAATCTGTGGGTAACGCATGGGGGCACTCCTCAACCTCTCCCGAGTTTCTTCGATATGCACAACCCTTATAAGTGCAAATGAAATCGTATCAACCTGATGCCGTATGTACTACAATGGAATGGACTTCGAGGCTAAATGCATGTAAACGATTCATTTCATCTGGCAGGTCGTTGGAAAGACTATTCTTGTGGATTTTTGCTGTTAAATCTGTAATTGGTTCACCACAGATTTTCACGATGAGGCGGAATTTTAGGGGCTGTTGCAGCGTGGTTTTGAGCGTAAGTAAATGCTCGAATCTCGGGCAAAATCTTGAGTTGGTTATGTTTCGCCTCTTTACTTTGAATTTGATGGATTTTGTTTTTGGCGGTTGCACTGTGTTATACTGTGGAAAGAGAGGAGCTACTATGCGCTTGCAATCACTGGATATTTTTCGCGGACTTGTCATGCTGATGCTGGTTGTTTTTCAACCACTGCTGTTGGCTGCTGATCGTGCGTTTGGATTGCCGTTGGGACTGACGGAGCAGTTGACGCATGTGCCTTGGGAGGGGTGTCACGTGTGGGATTGTGTCATGCCTTTCTTTATATTTATGTGCGGAACGGCACTTCCGTTTTCATTGCCTAAATATTTGAACGGCGGCCGTCCTGGTGTGGCATTTTTTCTTCATCTTCTGAAACGGGTGGCGTTGCTGTGGATGCTTGGCATGGTTGTGCAAGGGAATTTGCTCGATTTTCGTTGGGATCGTCTCTATTGGTATACGAATACGCTGCAGGCAATTGCCGCTGGTTATGTCATTGCCGCATTATTTCGGCTTGTTTCTGGAAAAGTATTTCAGCTTGCTGCACCATTGCTGTTAATGGTGGCGTATGGTCTGCTGCTGCATTTCGGTGGCGATTATACGCCGACAGGCAATCTGAGTATTCGTATTGACCGATTTTGTTTTCCTTGTGGCAATGGAGATCCTATGTATCCATGGGTCTTGCCGACGCTGATGTTTGCTGCGATAACGTTGGCTGGTGCTTGTTGTGGCGATTGGTTCAAGGGGGCAGCTGCCCGGCCTTTTTTGATTCGGCTAGTGGTTCCGGTGCTTGTCGGTGTGGGGGTGTTCGGTCTTGGGCGGATACTGGTGCTTTGGGTTCCGGCGGTGAAATATATATGGACTCCTAGTTTTACGTTAATGGTCCTTGGTTACGCAGTTTGGCTGCAGACTCTGTTGTACGCAGTGGTTGATTTGACAAGCTGGAGCCGTTGGTTAGGACCGGTCGTTTTATTTGGGCGCCATTCTCTGATGGCTTATATGCTTGGGGTTCTTTTTATGCCAGTTTTTGCGGCACTATCGCGGATTTTGCTGCACGGAATGCCGATGTTTTTTGGTAATGGTGCACAGCCGTTTGTTCTCGCTCTCGGCAATGCGCTTGGACTGATGCTGGCGTTGTATGTGTGGGATTGGCTTTGCAGAAAACGTGTTGAATAACCGAGATTGACTACTGTTCGTGGCTGGAGTCGCCTCATCGTAATCTTAATTTTGCACGAGGTATATCACAAATGAACGGAATTTTTATATAAACTCTTAAAAATATTGAAAATAACCCTTGCAATACCTATCTATTTATGGTTTTTTTTATTACCATAAACAAGGAGATGTTATGGCTCGTCCCAGAAAAGAAAATGCTGAATTTTTCATCCATCGTCACACGCTTGGCGGACACGTTTATGCAGCTACCCGACCTGCTTACATAA
>SAMEA104404097__coassemble_76_pt1 | contig 115135 bp, 88 predicted proteins | sample SAMEA104404097__metabat2_high_PE_096 | metagenome-assembled genome bin SAMEA104404097 (sample SAMEA104404097) | Balaenoptera acutorostrata | reverse complement strand
CCGTCAACATGAGAAAACGAATCGACGACTCGCAGGCCTTCAGCTGCTTATAGAAATCGTACAACTCCTGACGAACGGCTGCAGCCAATGTCATATCCGCCAGAGCATTTCCGATGGGCGCGTCATACTCGTCAATCAATACCGCTACCGGCCGACTGCCCTTGCCAAATTCAACCAATGCATGGTTGAAATTTAACGCTATATCTTTTGAACTGTCAAACCCGGCAAAACCGGCCTCTTCCAGAACACCTTGAACATAATCCGAGAAGTTCTTTTTAAATGTTGTCAGTGTCCCGGTTGGAACAACGGACATATCGAACCGAATGACGTTAAACTCCGACCAGTCATAATCGGTCTTCTCGGCGATATAAAGCCCCCTAAAAAGCTCTTTGTGTCCCTCGAGGATATGCTGCAGCGTCGAAATCATCAGCGACTTACCGAAGCGGCGCGGACGGGTGACGATGAAACTCTTGATACCGTTCCAGGTTACCAGCTGATGCAGATAGCTCGTTTTATCGACATAGATACTCCCGCTCTGCCGCAATTCGGCAAAGTTGTAGAGCTTGGCGATATCGTTTTTGCTGGTTTCCACGGCGTTATTATAGCACAACTCCCAAAAGGTATATGACACACTCAGGAATAGACCGACGAAATCCCGCGCACTGTCCGCAGGACAGCTCCACTGTCTGCAAGAACAATGCGCTGGGGGCCCTCGGACGTTAGAGCTGTGAAGGGTCGTGTATGATGGTTCCGACACCATCCATTTTTGCTCCGGCCTTCAGCGCCCGTTGGCGCCAGAATTCAGCCTTCGACGGATTGGGATCCACGTGCAGACCGATGTCGTACCAATGGGCCAGCTTCATCATCATCTCCGGATTGCCGGCTTCGGCGGCGGAATGGACGGCTTTATACATCAGGACGGAGATTTCGCCGAAGGCTTTGCAACGTTCGGCGTCGGTACCGTTCTGTACAATGTCCTGAAGCTGCACCATCCGCTGGTAATCGGCATCATCCATCACAATCGAGGGCTTGGCAACACCCTTGTTTCTGTTCTTCAGTTTTCTCTTTTGAGACATGGTATCTAACCTTTCCGACAGGTGTTATATGAACCGAAAGGGACGCCCGGATTTCAGATCCTGGTAGTGATTGGCACACCGTTGCTCGCCAACGTCGGCACCGCGTTTGAACCAGCGCATGGCTTTGTTGCGGTCTTGCTCGGTTCCGATGCCCAAAAGGTAGCAGAGTCCCATGAACCTTATACCCTCAGGATGTCCCTGCCTGGAGGCTTTTTTGGCATACCGGAAGGCCTTGGTGGGGTTCCGTTCTGTTCCGAGGCCCATGAAATAACAGCTGGCTACGCGGGCATCACCCCCTACCCAGCCGGCATCTGCCGATTTGACGGCCCAGGTGAATCCAAGATGATCGTCATTTCGCGTGCCGATCCCGTTTTGGTAACAGCGGCACAGCGCTGCCATGGCACGCGGATTGCCGAGTTCGGCCGCGCGGCGGTAGTAGTCAAAGGCGTTAACGTGCGAGACGTTGACACCGCGTCCGAGGGCGTAGCTGTCGCCCAAACTGCAAAAGGCGCGCCCGGCAATGGTCGGATTGCTGCAGGCGGAAAGTTTCCGCAGGAGATAAACGATGTATCGGTCGTCATCGCTATTCGGATCGGCGGCCATCTTGGTCAGATCGGCGGCATCATCCGGGACGCGGACTTCTGTTTTGGCGAGCAAGGTCTCGACAAAGGACTGAAACATCTCCGAGGCTTCTTCAGGCAACGGGTCCCGGTCGGCGAAATCGCTGTCGGGAAAAGCATTACGGTCATCGTATCCGTCCGTACGATAGTGCAACGCCAGTTTTTCAGAGATAAATGCCCTGGCAGGCTTGACAGCTTTACCGTTGTTACGCCGCCGGGATTCCTCGGCACGCTCGCGCCACATCGCGGCCATTTTCGGATCGCTGCGGACAAAGTGGCCATGTTCGTACCAAGAAGCCAGGCTTTCCATCGACAGCGTATGGCCGGCTTCGGCTGCGGCGATGATTTGTTTCACCTGAATCGCATTCAGAACAAACGCGGCATCCCGCTGCTCTTCCGGCGTACCATGAAGGCAACGGTCTTGGAGTTCTTTTAAAAAGATGCTGTTTTCTTCTTCACCGGAGAAGGTTATCACGTTTTCTTCGGCAAACTCCCTCTCATCGATTCGGTCTGTATCGTCCATGAAACACGTCCTTTTGGCTAAATATTTAAATTACGCTGACAGCATAACATAAACCGGCACGAAAAAACATCCCAAAAGCGGCCTTGATTTCGATTTTCGGCCAGAAAGATGCTGCGACACGGCACAGGAAAGAAACGGCAGGCAGGTTACGTATGGGGCATTTTAAAAAAATATTCACCGGACTGTTTTAGGGTGTGTTTTTGGTGCCGAGCAGGGGGTGCTGCGTATTTTCGCGCGGACGTCTTTTTTTTGGGGGGTACTCCCCCATTTGGTTCAGCATGCATCGCCTGCGATGCCTACCTATAGCCGTCTTCATGCATACAGGCTTTACTGTCGTTGCGGAGGTATAAAAAAACCGCACCTTTGTGGGGTGCGGTTTTTTTGAGAAGCGTTATGCTTCGTCGCTTATTCGGCGGCGGGAGCAGCGGCTTCGGCGGCAGGGGCATCAACGGTCCACTCGATGACGGCCATTTCGGCAGCGTCACCGCGGCGGGTGCCGAGCTTGGTGATGCGGGTATAACCGCCGTTGCGGCCGGCCTGAGCCGGAACCACGGTGTCGAAGAGGCGCTTGACGGCTGCGGGGCTGCGCAGACGGGCAGCGGCGAGGCGGCGAGCGGCCAGAGTATTCTTGCGGGCGAGGGTGACGAGCTTTTCGGCATCCTTGCGGGCTTCCTTGGCCTTCTTCAGGGTCGTGGTGATCTTGTCGTTGATGATGAGTGCGGCGCAGAGCATGCGAAGGAGCTGTTCGCGGTGCTCGGGGCTGCGGCCGAACTTCTTGGTAAGGCGTTTGTGACGCATGACTGGATTTCCTTAAAGAGTTGCTGCGCGATTAGGCATTGGGGTTCTTGTCGAGCAGGTTCAGATCGAACTTGTAACCCAAGGAGAGGCCCATTTCTTCGAGCTTTTCCTTGATTTCGGTAAGAGACTTCTTACCGAAGTTGCGATACTTGAGCATGTCGGCCTCGGTCTTCTGGACGAGTTCGCCAACGGTCTTGATTTCGGCGCTGTTGAGGCAGTTGGCCGAGCGGACGGAGAGCTCGATCTCGTTGACACCCATATTGAGCTTGCGGCGGAGTTCTTCGATTTCGGTGGTATCGACGGCGGAGGCCGGATCTTCGAAGTCGAGGATATCTTCGGTCGTAGCGACAAAGGCATCGAGATGGTGGCGCAGGAGAGCTGCGCTCGTCTTGAGAGCATCGTCCGGAGAGACGCGACCGTCAGTCCAGATGTCGAGGATGAGGCGTTCGTAGTCGGTGCGCTGACCGACGCGGGTGTTGACCACGTCGTAGTTCACACGGGTGACGGGGGAGAACGCGGAATCGATCGGAATGACCCCGATGTCAAAGGAGGGATCTTTGTTGCCCTCAGCCAGGCAGAAGCCGCGGCCGACGCCGACGAGAGCCTCGAGATTCAGGGTACCATCTGTATCGAGGGTGGCAATCACCTGTTCGGGATTGAGCACTTCGATGGAGTTGTCGACCGCAAAATCAGCGGCGGTGACAACGCAGGGGCCCTTCTTGGAGAGCCGAATCCAGCGGGTTTCGCGGGTGAAGCTCTTCAGGAGTACCTTCTTGAGGTTCAGAACGATGTCGGTAACGTCCTCGGAAATTCCGGGCAGGGAGCAGAACTCGTGCGCGGCACCCTCGACACGGATGGCCTTGATGGCAAACCCCTCGATGGAGGAGAGCAGCACGCGGCGGAGCGAGTTGCCCAGCGTACGGCCGTATCCGATTTCGAACGGATCGGCGGTATAACGGGCATAGGTCTCGGTGGCCGTGGCGTCATCGCGGACGATATGGGTGGGCATTTCAAAGCGACTCAGGCGAATCGGCATGATTGTTCCGTCCTTTCTGACGTGGGGCGTGCGGTATCAGGCCGCACGCCCCGGTAGCAACAGGGTGAAATTAGCGGGAGTAGAGTTCGACGATCAGCTGAACGTTGATATTCTCCGGGATTTCCGCGCGCTCAGGGATGCTGAGCAGGGAGCCGGTCATATTGCCCTCATCCCACTGCAGCCAAGAAGCGGCGGCGGTGCGGGGGTTCTTGAGGGATTCAACGATCACGCCCATGGTCTTATCTTTCTCGCGCACACCGATCGTCTGACCGGGCTTCACGATGTAGGACGGGATGTTGCACATCTTGCCATCCACCGTGATGTGGCGGTGAGAAACGAGCTGGCGGGCCGCGGCACGGGTCGGGGCGATGCCCAGACGGAAGACGAGGTTGTCCAGACGGGTTTCGCAGAGCTGCAGGAGCACATCACCGGTCTTGCCGGGTTTGGCTTTAGCGCGCTCGAAGAAGATGCGGAACTGGCGCTCGAGCATGCCGTAGATGTACTTGGCTTTCTGCTTTTCGCGGAGCTGGACGCCGAATTCGGAGAGTTTGCGGCGGCGGTTAGCGCCGTGCTGACCCGGGGGATTGGGGCGGCGTTCAAGCAGCTTGTCGGGCCCGTAGATGGGCTCGCCGAAGCGGCGGGAGATTTTGGTGCGAGGACCGGTATAACGTGCCATAATTAGACTCTCCGGCGTTTACGGGGACGGCAGCCGTTGTGGGCAACGGGGGTGCAATCCTTGATGCAGGTAACGTGAATGCCAACAGACTGGATGGCGCGGACGGCGGATTCACGGCCGGCGCCGGCGCCCTGCATGCGCACTTCGAGCTCGTGCATACCACGGGCGTAGGCGGTGCGGGCAGCGTCCTGGGCGACCATGGTAGCGGCGAACGCGGTGGACTTGCGGGAGCCCTTGAACCCGGCCTTACCGGCAGAGCTCCAGGAGATGACACCGCCGCGGGCATCGGTGATGGACACCAGGGTGTTGTTGTAAGTGGCACGGATGAAGGCGATGCCGGCGGGCATGACCTTGGCTTTGGATTTTTTCTTCGCGGCTTCGGCGTCTGCGGCGGCAGCGGCCGGATCAGCGGCGAGGATGGCCTGAGCCTCGCTCATCGCGGGCTTCTTCTGCTCTTCGGCAGCGGCCTGTTCTTTGATTTCTTCGCTCATGAGCACTCTCTAAAGGGTTTACTTTTCACGAACGGTGGAGACCGTCTTCTTGGCGCCCTTACGGGTGCGGGCATTGGTCTTGGTGCGCTGGCCACGGCAGGGGAGGCCCCGTTTGTGGCGGTATCCGCGATAGGTACCGATGCTCATCAGGCGGCGGATATTGCCGGACACTTCGCGGCGAAGGTCGCCTTCAACGCGATAGTTTTCCTGAATGTATGCAACAATCTGGCGGATCTCGTCGGGGGTGAGGGCGTCCGCCTTCTTACCGACTTCGATCTTGCACGCTTCAACAATGTCCATGGCCCGCTGGGGGCCGATACCGTGGATGTACCGCAGCGCGTACTCGATGCGCTTGCTTCCGGGGACATCCACACCCATCAATCTCGGCATGTCTTTATTCTCCGATTAACCTTGACGCTGCTTGTGACGAGGATTCGTGCAGATAACGCGCACGACGCCCTTGCGCCGAATGATGCGGCACTGCTCACAGATGCGTTTGACAGAACTACGAACTTTCATGGCCTGTTCCTTTTCGAATGAGTGGCACAATATACCTCATTTGAGATCATTTGTCCACAACAAAAAGCAAAAATTTTCACACGCCTGGCCAATTGTCGGACCAAGGGTCTTCCTCATACCAGGGTGTAAGGATTTCTGCTTTGTCTTTGTGTACCGCCACGGTGTACTCAAAGTGCGCGGTCGGGAGACCGTCCCGCGATACGACTGTCCAACCATCAGAGAGTGTACGGACGGCCGGTTTGCCGAGGTTGACCATCGGTTCGATGGCCAGAGTCATACCCTCGTGCAGAATCGGTCCCTTACCGGGTTTCCCATAGTTGGGAACCGGGGGGTCTTCGTGGAGGTGACGCCCCACGCCGTGACCGGTGAACTCTCTGACTACCGAGCATCCGCCATCTACAATCGTCTTCTCCACGAGGTGTGAAATATCCGAAAGGTGGACTCCGGGCCGCATAGCCAGTACGGCCTCTTCGAGGGACTTTCGGGTGACGTGTACTAACCGACGGACATCGGCAGAAACCGTATCCCAGCCACCGACAGCCACCGTGCGGGTGTTGTCGCCGAAATAGCCGTGATACGAACCGCAAACATCGAGGCTTACAATGTCCCCGCGCTGGAGGACGCGTGCGCCGGGGATGCCGTGGATAACCTCTTCGTTAACGGAAATGCATAATGCCCCGGGGTAACCGTAATAGCCGAGGCAGCCGGATGTTGCAGATCCATCGCCGAGCGTTTTGAGGTACTCGCGTGCGAAGGAATCGATTTCTCCGGTCGTCACACCCGGCCTCACTTGGGCGACACAGGCGTTAAGCAGGTTGGTGAACATCCTGCCGGCGACACGCATGTGTTCCATTTCCTGGGGGGTGATGATATTGATCATGGTATGACCTACGGATTATTTGAATGCTTCGAGAACTTCGTCGAGCACAGCGTGGATGCTGATGCTGCCGTCAACTGCGGTGAGCTGATTGCGTTCTCTGTAATAGGAAATGAGAGGGAAGGTCTGTTCCGCGTAGACCTCGAGTCGGTGTTTCACCGTTTCGGGGGTATCGTCCTTTCGGATGATGAGGGGAACGTTGCACTTATCGCAGAGGCCTTCGTGCTTGGGCTTCAGGGTATCGACGTTGTAGCCAGCGCCGCAGGTGGGGCACACACGGCGCCCAGAGATGCGGCGGATGACGATTTCGTCGGGAACTTCGAGGAGGAGCGCGCCGCGGAGGTTCACGCCGACGCGTTCGAGCATGGAGCCGAGGATTTCGGCCTGCGGGACATTGCGGGGGAAGCCATCGAGCAGGAGGGTTTGGGTCTCCTTATCTTCGCGGATGACATCTTCGATCATTTCGGCGATTAGGGCATCGGGAACGAGGTTGCCCGACTCCATGAATTCCTTGGCTTTGACTCCGGCAGGGGTGCCGGCTTTGACTGCGCCGCGCAGCAGGTCGCCAGAAGAGAGGTGGCGAATCCCGTTGTGTTTGGCGAGTTCTGCGGCCAGGGTGCCTTTACCAGCACCGGGGGCTCCGAGAAGAATGACGACGTCCATATGCGTACTCCTGTGTGTTGCCTGTTATTGCTTAACGGCGGCCGGAGATGCGTCCGTGACGGAGGAAGCCTTCGTAGTTGCGCATGACCAGCTGCGATTCCAACTGGCGGAGGGTATCCAGTGCCACACCGACGATAATGAGGAGGCTGGTACCGCCAAAGAAACCTGCAATATTATACGGCACCTGACGTGCAGTAAGCAAGAGGGGAATGACGGCAATGAGCAGCAGGGAGACTGCGCCGATGAGGGTGACGCGGGTCATGACGCCGTCGAGGTACTCGGCGGTTTCCATGCCGGGGCGGATGCCGGGGATGTAGGAACCTTCGCGCTTGAGGCCATCGGAGATGTTCATTGCATTGAACTGCGTGGCGACCCAGAAGAAGGTGAAGAAGAGAATGAGGGCTCCGTAGAGGATGATGTGCGTAGCCGTGGTGGGCATGGCGATGGCCTTGCCGACATTGCGGAGGGCGGCGGTGAAAGCGTTGGTGCCTTCGAGGTTACCCATGAAGCCGATGAGCTGGAGGATGGGACCTGCGAAGATGATGGGCATCACGCCAGCGTAGTTAACACGCAGGGGCAAGTAGGTGGTGTTGCCGCCGTAGGCTGCGCCGCGGGAGATAGCACGGGTGGAGTGGATGGGGATCTTGCGGAGGGCCTGAGTCAGGGCGACGGTTCCCAGCAGGACGGCGAAGCCGAAGACGAGGAGGAGGATGAATTCCCAGATGGAGCCCTGGGCCTGGGCGCCACCGACGCCGAAGTAGCGGCGGGCTGCATCAGCCACGGCTGCAGGCAGGCGGGAGGAGATGTTGATCATGATGAGCAGGGAGACACCGTTGCCGATACCGCGCTCGGTAATCTGATCGCCGAGCCACATGACGAACATGGAGGCGCCGGTCATGGAGATGACCGTCATCAGGTAGAAAGCGACGGGGTTGATGGTCACGAGCTCGATTTCGCCAGCGCCGAGACGGGCGGGATTGAGGATGGTGTTGGCCAGCATGAATGCCTGGAACACGCAGATGGCGATGGTGAGCCAGCGGATGTAAAGGTTGAGGGTTTTGCGACCAGCATCGCCTTCGCGCTGGAGGCGGCCGAGTGCGGGCACAACAGCTGTCATCAGCTGAATAATGATTTGTGCGGAGATGTAGGGCCAGATGGAGAGCGTGCCCACGGAGCACTGGGTGAGCGCACCGCCGGTGAAGGTATCGAACCAGGCGATGAGACCGCCCGCGGCAGCATTGGCCGCCAGCGTTTCCTGCAGGCTCATGATGGCGGACCAGTCCACACCCGGTGTCGGAATCATAGCCAACAGGCGGGCGACGGCGACCAGGCCAATCGTAAAGAAGATGCGGAAGCGGAGTTCCGGGACTTTAAAAAGGTTTGCAAAGGACTTGAGCATAAGTTTCCTCTGGAGGCAGTCGCTCAGGAATTGGAGTCAGGCGTTCGGCCCACACATATACGTTTATAACCGGGAACCTCCCGGAGGGTCCCCGTTTTTCCCGGGGAGAAAAACCCATCCCCCGGCAGTTACCGGGGGGCGGGTTGAAGCAGCATCAGATCTGTTCGCAGGTGCCGCCGGCGGCCTCGATCTTGGCCTTGGCAGCGGCGGAGAAGGCAGCGGCCTTCACGGTGAGCTTCTTGGTGAGCTCGCCTTCCGCGAGAATCTTGATACCGGCATACTTGGCGGGGCGGTAACCGAAACCGGCGGCGAGGAGGACCTCGATATCCACCACGGTGCCGTCGTCGAAGCCGTTGAGCTGGCCGACATTGACGCCGTAGAAGGGCGTGCGGTTGGGGTTCTTGAAGCCACGCTTAGGCAGACGGCGCATGAGGGGCATCTGGCCGCCTTCGAAGCCGAGTTTCTGCTTGTGGCCCTTGCGGGAGCCCTGACCCTTGTGACCGCGGGTCGAGGTCTTGCCCATGCCGGAGCCCATACCGCGGCCGACGCGTTTACGGCTCTTGCGGGCGCCGGGGGTATTGGTGAGACTGGAAAGATCCATTTTGGAAATCCTTTCTGAGAATTGGGAGGGGCGTGGGCCCCTCCCTACCCTGATTAGGCGCGGAGAGCGGCGATGGCCTCAGCGGAGCGCAGCTGGTGCAGCGCATCGATGGTGGCCTTGACGACGTTCAGGCGGTTCTTGGAGCCGAGGGACTTGCCCACGACATCCTTGATGCCAGCGGCCTCAAGCACGGGGCGCATAGCGCCGCCGCAGATGATACCGGTACCATCGGGAGCGGGACGCAGGAGGACCTTGCCGCCATCGCACATGCCGTAGACTTCGTGCGGGATGGAAGTGCCCTTCATGCAGATGGTGCGCATGGCCTTGCGTGCAGCTTCGCCGCCCTTGCGGATGGCGTCGCCGACTTCGTTGGCCTTGCCGATACCCAGACCCACGCGGCCGTTGTTGTCACCAACAACGATGATCGCGGAGAAGCTGAAGCGGCGGCCACCCTTAACGGTCTTGGCGCAGCGGTTGACGAAAACGGTCTTCTCGTCGAACTCGGGAGCTTCGCGGTCGTGATTGTTGCGGTCGTTCATTTTACGCTTCCTCCGTCTTGGCGGTAATCGCGAGGCCAGCAGCGACGGCGGACTCGACGATGGTCTTGACGCGGCCGTGGAACTTGTAACCGGCGCGGTCGACGACGACCATGCGGATACCCTTTTCCTGGGCAGCCTTAGCGGCGGCCTCACCGAGTGCCTTAGCACCCTCGAGGTTGCACTTGAGACCACCCTTGAGGGTGGAGGCGGAGGCCAGCGTGGTCATAGCCACGTCGTCGATGAACTGCACGTACATGTAGCGGTTCGAGACGAAGATGGCCATGCGCGGACGCTCGGCGGTGCCGGCGCTGATGCGGCGGCGGATACGCAGATGACGCGCAGCGCGCTTTTCTTTGCGGTTCTTCAAACTCATTGCAATTCTCCTGACCGGGCTTAGGCCACAGTCTTGCCTTCCTTGCGGCGGATCTTCTCGCCCTTGTAACGGATACCCTTGCCCTTGTAGGGTTCGGCGGGGTAGTAAGAGCGGATGCGGGCGGCGGCTTCGCCGACGACGGCCTTATCGATACCTTCGACCTTGACGTTGACGTCAGCGGTGACGGTGACGGTGCAGCCTTCGGGAATGGTGTATTCCTTGGGGGATGCGAAGCCGAGGGTAAGGATAACCTTGTTGCCCTGGACGGCGGCCTTGAAACCGGTGCCTTCGATGGTGAGTTCACGGGTGTAGCCCTGGGTGACACCTTCGATCATGTTCTTGACGAGGGTGCGGGTGAGGCCGTGGAAGCTCTTCTGAGCACGGGAGTCGTCGGCGCGGGTCACGAGGACCTGGGTGCCGTCGACAGCAACGGTGATGCCCTTCTGGAAGACGCGGGAAAGTTCGCCCTTGGGGCCCTTGACGGTCACATCGTGGCCGTTGGCGACCGAGACGGTGACGCCGGCGGGGACGGTGATGGGCTGCTTGCCAATACGAGACATAGTACGTACTCCTTTACCAGATGGTGCAGAGCAGTTCGCCGCCGAGCTTGCGCTCACGGGCGGTTTTGCCGCTCATAATGCCGCCGGAGGTGCTGAGCACCGCGGTACCCAGACCGCCGAGGACGGAAGGGATGTCGGTGTAGCCGCAGAAACGGCGGAGGCCGGGGCGGGAAATGCGCTCGAGGCCACGGATAGCGGGCTCGGCACGGTCGCTGTACTTCAGCTCGATGGTGAGGGTGCGCTTGACGTCGCCGACCATGGAGAAGTCAGCGATGTAGCCCTCTTCCTTCAGCACGCGGGCGATTTCGCCCTTGATGCGGGAACCGGGCATCGCCACATCGGCATGGCGGGCCTTCTGGGCGTTGCGGATGCGCACCAGCATATCGGAAATGGGATCGGTCATCATTTTCTGTGTGTCCTCTCTCTTACCAGCTGGCCTTGGTCACGCCGGGGATTTCGCCGTTGAGGGCCATCTCGCGGAAGCAGAGACGGCAGAGGCGGAACTTACGGATCACGCTGTGCGGACGGCCGCAGCGGGAGCAACGGGTGTAGGCGCGGACGCCGAATTTCGGGGTGCGCGACGCCTTGACGATCAGAGATGTCTTTGCCATGGTAGGTTACTCCTTAGCTTAGCGACCCATGAAGGGCATACCCAGCGCTTCGAGCAGGGCGCGGCAGGCGGCCTTGTCCGTAGCGGAGGTGACGAAGGTGATATCCATACCGGAAGCGGAGCTCACGGCGGTGATTTCGGGGAAGGTCACGTATTCCTTCAGGCCCATGGTGTAGTTGCCGGCCTGGTCAAAACCACGGTTCGGCACACCGCGGAAGTCGCGGATGCGGGGCAGCGTGGCGTTGACGAAACGCTCGACGAAATCATACATGCGGGCGCCGCGGAGCGTCACCTTAGCACCGATGACCATGCCTTCGCGCAGCTTGAAGTTGGAGATGCTCTTGTGAGCACGGCAGAGAACCGCCTTCTGGCCGGTGATGGCCTCGAGGTCCTGGATAATCTGCTTCTGGGTGTCTTTTTCGACGATGCCGAAGCCCATGTTGATCACGACCTTGGTCAGGCGGGGCACGAGCATGGGATTCTTCACGCCGAGCTTCTGCTGAAGCGCGGGCACGAGTTCCTTGGCATAGGTCTCTTTGAGATTGGCCATTGTCTACTCCTTAGTCCAGCGCCTTGCCGGAGATCTTGAGGGTGCGGACGGTCTTTTCACCGTTCTTGGTGCGGCTGATGCGGGAGCCGGCCTTCTTGTCGGCGTCGTAGGGCATCAGGTTCGAGAGCTGAATGGGGGCCTCGCGGTCCACAATCCCGCCCTGAGGCGTCTGCTCAGTGCGGCGGATGGTCTTCTTGACGAGGTTGAGCCCCTCGACAGTCGCGACACCCTTCTTGGGGGAAACGGCGGTAACCTTACCGGTTTTGCCCTTATCGGCGCCGGCGATAACGATCACCGTGTCATTCTTTTTGATTCTTGCGATACTCATTGATTTATTCCGTAACTCGCTTAATGTAACGAACGCAGTTCGCAAACGTTCCCGTTCTTCCTATGGGGTGAGCCCGGTTTACGCTTACGTATTACCTGCGGTCACGAAGCGGGCGTTTCGCCTCACACCACTTCGGGTGCGAGGGAAACGACCTTCATCTGACCCTTGTCACGCAGCTCGCGTGCAACAGGTCCGAAAATGCGCGTGCCCATCGGGTTATGCTTGGCGTCGACGATGACGCAGGCATTCTGATCGAAACGCACGGTAGAGCCGTCAGGACGGGCGATCGGATGCGCGGTGCGCACGATCAGCGCGTAGGTGACCTGGCCCTTTTTGACAGCGCCGGTGGGGGTCGCTTCCTGGATGGAGACGCGGATGATGTCACCCACGCCGGCGAAGCCCTTGCGCTGGCCGAGGATGCGGATGCACTTGGCGATTTTGGCGCCGGTATTATCCGCAACAACAAGCTTGCTTTCTTCGATAATCATGGCTTACTTCTCCTCGACGGAGACCAGGCGCCAGCGCTTGGTCTTGCTGAGCGGACGGGTTTCCATGATGACGACGGTGTCGCCGACCTTGGCCACGTTCTGCTCATCATGAGCGTGGAACTTGGTGTGGACCATCACGACTTTGCCGTAGATCGGGTGGAGCATGCGGCGCTCGACGCGCACGATGATCGACTTGTCGCCGGACTTGCTGACGACGGTGCCCTTACGCACCTTGCGCGAACCGCGCTCGACAGTAGTTTCACTCATTTGTTCACCTTCTTCTGGTTAGCCACAGTCAGGAGGCGTGCGATATCCTTGCGCAGCTTGGTGATGCGGCTGGGCGCTTCCACGCCCTGGGTGGAGTTGTGCTTCAGACGGAGGGCCTTGAGCTCGGTTTCCTTTTCGGAAACCAGAGCTGCGATGGCCGCCACGTCGAGATCTTTGATTTCAGAGGTCTTCATGTGTGACGTCTCCGATTTTAGCGGGACACGAGCTGCGTGCGGATACCGAGCTTGGTGTCGGCGAGGCGCAGGCACTCACGAGCCAGAGATTCAGGGATACCGCCCACTTCGAAGAGGACCTTACCGGGGAGGACAACGGCGACCCAAAATTCAGGGTTACCCTTACCCGAACCCATACGGACTTCGATCGGCTTCTTGGTCACGGGCTTGTCGGGGAAGATACGGACCCAGACCTGGCCTTTGCGCTTCATGTGGCGGTTGATGGCCACGCGGCAAGCTTCGATCTGCGTATTGGTCACCCAGCCGCGGCCGAGTGCCTTGATACCGTATTCACCGTAAGCGAGCTTTTCGCCGCTGGTGGCGAAACCCTTACGGGAGCCCTTGGACACCTTGCGGTGTTTCACGCGCTTAGGCATGAGAGGCATAGGAATTCCTCCTTCCGCGATCGCCGCCACGCTGCTGACGAGCGGGCTGGAAATCGTCACGCTTGCAGATCCAGACCTTCACGCCGATCTTACCGGCGGTGGTATTGGCTTCCACAAAACCGTAATCAATGTTGGCGCGGAGGGTGTGCAGAGGGACTTTACCCTTCTTGGACCATTCCACGCGGGAAATTTCGGCGCCGTTGATACGGCCCGCGCAACGGATTTTGATACCGTCGACACCGAGTTCCATCGCGGTCTTTTCGGCACGCTTGATAGCGCGCTTGACAGCGATACGGTGCTCGATCTGCTGGGCAATGGATTCGGCGACGAGCTGGGCATCGGCATCCGGGGTACGGACTTCCTGGATTTCCAGGTAGATTTCCTTACCGGTGCTCTTAGCGAGCGTAGCTTTGAGCTTCTCGACGGCTTCGCCCTTGCGGCCGACGATGACGCCGGGGCGGGCGGAGAAAATGATCACGCGGACGCGGTTGGCATAGCGCTCGATAGCGATCTTGGTGATCGCAGCGCCTTCGATTGCCTTGCGCACGGTGTCGCGGATCTTGGTGTCTTCGGCGAGGTTCAGGCCGAAGTCCTGCTTCTTAGCGAACCAACGCGACTGCCACTGCTTGTTGAGGGCAATGCGGAAGCCGATAGGATTGACTTTCTGTCCCAAGGTAGGCTCCTAATCTTATTCGTTCGTCAGGACCACGGTGAGGTGGCTGAGCTTCTTCTGGATCGGCTTGGCGCTGCCGCGGGCACCGCACCAATAGCGGCGCATGCGGGTACCCTCGTCGAAGACAGCCTTCTTGACCGTCATCGTTTCGGGGTCGAGATTGTTGTTGTTCTTCGCGTTAGCGGCGGCGGAGCGCAGCGCAGCGGCGAGGAAACGCGCGGCCTTGAGGGGGCTGAAGTCGGCGACGGCGAGCGCGTCGGCGAGCTTGAGGCCCTGCACACGGCGGGCGATGGGGCGAGCCTTACGCACGGAGATGCGGAGGTTGCGGGCAATAGCTTTGACTTCCATGTTTTCCGTGTCCTTAATTAGCGGCCAGCCTTTTCGGTCATGCCACCATGAGCCTTGAAGGTGCGGGTATTGGCGAATTCGCCGAGGCGGTGACCAACCATGTTTTCGGTGATGAACACCGGCATGTGCTGCTTACCGTTGTGGATGGCGATGGTGTGGCCGACGAAATCGGGGAGGACCATCGAGCGGCGCGACCAGGTCTTGATCGGCAGCTTCTTGCCCGAAGCATTCATCTTCTCAACCTTCTTAAGAAGGGAGTCATCGACGAAGGGGCCTTTCTTAATAGAACGAGGCATAGTGGATTACTTTCTCCGCTTGACGATGAAGCGATTGCTGTTCTTGCGGCGGTTGCGGGTCTTGCCGCCCTTGGCGAGCTTGCCCCAGGGGCTGCGGGGATGGCTGCCACCGGAGGTGCGGCCTTCACCACCACCCATCGGGTGATCGACAGGGTTCATAGCAACACCGCGGACGGTCGGGCGGATGCCCATGTTGCGTTTGCGGCCGGCCTTACCGAACTTGACGCCGGACCAGTCACCTTCGCCGACAGCGCCGATGGTGGCCATGCAGCCGACGGGGACGAGGCGGATTTCGCCGGAGGGCAGACGCAGGGTGGCCATGCCGTTGGCACGGGCCATGAGCGTGCAGTAGGTGCCAGCGGAGCGGGCCATCTGAGCGCCCTTACCAGGGACGAGCTCGATATTGTGGATCTGCATGCCCAGGGGGATCTTAGCCAGGGGGAGGGCATTACCGACGTTGGGTTCGGCGGAGGGGCCGGAAACGACGGTCATACCAACCTTGAGGCCTTCGGGGGCGAGGATGTAACGCTTTTCGCCGTCGGCATAGTTGAGGAGGGCGAGGTTAGCGGTACGGTTGGGATCGTAGCAGAGAGCAGCGACCTTGGCGGGGATGCCAGCCTTGTCGCGGAGGAAATCCACGATGCGGAAACGGCGACGGGCGCCGCCGCCGCGATGGCGGATGGTGATGCGGCCCTGGTTGTTGCGGCCAGCGCAGGCGTTCATAGCCAGCGTCAGGTGCGCGACCGGCTTCTCCTTGGAGAGGTGGGTGCGGACCTGAGACACGCGCGAACGCATGCCGGCGCTACGGGGCTTATAACTTTTCAGTGCCATAGATAGGGTGTCCTTTGGCCTTAGACGATTTCGATACGCTCGCCGTCGCGGAGGGTCACGATCGCGCGCTTCCAAGCCTGAGACTGGGTGGTGCGGCGGGTGCGGGTAGCGACGGTGCGGCTGCGATAATTCGAGGTATTGACAGCTTCGACATGAACGCCGAACTGGGCCTCGACAGCCGCGCGGATCTCGGGCTTGGTCGCAGAAGGAGCGACTTCAAGCATGTACTGGTTAGCGGAACCGATCAGGGTGCCCTTTTCGGTCACGGAAACCTTGCGGATGATGGTATTCATCTTACTTGTCCGCCTTTCCGGTCACACGGGCCAGACGGGCTTCGAGAGCTTCGAATGCCTTGGCGGTGACCACGATGTTTTTGAAGCGGCAGAGCATGTAGACATCGGTCTCGCCGGCGGCGGCCACGCCCACGTTGGGCAGGTTGCTGACGGAGAGGAAGAAGTTGTCATTGGCGTCGCCAGCCATCGCGTCGTCATCGACGATAACGAGGCAGGAACGCTCGATGCCCATGGTCTGGAACATAGCGGCGGCCGTCTTGGTCTTCGGCGCGTCGTAGTTCAGAGAATCGATGATGCAGAGTTCGCCAGCAGCAATCTTATCGCTGAGGGCGCGGGCAAACGCGAGGGCGAGAACCTTCTTGTTGACCTTCTGCGAGTAGTCGCGGGGGACGGGACCGAAAGCCACGCCGCCGCCACGCCACACGGGGTTGCGGGAGGAGCCGAAGGAGGCCTGGCCAGTACCCTTCTGCTTCCAGGGCTTCTTGCCGGTGCCGGAGACTTCGGATTTATTCTTGGTCTTGGCGGAGCCGGCGCGGTAGCCGTTAAGGATGGCGACCACGGTGTCCTTCACGGCCTGTTCGCCGCGATCCAGGACGAGCTGCGCATCTTCGACGGCCTTTTCGGACGTCGCGGCGCCGGTCTGGTTGTAAACTTTGATCGTGCTCATTACTTGGAAGCCTTCTTGAGAGCCTTCGTCACACGGACGATGCCGCCGTTGGGGCCGGGCACAGCGCCATGGAGGAGAATGAGGTTCTCTTCGGCGACGAGCTTGGCGACACGGACATTCTGGGTGGTGCGGACAACGCTGCCCATGTGACCGGGCAGCTTCTTGCCCTTTTCGACCCAACCGGGGAGGTCACGGGCGGCGATACCGCCGGGACGACGCTTGGAGTGGCCGCCGTGGGTCATGGGACCGCCGCGGAAGCCGAAACGGCGCACCACGCCCGCGAAACCGCGGCCCTTGGTGGTAGCCTGCACGTCGACATAAGCGACACCGTCGAAAACGGAAGCGGTGAGGGTATCACCGGCCTTCACTTCATCGGCGGAATCGGGGGTGAATTCGGCGAGGATCTTCGTAGCCTCAACGCCCGCCTTTTCGAAACGGGTGCGTTCGGCCTTGCTGAGACGCTGCGCCTTCTGGGGCTCGAAACCGAGCTGGGCGGCCACATAGCCGTCTTTTTCTTCGGTCTTGACCTGAACGACGGGGCAGGGGCCGATTTCGACCACCGTCACGGGAACCATGACGCCGTTGTCGTCCCAAATCTGGGTCATACCGATTTTCTTACCAATCAAACCTTGCATGGAATCGTCCTCCTTAGATGCGAATCGAGATATCCACGCCGGCAGGCAGGTTCAACTTCTTGAGCTCGTCGACGGTCTTGGCCGTCGGGCTCACGATGTCCAGCAGACGCTTGTGCGTGCGCATCTCGAACTGATCCATGGACTTCTTGTCCACGTGCGGGGAGCGGTTCACGGTGAAACGCTCGACGCGGGTCGGGAGCGGAATAGGGCCCACAATCTGGGCACCGGTGCTGCGGGCCGTGTCGAGGATGGCACCCACGGCCTGATCCAGCACCTTGTGGTCGTACGCCTGCAAGCGAATGCGTATGCGCTGACTTTGCATTCTCACATTACCTGTTGAGTAGTTGTTCTTTAACTGCTTCGGGCACCACCGCGAACGCGCCGGTCTCCATCGTGTAGCCGGCTCGTCCGCGCGAGAGCGAACGGATCGCCGTAGCGTACCCGAACAGTTCCGCCAACGGCACCTGGGCGTGGACTTCCTGAAGGTCACCCTTCATTTCCATATCACGCACCTGGCCGCGGCGGCCGTTGATATCCCCCATGATGTCGCCCACGTATTCAGGCGGCGTCACGATGTCGAGGGACATGATTGGCTCCAGCAATTCCGGCTGCGCGGCAAGTGCCGCTTCACGGAATCCCATCACGGCCGCGCTCCTAAAAGCAACGTCCGAAGCCGTCTCTTCATCAAGTATGACGCAATCAATGACTTCTGCCTTCACATCTGTCATTGGCCAACGTGCGAGCACGCCGGTCGCTATTGCATCAAATAAAGCGTTCGTAATGATATCAGAATACTCGGGTTTAGGCAAGTGTTTAATTGCAGTTTTTGCAACAGACGCCTGCCGGCCCTTGCCGCGTTCGAGCGCAGAGACCTCGACCGTGACGCTCGCATAGTGGCGGCGTCCGGCCAATTCGCGGTCGAACGTATACGTGTAGCGGGCTTTGCCGACGACAGTCTCATAGTAAGAGACCATCGGCTTGCCTGTATTCGCCTTCACATTGAACTCACGTTTGAGTCGGTCGACGAGGATCTCCAGGTGGAGTTCGCCCATACCGCTCAGAATAAGCTGGCCCGTCTCGCCGTCGATACGGGTCTGACAGGTCGGATCCTCTGCCGCCAGGAGGCCCAGGGCATTGGAAAGCTTGTCCTTGTCCGCCGTCGACTTCGGTTCGATTGCCATGAACATCACCGGCTCGGGAGCCGTGATACCCATGAGGGCAACGGGGACATTTTCCACGCACAGGGTGTCGCCAGTGGTGACATCCTTCAGACCGACAATGGCGCCGATATCGCCAGCGGAGAGCTGATCGAGCTCTTCTTCTTCGTCGGACTTCACGCGCAGGAGCTTCATGATACGCTCACGTTTGCGGGTGCGGGGGTTATAAACATTCTGCCCTTTCTTCAGGGTGCCGCCATAGACGCGCACGAAGAAGAGACGGCCCACATAGGTATCGGTAGCGATTTTGAAGACCAGGGCGGAGAGCGGGGAGGAAGCCTCCATGCCGATTTCGACATCCTCTTCAGTCTTCACATGCACACCGATGGGGGCCTTGCGCTCGCGGGGAGCGGGAAGATAATCAACGATGCCGTCGAGCACTGCCTGCACGCCCTTGTTCTTCAGGGAGGAGCCGCAGAAAACGGGCACCATCGTCCGGGCGATCACAGCGCGGCGAAGCGCAGCCTTCACGGAAGCGGCATCCTGCTCGGGATTCTCGAGATAGGCTTCCATGAACGCGTCATCGGCCTCGGCTAGGGATTCGAGCATTGCTTCGCGGGCGAACTGCACTTCATCAGCCAGCTCGGCGGGAACCGCCTCGTCACAGAACTCGCGTCCCTCGTTGTCGAGGTAACGGCGGTACTTCATCGAAATCAGGTCCACCTCGCCGGCATAGGTTTCGGCAGCGCCGACGGGGAACATCACCGGGACCGCATTAGCGCCCAGCTTGTCCTGCATTTCCTTAACCGCACGGCCGAAATCGGCACCCATACGGTCCATCTTGTTAATGAACGCGATACGCGCAACACTGTAGCGGTCCGCCTGACGCCAAACGGTCTCGGACTGGGACTGCACACCGCCCACTGCGCAGAAGACGCAGACAGCGCCATCAAGCACACGGAGCGCACGCTCGACCTCGATGGTGAAATCCACGTGGCCAGGGGTGTCGATAATATTAATCTGGGTATCGCGCCAAGCGCAGGTAATGGCGGCAGAGGTAATGGTAATGCCGCGTTCTTTCTCTTGCACCATCCAGTCAGTGACCGTGTTGCCCTCGTCCACGTTGCCGAGACGATGGGTCATGCCCGCGTAATAGAGAATACGTTCGGTAGTCGTCGTTTTGCCCGCGTCAATGTGGGCAACGATTCCAATGTTCCGAATCTGTTCCATGCCTGTGGCCATGTTATCCTCTTATTTTTGTTTAATAGGGGCGGATGATGTCAAAGAGCTACAATACTTCTCCGCTGAGAAGTCCCAATAAGATATCACAAGCCAGATAAATATGTCAACCATTTTGAAACATTTTTCATACAGTCGAAATAATACATTCAAAATCAAGACTAAAAACATATAGCAACGAACCATCCTCGCCGCTCGCAACCTATAAAAATACACACAACCCCAAACCCGCGTTCTCTACCGACAAGCTCCTAGGAGCCTGTCGGGGTATAAATGCGCAAGGCGAACAACGTGAAAGAAGTGGGCAGAAACGAAGCTTTTAAAGGCGTGCCGTGGCCCTTGCATGACTAAAAAAGCCGAAGTTTATGCACGTTTAAAGCGCTTTTTACAGCCCGTAGATATACTTCTACAGGCTCCTAGGCGCCCCCGACTTATTCACCCTAGATTCTAACGGGGAACCCTTTTAAGGCGCAGCGGGAGTACTTCCGGGTGGGAAGGCCCGCACGGTAACGCGGGCGACCCCGGGGGTACCGTCGAGGGGACGCTTCCACTCACGTGTATAGGTGCCGTCCTTAGTCTCGTCAGGAAGTATCGCCTGACATTCGGGAGCCGTTACTTCATTAATATAGAAGGCAAGGGTAACGCCCGAGCGGATTTGGGCGGTCTTTCCGGACGGTGTCGCATTAACCACTGCCGCCCTCCCCTGCAACTGCGTCGCCGTGACATAGGTGGCGCGGGTAATTCCAAACTCATACTGAACCGAGAGCACCCTAGCGACGGGATCCCAGTGGGCCACATTCGTAAAGCAGTCCACCGCGGCTGCCGCCTCGGCTGCTGATAGCAGACGCTGCCTGCACTGCGTCGTCGCAATGACCCGGGTGGGGACAGCACCGCCTGTCAGCTCTTTAAGGCGACACAGCGCAGCATCGCTGTAATGGGATGCATCTTCGGCTGCGGTTTTTCCGTTCGGCAACGGAAGAACGCTACCAAAGCTTCGCACAACGAGTCCGTCCGGTTCCCAGCGTGCAATCAGGAGTGCATCGTTGGCCCCTATCAGCGTGACCGCGGGAGCGGCGGCAGGATCTACACCGGAAGCGGCAATCAACGTCGTCCCCTCCTTAATGGGGCCAGCAGGCACGGACACCTTCAGCGTTCCGGCCGGATTATCGAAGGACAGTCCGCCGTTTGCCGTCAGCGGCGCATGGATATTATCAATAGCAACCGTCGCCCCATCATGCAGGGTGACCATTCCGGACACCGCGGTTCCGCCATGGAGCGTACCGCCGGCAAGCACATCAATGGATGTACAGGGCGCGGTTGCCGCCGCCATCGTCAGTGACCCGCCGTTCACAATAGAGACTGCCCCCATTGCGAGCTTCGCCTCCTCTTCAATGGTGACCGCGTTTTCGATCTGAGTCACCTCTGCGACAATCTTGTACGCGGACAGATTCCCCTGCTGGAACGTGACAGCACCTGGACCAGCGATATTCAGACGCTTCAGCGTACTGGTAGCGTTAATGGTCAGGGTGCTGTCCGCGAGAACCGTGAGGACCGCCGTGGATTTAGAAGTCGGAGCACTCCGCGGTCTTTGTTTCTCAATATTCACCCACTGTTTACTTTGGCTCCAATCCCCGACCCCGTTCAGCTCACGGAACCACAGGGGCTCCGATGTCGCGACCAGGTACGTGCCGTCATGCGTCAGGGAGTAAATATTGGAGAGTCCGGGAACCACCTGTCCCTGCGTATCGACCAAAGTCACCGTCGTGGCGGTCAGATTAGCTGGGGCTGCGGCCATCGCAAAAAGCTTAAAGGAGATGGGGTTTGTTGCGCTGACATTGCCGTCCGAAGGAACAATGATGTTCAGTTGCGTGGGCAGTGTCAGGGCACCGTTCAGCGTCGGGCAATCATTTACACCCTGCGCATCAACAGTAGCACCGTCCTCAAGTGTGACCGAACCGGACAGCGTGGCACCGTCGGCAGCGAGAATACCTTGGGGGCCAATGGTGACATTATCGGACAGCGTGGCGCCAGAAGCCAGTGTCAAACGACCGTTGACCACGCTGACAGGCCCCAACGACGAGACCGCGCCGGGAACGATTGTCAGTCCAGCCGCACGTATCGGATCGGGCGATGCACCAGGATCCTCGGGATTGACACCGATTTTTGTCTTCTGTGCCGTCAGCGTACCGCCAGCTGCCCGCAGCGTCAGGTCCGACAGCGTGCCATCGGGTGCCTGCTCCTTACCTATTATATAAAGGGCATCCACCGCTGCCGCTCCATTCAGCGACAGTGTCGCATTGCCAGAGACGGTGACAACCGCACTGACGGTTGTGCTGTTCGGTGCTCCGACCGTATGGACGCGGTTCTGTCCAGTCCAGCGAACAGCCCCTGTATCCGCATTGTCTTCGAAGTAGCCATGCCAGTTCTTCGTTTCGCCGGCAGCCATCTCTGCATAAGAGGTAAAGGTCAGCCACAGACCCGATTTCCCGTTCAGCGTTGCATAGGTCAGCGACACCGCGCCAGGAATCACCTCCGAGCGCTGATTAACGGCCACCACCTGCGGCAGGTTGCCAGGTGTCAGTGCATCCGCGGCCAGATGTTCACGTGCCGTATAAATCACGGGAAAGGGGGCTTCGAGATTATCAGGCAACCGAAAGACCAGCGGCTCGTTGTACTTCGGCAACGCGAGCGGACCGTTCACCGTGAGCGCTCCCCCTTGCGATATATCCAAAATGGTACCGACATAGAGGCTCAGTCCGCCTTCAATGGTCCCGATACCGCCGAGTTCGCCCGCATAACGCTCCCCGGTTGTCGGGTCGGCATAACGGCGCACCGTTACATCGCCACGCCAGATGCCGTTCAGCTCTGCATGCGCACCTTCAACAACCATCGGCAACGACGCGCCAGCTGGCATAATAGTCGAATTTGAAAAGACCTGCTTCGGTTGCTGTCGCTCTGGCGAGTTGCCACTGACCGGGCTCGGATGCAACAGCAGCTGTTCCACTTCCGTTGCACCGTTAACCGCCGACTGACTGTCAATCTGTCCAGCGAAGATGCAATCGCAGATTGGCATCAGCGTAGGAATGGTTGAGGCCAGGTTCAGCGTTCCCTCGCCCACCAGACCTCCAATATTCAGAACGGCGGTCGGCTTCCAGAAGGCGGTCTGCCCAGCAGCCACATGCAGCACCGAAGTTCCCCAATCATACTCGGCGCGCCCCAGCGGACCAGATTGCTCCACCCGCACGCGGTCGGCAAGAAACTTATTCGCCGTCAGCATCGCGGCATCCGAAGAAGCAATACGCAACACGGCCTCAGGCGATCCATCCCCGGGACGGCCCGCATCGTCGCGGCACACATTCATCTGCAATACATCCACCGTAGGCGACAGACAAACGGATGTCCCAGAGGTAATACGGATATTGCCGACACGCGCAGGCGGCACAAAGATTAATTCCTCTTGCGGTGCATCAAAAATAATAGTGCCGCAGTTACTATCCACATTTTCGCCAGCATAAGGCTCAAAGACCGAACCCGCCATCCCCGCATTCTCGGAGACCGTCAGGCGCACCCCCGCCTCGACCACCAACTCCTTCAGACGGAAGGTGTTGGGTTCGAGACGTAGCTCAAAGGCCTCTGCCGGATTTTTGCACTCCAGACGGGACTCCTTTTCAACTGTAAGGATCTGCGTTCCGGTCCCAGACTTAACCATCAGCGCAGGACTGCCAAAAATCGAACGCACATGGAGTCCGGTCAGCGGTCCAAGAACGCCATTCAGCGTCAGGGTCGCGGGATTCGCGTTACTGACATGGTTGTCGAGAATCAGCTCGGCATAGACATTGGCACCCGGCGTTGCGGCTGGCGGCGCATCGACAGGCGACACATGTTCGATTGGATTACCGACCGCATCCACCTGCTGCCAGGCACCGGCCTCGCTCCAGTTAAACGCATTCGTCTCCTTATTATAGGTCAGGGTGCGTCGGTACACCTGCACGCCTGCGATACGGCTAACATACAGACCGTCCGCCTTGCGGCGCACAAAATAATCCTCGCGCAAGGGTCCAGTAATCTCCTCGCCGTTGGCATTGACTGGAATAATATGGGCATTGAGGCTAACATTGCTCGATGCATTTGCATCCAGCCCATTCACGGGGGCCGTCGGCAGAATGGACATCACCTTGGTCTCGCCGAAGCCCTTCACCTTTAGACGAACCGACCACGAGGCGCCCTCCCCGTCTGGCAATGTCAAACTTTCGCTAACAGAGGGGATGCGTCCATCGGAAACATCAAGAAGAGCGCCCGGCTCAAAGGTCAGATGCGGATAACGCGCATCACCGCTCAACCGGCCGTTTGCGGTAACCAACGCGGTTCCCGATGAAATGCCGTTTTCACCCTTGGAAAAACGGAGCGCATCCGCCGCAATGGCCACCGCCGTATCGACGGTCAGCCACGGCGTTTCCGGAGCATCCTGATTACCGACAAGGGTAATCCTGCAGGGATTGCCCGCATCGTCTTTTGCGGAAGAGGCCACCATCAGCGGAACCGAGGACAATGGCGCCGGTATCGTCGACTTGGTAAAGGTCAGCGTCCGAACCAACGCATTCACGTTAATCGAGATACCCGTAATCTCCCCAGCATCCTGCAGCGTGGCGATAACATTCTGTGGCGGCACATGATAGGTATCTCGGGCATCCAGCACATTCGTCCATGAAGCGATTCGACGGTCATACCAGGTCTCAAGTCCCTTCAGTTCGCGCACGACCGATGTTGCAATACTGTCACGTTTCACCAACTGCAGGATATTCCCCGACAGCCTAAAGTTGTACAAATTCTCCTTTTCGACACCATCGACACTGACCGTCACATGGATCGACTCTGGAGGGATTCCCACCAGCATATCCGGAGAACCGACAGCGAGCAAATCGAGCGGGAATGTCGTCACATCCGCTGCCAAATTAACCCGCATAGCATAAGGGAGCATCACCTTATGGCCTGCGGTTATCACCGGAACCGCACCCACACGGGTCGGCACCTCTAGGCTTGCCCCGTCAAAGAAACGTAGCGGCGCATCAATCTGTCCTCCCTGAGCGGAAGCCGGCACCCGCACCGACAGAGCACCGCCCAACGCAATCTGCAGCGGACCCGATATGCGGGCATTTTCCCCGAGCGCCAGCACCGCACCAGAGCGAACCGTCGTATCCACCAGCGCCCCCAACGATGCGTTCAGGGTCAGCATTTTGGAGGACTGCCCCCTTCCCTCTGCATCCGCCGTTTCGCGCGGGCAGATATTCAGTTGCTTCGTCATGCCATCGGTGCGATCGCCGACGATCGACTTCGTCAACGGCTGCTCATCGGCATAGAGCGTGACCGCCCGAACACTCGGATTCAGCGGAAGGACAAACGCAGACGGTTCGACAATCTTATTCAGAAACGCTGGCGTCACGCCAAAGGTCGCCTCGGCCTCCAAATCCGCATACGAAACACCGCCGCAGGATGCTGTTGCATCAATAACACCCGGGTCACCGAGAATACGCAGGGTCTTCATCGAGAAGAACTGCGGTTTATCAAAGGCAAAGCACCCCTCCTTTGCGCCCGCCCGCGGCACATAATCAAGGGTTAAATCCTGATTCGGGTCGGGCACCGGATCTGTCAGCGCCGTAAAGGTATCAATGGGTGTCGCATCATTGGCATCCACCTTCGCAATCACATCCAGCGGCACCACATCGGCAACATTTTGCCCCACCATCCGTACACGATAATCATTGCCAGAGAACAGACTGCTGCGAGCCAATGAATAAGTCCCCGCGTAAGTCGCCTGGGGTGTCTTAAAAACTAATTCTATACTTTTGACAATGTCATCAATTGTCCCAAACAACCCATCAAAACCATAATAGGTCTGTCCCTCAACCAACTCGGTATCCTTTAGGAGGGTTTCCCCTCCGGAGACCGTTGTTTCTGGCTGCTTCGCATCAATGATGACAAACTTGCTGTCACGATGAAATTGCGGCGCTTTCCCGCCAAATGCCAATCCCCACGGATGGATGTAAAATCGCAGCTTTCCTTCGCGCCAGTCAATCCCAGGCCCCTCACGAATATCCGTTTTCGGAACATTCTCAAACAGCAAATCCTGATGCAGCTTCCCTGTCCCCCCAATACAGGCACCAGACATTACTTTTATCTGACTATCTATTTGTTCTCCAAAAACATATAACGTACCCCCCCCGTTCACTACTGTAGAGCCCGTATGGGCAAAGGACACGCCAGTAAAAGTCCCCGCAGCATCTTTTTCCCCGGTACGCCAACATCCGGCACCGCTCTTGGTCAGTTCAACCTGAGCCTTGTTTACGCGCTGCGCCACCTGCGGCGGGGGCATCGTCAGCAGCAGATTTTTGTCCACATCAACATCAAACGTTGCCGCGCCATCGGCCTGAAGCAGCGCTGGCCACACGGCCTCAGTGTTGCCAAGCCCCTGTTTAGCGGCATGCAACGTAAAGGTTCCGGATGTCGCCCGGAAGCACGGATCCACCGTATCAACCGTTGCCGACGATCCCAACGTCACACGCGGATTGCCCGAGGCGCTCCACGTCGTACGCCCCATTCTCAGCGTACCATACACCGACACCTCGCCCAGCATACCTGCGGCAAATGTTCCCGAAGCCCCATTGATAAATGTCGCCCCAGCATCCACATAAATGCCGCCAGGATAACGGTCCGCCGCCGTCGACAAAACCGACAGCGTGCCTTCCGCAGCAATCAGCTGACCCGCATAGACCGCATCGGTCTTCTGCAGCGTCAGCATCCCATCGCCAATCTTCCGGACTGCCGTTCCTGCAGCCATCTCCAGACGACCGCCAAAGGACGCATCCGCCCCCTGGGTGTCAACCTCGAGGACCTGTCCCTCCAAAAACTGCACAGGCTGCGTTTTCCAAATCGAATTCAGTGCCTGCGGGTTCACCGTCAAACGCCCGCAGTCGGGACCCGAATAGATCTTATCAGCTGTCAGCGTGATGCCGTCATTCAGATAAAGCGCACCATCACCAGAGAATGTCAGCGAGGCCAACTTCAGCGAAGTCCGGTTGCCGGAATCCGCTGCTTTGTCGGACGGACCAAAATCCGCCACCGCCAGAGCTGCGTTCTCTCCGCGAAAGACCAGCGTCAGGGTGTCACCGTCTTTAATCAGCTGACGAACCTTAATCTCAGACCACTGTCTCGGCCCCTCAACTTCGAGAATATGACTTTCCGCCGCTACCGCATAAAACGGTAGAAACACTGCCAATGCGAGCATTCCCGCCCGCCGGAAGAAACTCCTGGATATACCACTCATTACAAACCTCATAGACTACCAATTCTAAAGTATGCGCAACAACTTACGACTGACCATCAGCCCATAGCTCCCGCAGAACTGGCCACATTATATGCCCTCCAACACAACACGTCAAGACGTAAATTCAGGCAGCCATTTCCCACTCCGCGCCAATCCTCCGTCGGCGCGCTACAAGCGGTCATCGACGAGGGCTTCGTAGGGTGGCAGATCGGCCGGTTCTTCAAGCATAAAGCGGTCAAAATCGCTCTCATAGGTCTGTTCCTGAGCGATGCGGTACTTCTCATACTCAGTTTCCGCGTGGAGCTTAGCCTGCTCGGCGGATATTTTGCCGGGACCGATTAGCAGTTCCTCACCGTTAAACTCGAGGAAGCCATCCAGACGGTGGGCCCAGTCCTCCATGCTCATCGGGATTTTGCGCTTGGCCTGGAGTTCGGCATAATCGAGATACATCGAGACGATACGCTGCAGATAATCCATCTCCTCCGCACTCAAATAGTTTTTGGCAACGGTCACATCCGCTTTGACGATGCGTCCGTTCGGTGCGAGACCCCAGGAGGTAAGGCCCATATGCGGCTTCGTCGCATCGGCGCGCTCGACGATGAGCTCGGCTGCCGTATGGCGGTGGACGGCATAATGGAGTTTATTCTGGACCGTTCTAAAGAATGTCCGGGTTGTCGGAGCTTCTCGGTTGTAATCGAAGGCCGTCGCATAGATATCGGTAATCTTCTGATAGAAGCGACGCTCAGAAAGACGAATCTCACGGATGAGCTGCAGTTGACGTTCAAAGAAGTCATCGGTAAACATATGGCCTTTTTTGAGACGCTCAGCATCCATCGTCCAGCCTTGGATCGTATGATCCTTCACAATCTGTCCGGCCCAGGTTCGAAACTGCACCGCCCGGGCACTGTTCACCTTGAACCCAACCGCGACAATCATCTGCAGCGCATAGTGATTCACCGACCGCGTCACCTGGCGTCCGCCCTCGGATTGAACTATCCGGAATTTCCGGATAGTTGCCTCCGGTGTCAGCTCGCCATCTTCATAAATATGACGAATGTGCTCACTCACCGTCCGCACGTCCACAGTATACAACTCTGCCATCAGCTTCTGCGTCAGCCAAAGATTTTCGTCCTCATAACGAATTTCAATGGCCGCAGACTGCGGTCCTGCGGCTGCCACAAAGGTTAGATACTCCGCCGCAGACGACCGTACAACGCTCCCGACGGGTTTATTAAATTTTGCATCCATCACGATACTCCTATTATAAAAGAGATGACACACTTATTTTATCATATCAGGACCCTGAGTTCAATTTTACGATTGTCGACCACGCCGCACAAAAAAAGTACACGGGCACCCACAATCCCACAGAAATGTGCCATAATATAGATGCTATGGAAATCGCGTTTCTTGCAGAACATCGTGACAGCATCATTCTGGGGCTGGACCTCTTCGGCACGGTTATTTTTGCCATCACCGGTGCCCTCCGCGGGTTCAGGTCCCACCTCGATCTTCTAGGGGTCATAGTGCTGGCCTGCGCCGTCGGCGTCGGCGGCGGCATGACGCGCGATGCCCTCCTCGGTGCCACGCCCGTAGCCTCCTTTGAAGACAGCCGCTACCTCATTCTCTGCGCTCTGACCGGTCTCCTCTTCTTCTACATCAGCCCGCGCATCTCGTTTCGCTGGAACCTGATTCCCGTACTCGATGCCGTCGGTCTCGGCGTTTTCACGGCCATCGGCTGCGAGAAAGCGACCTTCTTCTCCAATTCGCCCGTCGCCATCGTCCTCTGCGGCGTGATTACAGCCGTCGGCGGCGGTGTCATCCGCGATGTCCTCGTCATCCGTGTGCCAGCCGTGCTCCGAAGCGATTTCTATGCGACAGCCGCAGCCATCGGCGGCGGCGTCTTTCTCCTACTGTTCCACTTCCTCCCTGGCATCGGCTATTACGGACGCTTTACCATCGTCTCGACCCTGGTCCTGCTGATCCGCTTAATCGCGATGCGCTTCAAATTCCGCCTACCTGCCTCCCATGCCGTCCCCGCACAAAAACGCTGGAAACGGATTCACCTGCGGCGGCTCCTCCACAAAGAATAATCCCACAACATGACCACACTTCCCGGTATCGTCTTCGACTTCGGCGGTGTCATCTCCGCCGCCCAGAACCCCGACTTCTACCCTGCCGTCCAAAAACTGACCGGCTGGGACCGCGACACCATCCTCGCCGGCTGGGCCAAACGCCGCCGTGCCGTCGATGCAGACTTCATCAGCATCGCCGACCTCTACCGTCTCATCGCAGCGGACCGCGGCGAGAGCTATCCCGATGAGGTCTTCGAGGAAATTGGACGCATGGACTACGACTCCTGGGCCGTCACCAATCCAGAAACCTACACATGGGCTCAAGAGCTCAAAGCACAAGGCTTCCGCATTGGCATCCTGACCAACATGCCGACCGCGTTCATTCCCTGGTTCAACCGCTGTGCCGCCCCCTTCCGCGCGCTGGCGGACGCGGAAGTCGTCTCCGGCGAAGAGCAGATGGTCAAACCCAACCCCGCCATCTACGAACTCATGGCGCGCCGTATGGGCATGCCCCCCAATGATCTCCTCTTCCTCGACGATACGCAAATCAACGTCGATGCCGCCATTGCCTGCGGCTGGCATGCCGCCCGCTTCCTCCGCGTCGAAGACGGACGCAACGCCCTCGCCGAACTGCTAAAAACGCGCGGTTAATCCGAGGCGGTCATGAAACTTCTCAGAAACTTACCTCTCCTCGGCACCCTGGCGATTCTGCTGGCCTCCGTCCTCCTACAGGGGCCACTCTGGCAGATGCTCGGCGACCGCGTCTGCGCCTATGCGGACTGGGCAGGTCTCTGCGAAGCCGCCGGCGGAGCGTTGCCCGGAGGACTTCTCCGCTGGCTAGCCTCTGTCACCGCCACGCTGTGGACACTTCCATGGCTCGGCACCAGCATCACCTGCCTGCTCGCCACCGCCGGCACCTATGCCGGCATCCGGTTTGCCAAACTCCCCTGGCCCGTCGCAATTTCAGGACCCGCCCTCGCCCTCTGGCAAGTCACCTACTGCGGATTCAGCGTCTGGATCTTTCTGCAGCCCGAAGCCCCCACCCTACGCCTCATCGTCTGGATAGGATTCATGCTGCTGCTCGCCCTCGCCCGAAAGCATCCACTTGCAGCCCTACTGGCTACCGCGGGGCTCTATCCCGCCGTCGGCACTCCGGCACTGTTGGCCCTGCCCCTCCTTGCCCTCGCCCCGCGGACCGCTGCCGGACGCCTCCCATGGATTTGGTTCATCGCTGCCGTCGCGGCGGCCGCCCTATTGCCAATTCTCTGGAAACTCCTCTGTCCCTTCGATCCCGCCTGGGATGTCCTGTTACTGAGCAACGCCTCGTTCCTCGCGGAAGAGCACGCACTGATCTGGAATATCGCCGGTGCGCTTCCCCTGCTCGTCATCGCGGCAGCCCTAACCGTCCTGCCCGCCCTCAAACAGCACCTTGCCCCGCTCTTGGAAAAACGGTCACACATCCGCACGGCCGCCGCCTGTATTGGCGCGCCGATACTAACTGCGGGCCTACTCCTACTCACAATGGATTCCATCCGTCCGCTCTACGACATTCTAGCCTGCGAACGGGCCGTCAAAAACAATCGAACGGAGACTATCCGCGCGCTCCCGACCGAACGCATCCTGCGCCATCGGATGCTCTGCGCCTACCGCATCTATGCCGACTGGCGGGCCGGCATCCTCGAAAACACCCTCTTCGACATTCCCTATACCGTCAGCCACACCGCCTCCACCATCAACGCCATGGAACTCGACGGCCCCGAACTGCTGATGCGCTATGGACTCCTACAGATTGCCCGCCGCTGGACCTACGAATCGCTGATTAGCAAAGGCTTCAACGCCGTCGCCTGCGAACGTCTAGCCATCATCGCCCTCTGCTGCGGCGAAAACGACCTCGCCCGCAAATACCTCTTCCAACTTGCCCGCTTTCCCCTACGGAGCCGACGTGCCACCGAACTGACCAATATTCTCGATGGCAAAGCACAACCCGACAGCGAGCTCCAACGCCTCGCCCATCTACACAATGCCCTGTGCCAAGACAGCGGATCCCCCATCTTCGCCGGCAGCGAGAAACCAGAAGGTACCATTTATGACCGCTACGCCGTTGTGAAAAACGGCAACAAAGAAATGATTGCGATGTACCTCTGCGCCTCCCTCCTGCGCAAAGACACCCTCCCCTTCGTGGACAACTACCAGGTCATTCTAGATGTCTGGTCAGAACGTCCCCTACCCCGCGCCTTCCAACAAGCGCTACTCAGCACCGCCGTCGACCCAAAATACGAAGGTAAACGCCTCAACCTCACGCCAGACCTCTTCAGCCCTGGCATGATCGAAGCCTTCAACGCCTTCCAGCAAGAATCCCCGACCGCCAATCCCGCCAATCCCAAATTCAGAAAACGCTTCGGCCGCTCCTACTGGTACTACAGCACGTTCGTGCAATAAGTCCCCCCTTCCCCTGCGTCAGCAAGCATCTGCAACGCATAAACAGACTTACGCCGGCTCCGCCTACGTCGACCAGCAACGTACGCCTTGCGAGCGTGGCGGGAGCGACACAGCAGGGCTTCTGCTGAACAAGCCCCCTAGAAAAAACGCCCCCAAAAAGCACGAAAAAACGTGCGACGGGCCCGTGTAAGGACCCGCCCAAGGGCCCGTCGCACCCAAAAGGAGCAAGTCGCTGGTCGAAGAAGGCGAAGCCAGCGTAAGGCCCTAAGGTGGCGCGGACTTCCCCCCCCAAAAAAAAGGTCCACGCCTGAGCGTGAACCTTTTTTTTGGCAAAAGCCAAATCTGAGTAAGCGAACTTACTTGATTTCGACCTTGGCGCCAGCCTTTTCGAGGGAAGCCTTGATCTTGTCGGCTTCGTCCTTGGCAACACCCTGCTTGACGGGTTTGGGAGCGCCTTCGACGAGGTCCTTGGCATCCTTGAGGCCGAGGCCGGTGATGGTGCGGACTTCCTTGATAACGGCGATCTTGTTGGCACCGACTTCGGCGAGGATGACGTCGAATTCGGTCTTTTCTTCGGCAGCGGCAGCGCCAGCGCCAGCAGCGGCGACAGCGACAGGAGCGGCGGCGGAAACGCCCCACTTCTCTTCGAGGGCCTTAACGAGGTCAGCGATCTCGAGCACGGTCATGCCGGAGAGGGCGTCAATGATTTCTTCCTGGGTCATGGTATTCTTCTTTCTTTTGTGTAACCGCCCAGCATCAGTGTGCTGGGAGGAGGGTGCTTCGGGTGATGCGGGGCATTCCCGAAGCGGTTTTACGACACGGCTGTTTAGGCCGCAGGTTTATAACGCTTAGGCCTCGGCAGGAGCTTCGGCAGCGTCGGAAGCGGGAGCGCCTTCGGCATCGATCTTCGCCTGGAGGACGCGGGCCATCTTGGAGGCGGGCGCCTGGAGGGTGCCGAGCAGGCGAGCCTGCTGGGCGGCGAGCGAGATGAGCTCGGAGAGGCTGTTCACGGTCTCAGCGGTGATGACACCGTTGTTCATCACACCAGCCTTGACGGAGGCGGCATCATTCTTCTTAACGAAGTCGACGACGGTCTTGGCGGTGTCGGCGATGTCGCCAGAACCGGTGATGACGGCGGTGGGGCCAACGAGAACGCCTTCGGGGAATTCGATACCCTGTTCGGCGGAGACCTTCTTGATGAAGGTGTTCTTGATGACCTTCATGTCAGCACCCTTGGAAGCGAGCTGACGGCGGAGATCGGTGATCTGAGCGACGGTGAGACCGCCAAAGCTCAGGAGGAAGGAGAAGTCCTTACCGGAGATGAAATCCGCGACTTCTTTGTAAATAGCGACGACTTCGGGGCGCTTCTTCTGATTGGACATTTCGATTACTCCTTCACGAGAACGCGGACACCGACGCCCATGGTGGGGCTAATCGTGCAGCTGCGGATGAAGACACCCTTGGTGGAAGCGGGACGCTCGTGAGCGACGGCCTCCAGGATGGCGCGAATGTTGTCAACCAGCTTGTCGGCTTCGAAGGAGAGCTTGCCAGCGGGAACGCAGACGTTACCGGTGCGGTCCATGCGGAAGTCAACCTTACCAGCCTGAGCAGCCTTGACGGCGGCGGCCACATCGTCGGTGACGGTGCCGGTCTTCGGGTTAGGCATCAGACCACGGGGACCGAGGACACGGGCCACGGTGCGGACCTGCTTCATCGCATCGGCAGTAGCGACGGCGACATCGAAGTCGGTCCAGCCGCCCTTCACCTTTTCGATGAGGTCTTCCATACCGACGGCATCAGCGCCGGCTTCGCGAGCGGCATCGGCGATATCGCCAGCGGCGAACACGACGACGCGGACGTGCTTACCAGTGCCGTGGGGCAGGTGCACCACGCCGCGGACAGCCTGGTCGCTCTTGGTGGGGTCGGCACCCAGACGGATACCCACATCGACGGTTTCGTCGAACTTGGCACCGGGGTTGGCCTTGATGAAATTAACGGCCTCTTCGAGAGAGACGGCAGCCTGAGGAGCCTTCTTGAGGGCGTCCTGGTACTTCTTGCTGTGCTTAGCCATGATACTCAGTCTCCTCAGTCAATCACTTCGACGCCCATCTGCATCGCGGAACCCTCAATCATGCGGGCGGCGGCTTCGGGGTCGAGGGTGTTCAGGTCGTCGGCTTTGATCTTGACGATTTCGGCGATCTGGGCGCGGGTAATCTTGCCGACCTTGTCGGTATTGGGCTTACCAGAACCCTTCTGGAGGTTCGCATACTTCTTGATGAGAGCGGAAGCAGGCGGGCTCTTCAGGATGAAGGTGAAGGAGCGGTCGGCATAAACGGTGATGACGACGGGGATAATCATGCCACCCTTGTCCTGGGTCTTGGCATTGAATTCCTTACAGAACGCCATGATGTTGACACCCTGGGAACCCAGAGCGGGGCCGACGGGCGGTGCGGGGTTGGCAGCTCCGGCAGGAATCTGGAGCTTGATCATCCCGGTGACTTTCTTAGCCATTGGTATGGTCCTTTTTGTCTTATGTCGCGCTCCCGGGGATCCTTGCCCGGTTCAGACGCACGGCCGTTGACGATGCGCTTAGAAAAAAGCAGAGGGCGTTTAGACGCCCTCGGGGTGGTCGACGATGCGTTCCACCTGCCAGTATTCCAGCGTGACAGAGGTACTGCGTCCGAAAATCTGAACGAAGATTTGGAGCTTTCCGCTGTCAGGATCTATCTGTTCGATCGTGCCGTTGAAGTTCATGAACGGACCTTCGGTGACACGAACGGTTTCTCCAACATGGAAATTGACTTTGAGTCTGGGCTTCTTGGACTCTTCCGCAGTTGCACGGCGGAGGAGGTTGGCGGCTTCCTCATCGGAAATCGGGCGGGGCTTGTTCTGCTCGCCACCGAGGAAACCAATCACACCAGGAACGGTGCGAACGAAGTCCCACAGCTCTTTGTTCATCTGCCGGCGCGCCTCATCGGCGTAGAGCCCCATGCGGACAATTACATAGCCCGGGCAGATACGACGGGTGATGATACGCTGCTTGCCGTCCTTGATTTCCTTGACCTTTTCGGTCGGAACAACGACATTGAAATCGTTCAGCACTTCGCCTTTTTTCGATTCCTCAGGGATATCGAAAAACGCGCACATGCCAGTGGAGCGGGCCTGTGCGACGATCAGACGCTGCGCCTTCTGTTCCTGACCAGTAAGGGTCTGGAGCACGAACCACTGCTTGAGCATGTTATCCATGGCTGCGTCCTTTGTGGTTATAATTTTATGCCTGGCCGCCCAAGACGAACTTGAGGACCATCCGGATAATCTCGTCGCAGACCATGATGGTCACGGACAGGAGAACGATGAAGACAATGACCACAATCGTGGAATCAATCAGCTCGCGACGGGCAGGCCAGCTAATGCGCTTACCTTCCAGAGCGACGTCGTTAAGAAAACCTTTGATTTTTTCGAGCATTGTCTTTGTCCGGGTTATGGCAGGGTGTGAGAGATTCGAACTCCCATAGGCAGTTTTGGAGACTGCTGCTCTGCCATTGAACTAACACCCTATGGCAAATTGTTTATTGCCGCCTGAATTACTTGGTCTCGCGGTGAAGCGTGCGCTTCTTTTCAAAGGGGCAGAACTTCATGAGCTCAACGCGCTCGGTCTGCGTCTTTTTGTTGCGGGTCGTGGTGTAATTGCGGCGCTTGCATTCGGTGCAAGCCAGAATCGCGAGTTCGCGGGGCATGTTGAGATCCCTTTCCTCTCGCTCCTTGAGAAGCAGCCCCAGGATGGGGTATCCACCCCAGGGCTTAGCTGTTCACAGGAGACGATCTTACTTGATGATCTTCTCGATCGTGCCGGCGCCGACGGTCTTGCCGCCTTCGCGGATAGCGAAGCGCATCTTGGCTTCGAGGGCGACAGGGGCGATCAGCTCGACGGTGATGTTGATGTTATCGCCGGGCATGACCATTTCGGTGCCTTCGGGGAGGGTGATGTCACCGGTAACGTCCGTGGTGCGGATGTAGAACTGGGGACGATAGCCCTTGAAGAACGGGGTGTGGCGGCCGCCTTCTTCCTTGGTGAGGACGTAGACGTTACCGACGAAGTTGGTGTGAGGGGTGATGGAGCCGGGCTTGGCGAGAACCATGCCGCGTTCCACTTCTTCCTTCTTGGTACCACGGAGCAGGCAGCCAACGTTGTCACCAGCCTGGCCCTGGTCGAGGAGCTTGCGGAACATTTCGACACCGGTCACGGTGGTCTTGGCAGTGGGCTTGATGCCGACGATTTCGACTTCTTCGCCAACCTTGATGGTACCGCGCTCGACACGGCCGGTCACGACGGTGCCGCGGCCTTCGATGGAGAACACGTCTTCGATCGGCATCAGGAAGGCCTGGTCAACCAGACGGACGGGATCGGGGATGTAGGAGTCGAGGGTATCCATGAGCTCATCGATGCACTTGCAGGCGGGATCGTCGGCAGAAGCAGCGATGGTAGCGGGATAAGCGCAGCCACGGATGATAGGAGAACCTTCGTAACCGTACTTTTCGAGAAGTTCGGTGATTTCCATCTCGACGAGATCGAGGAGCTCGGCGTCATCGACGAGGTCGATCTTGTTCATGAAAACGACAATTTTAGGCACACCGACCTGGCGGGCGAGCAGGACGTGCTCACGGGTCTGGGGCATAACGCCGGTATCGGCAGCGCAGAGAAGGATAGCAGCGTCCATCTGAGCAGCGCCGGTGATCATGTTCTTGACGTAGTCGGCGTGGCCGGGGCAGTCAACGTGGGCGTAGTGACGGTTGGGCGTGCAGTATTCGACGTGGGCGGTAGCGATCGTAACGATCTTCTTAGCATCGCGACGGCCGGCAGATTCGGAGGCCTTAGCCACTTCGTCGTACTTGATTTCGCTGGAGAGGCCCTTCAGAGCCTGGACGTGGGTGATAGCAGCGGTGAGGGTGGTCTTACCGTGGTCGACGTGGCCGATGGTACCGACGTTGACGTGCACCTTATCGCCGCGCTCGAAGTTCTCTTTAGCCATTTTCTCTTCTCCTGTGAGCAGAAGTTGTGTTGGGTTTCTGTGTATATGGAGCCTACGAACGGAATCGAACCGGCGACCTCTTCCTTACCAAGGAAGTGCTCTACCTACTGAGCTACGTAGGCACAAACGCACTGTGCAGTGCCCTTGCGTTCCCTGTGACATAATGTCAGGAGACACTCCGCCACAGAAAAGTCCCGTAAGAATACCACAACCCGGCAGGCCGGTCAAGTGGATTTTCTTTGCGCGGGATTTTTTGTAATGGAGCCTACGAACGGAATCGAACCGGCGACCTCTTCCTTACCAAGGAAGTGCTCTACCTACTGAGCTACGTAGGCGCAAAAGTGGGACATAAGATATCATGAGCCCCCTCTCCTGTCAAGGGCTGAATGTAACTTTTTTTCAAAAACAGAAGCCTGAAAGTGAGACGTGCTCAACAAAAGCCTGATTTTAAAGGCTTTTATGATGCTGTCGGTAGATGAAAAAAGTTTTGTGAAAAGTGTAGTTTTTTGGGGAAGTGACTTTTCCGCGCGCAGAAAACGGGGGACCAAAAGAGCGATTTTCGCCCAGCCCCCCCACACCATCGGCGAAAAACGACGTGACGCAAGAAAAATGCCCGGGCAAAGACACAAAAACGCCAGAGCGCAGAAACGGACGTACGCTGGCTTCGCCTACTTCGACCGGCGACTTACTTTATAGCACGCGTGGCGGGGCCTCTGCAACGAGCGCTACAATGCCGCCTGTCGGCGGGAAGGCTCCCTGCTAAAAAGAGCCCCCTTAAAAGCCAAGAACGTGCAAGCGCACACTGCGAGGCGCCTGCTGTGAAATGCCTGCCGCGAAGGATACGCCCGCAAAGCGTAAGTCGAACGTCGACGGAGGCGAAGCTGGCGTAAGTCCTCAAAGGGGCGGGGCTCACTCAGTCGATGCGACGTGTACCTTTGCATTCGGGGTAGCCTATGCAACCCCAGAAACGCTTACCGACATTCACGCCGCGACTAGCTTTATGCACACGCATAGGCTTACCGCATAGCGGACAACTAGGGACTTCTCCCCGGGAGGCTTGTTCCTCGGATTGATTCTTGCGAAATTCGATGCGGGCCTTACTCATGCGTTCAGTCATGCCGCCGTTTTCAACAAATTTCTCGGTCAGCCACTCGACCTGACGATGAAGCAGTGCACTGGCGCGGTCAATGATAATCAACTGCGCGTTGGCTGCGATATACGGGTTCTCGTTTTCAAGCCATCCACTAAACCGCTGTCGCGTCACCTTAAGCCACAGCGCAAATTCTCGGCGCTGATTTTCAAAGTCGTTAACTCGAAAGCGGTCCAGCTCCATATTTTTGACGGTGACAAACGACTCCTCGTGGCAGTCCCACGGAAGTTCTCCGATATGACCGATGTAAACCTCATAGTCACCAGCCAGTTCCTGCAGCGACCCCTTGGCAACATCCAGCAGTCGGAGTTCGGTTTCACAAGATGTGCCCGCGCGCGTCGAAGCTTCCACGATATTCTGACGAGCACTGCGGGCAGCCCCCTCCATCTGACCACGCGACTTTCCCAGGGGATCATTTTTGTAATTATAATTACGCTCGCAAAATACCATCGTAGCATGGTAAATCAGATTAACAAAGCCGAACGACAGAAGCGTGCGATAGCCACCATGATGGGCAATGATTTTATTAGACTTTTCCATAAATCGGCTCCTATGGCAGAACAACAGAAGTCCGTGGCATCCCCTGCCGCAAGACACGCACGTAACGGTGCCAGTCTGGCATATCTGAAGACAAGCCGCGAGCCCCCATCGGGGACTATGACATATCTTAAAGCAACAAAATGCTTAAAGCAAGATAGGTCACGCGCAACAAAAACAGACAACCATTTTCGCGCAGAAAGAGAGCAACCGAAGCGGTAAAAGTAGAGCCTCCGTAAACAGGCCTTCGAGGACTTACGCCGGCTTCGCCTACTTCGACCGGCGACTTACTTTTAGCACGCCGCGCTCGAGGACTTACGCCGGCTTCGCCTACTTCGACCGGCGACTTACTTTATAGCACGCGTGGCGGGGCCTCTGCAACGAGCGCTACAATGCCGCCTGTCGGCGGGAAGGCTCCCTGCTAAAAAGAGCCCCCTTAAAAGCCAAGAACGTGCAAGCGCACACTGCGAGGCGCCTGCTGTGAAATGCCTGCCGCGAAGGATACGCCCGCAAAGCGTAAGTCGAACGTCGACGTAGGCGAAGCCGGCGTAAGTCCTCAAAGGCGAAGCCAAGTAAGTCGAACGTCGAAGCCGGCGTAAGTCCTCAAAGGCGAAGCCAAGTACGTCGAACGTCGACGTCGGCGAAGCCGGCGTAAGTCCTCGAAGGTGCGGGGCACGGTTAATACACGTCGAGTTCGTCGAAGGCCGGAAGGGGGAGGTGGGTATCGGGGGTATCTTCGGGGATGGCGGAGACGGTGAGTTCGCCGAAGGTGTCGGACTGGATGACGGTGACGTGTCTCAGGCGAAGGAGTTCTAGCAAGGCGATGAAGGTGACAATGATTTCGCCTTTGGGGGTATCGGGCGGGAACAGGGAGCCGAAACGAACATCCGATTCCTCGGCAACACGTCTGAGGAGTTGCTGCATTTTTTCTGGGACGCTCCAGCGTTGCATTTTGAGGTGGCCGAAGGAGACGGTGGCCTGAGAGCGTTCGAGGATGCGTCGGAAAGCTTCAAAGAGGTCGTCGGTGCCGATATCGCCCAGCTGGCGTGCGAGCTCGCCGTTCGGATCGGGAGGAAGGGTGTCTGACATGCTGCCGCGCGGATAGGTAGCGGAGCGAAGGAATTCGCGGGCGGCAAAATCGCTGGCCGCATCTTTATAGCGCTTGTATTCAATTAGCCGTCGAACGAGGTCCATACGCGGATCGGGCAGTTCGCCTTCGTCGGCATCTTCAGTGGAGCGGACTTCACGCGGCAGGAGCATGCGGCTTTTAATGAGCATGAGGGTGGAGGCCATGACCACAAATTCGCCAGCGACATTGATATCGAGCGCACGCATGCGGTCGAGATATTCCATATACTGCGCGGCGATACGGCCGATGGGAATATCGTAAATATCCACTTCCTCTTTGCGAATGAGGTGCAAAAGAAGATCCAGAGGCCCTTCAAAGGCCTCCAGATCCACTTTATAGTCATCAAACAGGGGGAGGGTGGCGTCCATAAGCGCCGAGGGCCGCGGACTTAGAGACCGACGGCCTGCCGGGCGGCATCGAGGGTTTTACGTGCTTCGGCACGGGCGCGGAGAGCACCGGCGCGGAGGACGTCCTCGACCTGCTCGGGATGGGCAACGAGTTCGGCGCGGCGCTCGATGAAGGGGCCGAACTTCTGTTTGTAGATTTCGAGCAAGGCTTTCTTGGCATGGCCGTAACCGAAGTTGCCGGCCAGGTATTTGGCACGGAGTTCGGCGACTTCCTCATCGGTGCCGAAGAGTTTAAAGAGGGCAAACACCTTGCACGTATCGGGATCCTTGGGGTCTTCGAGCGGCGTGGAGTCGGTCGGGATCTTTGCGATTTTGCCCTTAATGGATTTGATAGGCTCAAAGAGGCCGATTGTATTATTGTAGCTCTTGGACATCTTCTGTCCATCGAGGCCGGGAATGACAGCGACCTTTTCGGAGATGCGGGGCTCGGGAAGCTTAAACACTTCGCATTCAAAGGCCTGATTAAACTTAGCTGCGATATCGCGCGTCACTTCAACGTGCTGCTTCTGGTCCTTACCAACGGGGACGACATCGCTCTGATAAGCGAGGATATCGGCGGCCATCAGCACAGGGTACGCGAAGAGGCCGTGGCTGGCGGCGATGCCGCGGGCCAGTTTATCCTTATAAGAGTGGCAGCGTTCGAGCAGTCCCATGGGGGTAACGGTAGAGAGCAGCCAGGCGAGTTCGTGCACTTCAGGGACGTCGGCCTGACGGAAGAGGCAGGCCTTGGCAGGATCGAGACCGCAGGCCAAGAAATCCATGGCCACATCGAGCGTGTCTTCACGCAGTGCCTGAGGATTACGAACGGTGGTCAGTGCATGATACTGCGCGATGAAGATGAATGCTTCGCCTTCGTCCTGCGCCGCGATGGAGGGACGCATGGCGCCGAAGTAGTTGCCCCAGTGAAGTTTGCCGGAGGGCTGAATGCCGGTAAGAATACGCATGGTTTGCTCCTTAAAAATCGAATCGGTATCATACCACATTGAACAGCATCGTGCAGGGAATGCATCAAAAAGGCTATCCAGCGCCGATCGTCGTGTATCCCTCTGTGGCTACAGGAATATCAATTTACGAAAAGCCTCTTTTTACAGTTGCACTCACTCTCCGATTAAGCTATTATGCAAGGCGGGAGTATCAGGTACGCACCGCGTTCGCCGCGGGGCGCAGCTGCCACTCAATTGTTTTGACAAGGATTTCATATGAAACTGCTACGACGCCTTCCGTCGGCGGAAGCGTTGCGCGAGGCCGTCGGACTGACTGGTGCCGAACGCGCTCAGCGCGAAACCGCACTGACAGAGCTTCGGTCCGTCTTTGATGGTACATCCGACAAAAAGATACTGATTATCGGTCCCTGTTCTGCGGACCGCGCCGATGCGGTGCTGGAATATACAGATCGGCTGCGCGAGCTACAGGACCGGGTTGCCGAAAAACTAATTCTGGTACCGCGCATTTACACGGGCAAGCCGCGCACGACGGGTCAGGGTTACAAGGGCATGCTGCACAGTGTCTGTCCGACCGACCCGACCGAACATCTAGCCGCCGGCCTCATTGCCTCCCGCACACTTCACCGCGATGTCATCCGCACCACTGGATTAATTGCGGCCGACGAGTTACTGTATCCTGACACTCTCCCCTACGTGGAAGACCTGCTCGGCTACTTTGCCATCGGGGCGCGTTCGGTGGAAAACCAGCAGCACCGATTAATTTCCAGTGCGGTGGATTTGCCCGTGGGCATGAAAAATCCGACTGGTGGCAATCTGAGTGTGATGCTCAACGCCATCAAAGCGGCTCGTGTATCCCAGCACGTGCCCTACAACGGCTGGGAAGCGGAGACCGAGGGTAATCCTTATGCCCACGCCATCCTGCGCGGTTATGTCACCAATGCTGGCACCTATGTTTCCAATTACAGCCGCGGCGATTTGGAACAACTGCTGACGGACTACACGGCCGCGGGTCTAGACCACCCCGCCGTGATTGTGGACTGCAGCCACGCGAACTCCGCCAAGCAGTACAAAATGCAGCCCATCATTGCGGACAACGTGCTCAGTACAATGAACGCCGCCCCAGAGCTTATGCGCTTTGTTAAAGGATTGATGATTGAAAGCTATCTCGAAGACGGCAGCCAGAAGGCCGTCGACGGCTGTTACGGCAAATCAATCACCGACGGCTGCATCGGTTGGCAGCAGACCGAATCCCTGGTACTGAAACTCGCCGACCAACTGTAACGCCGCACCATTTCCGTCCCCCGCACCCAATGCGCCCTGCCCTCACGGCAGGGCCTTTTTTATCCATCTGGAGTCCGCCGCACCCCTCAGCCATCGCAGCCCCAGGCTTCCACTTTTTGCATCAAAACGCTCCAAGCGCCCCATCGACACACATCCGCTTAAAAAACCAGCGTTTTAACGCGGTTTTTGCGGTTTTCTCTCCCTTATTTCAACCCCACAACCCGTTTTTCGAGCAAATCTTACACGTTGATTTTGACAAAGTCACGTGTTATATTGAAAATAATGCTTGAACAGGATTCGGGCGACAACGAGGAATCTTTATGAAAAAATTGCTCATCTTTGCATGTTTAATTTTGTGCGCCATCCAAGGGCAGGCGGTTACGCTGGCTTGGAGTACGGGTGCCGACGACAGTGTTTATACGGCAAGCGAGGACACGCGTCTTCCGTCGAAGGCTCTCGGCGAATCGGCATTGGCTGCCTCATTTGTCATGACGGTTCATATCGAGAAAGCATTGACTGACACGGGCGTTACGATGGCGACCCTTGGGATGTGGGATCACGGTAACGTGACGCTCTTGGCTTATGGCAACGAACAAGACGGCAGTTTTGCTGCCAGAGCCGACAGGTTCGGCATTACTGGTGCTTTGCTTGGCCGGCATGACGCTGAAGCGTCGTGTGGCATAACGCAGACAAAGAGAGAACAGATATGAAATTAATGCTATTTGGGCTGACAGCCCTTTGTATGGCGATAACGGCATGGGCCTATACGCCGACGTTTTCGAGAGCTGGCTACTTCGAGGCGGAGGCCTCGCCCCGCACGGTCTACAGCATGAACGTGGGGTGGCAGTTTGAACGCGGTGACGGCTACACGGCACGCGTCAATGTGCCACATACGCTGAATGTGGTCGGCTTTGAAACCTCCGGCGGCACGAACTACCGCGGACCAGCGACCTATGTCAAAACCTTTGACTTTACGCCGACCCGCGCGCGTCAGTTTCTTCACTTTGAAGCGGTGATGGGAAAGAGCGCGTACTACCTGAACGGCGAAAAGATTGGCGAACGTTTTGGCGGTTATCATCCCGTTCATTTGGAGGTAACCGGCAAGCTAAAGGCCGGCAGCAACGTCCTAAAGGTGACCTGCGACAATCGCGACGATCCCGATTATCCGCCGGGCAAAGCGCAGGCGCAGCTAGACTTCTCCTACTTCGGCGGCATTTACCGCGATGTCTGGCTGGTTGAGACTGGCGCCGTTGCGGTGTCTGAGCCCGGAACGCAGGGCGGCGTCTATGTGGCGACCCAGCGTCTCGCCGAAGGCAAATGGCAGGTCACGGCCCGCGTAACGACGGACGGCGAAGGCACGGTGCGTCGCTTTTACGAAGGCAAAGAAGTGCCCGAGACCTTCACGGTCACTCAGCCTGCGGAATGGACACCCGACACGCCGAATCTTCACTTTCTGCGGGTAGAAGCGTATGACCGTAACGGCACGCTTAGTGATGCGGTCCGCGTGCGCTTCGGTTTCCGCGATGTGGAGATTACACCCGAAAAGGGACTTATACTGAATGGCAAGCCCTGGCGCAAAATCATTGGCGGCAACCGTCACCAGGACTTTGCCTTTGTCGGCAATGCGCTCAGCAATTCGCTACACTATCGCGATGCGGTCAAGCTGCGCGAAGCGGGGATGACCTGTATCCGCAATGCCCACTATCCGCAGGACCCGGCCTTTATGGATGCCTGTGACGAGGTCGGCCTCTTCGTGATTGTCAACACGCCTGGGTGGCAGTTCTGGAACAGCAAGCCCATCTTTGCTGCCCGTGTATTGGATGACATCCGCGGCATGGTCCGCCGCGACCGCAGCCGCGCCAGTCTCTTCTTCTGGGAACCGATTCTGAACGAAACGTGGTATCCCGACCAATTTGCGCACGACTGCTATAACATCGTTCAGGAAGAAGCCCCGCTAGGCCCGAAACTCTGCGCCTGCGACTTCCGTGCCCGCGGCCGCGAGCCGTATGAAATCTACTACTGCCATCCGCATGAACTCAGTCAGATTCCGGAGAAGGCGCCTGGCATCAAAATCCGAGCCACCTTCACCCGCGAATGGGGTGACTACGTCGACGACTGGTATGCGCACAACTCCCCTGCCCGCGCTGACCGCGCCTGGGGCGAAGTGCCGCAGCTGGTACAGGCCGCCCACCATCTGGACTCGCGCGACCCCGACCATCCCGTCACCTCCATGACATCACTGAAAGCTCAGCCGATCGGCCACTTCGGCGGCTGCCTCTGGCACAGCTTCGACCACGCCCGCGGCTATCATCCCGATATGTTCTACGGCGGCATTATGACCTCGGCGCGCATTCCGAAGACGTCGTACTGGATGTTCAAGGCGGAGCTTGCCAAGCCCGGCCCGCGCATTCCGAATGTCCACCTCGACCCCTTCGTCTTTGTGGCGCACGACCTGACGCCCTTCTCGCCCCGCGAGCTGACCATCTACTCCAATGTCGCCGTCACCGATACGAAACTCTTCGGAAAGCCCTTGGTGCCGCAAGGCCACTACCGTTACACAACGGAAGACGGCAAGGGCTTCTCCTTCTATGACATTCAGCTGTACGACAATCCCAGCCGCCGCGACCTCTTTACGGTCACCGGCAACTATGGCGGCACGCCCTTTGTCAAGCGCGGCTCGTACCGTCGCTCCGACATCACGCTGACGGTCGACACCCAGCGCACCCAGCCAGTCGCCGACGGCTCCGATTTGGTGGCGGTGGTAGCGACCCTTGCCGACGAACCCCGCGTCAAGGGCGGCCTCGGCACCCCGAAGCACCTCTGCACCGAACGCATCCGCTTCGCCGTGGAAGGCCCGGCCGAAATCGTCGAAACGGAAGACCGCGCCCTCAATCCCCAGCAGACGCGTTATGGCGAAGCCGTAGTGCTGCTCCGCATGGGCACGAAGCCCGGCAACGTGACCGTGCGCGCCGCGGTGGACCGTCCCGGCGACCACGTGTGGGGCGCAGCCGCGGTGACATTCGACACCGTCGCACCGTCGGTCCCGATGCTCTTCGACACGCCGGCCCCGCTGGCCAAGACCGCCCCCCTTCCGGAGATTCGCCGCGCACCGGTGGTGGATCTGAAGGATGTCGGCCGTCAGCAGAGCGCCTTTGGCGAACAGCGCCGCGCCGAGTAACCCTAGCGGCAGTCACCGTCTATCCTATTTGGGTGGGGCAGGTCCCCACCCTTTTTTATTATGCAGGTCTGGCTCACGCCGTCCCCCTACGCTCAGAGCCGACCGACAGCCTCGACTTCACGGCGGACGGTCTCCGCATAATCGCTGTGGCAGATGCGGAGCCGTTCATCAAGCAGGGCACGGTAACGGCGGGCAGCCTCACGGTCACCCGCAGCATCGGCTTCGCGCAGGCGTTCCAGCAGCAGGCTAAGGAAGAAATCGCGTGTTGTATCGGGGATTTCGGTATTGTAAAAGAGAACACCGAGAACGCCGTACAGGTGATCCGTCAGCGCACGACGACGCTCCGTTTCGCCGATATCCTTCAAATAACGCGCATAGGCAAGCCAGAAACGGGTCACATCCACCGAGACCTCCGTGTCACTAATCCAGCGGCCGAGCAGAAGATCGGCCTTCGCACAGGCCGCCTCTGGCAGACGGGAATCGCAGCGGACACCACGGGCACATTCATTGAGCCAACGCGTCGCAACCACAAGAAGAGCGGTCGCGTAGCGCGGGCCATCGGAGGCATCGGCCAGCGGCAGCAAAACCGCCAGCGCATTATCCATCGCAGAGCCCCCCGGAATCGGCCTGCAGGCCTCGCTGACCGCCTCGGGGAAGAAGAGCAGAGCAATCCCCTTCTGCAGGCGAAACTCCGCATCGTCAGGGATATCGCGCTGAAGCGAATCAAGCAGGGCCGTCAGTCGGGGCTGTTCGGAAGCATCATCGTTCATCAGGCGCAGGCAGACGGTCAGAGCCACCAGGCGCTGAGCAGGCGATTCGGCATCGGCATAAATATCCAGCAGCTGACGGTCGGCCGCCCGCGCTTCGGCACGGCGTCCGCAGCGATACAGAGCCTCGGCGTAACGGTTGTCGGTTGTCGGAGAAATTTCAAGCTGCCTGAGACGGTCAAAGACATCGACGGCCAGTTCGGGCTGACCGCTGCGGCGGGCGGCCGTTCCGAGCGCAACATAGGCGTTGCAGAGTTCGGCAAACGGCAGTACCTGCGCGTGGCAGAGTTCCTGATAGTAAGGCATCAGGCGATTCATGAGCTGCGTTCCGGACTTGGAAGGAAGGGCGGCTGCGGTATAATTCAGAAGCTGCACCAACGTTCTATTGGCAACGCGTGCGCTGTGTTCTGCCCGACGGCGGGCAGCTGCCGTATGGTGATAGCCCACGGCAAGTGCGGCAACCGTACCGAGCGCACAGAGAACAGCCAACGCCGAAACCGCTGCCATCGCCGGCCGGCGGCGGATCCACAGGCACAGACGGCGCATCGGCCCCGGCGGCGAAGCCAGAATAGGGCGGTGCTCCAGAAAGTTGGCCAAATCCTCGGCCGCACGGTGCATCGACGTATAACGCCGCGCGGGATCCGTCGCCGTCATCATATCAAGAATCGCCGTTAGGGAAGCATCGTCCTCCCGATTATGACGCAGGGCGCGCCCCCACCGACGCAGACATGACCGCGAAGCCTCCCCGTCTTCATGCGTCTGCAAGGCACGCGCATGGGCGAGCAGTTCGCGCAGGGTCACCCCCAGTGCATACTGGTCGTCAGCCGGAGATGCCGTTTTATTTCGGCGGCGTTCGGGAGACATATAGTGCGGCGTGCCGCCGATCGTACGGTCAGCCTCGGTCAACATCAACGAAAGGCCGAAATCCGCAAGATGAACGGAGCCGTCGCCATCGACAAGGATATTGGACGGCTTCACATCGCAGTGAAGCACCCCGCAACTGTGGGCATAGGCGAGGGCATCGGCAATCTGCAGACCGATGGCAGCGACCCGTCTGGGCGTGGTACAGCACGATCGGATAGGCGGCCCAGTCATCAGATCCATCACATAATAACTGAGTCCCTCCCAGGTGCCGGCACTGTGAACCGTAACAATCGCCGGATGATGCAGGCGGGCAATGGTCTCGGCCTCCCGGCGAAAACGCTGCCGGTCATGCGCGTCAATCGTCAGCGTATTGGTCAACACTTTAACGGCACACCGACGGTCCAGCGACTGCTGGACCGCCTCATAAACAACACCCATGCCGCCCTGCCCAAGGCACGTTTCCAATCGGTATTCCTCATCCAGCACCGTCGGCAGCGCAAGCGTCCCGTCGCCCCGCAGGCGAACCGCCTCCGGCGGAGGGATACCCTCCAGTTTCAAGACCGTCGGAAGCAGCTCCTCCAACGCCGCGCGGCACGCAGGGTGAGCATCCAGAAAATCCTCACATGCTGGTGCCGTACCAGCATGCAGGGCATCGAGATAATCCGCGATAAGCGCCTCAACCTCGTCTTCTGCCGAAGAATCAGAGCCGTTCATGACGCGGCTCACACATGGTCCGCCCGAATGTCCGGGCGTGACTCAAGCTTACGCTTCATATGGCGGATGGCGCGGATGTAGCAGGCATTGACCTCTTTAAGGGGAATATCGAGCAGTTCGGCACACTGCGGGGCCGTATAGCGGTCAAACTGACGCAGGGTAATGATGCGCCGCTCCTCGGGTGACAGTTCGCCAAGACTTTCCAGCACGGCTTCGGCGAGCTCCCGTTGTTCGATGCGCGAGCGCGGCGACGTTTCGGATTTGCGCAGGCGGTCGAGCAGTTCCGGATCAGGACACGAATCCTCAAAGACACGCGAAAAGGTAATTTCCCTCTCGGCGTCACGCTTGAAATTCAGATTGCGGTGATTGATATTTGACAGGGTATGAAACAGCTGTGTGCGCCATTTAAAGAAAGCTGGCACCTCCGCATGACTGATGATGTAATCCGGATGCTCCAGCACCCGTACAAACGTCGACTGCACGATATCTTCAGGCGAATAACGCTTACGCAGAAGATCGCTGAGATATTGGTCGGCCAGCGCCAACAGGCAATCATAGTATTTGCGGTACTGACTGTCCAAAAAGGCAGTCAAATCGGTTGATGCGTTCATTGCTTCGACTCCCATCATCGGTACATTCTTGCGCGGTGTATCCATGGAAGTATAGCACAATCGCCCGCTTCAGACGGTGCCCAGCAATACGCAGCTTTTGCTCCAAATGGAACAACCATACCCTTTTTTAAATTTTAGACACAAAATCGACGTCTCTCCCGTTTTGGTCCGCTGCGCCTGACGCACTTCGGGAAATTTTCACATCGTCCACCCAACATATTTATAATAAACAGGATAAACACGTGCATTCATTTGTATACAGGATTTAACGGCGCGCAGAGTCGGTCTCATCCCAAGCTCCGTCAGGAGGGTATAACCCAAAGTTTTCAAAAAACTTACACATTGAATTACACAACCGCCTGTGTTACCTTTAAAACCGTCGAAGGAGACCGTCTGCGGGAGAACGATACCCTATTTTGGAGACGGTCCGTTTATCCTATATCTACGAATGCAGAGCAAAGGACCAGTTGATGAGCCCGAAAATCCTGTTAAGCAGCCTGACAGCCATCGCGGCAGCGGCGACCCTGTCGGCATCGGTAACCGCCCGTTATGTGGTGGTCGACATTCCCAAGGAAAAGGCGACCCTGTCGTTGGCCGAGGTCGAAGTCTTTTCTGGCGGCAGGAATGCAGCACTGAAGTGCCGCACAGCCCAGTCCGCAACAGCCTGGGGCGGTGAGGCCTCCCGCGCAGTGGACGGAAACACATCCGACAACTATGACAGCCAATCCATCACCCATACGCCTGAAGACCAGCCGAATCCGACCTGGGAGGTGGATTTGGGGAAGGCGATACCCGTGGAAAAGGTGGTGCTCTGGAACCGCGGCGGCCGATTCGGATACCGTCTAAATGGTGCCCGTGTAACCCTGGCCGATGCCAACCGCAACCGTGTCTGGGAAGGCACGCTGGGCGAGGCCGCCCGCACCAACCCCCTAATCGTCGATGCGCCGCAGGGCAAGAACCTGGGGCAACATGTCATGACGTTGGATGAAATCGCCGAACAACGCCGTCTGATGGCGCAGACGCGTCAAGTCAATCCCAAGGCACTGACCGAGGCCCTGAAGGCCTATGCCGCTGTTTATCCAGACCGTTACCCCGATGCGGATCGTCTGCTTGCCGAAATTGCAGCCGTGGCCAAAGAACAGGCCGCCGGCAGCATGACAGCAGCGCTAATTCGTCGCTACCGCGCCCTGCAGAAGCAGGTCCTCCTCCGTCATCCGGCCGTCGATTTTGACGAGCTTCTCTTTGTCAGCCGAAAGAACGGCACCCATCAGGGACTCTTCCAGAACTACTGCGGCAATACGGGCTGGGAAGGCAACAACAACCACACGCTGCGCGGTTACGACACCGCCCTCCTGCGCGGACCGCTCTGCCGAGACGATGCCAAGGACGGCAAGGCCGCGACGCTGCGCACCTCATCCACCTATCTAGGCGACCTCTGCCTCGACTGGGATGCCTCGCGTCTACTCCTCTCTTCCGGCGAACCGAATCAAGGCCCGTGGGGCATCTACGAGCTGGATTTGGACAATCCGCATGGCTCCTGGCGCAAAGCGTATGAGGACCCGAATGCTCTGGTAGACTACTACGATGCCTGCTATCTCCCTGACGGCCGCATCATCACCGTTGCCTCAAGCGGCTTCCAGGGCGTGCCCTGTGTGGAAGGCGGCGACTTCGTCGGCAACCTCTATCTGATTGCCAAGGACCGCAAGAGCGCCCGCCGCCTGACCTTTGACCAAGACAACAACTGGAATCCCGAGGTTTATCCCGATGGACGTGTTCACTTTCTGCGCTGGGAATACACCGATTCGGCGCACTACTTCTCGCGCGTGCTAATGACGATGAATCCGGACGGCACGGACCAGAAAGAGTACTACGGCTCGAACAGCTACTGGCCGAACTGCATCTTCGGCCACCAGAACATCCCCGGCAGCACCCAGCGCTTCGTCGGAATTGTCTCCGGCCACCACGGTGTGGGACGCAAAGGCGAGCTGATAAAGTTTGACATCACCAAGGGCCGTCACGAAACCCAGGGTGCCGTCCACAAATTCCCCTACCGCGGCAAACCGGTGGAGAACATCACCCTCGACCGCCTGGTCGACAACATCCCGCAGTTCTTCCTGCATCCCCGTCCGCTCAGCGAAGATCTGGTGCTGTGCGCCATGCAGTATCCTGGCGGCAACTTCAGCATTGTGCTGGTGGATACCTACGACAACATCCTCACGCTGTGGGATGACCCCGATGCATCGCTCTACGAACCCATCCCCGTGAAGGCCCGAAAGCGCCCGCCCGTGCGTCCCGACCGCGTCAATCTGAAAAAGCAGACCTGCAATGTCTATCTCTCCGATGTCTATTTCGGACAGAAGACGCTCGAAGGCGTTCCCCACGGTAAGGTCAAGCAGCTGCGCGTATACAACTACGTCTATGCGCCTCGTATGGCCGGCGGCCATTACGCCATCGGCATGGAAGGTCCGTGGGATGTGCGCGTCCTGCACGGCACCGTGGATGTGGAACCCGATGGCTCCTGCATGTTTGAATTCCCAGCCAACACCCCGCTCGCCATCCAGCCGCTGGATGAAGACGGCAACGCGCTTCAGATGATGCGCAGCTGGCTGGTCGGCATGCCCGGCGAAACCGTCTCCTGCATCGGCTGCCACGAAAACCAAAACATTGTACCGCCAACAGGGGCTTATCCCGAGGCCTCGCGCAAACCGCCGCAGCAGATTAAGCCCTGGTACGGTCCCGTCCGCGGCTGGGCCTTCGACCGCGAAATTCAGCCAGTGCTCGACCGTAACTGCGCTGGCTGCCACAACGGCAAGCCGGGCATGAAGAACGCCCTGGGACAATCCGTGCCAAATCTGACCTACCGTCCGTTCTGCTGGAATCGCTTCTCCCAGTCCTACATCGACCTGCACCCCTATGTGCGCCGCAACGGTCCCGAAGGCGACTACCACGTGCTGACTCCGCTCGAGTTCCACACCTCCACCTCCGAACTGGTGCAGATGCTGAAAAAAGGCCACCACGGCGTAAAGCTCAGCAAGGAAGACTGGGACCGTCTGCAGACCTGGATTGACCTCAATGTGCCTTACTTCGGCACCTGGCGCGAATGGGGTGCCCGTAAGGACATGCTGCAGCAGCGCAAGGATTATGAAGCACGCACCGCCAATCTCACCTTCGATGTCGACCGCGTGGTGAATCCCTACAAGCCCGGCTCCGTCGCCTTCAATGCGCCCGCCGCGCCCGCTCAGACTACACCTCAGCCCGCGCCCAAGGGCTGGCCCTTCGACGGTAAGGCAAAAGCCTCTGGCACGGCGATTACGCTAAAGGTCTGCGACGGTCAGAAGCTGACCTTCGCCGAAATCCCCGCCGGCGCCTTCATGATGGGGTCGAACAACGAAACCCCTGCCGAAATGCCCGCGCACCCCGTCACCATCGATAAGCCATTCTTCATGGCTACAACCGAAGTGACGATGGGCATGATGCAAGCCTTCGACCCGACATTCGAGAACGGCGTTTACGACAAGCACTACAAGGATCAGGTCAACCGTGGGTACTTCGTCAACGGTGCCGATTTGCCCGCCATCCGCGTCAGCTTCAACCAGGCCGAGGCATTCTGCGCCTGGCTCTCGAAGAAGCTCAATCGCACAGTCCGCCTGCCCACCGAAACCGAATGGGAATACGCCTGCCGTGCCGGCACCGATACGCCCATGAACTATGGCGATATCAACGCGGACTTCAGCAAGCACGCCAACCTCGCCGATGTGCAGATGAAGAAGCTTGCCGTCGTCGGCGTAGACCCCAAGCCAATCCGCAACCCCGACCAGTACTGGGATTTCGAAAAGAAGGATGCCCGCTTCAACGACGGCGTACTGCACCTGGCCAAAGTCGGCTCCTATAAGCCCAATGCCTTCGGTCTGCACGATATGCACGGCAACGTCGCCGAATGGACCTCCTCGCCCTTCACCACCTATCCCGGCGGCCCTGGTTCCAAAGCCTTCGATGCCGAAAAGCGCGCCGTCCGCGGCGGCAGCTGGCATGACCGCCAGATCCGCGCCACCTCTTCCTGGCGCTGGGCCTACCCCGTCTGGATGCGCCCCTATAATGTCGGATTCCGCGTTGTTATTGAACTGTAATCCTGCTGCCTCCGGGAACAGAACGCGGTTCCCGGAGGCCTCTCGCTCCGCTTACGTAATCAGTAAACGGTTGCGTGCAGACTGCAACGCTACGGATTCGATTGCCGACAATCACAGAGATTATTGAATTTATCCTGTAAATCAAACACTTACAATTCATCAATATGCATTTATCAACGCACAAAGTCTAGGTAATTCATGAAAAAACTGACACTATTTGTATTAGCTGGCATGCTGGGATTTGTCCATCCGCTGATGGCCGCCGAACCCGCAACGGTTTCCGAACCGGGCTTCGTCAGCCTCTTCGACGGGCATAGCTTGAACGGTTGGGCTGGGGCGGTTGCGATGTACGGTGTTGACAGCGGACACCTGTGCTGTTTTCCCGAACGCCCCCTCCCGTCGGGCGGCCTCGGCAACTTGGTAACGGAGCGCAGCTATCGTAACTTTATCCTCCGCTTCGATGTCATGATGTCCGAAAATGGCAACAGCGGTCTGGGAATCCGCATGGTGAATCCCGGTGCGGATGCTGCCTACGAAGCGATGTGCGAAGTGCAGCTGCTTGACGACGGCGGCAGCCATTTCTTCGACCGCATTGCTAGAAAACCCAAACTGCTCCCCTATCAGTACACCTGCTCGATTTACGGCATCCAGGCCGCCCGCCGGGACAATCGGAAAATGCTTGACGATAACGGGACGCCATTTGTCGGCAACGGCTCATACAGTTATCAGGTCGGACACTGGAATGCGGTCGAAGTGCGCGTGGCTGGCACGGCCATCCGTGTCACACTCAACGGCTTCCGAGTCATTGATACCGATGTCTGCGCGCTGAAGGGCACCGGCGATACGTTGGACGGCAAACCGCACCCTGGACTGCATGCGCCGCAGGGACGGATTGGCTGGCTGGGACACGGCAGCCATGTCCGCTGGCGCAACATCCGCCTGCTGGAACTTCCCGACACAGCAACGATGGCCGACGCTGACCGCTGCGCGGAGCCGCCGGCCGACCGTGCCGCGCCCCTGAAAGAACAGACAAAAACGTTGTAAAAAGGAATCCTACGATGAAACACTTCTTTTTCCCCTGTGCGGCAGCAATGCTGCTCGCTGTGACATTCGGCTGCCGCAGCGCAGCCCCCGTCTGCGAAACCGTAACCCCTGAGCGTATCGGCGTTTGCAGTTGGAGCTTTGCTGAGCCCCTCGCCGAGGTCGCCCGCGATATGGAAGCCATGGATGTTCGCGGTATTCAATTGGCCGTCGGTCCCTTTATTGCTGCGGATGGCCGCCACGGCGAAGCTGAAACGGCTGAAGCCTGGCAGCAGGTTAAAGCGCGGCAGGCATCCGGCCGCTGGAATATCATGTCCACGATGATTGCCTTCCCGCAGGAGGATTACACCACCCTGGAATCCATCCGCAAGACCGGCGGCATCGTTCCGAATGCCTGCTGGCCTAAGAATAAAGCCATCTTTGCCAAGGCCGTTGAGCTCTCGGCCGAACTGAAGGTAAAGTATCTCTCCTGCCACGCCGGCTTCCTCGACCTAAACGATACTGGAGCGTACAAAACCTTCTGCGAACGTCTGACCTGGATGCGCGACACCTGCGCAAAGGCTGGCATCATGCTGCTACTGGAATCCGGACAGGAAACCGCCGACCACCTGGTGCGGCTGATGAAGGCCGTTCCCGGCATCGGCATCAATTTTGACCCCGCCAATATGATTCTCTACGGCAAGGGCCGTCCGATGGAGGCCATGGTGACACTGATGCCGTGGATTCGTCAGATTCATGTGAAGGATGCCGTCGAAACGAAGGTTCCCGGCACCTGGGGAACGGAAGTGCCCTGGGGCGAGGGCGAGGCCGGCGGTCGGGCCTTTGTCGCCAAAATGCATGCGCTGGGCTACACCGGCAACTTTGTCATCGAACGCGAAGGCGGCAATCGCCGAGCGGAAGACATCGCCCTGGCGGCCCGTCGTCTAAAGAAGTAACACAAGGACGCAAGGAGAAGTTATGGTTCTGTCTCGTAGATCATTTTTGAAGACCGCCTCTGCAGTATCGCTCTTCAATATTGTCCCCGCCCATGTGCTGCGCGGGGCAACCGCCCCTTCCAATCAATTGACCCGCGCCTTGATTGGCTTTGGCTCCATCGCCCACAGCTTTAATCACTTGAAGTTCCCGGGTTCGCGTCTGATTGGTCTCTGTGACGCCGACCGCCGCCGCGTCGGCGAAGGCCTCCACTGCGCCCGTCAGGCGGGGTGGGGCACCGTGAAGGCTTACGATAACTTCATGAAGCTGCTGGAGGATCCCGATGTCGACATCGTCCATATCTGCACGCCGCCGCACTGGCATGGTGTGATGAGTGTCATGGCTGCCCGTACCGGCAAGGACATCTGGTGCGAAAAGCCGATGACACGCACCGTCGGCGAAGGACGGCGTGTGGCAGAGTATGTGAAGAGCAAGGGCATCATTTTCCGACTCAACACCTGGTTCCGTTTTCAAAATCCCTTCTACGGTTTCGGCGCGCCCGTGAAGCCTGTACGGCAGTTTGTCGAGAACGGACTCGTTGCCTCGAAGGGCTCGCCCATTCGTTGCGTCGTTGGTCCTGGTCAGGGCTTCTCGTGGAAGTTCTTCTGGTCTGGCCGCGTGAAGCAAGTGGCCGAAGTCTGCCCGAAGGAGCTCGATTGGGATATGTGGCTCGGGCCCGCCCCGGCCAAGCCTTACAACAGCCACCGTGCGCACCTGAACTTCCGCGGCTACTGGGACTACGACTCCGGCGGCCTAGGCGACATGGCGCAGCATTATCTCGATCCCGTGCAGTATCTGCTCTGTAAGGATGAGACCAGCCCCGTACACATCGATTACATCGGTCCGAAGCAACACCCCGAAGCGGTGGGCGGTTTTGACCGACTGACACTGCGCTATGCCGATGGCACCGAGGTCGTCCTCGACGGGAACGGATCGCTGAAGGATGAACCGTTCCTGCGCGGTGACCGCGGATGCGTCTTCCCCGGTAATGTTCAGCTCCAGGCCGATGTGCAATGGACACCCCCCGAAGATACAACCAAAATGTTTACCGCCAAGGATGCCAATGGCAAGGCCCTCGATGTGCGAGCGTTGCTGAAGGAACTCCCTGAGCCCGCCCCGCAGAATACAGACTTCATCGACTGCGTCCGCAACCGTAAAACCTTCGCACTGAATGAGCAGAACGGTTTCCGTTCGGCCTCGATGTTCAATCTGGCCGTTGTTGCCGAACGTCTGGGACGCGGTTTCGATTTCGACCCCATCGCCCTCCATGCAGTGCACGATGAGGCGGCAGAGCGTTTCCTCTATCCCACCCTCCGTGCGCCGTGGGATGAGGCTTTCTATAAAAACTAAGGAGGTGGGCCATGGCTTTATTTTCTACGATATTCTTTGCCGCGGCCGCTGCGGTGGCAGTTACGTCTGGCGATGCGCCGGATATTCGTCCCGATGTCAGCCCCTCAAATACGCCGGCCGCTGTCTGGGCCGAAAACAATCGGGCGCGTCTGGACCGCCTGACGGCACCAGAGGCGTTGCGGCAGGTATTGGAATCCGATAAAACGGCGGAGGCACTGCTGACCCGCGTGGCGGGTGACGGTAAGGCCTCCGATCCCTTCGTGTTGGTGCAAATCGGCGCCGTGACACAGTTTGTGATGGTGCCTGGTGCGCCAACGGCGCATCGGGCACGTTGGACGCAGGCGCTGATGCGTGCTGTCCAGCGCACGTCCGACGAGGCATACCGTCCACTCTTCTATCTAGATCAGCTGCGCTGGTGCGCACGTTCCGAACAACTTCCCGAACTGCGCAGACTGAAAGCGGAAGCGACGCGACGCGCTGTCCGCGACATGGCGGCCATCGTTATCGGCGAAATCACCCATGAACGGCACTAACAAGCTACAGAGCAACCTTTTTGAGACCCGCTCCCAGGTGATTATCCTGGGAGCGGGGTATCGTGGTCGTGCCTATGCGGCCTATGCCGATGCGCATCCAGATCGTCTGCGCGTGGTCGGTGTGGCCGATCCCGTTCAGGCGGAGACGATTCGCGCGCCCCAGTATTGGACGGATTGGCGCGATTGCCTAAAGGCCCGTCCCGAAGCGGATTGGGTAGTCATTGCATTACCTGATGCGTTACATCGCGAAGCGGCACTGGCTGCGCTGGAGGCAGGGTATCATCTTTTGCTGGAGAAGCCAATTGCCGTGACCGAGGCTGGCTGTCGGGAGGTGATCGCTAAAGCGCTCGCGGTGAAGCGGCTCGTGCTCGTAGGCCATGTCCTGCGCTATACACCGACATTCGCCCACATCAAGGCGATTCTTGACTCGGGAGAGTTGGGGACACCGGTCTCTATCACCCATCAGGAGTCGGTAGGCTATCGCAAGATGGCCCATTCCTACTGTCGCGGCGAATGGGCGGATGCTCAGGCGGCCTGTCCAGTTATCTTAGCGAAGTGTTCGCACGACTTCGACCTCTTTGCTTGGTGGTTGGGCCGGCGATGCACCAAAGTGAGCAGCTTCGGCTCGCTGATGCATTTCCGCAGGAAAAACCAGCCCGTCGGAGCGGGGAACCGCTGTGTGGCGTGTCCTAAGGCAATTGCACGGCACTGCATCTGGAATGCAGTCGCCCTCTATATGGAACAAGAGGATCTGCGTTATCTTTTTGCGGACCCATCTCTGGAGCATATGGAGCAGCTGGTGCGCGACTCGCGCTATGGGCGCTGTGTTTTTGCCTGCGACAACGATGTGCCCGATCATCAGTCGGTGATGATGGAGTTCGACGGCGGCGCAACGGTAACGCACACCATGGCAGGCTTTACTGCCGAAACACAGCGGGTGACGCGTATCTCTTGCACTGGAGGTGAACTGATTTACGACGGCACAACGCTGACCGCAAGCCGCTTTGACCATCACGGACTTTGCACCGGGATTCCTGCCTTTTGCAAAATCCCAAATCGTTCCCGCCATGAAGGCGGCGACTTCAATATCGTGACAGAGATGCTGCGCCTGATTCAAACCGCGGATGATGCGACCCGTGCCCGCGTAACGGCGGAAGCATTGCAGAGTCACTTAATCGCTTTTGCAGCCGAACGCTCCCGCCGACAGGGTGGGGAGGTGATTCGGATTGATGCACACTTGCAGATGAACGGCTCCAGTGACTGCACAGTGGAGCCATAAAGGAGTAAACCTATGATAAATAACAGTATACTGATGTTCTCCAGCCTCTGCCTACTGGCCGGAGCACCAGCCGTCGCCGGGGCCGCAGCGTTGCCGCCCGCAGCGCGGACAGCAACGGCCGAGGTGGCAGAATTGAACGAAGCGGCGCTGCGCCGTCTGGCGCTGTCGATGACCGTCCGGATGGATATGGATGCACTGGACGGAAACGGCGTGGCTAGGCTCTCGACCGGTGCACTGAACCTGCCAGTGAGTGCGTCATGGGGCTACAACAATTATAAAGAGGACTGCTTCGGGAAGGTCGAAGGGCTGCATGCTTATAATACAAACGCTACCCATATGACGGTCGGAAACGGAATGAATCCGCTGGGTGCTTCGACGGCATCGGGGTTTACCATTTCCTACCATCGCTATGCCAATTGGGCCCCTGCTGGCTGGAGTAATCTCTTTGGCTTCCGTATCGGCGGGGTCGACATCCGTACCGAAGTCGGCGACCTGGGGGATAATCAGCCCTATTTTCTTTTTGCCTGCAAGGGAAACGACGACTTTAAAGCGCTCTACGAGAACCGCGAAGGGCCGCAGGCGAAGGTCCGCAAGGAGCGATGGGAACATGTGGCCTATGTCTTCGGTTTCGATGAGGACCTGCAGAAGAATGTGCTGCGCGTCTATGTCGATGGGGTCAATACCCGTACCTTTATGAATGCGCAGGCAATTCCCTCTGGCGTGCTGGAAGAAATCATTGTCGGCGGCGGACGGCGTAATGGAGGCGGTATCAGCCGTGGCGGCGTGTACAGTATTGACGACGTAGCGGTCTTCTCCCGTGCGCTGTCGGCAGACGAACGGAACTGGCTCGTGACGCACTCCGCGAAGGAGCTCGGCGATGTGAAGGCTATCGGGCATACCGTTGCCGACGATAAGACAGATGCGCTGGAAAATGTCCACTTCCCCGGTGCGCTGACGCTGGGTGCCGGAGCGACCTACACCGAAACACAGTCCAAGGATGTGAAGCACGTCTTCTCTGGATTGATTGGACCGGCGGCCGAGGCCGCGCCTGCGACACTGATTAAGCGTGGTGCCGGTGAACTGAAGTTGAGCGGCAGGGAGGCTGCCAAGCAGGCTGGACAGGTGACGATTCAGGTCGAAGAAGGCACCTTTACCATTGAGCTACCCAAGGCGCAGTGGCCTGCGGACAGACTCGGTATGACCTTTAAGGTCAGTAACGGCGCAACGCTGAATGTACCCACCTATACCATCACGGGCAAAGTGTCGTCGGCCGATTTCAATAAGGGTGAATGGGGGCACTTCGTCTTTGGCGAAGGGGCTGCCCTGGCCTACAGCGGTGCCCCGTTGGAGGTGTACGGCAATCTCTCCGGCACAGTCGATGTAACTCTGCCGGAAGGCACGGAGGTCGGTGAGAACGGCCTTCTGCTCATGAAGTCAGCCCACGGGCAGATAAAAGAGCTGCATGTAACCATCTCCGGCGGCTATCTTGCGGACCTACGTACGGACGGTTGGTATGCCGTGCCTGGCGTAGCCTATCCACTGAAGGCTGAGGTAACCAAAAATGCAACAGCATGGTCTCAACTGCAGTGGACGGATGCAACTGGAACGCCCTTCGCCGGCGATTGGCAGCGTCTCGGCAAGGATGCCCGGGCGGACATTGTACTGAAGCAGGACACCGCACTGACAGTGGATGTGCAGTCGGTCCCGAATAACCTGACCGTGACCGGTGATGTCGCTGAGGGCCAGCCTGTGCTGAAGATGCGCTCGGAGGTCCGCACGAAGAAGCTGCGCTTGCAACTCGATAAACGTGTGGTAACAGAGAAAACCGACGGTGTCGCTATCGCCGAATTCGGTCTGACACACAAGGGACGTCCGGTGCCGATGATCGCTGCCGGGCTCAAGGTAGGCCAGAAGGGGTTTCAGAATGATGTAACTGGTCCTGAGGGCCTCACAGACGGTGCGGACGGCAAGAAGTGGTTCTGGGATCCCAGCCACAGAAACGAAGCACTGGGCGATGCGGCGTGGTTCGAATTTACGATTCCCGAATCCACTAACGAACCGTGGGCCTTTGACGGCTACACGCTGACGGCCTCCGATCGAAACTACCGCAATCCGAGCGCCTGGCGTCTCTTTGCCTGGAACGAGGAACTTAAAACGTGGTATCAAATTGACCGCGTGGAGATGAAGACCGCCGATGCCCTAGCCTGGAAGACGGGCACCGAACGTTCCTTCCGTCCGTCGATGGATACGGCCTCGCTGACACTGAACAATGTGACGCTCGCCGAGGCGAGTCTCACCGGTACCCTGACCGCCAGCAATGCCGTCGTGCTGAAGGCAGAACCGGGATGCAGCCTGAGCTGCGGCCGCGCGGAAGGAACTTTCACCGTCGATACATCAGCCCTGACGAAGCCTGAGCACTTCCCCTTTGAACTGCTTCGTACGCCCGTCAATGAGGCAACGCTGACCCTTGCTGAGGGCCAGGAGGGCTTCTTGGATTACCGCATGGGGTCGTATTGGGTCTACCCCTTCGAGCCGAGTTTCCACACAGAACTCACTGGAGAGCAGACATGGGAGGCGGTGGTATGGAAGCGGACCGACGGGCAGGAGGTTCCAGCCGGGGCGCTGATGCCCGCCATGGCTGCGATGTCGGATTATACACTGACAGGTTGGGGAACGCTGATACTCGATGCCCCTGTGCAGGTAAATCGTCTGACCGTTGCCGAAGGAAAAACGGAGCTCGCTGGCGAACAGAGACTTACGATTGAGGAACGTCTGACAATCGCGTCCGGAGCAACGCTGTGTGCCACGCAGAAACAGCTGCAGCTCTCCGACCGTTTGTGGGCGGAGGGGACGCTAGAGTACACGTCTAAGCCAGAGAACACCTGGCTGCCGCATATCAACGGTAAAGGAACGCTGAGGCTGAAGTCCAGCGGCGGGACCTGGATTGTTAACTCCAACTACGGGCAACTCATTGCCTGCGAGAACGGTCACTTGAAGGTCGGCGGCAACTATGCCGGTTTCGAGCGCGGCGTGACACTCGGAGAGAATGTCTCGCTGCGTCTCGAAGGCGCTTTCGACAGCGTTTGGCTGGGCGAGAATGCTCGGCTAATAATGAACAGCGGGAGCGAAATCTATTCCATGTCCGGGAATATTTCTGCCCAGCGTCGGGTCTCGGGCGGTAAGATTGTAATTCGCACCTCTCCGGAAAATCCCGCAGTCTTCTCGGGTGCCTGTTACGGCAATGCCTATGGCATCGACTCGCCCATCGTCGGCATGGGGGGACTGTTACGACTGAAACAGAACTCCGGAAATTCCTGGCAGGTCTTTGGAGCGATTTCCGGGACGCTTGCTGTGGAGACGGCAAAAGGCTGCGTGAATACAACCTTCTCCGGAGAAAACACCTTCACGAAAGGACTTAAGGTTGTCAGCGGATCGTCGCTATCTTTGGCCCGAGGCAACTGTGCCGGCAACGGCAATGTTACCGTGGAAGCCGGGGCGCAGCTGTGGATTCATGACAAGGAGACCCCGTTGATTGTCAGACAGAAGCAGACACTGACCCTCTGCGGCGAACTGCATGGTGCCGTCGAGTTACACGCAGGTGCCGTGCTGTTGGCCAATAAGGGTACAATTGGAAACGGACTGCACTTCGCCGAGAAAACGGAGCCCAGATCGGTGAAATTGATACTGCCCGAAGGCGCAACGGAGGGGGATGTACTCTTTGTCTGCGGCGATACCGCGCCAGACCTCACCCGCTTTGATGCCTCCGATGCGCAGACCGTCGGGCTAATGCCCGTCTATGACGCAGCGAAGCAAGCGGTCGTGTTGGGCGAGTATCGCGAAGAACTGGAGCCGAAGCCTGATGTGACACTCCCCGACGGCTTCGCCCCGTTGCCTGAGACGGCCATGACGGAACTGAAGTCGCTGCTGGCATCGGTTGTTTTACCCAATGGCGCGCAGCCCCCGACCAAAATCTCGCAAATTGTCGCGGACCCTGCCAGCGATGCCCGCCCCGAAACCCTAAGCGGCGCGCTCTCCGTTTTCTCGGGAATCACCTCAGCAACCGTGGATGCGAATAATCCCGATGCCGCCATCGTGATGGTGAGTTACACCTTCAGCGTTACAGATATGCGTATGGCTGTCATCAACGACACCCCGCACATGATTGTCACCGCTACCGTGCAATCCTCCGCCGGAACCGCGGATTTCGCCCCAGGAGCCGTCACCTCAATCCAACCCGAAGGTACCCAACCGGCCACCCTCGCCGCTGCCGAAGCCTCGCGCGAACTGACCGCCGAAGAACGTGCCACAATCTTTGGTCCAGATGCACCCACCGTCGGCATCCGTTACCTCACAATTCCAATATCCGACACCGCACTCATTCGGGTCACCGTCTCGGCGGCTCAAAAATAAACAACTATCACGGGTGGGGCGCAGCCCCGCCCGTTTTTTCATTCCCTGCAGCCCGTAGATATATTCCTACATGCTTTAGAGGAGCTTTACATCGGGAACAACACGGGGGCACCTCTTTCCAATGTAGAAACCTCCTAGCGTTCCCCCCGACTCCTCCATACATGTGCCCGTCCAAACGCCGATTCCCTTCGCCCGCCCCCACCAGACCGTCCACGCCGATGCGGTTGCATAAACGGGCCAGTTTTTGCGATAATAGCAACATTTAATCACGGAATTATATCCAGAGAATAACCATCCCGAAATGGAGACGGACCATGCGCTTGTTTGCATCCCTGTTTGCTTCGGTTGCCCTGATGTCCGCGGCTATTGCCGCGCCGACGCCAGACGACCCGTTCCGCCCCGATTTTGCCTATCAGGGCGGTGTACTTACCGCAACCTTCACCATGGATACGCCCGACAAACATATCTACGATGATATGCTGTCGTGCTCGCTCGGTCAGCCCGCCACCAAGCCCGTTACGGCCAAAGATCCTGACGGACGCGACATTTACGAAGGCATTGCAGCCTTCACCTGGACGGCAAAACCTGGCGCGGTTGTGACCCTGAGCTATCAGGGCTGCGACAAAGAGCAGTGCTACATGCCGCAGGAAATCACCTACACCGTCCCCGCAGGAACCACCGCCCCCGCCGCCAGCGCGGACAAACCCGCCCTGCCCGCCAGGACCGAATCCAAGCCCGAGGCCAAAGCCGATACCCCGGCCTTTCCCGCCATGATTCGAACCGCCACCGGCTATGTAAAAGCCGCCCCCTTCGTCCGCTTCCTTGAAGGCTCAGGCGATGTCTCCTTCACCGATGACCCCATGGGCTATGTGAAGCAACACGGCATCGGCCTGTTCCTGCTTCTCGTCTTTGTCGGCGGGCTGCTACTGAACCTGACCCCCTGCGTGCTGCCGATGATGCCAATCAATCTGGCCATCATCGGCGCGGGTGCTGCCGGTGGCAGCCGTCTGAAAGGTGCCCTCCGCGGCGGTGCGTACGGTCTGGGCATTGCCCTAGCCTACGGTGTACTCGCCCTAATCCCGGTCCTAACTGGTGCCGCTTTCGGCACGATTCAGTCCGCCTGGTGGTTCAATGCCATCATCGCCCTGGTCTTTCTGGCACTGTCGCTGGCGCTCTTTGACGTGCGCGGCTTCATGATTGACTTCGCCCGCTTCGGCGGCACCGGCAGCAGCAAACAAGGCTCCTGGGCGGCCTTCGCCGCTGGTGCGCTAAGCGCGATTCTAGCTGGCGCCTGCGTGGCACCCGTGCTCATTGCAGTACTGCTAATCACCTCCGCCTACTTTGCCGAGGGGGCCTATTGGGCACTCTTCCTGCCCTTCGTCCTCGGATTGGGCATGGCCCTGCCGTGGCCCATCGCTGGCGCAGGCCTCTCCTTCCTGCCGAAACCCGGCGCGTGGATGCTAAAAGTGAAGAAAGCCTTTGGCATTCTAGTCCTGCTCTTCGCCGCGTATTATGGGTATGTCGCCGTGAAGGCCTTCAATCCTCCGAGTGTGGACGCCTCCGACGGCCACGCCTTCCCGACGGTCGAAACCGATGCCACCGACCCCGCTGGCCTCCTGAAGGCCATCGCCGATGCCAAGAAACCGATCCTGCTCGACTTCTGGGGCACCGCCTGCAAGAACTGCGAAGCCATGGATGCCACCACGATGAAAGATCCCGAAGTCGTCAAAACGCTCAAAGGCTTCACCGTCATCCGCGTGCGCATGGACCTGATGGACAAAGCCATCCGCCCCGTGCAGGAAGGCTTCGGCATCAAGGGCCTGCCAACCTATGGCATTATCGAAAAATAAGATGCTATGAACCGCAATCAGTACACGCTGGAAACCTGGCCCTCGCGCGGCGACATCGCCGCGGAGCCCCAGGTCCGCCAGTTTACGGACTGGCTGCTTGCGGTCCGCCACACCAGCGAACTGACCGCCGTCAACTACACCCGCGACATCGGTCAGTTCGCCGCCTGGTATTGGGGCCCCGACCCCAAGAAGCACCCCCTTCCCTTCGACTGGACTGCCCCGACGCGTGACGAAGCGAAAGCATTCATCTACGCCTATGCACGTACTGGTGCCAAACCGGCTTCCGTAGCACGCAAACTAGCCTCCCTGCGCTCCTTCTACCGCTATCTCGTACTAGACAAAGTGCTGGAACACTCGCCCTTCGCGGTCCTGCGTCCGCCCCGTGGCGAGAAAAAGCTGCCCATTCTACTCTCCGAAAACGAAGTGGAACGCCTACTGGCCGCCCCACGCGAAGCGTACCGCACGGCCATGACCGACAGCGCCGAAGCCCTCGATCCTCTAAAGGCCTACGCCATCCTGCGCGACACCGCCCTACTGGAAACCCTCTACTCCACCGGAGCCCGCATCGCGGAAATCTCCGGCCTCACCCATGCAATGCTGGACACAGAACGCGGCACCTGCATCGTCCGCGGCAAAGGTGCCAAAGAACGCCTCTGCATCCTCGGCCGCCCTGCCCTCGCCGCCGTTCGCGCCATGCTGCGCGCCGCCCGCTGCGTCTGGGAGGAACCAGACGGCCCCGAGCGCCCCGTCTTCCTGACCCGCTACGGCACCGGTATCTCCCCCCGCGACATCGAGCGGCGCATGAAACACTGGCTCGCCGCCGCGGGACTCAATCCAGATCTCTCCCCCCACAAGCTCCGCCACTCCTTCGCCACCCACCTCCTCTCCCATGGGGCCGACCTCCGTTCCGTCCAGGAACTCCTCGGCCACGCCTCCCCCGCCACCACCCAAATCTACACCCACCTCGCCCCCGAACGCCTCGCTGAAAGCTATCACGAACACCATCCCCGAGGATGAAAGGCGCGCGGGACGCTATTAAATGATGGTTAGAAGGCTCCTTTGAAAACCCAATAATAAATGTGACAAGCGCTCTGTAAAGAGCGCTTGTTCATTCTATAAAAGTAACGCTTTAAACAAGCAAACTATATTATTGACGGGCCAAAATGACAGCTCCCCCCTGTCGGCTCCGACACCCTGCATCATCTCCGCGCTTATAGCTTACCACAACTTCTCAGATTATAGAGTTCAAGTTACGTAGACAAGCCACCGAAGATAATCATCGAGTATCTTCTCGAGAACATCCTTTCACTCGTCTCCTAAAACCACCTCTGCCTTGTCCTCAAACACATCGCAGAAAAACAATACACGCTGGCTGAGATAGCAGCTTCAGGATTTTGCTCCGACAGGTTTAACAGTCAACCCTGTCGATTTTGAAACGAGCCGCCTCCGCAAACACACGCGCTTCGGCCAGCAACTCAATCGAAAACGACCGTCTAAAAGTTCGCATTAAATCTGACATAAGTATATCAAAACGCGTCAAGAACGACATCGAAGTCAAAGGGTCCTTTAAAAGTTGCGCCGTTACCAAGGGATCGAGGAACGATATACTGATGAATGGCCAAACCTTTATTTCAGAGATTCACCTACCGGGGACACTCTCATCCGAAGCTGTAACAAACTTCATTGAGCGGGCGCATATTTTACATCCGAAAGCACTGGCTGGAGATTACGACCTTCAGGTCTTCGGGGCAAAATTAGCCTCCTATGCACATGCAATTATCCTCAAACGAACAGACAGCGGCCAATGGGTCGGCGGCTGCTTCGGGTACTGCAATAATACGGAAACAAAGGTGGCGTACATTTCGTTCATCGCAAAAACCATTCCCGACAAAGGACTCGGCCGCCAACTCATGGATGCCTTCTGCGCCCTGTCAAAACGTGCAGGCATGCACACGCTCCGTCTTGAGGTCAATAGCCGCAATACGAATGCCCAGGCTTTTTACCATCATTACGGCCTCGTGCAAAAGGACGTGACGAATCACTCCTTTTATATGGAGATGCCACTGAACTAAACCAACGCTTGATGGTCACCCTCAATTTTCATTCCAATAGACAGTCGCACGAATGGGGTGTGAGGAGCTCAACGGGACGCGTGAGCATTTACAGACCGCAAAAAGGCCCCGCTTCAGGAGAAGCAGGGCCTTTTGCGGAAACTTTCAGCGGAGCAGGCATTAGAATTCGGCGCTGAGGCCGATGCCGAAGTAGGTGACGAAGGCGTCATCGCCGGTGGCTTCGCGGGCGGCAGGACCGAGCTGGCGGTTGAAGCCGACATACGGGGTGATGCTGAAGTAATCGCAAGGGGCGATATTCAGTTCGAGGGTACCGTAGGCATCGCGCAGCATGATGGTGGAATCGCTGATTTCATCGGCACGGTTGCGCTGTTTGTTACCGGCGGCAATGCCGAGGGTCGGGATCAAGGTGACGGTGCCCTCATCGAGACCGACCGATGCGCCGATATCGAATTCGTGGGAGAGGTCGAATGTCAGGTACATACCGCCTTTGGCATCCGCGCCCTGATCGGTCAGCTGATATTCGAGGGCGAGGGTCGGCACCAGCCAGTAGTCACCAGCGGAGATTTCCAGGTTGAGCCACTGGGTATCGGGGTTAGCGTACTCTTCAGCAACCTTCTTGCAGGCGCGCGGGTGATATTCGTAAGTATAGTTAATAGCGGTATCGAGGGAGGAACCGATGAAATCTGCGGTATCCCACGTGCGGCTAAGGGTCAGACCAAGGGCGAGTTCCTGATATTTGTAGCGGCGGTCGTTGTAGCCGCCGTCCTTGGCGCCCCAGTTGGTGGTATCGAAGATGGCTTCAACACCAAGGGCGAGCGTAAACCAATCCTCATTACCGAAGCTGATTTCGGCACTGGGGGTGAGGATGGCGTGGTCATTATCAATCAGGCCATAGGTGAGCTGCCGGGAGCAGAAGTCAACACCGGCCGCAAAGCCGACTTCCCAGGTGGGCTGTTCTTCGACGGCGACTTCATCGACGGCGAGAACGGGGACCGCCATCAGACCACAGAGGGCGAGGGCGCAGAGTCTATTCATGGTATTCATGGTATTCATCCTTTTAAACGTTGGTAAAGCAGTGGCTGCCAATCCGATTTCTGCCTAGAAGGTGTGGTGTGTCGGAGAGGGAATAACGTACGTAACAGTGAGACGTGAGAGGCAGCGCGGGGATAATTGGCCCGCGCTGCCGATGATTTATCAGACGACGAGTTTTACTTTGTATCTGCGTCCGATGAAGGTGAAGAATGCCGCGATACCCGCGAGAATGGCGCAGGGCACAACAATCCAAACGATGTTGTGTTCGCTAACAATCTGGAAGTAGAGGGTGGCCACACACCAGCCGAGAAGCGTGAGGTAGCCGAAGAGGATAGAGCCATAGCCCCAGCCAATTTCACGAACAACGGCCGCCATTGCAGCGAGGCAAGGAACGTAGAGCAGCACGAAGAGCAGGAAGGCGAAGGCACGGTGACGGCTGTGTTCAAACTTGGCAGTCAGCGTATCCATCAGCGATTCAGAGCCTTCGGCACCCTCAGCAAGAACGGCAGAGTGGAGCTTTTCGGCAGCAAGCTTCAGTTCACGGGCCGCAGCGATGCGGTCGGTGGCCATCCGGTCGACCAGCTGCTGCAGCGCGGCAACGGGTTCGAGCGCTCCGTCGGTCTCGTCAAGAGCCGCCTTGGCGTCGTCGATACCAGCGCCGACCTTTTCAGCGGCAGCCAGGGCTGCAACAGCTTCGGCTCGGGCAGTTTTAAGCCCGGCAAGGTCGAGCGTTTCCATGGCAGCAGCCAGCTGGGCACTCAACACCGCGATGCGGTCAGCAGGAAGGTCTTCGGCAGCAAGCTTCTCGGCAACGGCAACGATGGGTTCGTAGTCGGAGGCGAGCGAACCGCTGATACCAAGGGGGTCAAGGAGCGAGCCAAAGGTATCGGCAAAGGCTTCAGGAATGGTAGCGAAGGCATCCTTCAGACCCTGCCTGAATTCATCCCAAGCAGCCGCACGGGTGACTTCGCCACGATCGGCGGCTTCAGCTTCTTCAACACCATAGAGGGTATTGAGGGAGGTGACAACCTGTTCCTTGGCGAAGAGTCCGACAATGAGAGCGACCGAACCCTGCCAGTTATCTTCGCCGACACCCATGGGCACAAAGATTGGGGCCATGGTGCGCCCGATAACTTCGACAACCGAGATGGTAGGAGCACCGGCAGTGGCATCACTGGCAGGAACCGTTTCCTCGTCAACAGCTTCGGCAGCGGGCTGGGCCTCAGTGACTGCAGGTGTCTGTTTGTCTGCCCAGGGATTTTTGACCTGAATCGTATTACAGACATTGAGGAGCAGCACCATGACCACAAGGACCTGACCCGCACGGAAGACGAAGCGAGAGAGACGTTCCCAAGCCTGCTTCAGCACCGTAAGAGGACGCGGAATATGATAGAGGGGAAGTTCCATCACGAAAGGCGCGGGGTCACCCACAAAAAGGGTGTGCTTCAACAGCACGCCCGTGACCACCGCGAGCGCAATACCGCAGAGGTAAATCAGAAAGACAACCGTACCAGATGCTGCGCCGAAAAAGGCCGCGCCGAAGAGGGCATACACGGGCAAACGTGCACCACAGCTCATAAAGGGCGCCATGAAGACCGTGAGCAGACGGTCACGACGGTTCGGAAGCGTACGCGTCGCCATAATGGCAGGCACGGTGCAGCCGAATCCAACCAGCATCGGCACGAAGGCCGACCCTGGCAGACCGAGCATACGCATAAAGCGGTCCATCACATAAGCTGCACGCGCCATATAACCGGAGTCTTCAAGGATGGAAAGTCCCAAGTAAATGAAGAACACGGGAGGCACGAAGGTCAGCACCGTCTGAATGCCAACACCAAAACCATCGGCAAGCAACGTAATCAGCCACGCGGGAGCCCCCCACATGGTGAGCACATTGCCCAATCCGGTCACAAAGAAGGCATCGCCGATACCATCGAAGAAATCGATGAAAAAGGCACCGAGCACCTGAGTGAACCAGAAAAGTAGATACATAATGCCGAGGAAAATCGGCACAGACAGAAAGCGATTAAGAACAACCCGGTCAATGAACAGACCGAACTGCGTGCGAGCATGACCAACAACATTAACAACACCATCGGTCACTTCGGCGATTTTCGCGTAACGAGCATCCGCAATAAGGACATCGGGCGTGGTGCCGATAGCCTTGCTGAAGTCGTCAATAACCGTCTCCGCGCCAGGAAGGATCCCCTCGAGGCGGTGAATGGTATTGACCTCAGGCTCGCCTTCGCGAGAGGCCTGCTTCATGGCTTCATTGAGCGATGCGGGATATTCGGCACAGACGCGCTTCTGTTTGGCAGAAAGCGCCTCGATGACAGCACGCTCCAGCGCGACACGAGCACTGCGGCGCTTAAGATTGGCCGACACCACCGGCATCCCCAACCGCTCAGAAAGCTTGGCCATATTGACCTTGCGGCCCTGACGCTCCAAGATATCGGTCATCGAGAGCACCATCACCATCGGCTTACCGAGCTCGGCAAGCGCTGTGGTCAGATAAAGATTGCGCTCCAGATTGACAGCATCAACAATATTGATAATGATGTCAGGCTCACCGCTGCGGGCATAGTCGGCGGCAACGCGTTCATCCTCAGAAACCGCATGCAACGAGTAAATACCCGGCAGGTCCACGAGAACCAAACGCTCATTGGTGGAAAAATCAATTTCACCGACCAGCTTTTCAACAGTCACGCCCGGCCAGTTGCCGGTAACCTGATGCATCCCAGTCCAGGCATTAAAAAAGGTCGATTTGCCGGTATTGGGATCACCAACAAGGGCAGCAGTAATCGTGCGACGATTATTTTTCATCAGTCCACTCTCCGAAGTTCGAGCGCTGTCGCCTCGCTCTTGCGAAGCGAAAGTTCAAACCCGCGCACCTTTAGACGCAGGGGATCGCCCATGGGCGCAATGCCAATCAGCCGAATCTCTGCTCCGCGGGTCAATCCCAGCGCCAGCAGTTTCGCACGATAGCCCGCCTGCGTAACATGATAGCCGACAATTTCTGCAGTGTCGCCGACTTTCATTTCCGTAATATCCATCATTTGACTCCTCTAAGTCATAGTCCGTCACGTGCCAGGGAAATATCCCTCGACGAACATGTGTCAGTAAAATAGCATTATCTAATAAAAAAATCAATCCTTTTAACTTAGTTAAATGAAACACAGTCAAAAAGAACTGTTTTTAATCAAAAAAGCACTCAAAAGCGCCGCTAACCATCCCCTCGCAACCTTAAGAAAAAGACGCTGCGCAACGCCACCCCCCGTCAGCTCCGGCAGATGCACACAGATAGGAGGGTAGGCAAGAGGGGGCAAGAGGGCAAGGGGCCGAAGAATCTTTCGGCAAAAAAAACGCGCTGGGGAAAATCCACAGCGCGCAAAAGTGGCTCCGAAGGCAGGATTCGAACCTGCGACCAAGTGATTAACAGTCACCTGCGCTACCGCTGCGCCACTTCGGAATGTGGCTTCTGCGAACATGGTGGCGGGTGAGGGGCACGATCCCCCGACACGCGGATTATGATTCCGCTGCTCTACCAACTGAGCTAACCCGCCAAAATCCCATACCAGACGGATGACTGGAGAAGGAATGGCTCCGAAAGCAGGATTCGAACCTGCGACCAAGTGATTAACAGTCACCTGCGCTACCGCTGCGCCACTTCGGAAACAAAGTGCGCTTATAATAGCATACGGCAGACAACGATGCAAGGACTTTTTGCGATTTTCGCGAGAGAAAAAAGCCCCGCCCAAAAATGCACCCTCTAAAGGACTTACGCCAGCTTCGCCGACTTCGACCGGCGACTTACTCCACACGCGTGGCGGAACCTTCGCACAAGGCCTTCATGGCACAACACACAGAGGAGCGGCTACGCCGCTATCAGCACACGCACGGGGCCTTCGCACGGGGCCTTCGCTGCCGCCGAGCGGCGGGGCGGCTTTACGCCGCTCGGGTAGGCAGAGCCCACACCTTTCTTACAAAACGGAGGCCGCCCGTGCGGGGGCTGAGGGAGGGGATGAAAAAAGCCTCCGGGGGGGCCGGAGGCTTTTTGGGTGGTTGCGGGCAGCGGTTACTTTTTCAGGGTACTTTCCTGTTTTTCGGAGAGGAGGAGGGCCTTGAAGAAGCGGCAGTCGGTAGGCAGAATGAGGACGTTGTCGCCATTCATGTCGGTGGGCTGCAGGCGGGTGAGGTATTGCCATTCGCCGTTCATTTCCGTTGCGCCAAGGAGGACGATGACGCCATCGCCGCGGAGTTTTCCGATGGGGGCACCCGCATGGGTGAAGGCGACGCGGACCGAGGGGAGGACGGTGGCATCGGGTTCTGTCTGGAAGCCGAGTTCGGTGATAGCGAGCTTGATTTCGGATGCATCTACCAGCGCAGAGTCGAGGCCTAACCAGTATTTCTCGGAGGCGGAGACACCATCGGCGGCGGTGCTCTTTAGGATGGCATCGGGGTCGACGCGGGTGAGCCAATCGAGGAAGCCATCATCGGCCGATTCCAGGGCGCCGCTCTGCTCGAGGGCGTTGGCTTCGGGCGTGTAGACGAAACGGACGGCGTAATCCGTATCGCCAGCGATTTTGCCGGCACCGATTTCGAGACTATCCGTGGCAGCGAGCGTCCCAGAGGCATCCAGCGCGTAGGTACGGACTGCGGCCGGGCGCTCGGGGGTCACATCTTCGCCGTTGCAGCTGACGGAGGCCAGGGCGAACCAGCGGGCATCCCAGTCGCGAACTGTCAGCGTGTAGCCGGATCCGCGGCGGAGAACGACGGCCATGGCCTTGCCCTGCGTAGGCAGGTGTCCATCGGCAGCTAGATTGAGGGTCGCGGGGGCACCGAGGATGCGGGCCGAGAAGATTCCGAAGGTTGAGGCGAAGCCAGGCACATCGTAGACTGCGCGGGGCTGCGTGAGCGAGATGCCGAACATTTCGGTGATATTCGGGCCAGCCATGCTGGAGATACCGTCGCCATCATGCTTATGCCAGAAGACGGTATTGGTATCCAAGCGGCGGTAGTATGCGGCCGTTTCACCGCGAGGCGCGCCCTTCGGGCTGGGACGGACCGAGCTTTCAGCCACGGCACGGACGGTGTTAGCCACGGCGTGTGTGCTATTTTCGAGGTCGGCGGCATGATGCATGCGTTCGATTTGCATCTGGGGCTCCAGACCAACGCTGTCTACATAGAAGAGGACTTCGTCGGAGAGGACGCCGTTGTTGCGGACGAGTGCCACAGCGAAGACGACGCCGTCGCGGTAAATATCGGCCTGTTCACCGGTGCGGAGGGCTTCATCGAGTGCGGGATCGATGAGGCCCTTGGCGAAGCGGTGTTCGGGCTCGGGCAGTCCGGGCACGCCAGCATCCGTCGGGAAGGTGAGGTAGGTGAAGACCTCACGGGTGTTCGGGTCTGCCGGATCGAAGGGAACGTAGGTAATCAACTGGGACGCGGAGAGTGCCGTTTCGTCACGGACGACCGTGTAGTAGTCGAGGCGTTCGACATTGGGGTCGGTCGGATCCGAGAGGGCCAGACGCTTAGCGGGAACCCAACCCTTCAGCTCGACGGTACGGCCGTGGAGCGGGTGGTTACGGTCGGCTTCCACTTCAGGGTCATTGGAGGAGACCCAGCGGATGGGTTCGGCGGAATCGGCCAGCGGCAGGGGGGCGTAGCGGAAGATGAGCTTCCAGCCGTCGAGCGAGCGTTCGGCGACATACTTGCCTGCGGCTTCCTTCTCCGGATCGATGGCGGAAGGCAGCATGGCCAGTTCCACGCCGGCGGAGGTGTCGTTTTCGGCGAGGGCGCGGAATTCGTTAATCCAGACGCCATCCTGCTCGATGCCGTAGACCCAGGCATAGGGCGAGACCGTATTCTTGACGATGCGGGAGACGTAGTTCACATCAGACGTTTCGGCGGGCACATACCAGGGGCAGTAGCCTTCGAAGGCGGCGGAGGTGAAGTTGGAGACGGACTGGCAGTCGTACACACGGCCCGTTTCGACATCCGCAATCACGATGGCGAAGCGGAGGATGGAGCCATCGGCCCAGCCAGTATCGGCCTTCTGCAGATCGATGACATCGGAGAAGCCGATCGCATCGTCGGAGGAACCGATACGATCATTGAGCTGCTGCAGCAGGGTACTGTCGGCAGCGAGGGCACTATCGAGGGCGGTACCGGTCAGGGTCGGATCGACACTCCCAACGGTTGTGTAGGCGAGGAGCGGAATCTGCTCGCCAGCGAGGGTGTCGGCATCCGTATCGCTGCGGGGCACGAGATCCATGGCCTTTTCGGATACGGCGCTCTGCTTACCCCAGCCGCGGTAGACCATCGGGATGATGCCAGCGGCATCGTAGAGGGCTGCGGAAGAGGTATCGGAGGCGCCGGCTTTGAGGCGGCGGCGCAGTTCGTCGAAGGAGAGGGCGCGGCCTTCGGTATAGGAAGGAACACCGTTGGCACCGCCAATCCACTGATCAACACCCCAGTTTTCAATCAGCATCGAGCTCTTCTGGGGCGTGACATCGCGGAAGAGGTCGGCAGGCACTTTATGCTTCGGGATACGGGTCCAGACCAGGAAGGGGCGCAGGGTTGCATCACTGCGGACGAGATCGACGGTCTTGGAGCCAGCGGTATCGAAGAGGCCGTCGGCAGGGCTGAGGACGGCAGACATACCGATACGGTCGCCGACGATGGGCTGATAGGCCCAGCCGTGGAGATTGCGGTATGCACCTTCGGTGGCGGCTGCGCCGGTGCTGTTGGTGTGGGCATCGCCGTTTTCGTCGGACCAGATTGGATAGGTGACCGTGGTGCCGCCGCGGGCATTGCCCCCCTTGTCATCACCATTATCAGGGAGCCACTTGGCGGGCTCGTTTTCGCCGGCCACATTCTTCATCGCGAAGAGGGTCTGGGAGACGAGCCACTGGCCGCGGCGGATGGCATCCTGCCCGAAGGACATGATGAATTCGTTGCGGGCGGAGAAGGGTTCGCCAACGATGACCGCTGCGATGACGTAGCTATCGGTGAGAGTCAGGTCGTCCTTGACGGAGGCACCGCTATTCGGGTGGAAGGAGACACGGCCAGCCGTGACAGGATCCTTCGTAGCGTAGTTGAAATCTCCGGGGATGCCGGTAAGGTTCCACAGCACTTCGGGGTTGGTCTTGGCGAGTTTCATTCGCTGATCGACGGCGGCACGGAAGCGGGCGCGATTCATTTCGCCGGCAGGATAGCCGATGAACATGACGCGGCCTTCGAGATCTTCCGGATAGGAGATGCTAGTGAAGCGGTAGCCGACACGGGGGCGGTAGGAGTAGAAGTTGCCGAAGGTCTCATCGGACTTCCAAACCCAGGCCTCGGCGCTCATCTCGTTTTCGAGCGTGGCGGAAACACCACCGCGGTCGCCCTGTTCGAAGTAAGCACCGAGGATTTGCGTGGCGCAGGGGGACCCCGGGAAGACGTCGTTGCGAAGGATGGACGCGATGGCGATACGGTCCCAGTAAGGATCGGCATCGACCAGGACATTTTCATTGTCGCGCCCCTTGGTCTCGGTGGCGGAGAATGTCCACTGCGTATGCTTGGAAATATCGGTAACGATATACCCGCCACGGCCAGCCAAGGAGACGGTTTCACCGGTCAGCTGCACGGAACCGACGCGGTCGGTAGCATCGCGCTGTCCCTTCATAATGAAGGATTTTCCATCCACGAGCCAATCGGGCGTACCAGGCAGGACGACCTCCAGCTCGGGTTCGCCAGCGGCACGGGTCTGCACACCGGTCCAGACACCGCCATCGGCAGCGCCGCAGGGACGGCGGAGGACGTAGGCCGCGGTATCGCCAGGCGCATTCAGCCCGTCCACGGGGGCGACGGCATAGCCGTACGGGGCATACCCCAGGCGGGTCACGGGGCCATCCGGCAGCGGGAAGACACCGGCATCAGCACCCGTGGCGCTGTAACGAGCGACAGACCAGCCGCCGGAGGTTACCTGCGGGAGTTTGGCATCCGTCGCGGGCGGAACGGGCTTAACCAGGCCATCGCGGAGGACGGGGAAGACGACTTCCGCGAAGGGGTCGCTACCTTCGCCGGGGATGGAGGAACCGCGGTTCAGGTTGACTTCGTTCAGCCACACGGACTGTGCGGGAGCGCTGTACAGATAGAAGTAGGGCGTATGGGTGCCGTTGCTAAGACCACCAGCGGGGCGGTACCACTCTGGCTCTGCGAAGACGGGCTCCCCAGGGAGGGCTGCGCAGTCGGCAAGATTTTTCTGGCGGATAATGTAGGAGACTTCCTGGCTACCACCGCGATCTGCGGGCACGAAGGTGCGGTAGACACCCCAAACGCAGAAGGGAACAGGCGGTTCCTTACAGGCAGCGGTAGCGGGTTTCGCGGGGTCGTATCCAGCGGCGCGGGCGTAGGCATCGCCAACGAGACCGAAGCCGGAGACGGCAGCGAAGCGGCGGACATTACCGGGCAGCATCTGCGACTGCTTCAGTTCGGTAAAGGCCGTGCGAGCACGAACCTCTTCCGTTCCGAGTTTTGTTCTGGCGGTTTCATAGTCGCCCTGGAGGAAGGTGGTGCCAGCCCAGTCGGCGGAGACATCAGCCGTATCCATCGGGAGGATAGCATCTGGCTTCACCAGCGCGGGCGAGGGATAGGTCACCAAGACGGAGACAGGGCTGAGATCCGCCTTCTGGGGGTCGTCGGAGACATTGCAGAGCACTTCGAAGCCGAAGTTGCTGCCCCACCAAGGCTGGTACTTGGCATACCCTGGCAGGGAGTCACCGCAGAAGGGACGCATGCCGCGGAAGACACGGGCCAGACCAGGATCCTCTTCGTTGATATCGAAGGCGACCTTGGCCTGCGTATTGAAGCCATCGGTCTCGGCAGCGATAATGAGCGTGATATCCACGGGTTCGGAGCGGAGGTCTTCGGATGCGAATACCAGCGGAACGGTTCCCTTATCGTCGGGTGTGCCGAGGGTGATACCGGCGGGCAGTTTCACACAGGCCTTGAGACGTTCGGTATCGACAATCGGTAGATGGTCCTTGGAGCCGAGGAGTTTCAGCGACAGGGAGGCGATGCGGTTGTAGGCCAACGGGGTGTAGGTCAGGATGACCTTCTTATCGCTGGGGAGCAGGCCCTGGGTTACCTTGGCTGAACGGACACCGGGGCGATAGACATGGCTTGCGGCCTCAATGGGGTCGTTCACGTCACCGTAGGTTCGGATAACGGGATAGCCGTATCCAGCCGTACCGACGAGTTCGGAGGAGAGCGTAAGCGTCTCGGAGACGAAGCGGAAGAGGTACTGATCGGGGTTGACCTGACGGGGCGTGACCTGGACTTCGTTCAGGGGATCATCGGGACGGGTTGTCGTGGTGTAGTTGGTATTCTGAGGTACGCCATCGGCCAGATGGGAGATATTGACGGCCTTGGCATCGTCGTTTTTGTTGATACGGCCGACCCAGACACCGCCCATATCGACCGTGGCGAAGGAGCTGACCACCGCATCGGTGGTGTAATCGGTGGCATCCTTGAGGCTGTTACCAGCCGCATCGTAGCGGCCGTCCTTCACGCGGTATTTCTCGATTTTCACCAGACGCTGCCCGTGTTCCTTGGCGGAGTAGCGGTCCACGCGCTTGGTTTCTTCGTCTTCCCAGGTATCGTTGAAGAACTCCTGGAACCATTCGGCGCCGAAGCGGCGAGCACGGTAAGCTTCGAGATAACGGTTGTAGAGGCCGTCCAGGTTTTCGCGGGCGGTATCGGAGAGGCTTTCGCTTTCGATACGGCTGTAGCAGACGATATGATCCGCGCCGCCGGTGGGGCGGAGGAGCATGACACTGGAGGCTGCATTGCCACCGCCGTAGCTGCTGTTGCTCATCGAGGTACCGACGAGACCCGCATTGTTCAGCGGCCCCAGTGCCGGCATATCGGGCTGCGCTGGGTCGAGGTGGAGTTTTGTACCGGGATCGCTGAGGTAAACGAAGGTACGACCAGCGTTGGTTCCCGTGCCACGGCGATCGGGCACCACGCCATCCGCAGGGATGGCCGCCTGAATCGGCTCTTCGTCCGTCAGATTGGAGAAGAGGGGGATGTCGTCGCAGTCGTCGGTGGTCGAGTTGCGCGTCACGCGCAGACGCCAGCCGCGGATATCGCGCTCGGCAGGGGTGCAGATTTCGACGAACTTCGCCAGATGGAAATTGGGCGAGGTAGAATCGCGCATATCGAATTCGTTCAGGAAGACTTCACCAGGACGGGTGCTGTAAATCCAGACATAGGGGGAGAAGCAGTCTCTCTCGCTGAGGGGGTGATCCTTATCGGTATTGCAGCGCGCGAACATTTCGGCGTTGAAGTTGCGCGGGAAGTACCAGGGATACTCCGTATAGTCGTCGTAGGTAATTTCCGAATGGAAAACCTTGCCGGCGAGTTTATCGTCATCGCTTTCGTAGACAGCCCAAACCATATACTGGAGCATATCGTTGGGAAGTGCTTCGAGGGCTGCGGTGTAACCGCCAGTTGCGGTTAAGGGGCCTTCAAAGTAGTTAGGTTCGCCGGGAATCGCCTTCAGCTCGAAGGTATTGCGTTTGGCGAGTTCCGTACGGAGGGTCGTCTCATCGGCCGTACCGGCAACGAGGTTGCGGAGATCGGCATACTGAGGGGTGAACCAGCTTTGGGCAGACCAGTCATCCAATTTGGTGCTATTCCAGGCGTAGATGGGGGAATCGTTACTCGCCTGGACGGGAGCCCCCATTACGTCGGTGTAGGTTCCGTTGGTATCCTTCTCGAGGAGGCCATTGGAGGGGGCGACGGAGGCGCGGCGGTAGGTGATGAACATCCGCACCGTGCCTTCTTTAACTTTCTGGCGATCGGGGGCGTAGACCAATGCGCGAAGGGTGGCGGGTTTGGCAATCGGCTGGGAGAGCGGCGACATGTGCCCCGCGAGACGGGCATCGCGCTGCTGAATGAAGCCATCGAGGCCGGAGCCAGGCTGGTTCGAGAACATCACGGTGCCGATGCTTAGACGCGGGGTGACGGGGTTATCGACCGAGAGCGTATCGATGCGCAGACGGGCATGAACCACCGCCTTGCCGTAGTCATCCTGGTTGTTACCATCGCCATCGGGATAGGTCATCAGGCGGACACGACGGACCTTTTCGTTTGCGAACGGGAGGTCATCCTGGTGGTCGTTTCCGTCCGGACCGCGATCTTCTTCGGGAATCCACTTCAAGTAGGGGATTTCAGCGAGGTCGAGTCTGTAGGACGTATAGACCGTATTGGGCACATTGACATAGGTCACCGTCACGAAATCCTCGCCCTTATCCTTTTCGGATGTCTGGATATAGACGCGGGCGGGAACGGGGTTGGGGTCACTGCGACGGACAGCGAAGGAGATGCATCCGACACCGTGGAGGAGTTCGGGGGAGGTGATATTGGTAACATCCTGCTGGCCATCCGTATCGGAGCCATGTGTGACATCGTTGAGTTCCATCGACGGCGAGAGCTTGGCGCGGTCGGCGAAATCCTTTTCAGCAGGCACGGCAGCGGGATTGGCCAGGCGGTCCCCCCAGTACATGCGTTCAGGCGGCGTATCGGAGACACGGGCGTTAGCGGCGGTCCAGGAAGAGACAACGCCAGTGCGGTTATCCGTCACGACGAAGTCATCGATATAGAGGTAGGGGTCGGCCTGAGCACTGAGGCCCTCGACGACCATGACAAGACGGAGGTTACCAGACGTATCGCGTCCAGCGACGAGTTCCTTGCCCTCCAGGATGGGCGTAATACCCGCAGTAGCCCAGGCTCCGGCGGTATTGGGCAGTTCGATGACCTTGGAGACATTCTGCCAGCTTTTGCCAGCGCCATTGCCGAGCCAATCATTGCGCGGGGAGGCGGACTTGCGGAACTGGAGCATGACCTTGACGGAGGACATCGGGCGGCCATCGCCGCTGAATTCGTCGGAGGCAGGAATGCGGTAGCGGAAGGAGACGGGACCGAATCCGCGGTTGGAATAGGGGGTATAGAGCGCGAGTGCGGCACCCGTGGTATGGATGCCATCGATGGCGAGATCTTCGCCGGGGGAAGTGACGCTGCGATTCTGGCGGGAGCGCTGCATCAGCAAGCACTGTTCGCCCGTATAGTAGCGGCGGTCAATATTCATCTGCGACGGTTCGGGGGTAATCCAGAGGCCAACACCAGCGAAGCCGTTGTGCCCCACGGAGCCTTCTTCATTGTACCCTTCATCGGTGTGGAACGGGACGTAGTCATCACCGTTGCGGACGATATCATTACCGCACCAAGCGGTAATGGCCACATCATCGATAAAGACGCTGTCGGAGCTGTACTGGGGCGTGATGCGCAGCTTGGCATTGGCGGCACCCAGGGAGACGGAAACGCGTTCATTTTCGGTTTTAACCACGCGCTGACGGACGGCATTGCCGTTTTCGTCAATCGCTTCGAGGACGACCGCCGAGCGTTTTTCGGCGCGGGTCAAGGCGATGGAGCCGGAGGCACCGGCGGCATTGGCATATTGCCAGGTGGGCGACTCGTCGGAGACGAAGAGTCTGTGCTTGCTCTTAGCGAGCTCCGACCAGGCCGTCGGCGTTTCGGGCACGGGGTCGGCGATAACCGACAGGCGACTGAAGACGGGACGGCATTCAGCGGAACCGAGTGCCAGGGTGAAGCGATCCGCAGTGCCGATGGAGGCGGAGGTGGTGCCGAGCAGAGCGGGATTGGCCTGCGACCCAGCACAAACACCGAAGGCCAAGTGTCCATCGGAGCGGAGCCAAAGGCCGATACGGCGGTTGACAAACGTATCGGCGGTTTCGTAGAAGGGAACATCTCTGCCACCGACACGCAGTCCTAGACGGGTCGGATTGGAGGTGGATGTCCACTTGTAGATTTCGTAAATATAGGCCGCTTTAGGACGTTCACGGGCCTCCTCGTCGCTCTTTTCGCCGAATTTGAGTACTTCGGTCACGCGCAGCTCGAACTTGGCGAAGTCGTTGACGAGGAAGACAGAAACGGATCGTCCAGCTTCGTAGGTCGTTTCGAGCATATCGACGACGGTGGAGCCGCCGGCGGCATAGACCGAACCGAAGTCATCGTTTTTGTGGATACGGGCGATGGAGAGGATATTAAAGGGATAGGACTGGCGGAGGCGGAAGGAGACCGTACCGAGGCCCTGGAGTTCCACGCCATCGGCGGAGCGGTCGCGCGGTGTCAGTGTCTGGGTTTCGCGCAGGCGGATGCTGGCATCGGGCAGCCAGAGACGGCCAGCCGACGTTTCGGTGCTCTCGCGACGGAGCACCACTTCGGTGCCGCGACTGAGGGTCATGCCATCGGTGTTGTAGCCCAGGTTGGAGTGGTCTGCGCGGAGGTAGTGAGGCGAGGCGCGAAGCGGGGAGGCACCCCACATGGCAAAATACTCAGCCCCTTGATAGCTGAAGGTAGGCAGGCTGAAGGTCTCGGTGCCGACGGCCTGACGCATGTGAGCCACGCGGAAGCTGTCGCGCAGGGTGGAGTTCTCGGCCAGAGGACCTTCATCCGGGAACCAGCCGCCGAGCTTGGCACCAGGATTTTTCGGATCCATCTCGGCATTGAAATCTGCCGTATAGGCGGTGGTGCTGCCACGGTATTCCATGGCGGAGAAGCCAGGGGCAGAGTTGGACCAGTCGTTAAAATCTTGGTAGAAGGCGCCGCCGATGGCCAGCATCGGGGTGATGTCGGATTTGGAGAAATCGACCGTCACGCGCAGGTGGGAGGTCGAGAGACCGTCGAGGGCGATGACAACGGGCTGGGTTTCATCGGCGGTGGGATGACGCATCATCTCCATCTGCTGCGAGGGTTCGGGGCCGCGCACTTCGGGCAGAATACGGGGGGTCACAGAGCCCTTCTGTCCGAAGAAGGCACGGCCTTTAGGACCGATGAAATCGGTTTTGACACGGAAGGCCATGACATGTTCGCCGCCGGCGACCTGAACGCCGATAGCCTTCTCCAGGTTGCCCTCGTCTGCGGAGGTCGGATAGGTATTATAGCCCCAAGCGAATTCGGCATTCTCGTCCTTGAGTTCACCAAACTGTTCGGGATGGCAAACCTTAGGGATTGCTGCGGACCAGACATTTTCGGTTCCGGGGACGGGGCGACAGGGTACGGTCAGGGTATGGAAGACGTAAGGGAGCAAATCTGTACCAGTACCGGTGCGATAGGTAACCTCGAGGGCGACATTCTGCTGTTCGGTTTTGGTTTCGCGCACTTCGAGCACGAAGGGCCGACGGCCTTCGGCCTCGACAGCGGGATTAACCGGTTCGGAGTCGACGGTATCGGTGATTGATTCGCGCTCTTCGATTTGTTCGCGGCCGGCCTTGTAGGCACCGAGGACGCCGTAATCGAGGGCGAGATCGTAGACCCCGGGCATCACCCCGTCCACAATCCCATTTTCAAGGAAAAACGCGCCTTCCTTCGCATTGACGGTACCGTCGAAGTTGGTGACCAGCGCGCGGGCACGGAGTTGGCCCGCCAGGGCGGCGGAGCCGGTGCTGGGGGTGGACAGGGGCAGCGTTTGCCAGGCATTGTTGCTGTCGCCGTGGGCTCGGCGGCGCATGCGGAGAGTACCAGAGTAGCCGTTAGGCACGGGGGTGCCGTCCACATGTTTGGCTTCAAATTCAATATTGATGACCTCAGAGCGGTTCATCGGAAAGACGGGGGCACCCTCCAATTCGGACGTGATGCGGGGTTTTCCAAAGATGGCCCGGGGGGCGGCAGAACGGACACGGATGTCGCGGATGACCAGGGTCAGGGTCGAGGGGTCGCCGCCAATGTCATCATGAGCCGTACGGCGGACGATACGGAAGCGTGTATACGAGGTATCGACGGCGCGACCGTCAATATCGACCTTCTGCGGAGCCATGGCGGTGGTCAGCGGCAGGGTCTTCACCGTCTTCCAGACGCGCGTGGCGGTTCCAGGGGTTTCGGGAACGTAAATCTGGACATCGAGTTCCTGGGGGTAGGTTCCGGACTGGGAAGCGCGGGCCTCGAATTCGATAGCGGAGATACCGTCAGGATACTGGGGGGACACGAGCATGGCGCGTTCGGAGGCGCTGGCTTCGCTCTTTGCGACATTCAGCAGATGGAGACCAGTACCCGCGAGCGTGGTGCCGATGGCACCGTGACGGATTTCCCAAGCGTTCGTTGCATCGGGCATTATACGCGAACGGAGATGAGTGGCGGAGCCGAGGGCGGCAAAGGCTTCGGCAGAAACGATATCCGTTTCGGGATTGCCGGAAGGGACGATATGGGGGAATTTGTCACTATCCGCTGTCGCGGTCGGGGCTTCGACCCAGGCATCGGCATCGCGGAGGCTGAGGCAGCGGCCAGCATCCTGGATATCGGAAATACGGAGGAAGGAGCCGAGGCCATGGCGAGAAGCGGCGTACCATTCGTGGGTGGCCAAGCCTTCGGCGAGCGAATGGATGAGCGCATCGGCGACGGAGGTATCGGCGGAGGCCGCAGAAAAGATGCGAGCATCCGTCACGTAAACGCGCTCCCAGCGAGCGGGACTGTGCGCGCGGCCAGGCAGGAGGTTAGCCTTCTGAGCAGGCGACATTGCCTCAAAGCGGGCTACGGGCGAGCGGTCCACAGGGAACTTCTGCGGCATCGGATAGAATGCGAGAGGACCGGCCGGATAGAGCGGGGACAGCCGCAGGGAGCCGTCGAACGCCGTGCCAGCACCGCCGTGCGGACGGCACATCAGACGCACCGGCATCGCCGACAGGGTGACGGGCGGAGCTTTATCGTTGGTACGCGGCACGGAAACCGCGACCCTCAGTCGGACGGTATCGCCCTCCTGGGGGGCGGTATCTTCGGTCCAGGTATCCCCGGACTTCACTTCCATCGAGACTGCGAAACGGACAGGCTCCGGCTGGGGCACTTCCTGCGCAACGGCGGGGCACCCCAGAAGGAGTCCCGCCGCCATTACCAGCCATGTCTTGATATGTTTCATACTCATCTGCTTAATCCACCTTTTCGGCGTCCTTGCTCAAACCGCCGGAACCATACCACTTAGAGAGTTTTCTGCGCCGGTCGAGGTCCGGACGTTCGGGATCCCGCGAAGGGTCGCGAATCGCTTCGACGTGCCCATCGGCGAATGCCACGTGCGCATACATCGCGCCGTTGTCATCGTGATTGAAGCCCATGATTTCATCGCCGCGGTCCCAGTCCCAAGCCTGGTCGCCGGCCAGCGAATTTTCCTGCGAAAGCTCTTCGTTATCGATATCGAGTTCGACGAACAGGACGGTGCGCGCGGGCATTGCCTCGGCACGTTCCTTACGATCGACATAGGGGCGCAGTTTCTGTGCGCCCCAGAAGAGGGCGGAGGTGCGCTTGGGGGTTCCCATACCGAACGAGGTATTGCAATCAGTTTCGTAGAAATCGGCATCCGTACCAGTAATAAAGTTCATGGCATAGGCGCGGCAGATTTGATTACGCGGCACACCGAACTTTTTGGAGGCCAGCTCCACGAAGGTGGGGTTCAGATAGGCCTTGAGATTTTTATCCATGTACTCGAAGAGGGAGCCGTTCATGATGGCGACTTCGGCATTAGACCAGACACCAGAACGTTTCTGCGCCCAGGCCGCAGGTTTGGCACTCATACCGCCCTGTTTGCCGCCTTTCGCATCGAAGCAGATGCAGCAACCTTCCTGGTTGATATAGGTGGCCTCTTCATCCTCACTGGAGCCGCAGTCATAATGCGAGCAGTTGCCATCACCGATTTTGTCGGCGGCCTTCTCGTCGCCCTCTTTTCGGGGGCAGTCATGCTCGAAATAGACCCAGCCGCGCGACCGACCGTTGCGCTTTTCGCGCACGGTGATATTGCCTGGGTCGAACCAGGTCCAGGCGCTAAACTGACCGCCTGCCGCTGGGTAGGAGCCATAGGTCCCCTCGTCGGATTTATAGGCGAGCGCGGCCTTGGCCAAACGCATTAAGTTATTGCGACTCACGGCATCATCACCAGCGGCAAGGAACTTCCCAACCACCGGCATTAGGGATGCGGCAAGGATACCGATAATTACAATTACCACCAGCAGCTCAATCATCGTGAAGCCGCGCAAAAACCGTCTGTGTGTCATCTGCAGTCCTCTCACATTGATATAAGTATAAACGATTCGCGGCCGTTTGGGAAGCAAAAAAAAGCGCCCCACTTCCAACGGCGGTCCGCCGCAGGATATTGGCTGCGGAGGAGGGGCTTAGTTTTCGGCGGCGGGAGCAGCGGGGGCTGCGGCATGCTCGGCGAGACGTTCGGCCATCGGACGGACCCCAGCATGATGCCAGGCATCGAGCGTTACGGTGCCAGAGGCGAAACGGACACGCATGATGCCGCGCTTAGTCCACTCACGGTCATCGACCTGCTGCAGGGATGCAAGAGGATAGACCCGATTGGAACCCCAGCGGCGCACTGTCAGCGTGCGGTCGGTCATAGTGTACACCGTCTGGGCACGACACAGAGTCAGCAGACCGAGAAAGAGCGAGGCCAATACGGCCACGACTGCACTCACCCACTGGGCGCGGATGTCGTCGGCCGTGTAGACGGGCTGGGCAAACGCCTCCCGGGCCGCCTCGAGCTGATGGGCACGCGGGTCCTGCGCACGAATCCAGGAAGTAAACGTATCGGAAATTTTGGATGGCGGCGGCTTGCCGGTCACATCGCGAAACGCGGTCACCAGCGGGGCGGTACCGGTCTTCGCGGTATTCATCCAGTCTGCGGCCGTAAGATTGCGTTCGGCCAGCGCCTGGTAAACGGGCTGGGCCTCCGCATTCTTCGCTGGATACCCCACGGCACCATCATAGACGAACCAACCGGCCAGAGCCAGAAACAAAACAGCCACCCCGAGAAAACGCAGCGCGTATTCCCGGTTCAGCGACGACTTCAATACTGTTGCAGCTTCCATAGGGCGTAGTATAACACAATTGACCAGTGAAGCTCCCCTTTTTTGCAGGCAACACTCCGGAGGCCGCACACCGCCGCCTGACGGCGGGCCTTATAAGACTGTCGCTGCTTCGACCAGCGACTTACGCTTGCGGACGAAGGCCGCTGTTGCGGGCGGGGGCTCGCTCTTTCTTTGTAGGCCGATGTTGGAGGGCTGAGCTCCGCTACCATTGGTCTGAGGCCGTGTTTGCTGCCTTTTCATTTTGGGCTGGCATGGGGTGGCCCGTGCGGTCTTTCTCTGCGCAGAGAGACGGGGCTAGGTGCGGAGCTAAAGCCCTTTATACACGGCACCTGGGGCGGGGGCGATGGGGTTGGGATAGCCTTCTTCGCGCAGGATGGAGCACATGGCATCTACTTTTTCTTCTTCACCATGCACGGCAAAGACATGTTTTATGCTCTTTTCGGCGTTGACGGCGCGGACCCAGTCGCGCAGGGCATGGCGGTCAGCATGGGCGGAGAGGGCGTTGATGGTGTGGACGCGAGCCCGGAGTTCAAATGCTTCGCCGAGGATGCGCAGGGGGCTTTGTAAATTGACGATGCGTCGACCGAGGGTGCCTTCTGCTTGGTAGCCGACAATCAGGATGATATTGCGCGCATCGCCGATGTTATTTTGCAGATGGTGCAGGATGCGTCCGCCTTCGCACATGCCGCTGGCTGCGATGATGACCATCGGTCCTGGGGCTTTATTTAGCGCCTTGGACTGATCGGCGGTTGCGGTGAATTCGAGACCGGGCATGCGGAAGAGGTCGATTCCCTGTCGCAAGAGGTCACTGGCCCCCTGTCCGTAGCAGGCGGTATGGTGCGCGTAGATATCGGTTGCCTTTTTGGAGAGCGGCGAATCGACGTAGATGGGGATCTGCGGGATTTTCTTCTCGCGCAGCAGGCCATTCAGGAAGAAGAGGATTTGCTGGGTGCGTCCGACGCTGAAGGAAGGGATGACGAGTTTGGATTTTTGCTGGACGATATCCAGAATATAATCGCGCAAACGGCCCGCGACATTGGCGCGCGGCGGGTGTTCGCGGTCGGCATAGGTTGATTCTACCAGTAGGACATCGTCGCCGGTGACGACATCGGGCGGAGGGATGATGGGCTGGCCTGGCTGGCCTAAATCGCCGGAGAAGAGCAGGCGGCGCACGGTACCGTTGGGTTGCTGGGCATAGAGTTCGACTAGGGCTGAGCCGAGGATGTGGCCGGCGTTATGAAAGACGGCACCGACGCGGTGCCCCAGATCGACAACGCGCTTATAGGGAACGCCCTGCATCTGCGACAGCGTCTGCTCCACATCCTCTTCGGTGTAGAGCGGCTCGAAGAGATGTTTGCCCTCGGCTGCGCGGCGGCGGTTGACGATTTCAACGTCGTGGCGGTTGATGAAGGCGCAGTCGCGCAGCATGGGCCCACAGAGGTCGCGGGTGGCTTCGGTGGTGATAATCGGACCGCGGTACCCTGCCCTGACCAGCGATGGCAGGTTGCCACTGTGGTCGATGTGGGCATGCGACAGCAGAACCACATCCACCGATGCGGGATCTACCCCCAGCTTTCGGTTGCGCTCGAAGGCCTCTTTGCGGTGTCCTTGATAGAGACCGCAGTCCAGAAGGATCCTGAGTCCGTTTACATCAACGATGTGCATCGACCCGGTTGTGGTCCGGGCGGCGCCCTGAAAGGTGATATCAAACATGGCCGACTCCTTTCGCTATTATCTATAGTTTAGCACAGTCTGACGGCCGCTGGGCGAAAAAAAGCCCCCATTCCATCTGGAACGAGGGCTTTTTTTGGGGGGCTGAGGTTCAACACGGCCAGCGGCGCGGTGTGCTTATTCCTCGCCGTAGAGTTCTTCGAGGGAGTCACTGATGATTTCGAGGGCTTCTTCGAGGTCCTTTTCGGGGATATTCAGCGGAGGGAGGAAGCGGACGGTATTGGCGCCGGCGGTGCAGCAGAGCACGCCGCCCATGCGGCAGGCATCCACAACTTCCTTGGCGGGGCCTTCCACCTGCATCCCGATCATCAATCCGCGGCCGCGGACATCGAGGATTTGGGGGAAGGTTTCCATGAGGCCTTCGAGGCCTTCGCGGAAGAGGTCGCCGACCTGGCGGGCATGTTCGGGGAGGTTTTCTTCCTCAATGGTATCGAGCACAGCCATAGCGGCGGCGCAGGCGCAGGGGTTACCGCCGAAGGTCGAGCCGAGCATGCCGGGCTTCAGTGTGTCGGCGATGTCGGGGCGAACGAGTACGCAGCCCAAAGGCAGACCGCCACCGAGGGCCTTGGCGAGCGTGAACATATCGGGCTTCACGCCATACTGTTCCCACGCGAAGAGCGAGCCGGTACGGCCCATACCGCACTGAATTTCGTCCATCAGGAGGAGGAGATTGTGTTCCTTGCAGAGTGCAGCGATGCCGTCCATGAATTCCTGCGTCGCGGGGATGACACCGCCTTCGCCCTGAACGGGTTCGAGCATGATGGCGACGGTTTTATCGCTGAGGGCGGCCTTCACAGATTCCAGATTATTGTAATCGGCATAGGCGAAACCGGTCGGCATGGGGTCGAAGCCAGCCTGGATTTTCTCCTGTGCGGTGGCGGCGCACATAGCGAGCGTCCGTCCATGGAAGCCCTTATTGAAGGTAATGATTTCGTAGCGGCCGGAATCGGCACCGAACCGGCGTGCGATTTTGACCATATTTTCGTTAGCCTCGGCACCGGAGTTGCCGAAGAAGGTCTTATAACCGCCGGCGAGGGTGCTGAGGCGTTCGGAGAGTTTGGCCATCCAAGGATTGAAGAAAAGGTTCGAGCCGTGGATTAGAGTATTGGCCTGATTGGTCACCGCTTTGACGACTGCGGGGTGGCAGTGTCCGCAGGCGAGGGTGGCGATACCGGCGGTGAGGTCGATATACTGCATATTATCGGCATCGACCACGCGGCTGCCGCTGCCGGAAACCAGCGCGATTTCGGGGGTGTACACGGGCACCATGTGCTCGTCATAAAGGGCTTTGATTTCGTTGGTCTTGTTACTCATCGTCTTTGATCTCCGTTCCCACGCCTTCCTTCGTGAAGATTTCCAGCAGCAGCGAGTGGGGCATGCGTCCGTCAATCAGGTGAACACGCCGCACGCCAGAGCGGATGGCCTCGACGCAGCTGTTGATTTTCGGGAGCATACCTCCGCTGATGACGCCTTCGTCCTTGAGCGCCTGTACCCTGCCGAGCCGCAGCGTGGAAATGAGCGACCCGGGGTCTTCGACATTGCGCAGGAGACCTGGCACGTCGGAAATGAACACCAGCTTGCGCACGCGCAGCGCCATGGCAATGGCAACGGCGGCGATATCGGCATTCACGTTGTAAAGCTTTCCGTCCTCTTCGCCAATCCCTAGGGGGGTAATCACGGGGATGACACCCGCATCGGCCATCTGCATAATCGCATCGGTGTGTACCGACACGGGCTCACCGACATAACCCCAGTCGAGCGGATGGCCCTCAGGGTCTTTGCCGGTAACCTTTTTCACCGACAGAATCCAATCACCATGCAGCGGACGGGCCAGCACGTGATAGAGGCTATGCAGCTGTTTGACGATAGCGGCATTGACGTTATTTTTGATGACATTTTCGACCACGCGAACGGTGGCCTCGTCGGTTACGCGCAGGCCCTGTACAAAATTCGGCGGGATGCCAGCCTGCTCCATAGCCCGGCTGATGGCCTTGCCACCACCGTGTACCAGAATGACTTTGATGCCGACCGTGCGCATAAAGGCAATATCACTGAGCAGCCGGCGCAGATTGTCCGGCGATTCCATGACACTGCCACCGACCTTAACGACCACAACGCTGCTGCGGAAATCCTGGATATAGGGCACCGCCTCAATCAGCACATTGGCTTTGGCAATAAAAGGATCCATTTCGCTCATGTCGTATACTCCGCATTAATTTTGACATAATCGAACGTAAAGTCACAGGAATAAATCGTCTCCTCGCCATTGCCCAGGCCGAGATCGACCTGCACATCGAATTCGCGGGCATCCATAACTGCCTGCATTTTGGCGAGCGTAGCCTCGTCAGCCACGGTTCCGCAGTCATAGGCGCAGATACCGCCGTAATAAATGCGAACCTTGCGCTCATCGACTTCGGCGCCGGAGTAGCCCGTGGCGCAGATAACGCGGCCCCAGTTGGGATCGCGGCCGAACCACGAGGTCTTCACGAGCGGGGAACGTGCAATAGCGCGGGCCACGAGATGGGCATCGCTGCGGGTACGTGCGCCGGTCACATGCACCGTCACGCACTTACTCACGCCCTCGCCGTCCATCACAATCTGCTTGGCGAGCGACAGCGTCACCTGCTTCAACGCGGCCAGGAACACGGGGGCCTCGGGATGGTTTCCGTCGATAACACGGGTGCCAGCCAAGCCGCTGGCCAGGCAGATGAGCGTATCGTTGGTTGACTCATCGCCATCCACCACCACACGGTTAAAGCTTTGGTCGGCCGCTTCCTTCAGCGCCGACTTCAGCCAGACTGGATCGACAGCGGCATCCGTGCAGACATAGGCCAGCATCGTCGCCATCTTGGGCTCAATCATGCCGGCGCCTTTGCACATGCCACCAAGGATTACCTCTTTACCGTCGATAATCGTACGCACGGCCGCACGTTTAGGGCGCGTATCGGTGGTCATAATGGCACGCGAGGCGTTTTCGTCGGCGACAGCACCAGATGCCAGCTCATCCGCAGCCTTCTGGACACCCTCCAGAATACGCTCCGTCGGCAGCAGCGCTCCGATGACGCCGGTGCTGGACACCAGCACGAGCTCGGGATTAACCCCCAGTGTCTCTGCGGAAGTTTTAGCAATACGTTCAGCATCGGCTGCCCCCTGCGGGCCCGTGCAGGCATTGGCACAACCCGTATTAACCACCACGGCTTGTGCACGGTGCGTCCGATTCAGAAGCGCGCGGTCATACACCACTGGCGCCGCCGCAACGAGATTTGTCGTAAATACACCGGCAGCCGAACAGGGAACATCAGCCAGAATAACCGCCACATCACGGCGGTGGGCATACTTCACCCCAGCCTCCACGCCAGCTGCGCGAAAGCCTTTGGCCGAAGTAATGCCGCCTTCAGGGAACGGATAAATGTCCATTTCTGCTCCTTTTACCTATAAACATGAAAAGTATGCCATATTTTGCGCACTATTTCAAACGTTAATCTCCCACACCCCCACCGAAACCCCCATCATCACCTTCCGCGTATGCCATAAAACACGCATCAGCGGACGGCTTTGCCCCCTCCGATGGCCCCCGATTTTTTTTGACTAACCCGGAAAAACGGCGCGAAACGGAGGACCTCTCGGAAAAACTGCGCAACCTGCGCGAACCGCCGACGGTAGGCCCCTCCCCTGCCCCATGAAGCATAAAATACGATCCCGAAGAAAAGTGGATTTTCAGCAAAGCCCGCAACCATGCAAACAAACAGCAATCTACCTACCTTTGGACCGTACACACCCCCTCCCGCCTGCCCCTGCCAGCGAGCAGCACTGCAATTGCAGACGCTCCCGCGGCACAACAGCAGCAATTCAAGAGGTGCCTGCAACCAGATAATAAACCACACTTTATTCTTTTTGGATACTGGCCACTATACAACTCCTATACTGGCCACTATACGCCCTCTATACTGGCCAGTATACGTAGAGTACACTAGCTAGTATACTAAACCAAGGTTATCCAGAGATACCGGCCAAGCCATCGACTTCCTGCTGCAAGTTCGATGCTCTTCTCCGCGAAATGCCCGCACCTCGAAGGCAACAGGCGGGACCTTCGCAATCGTCCATCGGCGGGGTGGACTGCGCGTCCTTGTGGGGGGCTGCACGAGCGGCGCGCTCGTTGAAACGAAACAGCCCGCACGGGGGTGCGGGCTGTTGGGGAACTGGAGTGGAGGGGCTCACTCTTTGAAGGCTTCTACCTTATAGAGCGGGGCCCCGGCTTCGAGTGCCGTATTGAAGGTGACGGTGCCATTGGGCATCGTTTCCTTGGTTTCGAGCACCGTTTCGCCCTTCAGGATGCGGACCTTCGCTCCGGGGACGAGGTTCGCGGGTTGGCCGCCAGCCGTTGCTGTGGCGGTGAAGAGGGCCCGTCCGTCCGCAACGACGATAGCGGTGATAGCGAAGGTATAGCGGACGGTGGCGGTCGCGGTTTCGCCCGCCACGGCGATGTCCGCAGCTGCGCTACCGAAGACGGCGAGGGCGCCTTCGGCCTGGGCCTGCGAGAGGCCTTCGGCTGGCTTTACCGTCACCGTCTTCACGCCGGCCGCCGCATCACCGAGGGCCTTTAGGGCTTCCGTGACGGCCGTCACCGTATCGGGGGCGGCCTCTGTGCCGCCGGGTAGGATTACCTCAGGGCCAGCGGGCGGTTCTGGGGCAGCGGTCTGCACGAGATAGAGGCCATCGGCACGCTTTTCGAGGGTGCCATACGCGCTGGGAGCAACGACATCGACGGCCGTGGGCAGCACCGCATCGGCACCAGTGAAGAGTTTCATGCCTTCGGGTGTCACCTGTTCGGAGCGCGCCTTCACCGTCAGTCTGCCAGCAAAGGTCTCGGCATCGGCAGCCAGCACCTTTCCGAGCCCCTCGGTAATGTCGAGTGCTGCGCCGTCGGCGAAACGGATTTGGGCCGTTCCCGCCAGCGTACCGACCAGTTTCAGTGCATGACCGGAGGCAACGGTCAACGGCGTTCCGTTCACCGTCATCGATGCCCCGGCACCGACAACCACGTCACCGCAGCCGACTGCGGCCCCGTTGGCAAGGGTAATGCTACTCTTCGGCTCCACAACAAAACCGCCGGTGAAAGTATTGGCACCCGACAGCGTCAGTTTCTGAGCCAGCACCTTTGTCGGCGGACGGATGCGGACCGCGAGTTTCCGGTCGGGGGCCGCATCAGCCACCGCACCGCTGACTGTCCAAGCGTTGTTGCCGAACGCCTGCGTGAAGACGAGCGTGCCTTCGCCGGAGATGGGCATCTGCACATCGGAGCTGTTGCCATACGACGTGCCGCACAGGATCACCTCGCCACCAGGAGCGTCGAGAACAAGACGCCCGCCGCGAATTTTCGATCCGGACTTCCAGCCGCGTCCGTTGATGAGCGAGCATTTGGCTCCAGTGCACAGGGTCAGAACCGTGCCGTCGGCAAAATCGAGACCAGTATCAGGTGCATCGAGCAGCAATTCCGTATTTTTGCCCATCGTAACACTGCCCTGCATCTTCATCTGTCCGTTCACGGAGCCGTGGAGACATCCGCCGAGGACGGTCAGCGCGGGGGTTCCCCAGCCGGAATTCATCTGGATACCGCGCGTACCGGTGACCGTCACGGTACCGGAACCTTTCAGCGGAGCCACCTTCTGCTCAGCCGTATCGCAGACATAGGTCAACGATCCGTCAATAACGGTATCCGTCGGCAAAACGCAATTGACCGCCGTCAGCGAGGCACCCTGGGGCACCTTCAGCGAGGCCAGGCTGAGCCCCCCTGGGGCAAGTCGCACGGTCCCTTCGACGGAGACTGCGTTGACCTCTAGCACGCTGGTGCCGGAGAATTCAGCCGTATCGGAGGTACCCTTCAGCACAATGCGCCGTTCCTCGCGCGGCAGCAATGTCAACAAACGGAAATCCTCCAGCGGGCCGTTAGCATCGCTCCAGATGGAGGCATCGCTCAGCGACACGGGGCCATCGGCCGTTGCCGTATAGGGGGCCTCCGTGAGTTTAAGGGCCCAATAGGCACCGTCAGCATACACCGCGCGATAGCCATCGGGGGCAATCAGCGCGAATCCCTCCTGCGCCGAAGCCACATTCAGCAGGCGGCAGACAAGGCCAGCGACCCCGTCGACACGAACCGTACCAGACAGCGTTCCGCGGACCGTCAGGCATTCCTCAGAAGCTGGGTTCACCTTCAGCACGGCAACATCGCCGTCGAAGGTGACTGCGCCAGCGATGTCGCCCGTACCGGCCAAGGTACCGGCAACGGTCAGGTCGCCGACCCGATGGCGGGTGAGCACCGTCGTATCCAGCCAGAGGTTGGCTCCCCAGGCGTTGGCTTCGGCATCCGTGTGACTTTGGCTTTCGACGGGCATCCAGGTATTCCCATCATTGCTGACCGACAATCTCCAGGACGTGGGATGGCGTCCGTTCTGGTCCGCCAGTCCCAGACGGTATCTGTCGAAATGGAAGGTCTTACCTTCGCCGGCATCGAGGACGATATCGCAGTCCTCGAATGTCGTCGGGGCGCCGCCCCAGTACCACTTGGTCCCGAGATTATTATCGATGATGTGTTCGATTAGATGCGTATTATTATTGTTCGACGCCTGCGTCGATGTCACCGTAGCGGTTGCCAAGGCGGGATCACGAACACCTGCCAGCGTCAGTTCGAGTTCGGCGAGCGCGACACCGTCGGCATTATTCCCCGTAGTAGGACGGCTCAGCGGGGAAAACTTCACATAGCGAGCTTCGTGTACCATCGGAGGCTGCGGCTGGGCGAACGTCAGCGATGCCCCGGCCTCCACGCGGATGCCATCCACGGTCAGCGTCTGGCCATCCGTCTGCGGCTGCAAGATATAATCACCGGCCACCGTCACCCGTTTGGCCGTTACTGGCTCCGTCAAGCGCACCGTGGCGGGTGCCTCATTCGGTCCGAAATCCACATTGAAGAGCGCTTGAAATCCGGGCAGGCCGTCCGCCCAGGACGCATCGGCCCCGCCGCTCCAGGAGACGGTTTCCTCGGGCGCATTCAGCACCAGATGTCCGTCCAAAACCTCTGAAGTCCATCCATTGGGGGACGTTGCGACCTGCAGTCCTGCCGGCAGCGTTGGCATCTGGCAGAGAACCGCACGGCGAGCGGCCTGTTCTTCGGGGGTCAGTTTCACCATCAGCATTGCCCGATTCCCGTCGACCTCCAGCGGCACATTCGGCATACGGGTGGTTCCCAGTATCAAGCGAGACTCCTCCGCCAGCACTGCGCGGTCAAAGGGACCAACCAAGGTATTTTCCAACGAGTTTGCCCGAGCCATGAGGCGCAGTTCCGAAGAGCCGACAGTGGCGACACTCGAGGGAAGCAACTGACTGCCTTCCTTGAAGCTAGCGCCATTCAGGATGAGTGTCGCTTTTCCGGAAAGCGCCGTATTCCGCCCGCAACCACCGGCTATAATCCGCCCGGCATACGTGCCGCCCTCAAGGGTTACCGTGCTGTCACCAGTCACCCATGCTTTCGTTCCAGACGAATAGCTGGCACCGATAATATCGCCGGAAAAAAGTACCTCTGACTGCACCTTCACGGTAACGGAGGTATTCCCTTCAATACAAAAATTATACTTTGAATTTTCGGTCGGCTGAGAAAAGGTGCCGCCGATGAGATGCTTAACGAAGTTGCGTTCCTCTGGAGTCGCTGGCAGTTCGGCCTTCGTCAGGTCGACCGTCACCGAGGTATTGCCCCTCTGCAGGATGCCGGTACCACGGTCCTGACCATCGCCGACCGCCGAGCCGCCGACAATGTATCCGCCATTATTTAGCTTATTGAGTCTCAGCCCTGCATCCGTCGTATCCTGCAGGGAGAGGATCCGCACCTCGGAATTGCCGACGCTATTGGCCAGCTTACCATGAATCGGGAAGGAACGCCCGAAGACCGAGCCCTTCACCCGTGCCGTGCCGGAGACGACCACACAGCTATCGCCGTGCAAGGCATAGGCATCTGTATCCAATCCGCCACTCACGCCATAAACGGCACCGATAACATAGTTGGCCGACGCATCGCCGCCAACTTCTGTCAACAAATTGCCGCGCAGCGAATTGGCATCCCCGTTCCTCCAATAGTTGTCTTGGCCGCCGACAATCAAATCGTAATTACCGCCGTTGACCTTCAGGCGAACGGAACGGCTCAAGAGCACATTGTCGATGACGTGGTTCAGCTCCTGGATACCGAAAATCTTTATGGGCGCATTTCCAGACACGCTGGAAACCTCCGCCACGTTGGCTGCGTACGGACCGAGCACCTGATGCGTCGTTTCATCCTTCTCAAGCTCAATCGTCTTTCCGGCCGCTGTCAGTCGTTTACCCGCCGTCGGCATCAGCCAGCCTTCGGGCGCATAGGAGAATGTCAGCGGCCCCAGCCCTTCGGCCGGCGCATCGGTCGGCGCGGTCAGCATCTTAATCTGTTCAGCGCTCAGCGTTGCCTTCCAGACGGCAATGTAATCCATCAGCGCCCCAACAGCTTTGGTTTCGCCGCTCATGGGATTGGCATGGCGGGTTCCCCACTGGAACTGCGGCGCGAGCAGGGTCAGTGCCCCATCCACGGTCACTGGATTGGCATTAACCTTCTCGCCTTCCGCCCACAACGTCAACGCACGGTTGCTGCAGGTCAACACATAGAGACGGTCGTCCGTATCGGTTGCTCCCTGCGGTGCCGCACACTTCAGCAGAGCCTCCTCGGCACCGGTCTTATTGCCGACGGTCACTTCCAGCGAACAGGGCTCCGCTCCACGGCGAAACGCCAGACCGCCCTTCCCGTCGTTTTTCGTTCCGAAGGCGAACAGCAGCCCTTGGGCCGCCGTTCCCGTCCGGGCCCGGAACGCAAGGGTCCAGTTCTCGGTGTCTACCGGCAGGACATTCTGTTCGTCCGTCCACCCCGCGAAGGTGACATCCAGACCCAAATCGCCTGCGGACACCTCTGAAAAACGGGGTATACCATCGGTTTCCCAGGTTCCGATGCCACCTTCTGGCTGAAGACCGCGAAGATCCCCAGTATCAAAACTGCTGTAATAGGCCAAATCCCCGCGCCGGAGTAGCGGACCCGGTACATCTGCTGCCCAAACAGCCGCCGTCGCCAACAGCGCGGCAGGCAAAAGCAATGACTTCATTTCGTGACTCCCTTTTTCGGTTCTGCTGCGGACGCTCTTGCCGCACATCATCAGTTTAGCACCCAAATAGATGGCACAACTGTCAATATACAGACTATAAGGATGGCGAATATCGACCGATGGGACGTCACGTTCGTTAAAATGCACAAATAAGGACATTTTGCGGGCGGTGAAAACGCAAGTGTATACAAGAGAATCCACTTTGAGATAAATCTTGACAATTAGGCATATCCGTCGGCGTTTTCTTTTTCTGCGTAAAAAACAGAAAAAGACCGCACGGGTCCTCCCCGTACAGTCTAAAATAGCAGATTGTGCCGATGGTTAATTTTGTGCCGCTATTGCGGGGGCCTCAGACGCCGTATTTGGCGGCGAAGGCCTGCAGGATTTTGCGGAGGTCGGGTGTGAGATACGCGGCTGCACGGGCGAAGAGGGCATCATCGGGGCCGTAATAGGCTTCGGCAACGGCGCAGGAGATGGCGGCCTGGGTGTCGGCATCACAGCCGAGGGCAATGGTGCGGATGAGGCAATCTTCGAAGGTGTCGGTCACGAAGAAGCAGCCGAGGGCCAAGGGAACGGACTGCCAGGTTTCGTCGAAGCCCTGGCGTTTGGCCTCGGCATCGACAGCGGCATCTGTGGCGGGGATGGGATAATCCGGGAAGCGCTCGGTGAGGGCCCCGAGGATCTCTTCTTTGTCCTGTCCTTTGCGGGCGAGGAAGACCGCGAGGGCGGTCATTTGGGCGGTGGCGATACCGTGGGGGTGGTTATGGGAGACGGCGGCGGAGGCCTCGGCCTCGCGAAGGACATCTTCCACGGTGTTGAAGGCCCAGGCGACGGGGGAGACGCGCATGGCGGCCCCGTTGCCGTAGCTGTTATAGGGAAGGGCATTGCCTTTGATGAGCCATTCCGAGGCGAAGCGGCCGCCATAGCCGCGGTTGGGATTGGCGCGGGCGAGGGCGAGGATGGTTTCGGCGTAGGGGCGCTGTTCGAGAATGGCCTTGGCCACAGCGAGGGTCAGAACCGTGTCATCGCTGAAGGTGGCGCGGGGGTGGGTCAGATTGATGCGAGCAGGGTCGCATTCGGGGTCAAATTCGTAGGGCACCCCGCAGATGTCACCCAGGAGGGGACCGGAAAGGCAGATATTCATCGGAAAAGCACTCCGTTTTTCAGCTACCGTCCTTATCAGCGGACGGGTTTCCAGACGCGGACTTTAAGGCGGCGCCGTCCCCATTTGCGGGCGGCTTCATGGCTGGGGAACCAGAGATCGATGTGGGCATCTTTAATGGCGCCTCCGGCATCTTCGCCGCGGGCATAGCCGTAGCCAGGCACGCGAAAGACGGTACCGTAGGGATATCGGCGCTTATCAACGGCGGCAGTGCCGTAACGGGTTTCAGTGCCAGTGGCGGTGATACCGACCTCTTTGCGTTCGCCCTTATGGGGGCCGTAAGCATAGACAGGGGCCCCCAGTCGGAGCCAACTGCGTTCCCAGCCGCAGCATTCACCGCAATCGCAGTAGCCAGTAGTCAGGATGATTTCGTCCTGCGGCACAGATCCGCGGGGCGGCCGGATACCGGAACAACCGTTCATAACAAGGAGGCCGCTGGACACAATCAGTGCACCAGCGGCGGCAATGAACAGGCGTTTACGGGGAACGGTACGGTTCATCGTTTAGGGATGGCTCACGCCTCGGCGGCGAGCGCCACCTTGGCCAGTTCGCGACCAGCTTCGCGGCAGGCATCGAGCGTAGCTTCATCGGGACGGAAGCGGACGGTCAACGGGGCGCGCAGGAGATTGCAGCCGATGGCTTCGAGGTAGGCACTGGCCTCTTCGGTACCCTTGCTGGCCCAACCGAAGGAGCCGAACGCAAAGGCGGTCTTGCCGACGGGCTTGAGTCCGCGAACGTAGGTAAGGCAGGCGGCCATACGGGGCATGATGCCCTGGTTAAGCGTGGGGGTACCGACAGCGAAGGCGGCGCAGTCCATGAGTTCGGTGATAATTTCGGTATCGCCAGTCACGGAGAGGTCGAAGAGCTTCACGGCCACGTTGGATTCGTTGGCGCCCTGAACGACGGCTTCAGCCATCATGCGGGTGCTCTGCCACATGGTGGAGTAGAGCACGACAACCTTGCGGGCAGGCTTGCTGACGTGCCAATCAAGGTAGGCGCTGAAGATTTTGTCGAAGTGGGAACGCCAGATGATGCCGTGGGAGGGTGCGACCATGCGGAGCTTGAGCGCGGCGAGCTTCTTGGCGGCATTGGCCACAGGACGCTGGAAGGGCAGGACGATATTGGCGTAGTAGGTCTTGGCTTCCTGCATAACCTCGGCCATATCGGCCTCGTCGTCGAAACGGCAGTAGGTGGCGTAGTGCTGGCCGAAGATATCCATGGAGAAGAGGATTTCCTCTTCCTTGACGTAGGTGACCATGCTCTCGGGCCAATGGCACATGACGGTATCGAAGAACTGCAGGGTCAGATCGCCGAGGGAGAGCTCTTCGCCCTCTTTGACAACCTGAATCTTCCAGCCAGCGATATCATAGTGGCGAGCGAGGGCATCTTTGCACTTGGCATTGCAGATAACGGTGGCGTTCGGGCAGGCGGCAACCGCGGCAGGAAGCGAACCCGAGTGGTCGGGCTCGGCATGGTTGCAGACAATATAATCAACGTTATCGAGCGCAACATGGGCCGCGACATTGGCCAGCAGATACTTGGCATAGGGGCCCTTGACGGTATCAATTATTGCGGTCTTTTCGGCCCCCTGCACGAGGTAGGCGTTATACGAGGAACCGCGCTTGGTCTGATAGCCGTGGAAGTCACGCACGGGCCAGTCAACGTAACCCACCCAGTGGATCTGTTTCGTCAGTTCGGTATTCATGGTGTTACCCTTCTTGTGAAGAATGAAGATATCGCCATATATTGTACCAAAAACAATTCAGAGTGAACAGTGAACAGTTGCGGGGGCTGCACCTACGCCGCTTCAGTACGGGGGCTTAGCAGCGGGCAACGGCGTTACCAGGGGAGGCGGAAGTCGACGAATTCGGCGGAGAGGGAGAGGTCTTCGCGGAGGAGGCGGGCGAGGGCACGGACGCCGAAGCGTTCGGTGGCGTAGTGGCCAGCGAAGAGGGCATTGATACTGCAGTGTTTGGCGAGGTTGTAGGCAATCAGGCTCACCTCACCACCGACGTAGATATCGAGACCGGCAGCGGCGGCCTGTTCGATGCCTTCGGGGGCACCGCCGGAGCAGAGACCGACGGTTTGGATGACGGGACGGCCGCAGTCGAAACGTTCGATGCGTTCCGGATCTACGCCTTTGCGCACCAACGCCTCAAAGGCATCGCGACTCATGGGCTGCGGAAGGGTTCCGGCAATGCCAATGCGCTGGCCGCGGTACTCAAAGAACGGACTGCGGTCCTGTAGATTTAGAACATCGGCGAGTCCGGCATTGTTGCCGAGGGTGGGATGGGCATCCAGCGGTAGATGGCAGGCGTAGAGGGCGAGGTTGTGCTTAATCAGATAAGATACCAATGTGTAGTTGGAGCCGTCGATGCGCGCGAGGGAGTTGCCCCAAGAGAGGCCGTGGTGCACAACAACCATTTGAGCTCCGAGGGCTACGGCGCGCTCGAAGGTGTCGATGGAGGCATCTACACCAGTAAGCACCTTGGTGATTTCACCGCGATTTTCGACTTGGAGTCCGTTGTTCGATACGTCAGCAAAGGAGTGGTTCCTCAGCACCGTATCCAGATGGGCGGCAATGGTTTTACAGGTCATGGGAATCTCCAGGGGCGCTTCGCGCAATAAATAGTGAACAATTGAGGGCGGGCTACGCCCACTCCACTTCTCTGTAGAAGCGGTCCAAGAAAAAGGCGCACCCACGGAGGTGCGCTTTGGAAGGCTCAGCTGAGGAGGGCGACTTCCGGGACGTGGAAGGGAACCCACTTGGAGGGGATTTCATCACCAGCGCTCTGGAGGGAGCGGCTGGCGGCATCGTTGAAGGTGGCAACGCGCAGGGCCCAGTCAACATCAATGCAACGAGGCACGGGCTGGGCTTTGGGGTCGGCCTGGGCTTCGCGGACGACGCGGGCGAAATCCTTATAAACTTCGGCGAGAGCGGCAATGACGGCTTCATCGTCGCCGTAGGGTTCGCCGAAGCGGCCAGGGCCGGCGGTCGGCACGGGGGCGCCACGGCTGGTTTTGACGGTGCGTTTTCCATCGGGGGTGACGAGTGTCCACTTATTGCCGGACTGCTGTTGCCAGTGGGCGGAGGCCTTGTCACCGTAAATATCGATGGTGATGCCGTCGGCCTCGCCGAGGGCGATTTGACTGGCGCGAATGGAGCCGATCATACCGCCGTCGAAACGGAGCGTGATATTGACATCGTCATCGAGGATGCGTCCGGCGACCGCTGGGCGGCCAGTGGCGCAGAGGGCATTGATTTTGAGTCCGGAGAGCCACTCGGTGAGCAGCATGCAGGGGCCAGCGAGGTCGTAGACGGCACCGCCAGCGCCGCAACGGCGAGGATCGGTGCGCCAACCAGCGCTGCGGTTGCCCGCGGTTTCCAGACGGATACCCATCCACCCGTGGTAATTCGTGGAATCGACACGGCGGACATTGCCGAGGATGCCCCCGGCGATGGCCTCGCGCATGGCGACGAGTGCGGGATAGAAGGGGAAAAGATAGGCGGTGGCGTAGACTTCCCGGCTCATGAGCGTGCGGCGCTTGAGATTCTGCGCCTCATCCATATTACAGCTCATGGGTTTTTCGGAGAGAACGGGGAAGCCGGCATCGAAGGCGGCCATCGTCACCGGATAGTGCATGTTATTCGGGGCGATAACGGTGATAAAATCGATGCGGGATTCATCCCGGACCTTGGATTCTCGGCGGAACATGTCTCGGTATACGCCGTAAACGCGCTTGGGATCGATACCCAACGTTTTGCCGGTTTCAAATGAGCGCTGTCGCGTAGACGCGAAGGCACCGCCAACCAGCTCAACACAGCCGCTGGCTTCCATTGCTGCACGGTGAATGCGTCCCATAAAAGACTCATTGCCGCCGCCAACCATTGCGACTTTCAGTTTTTGCTCCTGTTTGGCCATTGTGTTCACTGCTTTCGTGAGTTACGATAAGTTCCCTTTAGGTACTCTGACTTCTTGTACCCCTATATTACCCTATTTCCCGCTCAGAGGCAAACGGGAAATGAAAAAAAATTCTTTTGCCTGTAAGAAACGTCTGTTTATCAGGTTGTTGCGTGGTTATTGGATTCCACGGCACCTCCTTTTTTCCGAGGGTATGCGCGGATATCCGATACGGATGCTCCTTTTTTCGCATTTTTTCAAAAATACAATCCGCCAAACGTGATCCTTCAGACGGAAGGGCGGACCACTGGCGGATTGTTTTATTTCTTAAGTACGGTTAATGTTTTTTCACATCGGGCACGAGGCGGACCAGGAAGCCCCCATCGGGAGCGCAGGGGAGTTTCAGCGTCTCGGCGGCCGTGACGGAACGTGTCTCAAGAATGTAATCGGCGGCGAGGGTATCCGACACGGGGCTGTCGCGCAGCACCGTCGCGGTGTAGGTGCCAGGGGACAGAAAGTCAAGCGGCACAGCGAGGGTCTGCGCTTTCCGACCCGAGAGGCCGCCGATCCACACGGTGCTGCCAGCGGTCTTGCGGACGATTATCTGGCGGTCGGGGGCGGAGCGGGGGTCGCAGTCGGTGCTGTCGAAATGCAGGGGGAGCGAGGCGACAAAGCGGGTATAATCTGGCTCGCGCTCATAGGCTCCGACGCTGTCGGCGAGGATACGGAAATTGGTATCGCAGAGGAGAGCCAGGGCGCTGTGGTGGGCGCGGGTCCCCTGCGCCAGGAGGTTATTCCAGCCAGGACGGTAGAAGCGGTAGGGAACGTTGCGCATCGGGCAGGTCTGGTAATCGGCCACCCCAGCGGGCAGGCGGACAAACGGCATGCGCAGGTCATTGCGGGCCATGTCGAATGCGGGCTTTTCCCAGCGCATATGTTCCATGCCGACGATACCTTCAAAGGCGACAACATTGGGCCAGGTGCGCTGGAGGCCCGCGGGTTTGGCGACGCCGTGCCAGTTGATGAGCAGGTGACGGCGGGCAGCTTTTTCGGCGGTATCGTACATGAAGCGCATGGCATGAGCATCGTTGTGCTCGACAAAGTCGATTTTGAAGCCGGCGGCCCCCATCTTTCCGTACAGGTCAAAGACACGATCGGCGCAACCGATGAGGCGGGCGGAATCCATCCAGAGGATAACACCGACACCTTTACTTTTACCATAGCGGATGACTTCGGGCAGATTGAGGGCGGGCACCACGCGGAAGACATCGCGGTTTACGCACCAACCTTCGTCGAGCGTGATATAGGAGATGCCGAAGCGGGCGGCAAAATCAATCTGATATTTGTAGAAATCGGTATGGACGCCGGGCTTGAAGGGCGCGCCATCCAATCGCCAACCGGTCAGCCATTCCCAGGTGGAATCGCCAGGTTTCACCCAGGAGAAATCGCCATGGGGGGGCGTAGCGAGGCCTTCGGCGAGGTCATTGGCATAGAGGCCGGAAACCCCGTCCGCGAGCATGAAGACGCGCCAAGGCGAAGATGCGGCCGCGGTCCGGGTCAGCCACGGTTCTTCGGAGCCCCGGCAGAGGCGGAAGACATCGCGGCGGCCGTCGCAGAAGGCGCGGCGGTTTTTGGGTGCGCGCAGGGCCCCGCGCAGACGGCCTTCAAAGATGCCAGAGCCTGGGGCGGTGGTGAGGAGTTCGATATTGGGGTAGTTGTCGGTATCGACATCGGTGAAGCAAAGAACGTTCTTTTTGCCGAGCAAGGTCACTGGCAGGAAGTTGATGCGGGTATGCTCCACATCTTTGGCACGCAGGCGGTGGTGGAGTTCCTGATAGCCGCCATGGTAGAAGAAGTCGCGCGTTTTGGCGAGATAGCCGCCGATAAGGAGCTCGGGGTTGCCATGCGGGGCGAAGTGGAACGTTTCGGAGAGGACTTCCTTCAGGCCGTCGGCGGGCAGTTCCCAGCGGAAAGCGACCCCCTGATTCGTGGCGACAGCCTTTAGGGAAATCTTGCCGAGCGGCAGGGTGCCAGTATTGGCGGGCAGCTCGATTCGGCTGCGCTTGGGATAATACGGCGTTTCGGCGGAAAAATCGGCCGTACCGTAGACGGGCGAGCTGGGGGGCTGTAGCGGAAGGCCTTTGATATTAATGGCGATGGGGGCGGCATCGAGCAGGGGTTCGCCGCGGCGGGCCACGGCATACGTGAGACTGCCGTCAGCAGTGCGGTCCACCGTCAGTGTGTTTTTCCCGTCCGGAGACGTGACCGTCATCAGCGCGGCCAGTAACAACTGTCCAAACATGATTTTCTTCCTCGTTGTACTTAAAATGAAAAAGCGCCGAAACGCCAGAGGCATTGCGGCGCAGGAAAAGGTAGATTAGCGGCGGTCGCCGTCCATATCGTAGGTCTTCATCGGTCCTTTGGAATTACCGCAGTTATAGGTCTGGGGCGGCTGGGGCTTACCGGTGCCGACGCCTCTTTCCATACGGCTACGCAGTTCGCCAAGGTGTTTTCGGTAGACATCGCGCGGCGAGCAGCGGTTCTTTTTGCAGATTGCGGCGGCCATACCGACCACTTCGCCCATCATGCCGGTGGTGCGCATCACACGCACCGTGCCGAGGGCTACGTGGGTAACGCTGATATTGCGGCCGGCCATGAACAGGTTGCTCACGTTGCGCGAGTAGAGGCAGCGGTAGGGGATGGGATAAGCGTACAGCGGGATGTGCGTGGAGTACGACAGGAAGGGATCCTTCGGGAAGTGCTTCGCGTTGATTTGATTGGGATAATGCAGGTCAATGGTCCAGGTGGTGCAGGCGGTGCCATCCTTGTACAGCTTGGATTCGACGAGATCTTGCTGGCGCAGTACGTAATCGCCCATCAGGCGACGGGATTCGCGCTTACCAGCCACGTAGGCCACCCATTCTAGGGCATAGGAGGCGTATTTATCGCGGAAGGAAGCTTTATTTTTTAGGAAGTTCCAGTTGGAATAGACCACATACATGCCGTAGTCGCGCACGTATTCGGCCTCATCGACCTGATGGCGGCGCATCCCAGTCTCCCAGGTCCATTCGCCCATCTTCACGCGTTGGCAGGTAGCTTCGGTGATACCGGGGTGGGCCCAGGCAAGGACGGGAAAATCTGCCTTTCCTTTCTGTTTGCGCGAGTACCACTGGACCGAGGCACCCATCGTTTGGGTATCGGCTGTAGCGACTGCACGCGACTCGCCAGTTTCGGATTTGGCTTCGCGGCCCATGCGGAAATCGGCACCGGCGAGCGCCCCGAGATTGGCATCGCCGGTGCAGTCGACGAAGAGGGGCGCCTCGAAGATGGTTTCGATATTGGTTTCGATATTGCGGGCACGCACGGCGGTGATGCGGCTGCCAGACTTCTTTACATCTGTGGCATGGGTGTTGAGGAAGAGGCGGATATTCTTCTCAGCAAGGACCGCTTCCATTTTGCGGGCATCTTCGTAGTAGTTGCCAGGTTTGGCATTGCCGCCCTTGGCCGGACCGATTTCGTTGACGACATCGCCGAGGTTCTTATAGGGGCCGATATTGGTGCGACCACCGAGATGGACGCGGACTTCGGAGCTGTTACAGCCGCCAAGGAGGGGGCGATCCTGGATAAGGACGGTACGCAAACCCTGGCGCGCAGCGGAAATCGCCGTGCAGATGCCAGCGACACCCCCCCCAACGACCACAAGGTCGGCCTTGACGGGCTTGGGAGCTGTGCGGATGGCGCCAACCTTGCGACGGTAGACATCCAGGGCCTTCACGTCGGCGGGAGGTACGAATTTGGCCTCGTCGGTGAGTATGACAGCATCGCAGCGGCCGTTGAAGCCCGTAAGGTCGCGGAGGGCTAGCGTGTTTTTGCCTTTGGCGAGTTTTACGGAACCAGCTTCTTGCCAGGTCCAGTCGGTGCCGCCGGTGCCGAGGGTGTTCGGCAAATCGCGGCCATTGAGGGCAATTTTAAAGGTGCCCGCGGGGATTTTGCTCCAGGGGGCGGTCCAATTTCGGGTGCGAGCCAGAACGCGGTAGGTGCCGGCTTTGGGCACGGTCACGGCCGTTGAGGCATCGGCCACGGGGGTCCCCATGCCGTGGGCCATCAGAAATGGCGAGCCCATTTGGTCCATGAACTGCTGGTCGGCCACCCAGCCGCCTTTAGTTTCAAAACCTTCGGCCTCAACAAACAGCGTCGTACCGCAGGCAATGGCGGCCACCGCCGAGGCAAGGACACTCATCAGTAATCGATTCATCATATTGCGCTCCATATCCTTAGTGCTCGGCAAATTCGCCGGATGCAGGCCCCAGTTTAACAGAAAAAAAATGCACGAAATCACTGATGCACGAAAATTTCATCGGCTGTTTCTACAGTACGCAGCTGAGTGAACACTGCACGCCGATGCTGCTGTACGATGATCGTTTAATCACGGCGAATGGCTGCCCCACGGGCACTTTTAAAATAAAAAACCTCCGTTCCCTGGAAGGAGCGGAGGTTTTTCGGAAATGGCGCGGGGGACTTACAGTACTTTGGAGAGGAAGTCGCGCACGCGGTCGTTGGCGGGGTGTCCGAAGAATTCTTCGGGATTGCCTTCGGCGGTGATTTTGCCCTGATCGAAGAAGAGGATGCGGTCGGCAACTTCGCGAGCGAAGGCGATTTCGTGGGTGACCACAATCATCGTGAGACCTTCGGAGGCGAGTTCCTTCATCAGCGCGAGCACTTCGCCGACCATTTCGGGGTCGAGGGCGGAGGTGGGCTCGTCGAAGAGAATCACATCGGGGTTCATCGCGAGGGAGCGAATGATGGCAATGCGCTGCTTCTGACCGCCGGAGAGCTTGTTCGGGAACGCGTCGGCCTTGTCGGAGAGACCGATGCGGGCGAGGAGTTCGCGGGCTTTCGTGTCGGCCTGTTCCTGGGTCATGCGTCCGGTGAGCACGGGGGCCAGCGTGATGTTCTTCTGCACGGTGAGGTGCGGGAAGAGATTGAAGTGCTGGAACACCATGCCGACACGCTCGCGGTAGCGGTTGATATCCGTGCCGCGGGCGCGGATGGACTTACCATGGAAGCGAATGTCGCCGGAGTTGGGCTTTTCGAGCAGATTCAGGCAACGGAGGAATGTCGACTTGCCGGAGCCGGAGGGGCCGACGATGAAGACGACTTCGCCTTTGCGCACGGAGGTGGACACGCCGTTGACGGCGTGTACCTTACCGAAGGAGCGGACCAGGTCGGTAACCTCAAAGATATTGTCCGCGGAGACAGTTTTAATCGGATCAGACATGGCGGGAGAGTTTCCTTTCCAGGCAGCCGAGGAGGGCCGTCAGAATCATCACGACAATGAGGTAAACCAGAGCGACGGCAATGAGCGGCAGGAAGGCGGAGTAAGTCTGGCTGCGAATGATATCGCCGGCTTTGGTGAGGTCCATCAGGGCGATGTAGCCAGCGATGGAGGTTTCCTTCAGCATGACGATGAATTCGTTGCCGAGGGCGGGGAGCACATTGCGGAAGGCCTGGGGCAGCACGATGTGGCGCAGGGTGCCGATGTAGCTGAGGCCCAGAGAACGACCGGCTTCAGTCTGGCCGCGGTCAATCGACAGGATGCCCGCGCGCAGGATTTCGGCAACGTAAGCGCCGGAGTTGATACCGAAGGCCACCACCGCGATAAGCGGCTTGCTGACGTTGACCGAGCCGAAAATCACGAAGTAGATAATCAGGAGCTGGACAACAACTGGCGTACCACGGATGATGGTGAGGTAGGCCCGGCAGATGAGATCGGGGATGAACAATCCACCACGGAGCTTGTGGGTGGCACGGATGACCGCCACAGGGAAACCGATGGCCAGACCGAGGAGCACGGCGAAGAACGCAATGCAGATGGTCGTCACAAAGCCATCGCGCAGATAGCGCCAGCGGTCGCCTTCGACGAAGTTCGCGTAGACGGAGTCCTTAAGGGTCGCCCACCAGCCACCCGCATCGGTTCCAGCAGCAGCGATGGTCTCGCGGCCTTCAAATTCGGGCACTTCCTTGGCAATGCGGTTGAGCTCGGCACGGAGGGTAACATCGTTGAAAATCACCGAGCGGATATCGTCCATCGGGACGGATTCCGGCACGCTGTCGCCGCCTTTTTCACGGGCCGTGAGGAGGGCATCGGAGTAACGGGTGATGATTTCATCGAGATAGGTGGCGCCCTTTTCCGTCTTGTGGCGGCGGAGCGCATCGAAGAGAGCGTTGAGCTGGGCGCAGAGGCGCAGGCGGCCCTTCTGGAACGCGAAGGCGTAGTATTCCTTGACGGCGGGATCCTTATGAATGTAGACATTCTTGAGGTTGCCGACGGTCATCTGCGCGGGCTGGATATCGACGATAGCGGCATCGGTCTTACCCGCATCGACAGCAACGATTGCTTCGATGATGGTGGGATAGCGCTCGGGTTCGCCGCCGTTCTTGTAGAACGTATCAGTGACCCAGACATCGCCCGAGGAGCCGCTCTGCACGGAGATGGTGCGGCCGTGGAGATCGCTGATGGAATTAATGGCCTTGTTCTTGGGGAGAACGACCACCTGAGCGGCCTCCACATAGGCGTTCGAGAAGAGCACCTGGCGGGAACGAGCTTCGGTGACGGTCAGACCGGAGGCAGCCATATCGGCCTTGCCCGTGGAGATACCAGGGACCACGGAGTCGAACTTCATGTCCTGAATATCGACCGGCTTGCCAAGCAGCTTGCCGAGCATACGGGTGATTTCCGCATCGATACCATCCACCTGACGGTCACCGCAGTAGTAGACGTAAGGCGGATAGGTGGCATCGCAAATCATCGTGAGCGGACGGTCCTTGGAGGCCGCCAGCAACTTGGGATCGACGTATTCCGGCACGGTGGCTTCGATGCGCTCGAGGTCGGCCTTCAACTGAGCATCCTCGCGCATGGCCTTGCGGATGTCATCGATATTGACCGATTCGGGCACCTTGTCGGAACCATCGGCACGGGCCATCTTGAGTGCCGCGGAGTAACGTTCGGAGATGGCCTTCAGCATATTGACGCCCTTGGCGTCCTTATGGCGACGGAGGGCGGCGAGTAGCGCGTTCATCTGTTCGCTGAGCTGCAGACGGCCCTGACGGAAGGCGAACGCATAGGATTCCATCTGAATCGGTTCAGGATGGATGTAGGCGTTCTTGAGATTGGCAACAGTCATCTGGGCGGGCTCGCGGTCCACGATGGCCGCATGCACTTTGCCCTTGTCCACGGCCACCATCGCTTCAATCATCGACTGGAAGCGTTCGGGATAGCCGCCCTCGGTGTAGTAGTGCTCAGTTGCGAGCAGGTCACCCGTGGTGCCGCTCTGAACGGAGATGCGCTTGCCCTTGAGGTCATCAAAGGACTTGAGGACGGTCTTCTTGGGGAGAACGACGACCTGCGCGGCTTCGACGTAGGGCGCGGAGAAGAGGATCTGGCGTTTACGCTCTTCGGTGATGGTGATGCCCGAGGCACCGATATCAGCCTTGCCAGTGGAGACGGCGGGAACGACAGAGTCGAACTTCATGTCCTGCACATCGACTTCCACACCAAGCACTTCGCCCAGCAGGCGGCTCATGGCCGGATCGATGCCGTCGATCACATGATCGCCGCAGTAATATTCATAGGGAGGGAAGGTGGCTTCGCAAATCATCGTCAGATTTTTGCGCTTGGCCTTCTGACGGTTGGCGGCATCAGCACCGGAGGTGGGACGGACATACTCCGGCACTTCCTCGGCGATGCGGGCGAGTTCCGACTTCAGCTGTTCATCGCTAAGGACGGCTCTGCGAATATCTTCGATGTCAACAAAATCAGGCACGCGATCGGAACCATCGGCACGGGCATCCTTCACCGCCTGAATGTAGCGAGAAGAGATGGCCTCGAGCATGGTCGTACCTTCCTTGGCCGTGTGGCGGCGGAGGCAGGCGAGCACGGCATTCATCTGAGCGCTGAGGCGCAGACGGCCTTTACGGAAAGCGAACGCGTAGGCCTCGAGCTTAATCGGCTCATCGTGAATGTAAACCTTGGAGAGATTGGCCACCGTCATCAGCGCAGGCTGACGGTCAACCACAGCCGCTTCGGATTTGCCATATTCCACGGCGGTAATCGCTTCGATAACCGACTGGAACCGCTCCGGATACTTGCCGTCAGAATAATAGGTATCCGTCACCATCAGGTCGCCCGTGGTGCCGCTCTGCACGGAGATGCGCTTGCCCTTGAGCTCGTCAAACGAAGCAATCTTCACACCCTTCGGCAGGATAACCACCTGAGCAGCTTCGACGTACGGATCCGAAAAGAGGATCTGTTTCTTGCGCGCTTCGGTGATGGTGATGCCCGAGGCGCCAATATCGGCCTTGCCAGACACGACACCAGGAATCACGGAGTCGAACTTCATGTCCTGCACATCCACCTTGCGCCCAATGGCTTCCGCCAATAGACGGCCGATGGCCGGGTCGATACCGTCAATCACCTGATCGGCACGAAAATATTCGTAAGGCGGGAAAGTCGCCTCACAAGTCATAATCAGCGGCTTGTCGGAATCGTTTCCGCAGCCCCCGAGACAAACAGCCGCCGCCAACACGCCGAAGAACCGGCCAATACGGCGGAAATGTTTCATCATTCCCATCGGTTTACCTTTGTTTCTTGACCGGAAGCACTTCCAGCCAGTATCCGTCTGGGTCCTTTACAAAGTAAATTCCCATAGCCGGATTCTCATAGCAAATGCAGCCCATGCCTTCATGCTTGGCATGCGCCGCATCAAAATCCTCGACATCGAAGGCCAAATGGAACTCTTCGTCGCCGAGATTGTAGGGTTCTTTGCGGTCGCGCAGCCAGGTCAGCTCCAGACGAAACGGCGTGCTGCCATCCGACAGATAAACAATCCTGAATGCGCCGTCCTCCGGCGTGATTTCGCCGCAGGGCTCCAGCCCGAACGCTTCGCGATAAAACGCGATGCTGCGTTCTAAATCCAGCACATTAATGTTGAAATGGGCAAAAACCGCCATCCAAACCTCCAAAATAGAATGCACGCGCAGAAGCACATACAAAAACAGCAAAACGCATCACCCCGCAAAATGGGGCAACGGTTCCGAAAAATTGCGCTTTATTATGTTATAAATAGAGACTTATTGCAAGCATTTTTAATAATTCCCCCCTATCGCTCGCTCCGCACAGCCCCGCCGGCCGCCCCAAGACCACCGCCTGCGCACCAAAGCCCCACAAAAAATGCCTGCAATCGCGGAGGCGATGCACGGGGCCTTCGCACAGAGAAATACAAAGGCTAAGCGCAAAGGCTAAGCGCGAAGGCTAAGCGCGAAGGCCGGGGGTTGGGGGGTGCACCCCCATTCGGTTCAGCATGCGTCGCCTGCGACGCATACCTGTTGCCGAGTCACACTGAGGCAGGCAGCAAGAAGAAGGCTGTGCCCCCGGCGGTGGCCCACGCCGGCCGCCCTGCCCCCTAAAAAAGGCGGCACCCCCGCAAAGGAAGTGCCGCACGCGATAAAATGCAGGTGAATTCGGTTATTTCTCCAAACCACTGCGGTTATATTTTTCGTACTGTCTCGGGAACAGTGCCGGCACGAGCCAGGCATCATCGGTCTTCAGCATCTGACGCAGGTAGTTTTCCTTCTCGTAATCGCTGTCGGCCCAATTTATCAGCATGCCAAGTGCCAGGAAATGTCCCTGTTCGCCAGCCATTGAGGCACATTGCTTTGCTTTTGAGCGGCTCTCCTCAACACCGTCTCCGTTACAGTAAGCGCGGCTGAGATGGATAAGGGCCTCGGCATTGCCTTTGTCGGCAGCCTTCCGGAACCACGCAACGGCGGTGTAGTATTTCCGATCCCGAACCGCATCCATGGGAATCAGCCATCCCGGACGGCCTTCGTACTGCATACCAAGGAGGCACTGCGCTTCGGCGTCACCTGTTTCAGCCATCTTTTTCAGCAATTCGAACTCCTGTCCGTTCGTTTCCCGATCAGCTGTCTGCAGCAGTGTCAGCCAGCTTGCGAGGACATCGGTGCATCCGATCAGCGGTGCCGTTTTGATGTATTTCCAGCGTCTGTCCATTTCCTGACGGATGACGGCATCATGCTTGGCTGCCAGACGGAACCGGGCCTCAATCTTATCCATCAGCTTATCCACAACGGCCATCGTTTTAGGCATCTCCAGCCGCCGCATTTCAATCTCACTGCTCTTGTACGGGTATTCAGTCTGAAGTTCCACCAAATCGTGGCAGGCGCGTTCCAGGTCACGGGCTCGGTCCTCCCCGTAACGCAGGGCAAGGGCTTTCTCCCATGCCTCCATCTGTTCACGGACCGCACGTGTCGCGGCATCGTCATCGCGGTGGGCTTCCCGTGCGAGGCAGAACGCGACAAAGACCTCCCGGTTGAACGTCAGCGGCACCTTTACCATGTCGGCACAGTCGCGCAGGATATCAAACCGTATATTTGCAACCGTACGGATGTCGATTTTACGTCCGGCCTCCCGGTCTGCCTCTGTTTTCTTCTGAAGTTCGCGGTATTTTTCGCTGCGGACAATTTTTTCCTGCGCCTCCCGGTCTTCTTGGATACGCACATTCTGCAGAGAACCGAGATAGAAACAGGCCTTATCGAGGGCGTTCAGTTTTTCTTTGAGCGCGACTTCGGGGGAAACTGCGGCGGCAGATGCGGGGGATGCCGAGGAGGATACCGATTCATCGCACCCCCATAGGAGGCCCAAACCGAGGAAAAATGAAAGAAAGAGAGAAAAGTGTATACGTTTCATCGTTAAATCCTTTGTGTGTGCTGAATGTGTGACAGCCTATAAAATAGGCATTTCGTGCCGATGAATAATGGACAATGAATGATAAGTGATTGCGAATGGCACCCACCTCAGGGCGTTTCCGAGAAAACAGCCTCGGTTCCGCAGTTCTTTGTCAGCAACGCGCTATTGGATGTATTTCATCTGTGAGACCAACAGGTTATAGACGATTTCATCCATTCGTCAACACGAAGTGTTATAAAATGAGCTATTTATCTGAGGGCAATCCTTCCTGCGGACAGCAGCGATTCCCCGGTTCGAATCACCTCCTTTGTCAGTTTCCTTAATAAGAGTACGCCCGTCAGAGCGACTTCTTACGCAAAAACAGTATCTTCCCAAGCAATACAATAAAAAAGCCTGCATCGCGATAAGCGGTGCAGGCCTTTTGGTGTGTGTGCAGTGCGACGTGCGGCAGTAAAAGGGGCGAGGGCAGAGCCCACCCGAAACTGTTCACTGTTCACGGTTCACTGTCAATCAGGCATCGTAGCCGTTGGGGTTCATGGACTGCCACTTCCAGGAGGAGGCGCACATGTCGTCGAGGGTGTGGGTAGCTTCCCAGCCGAGGAGTTCCTTGGCGTACTTGGGGTCGGCGTAGCATTCGGGGGCATCGCCGGGACGGCGGGGGGCGATCTCGTAGGGGATTTCCTTGCCGCAGGCCTTGGAATAGGCCTTGACCATGTCGAGAACGGAGTAACCGGTGCCGGTGCCCAGGTTGACGGTGTAGAGTTCACCAGGGGTGGCTTCGAGTTTCTTGAGGGCGGCGAGGTGACCGCGAGCCAGGTCGACGACGTGGATGTAGTCGCGGACGCCAGTGCCGTCCTTGGTGGGATAGTCGTCACCGAAGACGCGGAGCTTGGGCAGGCGGCCGACGGCGACCTGGGCGATGTAGGGCATCAGGTTGTTGGGGATGCCATTGGGGTTTTCGCCGATACGGCCGCTGGGGTGGGCACCCACGGGGTTGAAGTAGCGCAGGAGGACGACGCCCAAATCGGGTTCGGCGGCCTTGACATCGGAGATGACGCGTTCAAGGAAGAGCTTGGTTGCGCCGTAGGGGTTGAGGGCGCCGGTGGGGCAGGATTCGTCCAAAGGCACCTTCTTGGGCATGCCGTACACGGTAGCCGAGGAGGAGAAGACGATGTTGCGGCAGCCGTACTGCTTCATGAGCTTGAGCAGGTTGAAGGTGCCGGTCATGTTGTTGTGATAGTAGAAGAGGGGCTTGGCGACGGATTCGCCGACGGCCTTGAGGCCGGCGAAGTGGATGACGGCGTCGTAGTGGGCCTTTTTGAAGACACCTTCGAGGGCTTCGTAGTCGAGGAGGTCGACTTTGTAGAAGTTGGGCTTGCGGCCGGCGAGTTCGGCGCCGCGGCGGACAGCTTCTTCCTGGGAGTTCATCAGGTTGTCGACGATGGTGATATCATAGCCGGCCTGAAGGAGTTCGATAACGGTGTGGGTGCCGATGTAGCCGGCGCCGCCGGTGACGAGAATATGCATAAGTGTATTCCTTTCTTACCATTCCGATGCGAAGTTCACGGAACTCTCACCGGGCTTTAAAGGGGTTGCGAGCAGGGGCAGGCCGTTGTAGAGTCGCTCGATATCTGCTGCCAGTGTTTCCCAATCAGGATACCGCAATGCGCGGTCTTTCGCAAGCATTCTGTTGAGCATGAGAGCCAAGGACCGGGGAACGGCGGGCTGGAGGATGCGCGGATCGCGTGCAAAATTTTTGCCGATTTGCGCATCGACGACCTCCTGTACGGTGTGTCCTGGAAAGAGGGGGATGCCGGTGAGCAGGTGGTAGGCGGTGGCACCAAGGGCGTAGATGTCGGCTCGGCAGTCGATGTCGGGTTCATCGTAAATCTGCTCCGGGCTCATGTAGGAGGGCGTGCCCATGATGTCGCCAGCGGAGGAACTGCCGCCGCGGGCATTCAGGATGGAACGCGAAATGCCCAGATCCATGAGTTTGATGGTGCCGTCTTCATTGACCATGATATTGTCGGGCTTCAGGTCGCAGTGGACGACGCGGAACTTTTGCCAGGCGTACATGAGGGCCGCGGTGACGGATTCGAGGATGACCATGACATCATCGACGGCAATGCTTTTTTTGCGCTGCAGGTACTCGGCGAAGGTGTAGCCTTTGACGAGTTCCATCACGAAGTAGTAGATGCCATCGCGGCAGCCAGCATCATAGACGCGGACGATGTTGCTGTGACGGAAGCGGGCGCAGGCGCGGGCTTCGTTGACGAAGCGGTCGACATCTTCCTGCGTGCGGGCAAAATCGGCATTGAGCACCTTGACGGCGACCTCGCGTCCAGTCGAGAGTTGGCGACCCTTATAAACCGTGGCGGTTCCGCCGCGGCCTAGCAGGCTTTCGAGTCCCAGATTCGGAAGGTCGGTATTCATACGGTGCCGGGATTACTGCAGCAGGAGCGAGAGGGCCAGGAGTGCATAGCCGGTGGAGAGGGCGGGATCGCCTTCCCAGAAGCGGTTGTTTGCGTTTTTCCAGGAGCCATCGGCCTGCTGGCGGGAGATGAGTTCTTTGGCCAGCGCTTCGCGCCAATCCAGGGCGGTGCCGTCCGCCAGGGTAAGCTTATCGATGCCAGCAGCGGTCAGGGCGCGGGTCATTACATCATAGTAGAAGAAAAGTCCCTGGCTGCCCTGCCCCGGATTTTCCTTCAGTGTCCAGTGGTTACCGAGAAAGGCGACGGTGGAGCGGACGCGCGGGTCGCGTTCGGTCAGTTTGCAGTGGAGCATGGAAAGGAGGCCCGCATAGGACATCGAGCCGGTGGTGCGCAGGCGCGGGGTTTCGGTCTGACCGGGCTTTTTACGCGGCGGGGTCTTGGTGTAGAAGAAGCCGCCCTTTTCGTCCCCTTCGGTCTGCTGCATCGACAATACGTACTTCCGGGCAGCATCCCAGTCCACCGAGACGCGTTTTTCGCTGGCGGGACGGGTTTCCTCGAGGGCCTGCGTCCGCGTCATAGCATCGATGGCGTAGAACGTGTTGTTCATGTCGGTATAGGTACGCGGGGAAGAGCGGTCGTAGCCGAAGCCGCCCTCATGCATGCCTTCGGTCTCGATCTGCGTGGAGGCGATGTAGCTGCGTGCGCCGAGCATGACGTTATTATAGGCGGCATCGCCGTGGGCATGCAGGGCGGTCAGACAGAGACAGGTATTGTAGTTCCCGAGACCGCTCCCCAGACGTCCGGGCACTGGCACATAGATGCCGCCATCGGGTTGCGCACAGGAAACGATGTACGCGGCGGCGCGTTTGGCGCTGTCGGTATTGGCGGTATCTTTAGCAGCAGCCATGGACCAGAGGACCAGTGCGCTGAGTCCGGGAAAGCGGCGATCGGACCAGCTACCATCCTGCGACTGCGCGGCACGGAGCCAGGCGAATCCGCGGGACGAAGCGGCTTTGGCAGCCGTGCGGGTTTCGGGTGTCAACGCCTGCAGGAGGGCCAACGGCAGAATTAGAAGAACAGAAAAAAGCATGCGTTTCATAATGGTCTTAATTATAGCATAGTAGCGCCGGACGCGCTGACACACGGTGCATGAAGACGTTTGGACAAAGCGGGCGGGGTTTGGTAGTCTA